>Ga0182006_1000540_pt1 | contig 28709 bp, 34 predicted proteins | sample Sormic07211104_1_FD_123022 | JGI IMG/M metagenome (GOLD analysis project Ga0182006, IMG submission 123022) | Rhizosphere microbial communities from Sorghum bicolor, Mead, Nebraska, USA - 072115-104_1 MetaG | ecosystem: Host-associated > Plants > Roots > Rhizosphere | place: USA: Nebraska...
ACCATACGCGGGCGCAGGTTGCGTTAGACGCAAACGAAAACTGCGCCATGAGGCGCAGCTTCCGTGTCGCTCGGAGATCGACGGGAGGCGGCGCCTCCGATCGACAGCCAGTCGCTCGATCAGGCCTTGACGTGGGCCTTGACGTAATCGATCGCCTGCTGGACCGTCGTGATCTTTTCGGCGTCTTCGTCCGGGATCTCGCACTCGAACTCTTCTTCGAGAGCCATCACGAGCTCAACGGTGTCGAGCGAATCGGCGCCCAGATCGTCGACGAACGAAGCGTTGTTGGTGACTTCCTCTTCCTTTACGCCCAGCTGTTCAACGACGATCTTCTTGACGCGCTCTTCGATGGTGCTCATGTTGCCTTTACCTCCCGAGGGGAAAATCCGGCGGCATTGTAGTGGCTAAGGACAGAACCCGCCAACACACCGCCGTCACGTGGGTGACGCCCGGTTTTTCTTAGCCGGGCGCGAAATAACGATTGTCTCTCAAAAACGGGCCGGTGGCGACTGCCTCCGGCCCTGGCCCATCAGGGCATGTACATGCCGCCGTTGACGTGCAACGTCTCGCCGGTGATGTATTTGGCCGCCGGGGAGGCCAGGAAGGCCACCGCCTCGGCGATATCGCCGGCTTCACCCAGGTGGCCCAGGGCGATGCCCGAAAGCAGCGCGGTGCGCTGCTCTTCCGGCAGGGCACGGGTCATGTCGGTGTCGATGAAGCCCGGGGCCACCACGTTCACGGTGATTCCGCGGGAACCGATCTCACGGGCCAGCGATTTCGAGAACGCGATGATGCCGGCCTTGGCGGCCGCGTAGTTCGCCTGCCCCGGGTTGCCGGTGACGCCGACCACCGAGGCGATGCTGACGATCCGGCCCTTGCGCGCCTTCATCATCCCGCGCATCACCGCTTTGGACGTGCGGAACACCGAAGTGAGGTTGGTTTCGATGATGGCGCTCCAGTCCTCTTCCTTCATGCGCATGAGGAGCTGGTCGCGCGTTATGCCGGCGTTGTTCACGAGGATCGAGATGGCGCCGGTTTCCTTGCCGATGCCGTCGATGAGCGATTCGATCGCGCCGGCGTCGGTCACGTCGAGCACGCGGCCATGGCCGCCGTGCGCGGCGAGGCGCTCGCCGATGGCCTTGGCGCCGGCTTCGCTGGTGGCGGTGCCGTACACGGTGGCGCCGAGCGAGGCGAGACGATCGGCGATCGCCGCGCCGATACCGCGGCTGGCGCCGGTGACGAGGGCGATTTCACCCTGCAGGGATGAGCTCATGGGAATGTCCTGTGTACTTGAAGGGATCAGGCGGACGCGGGGGACAGCGCCGCCTCGAGGTCGGCCGGGGCGCCGATGGCCTTGCCATCGATCGACTTGTCGATGCGCTTGATGAGGCCGGAAAGGACCTTACCCGGGCCGCATTCCATCGTCTGGACGATGCCTGCGGCGGCCAGCGCCTGCACGCACTCGGTCCAGCGCACCGGCAGGTAGAGCTGGCGCATCAGCGCGCCACGGATGTCCTCGATGGACGCATGCACCCGGGCATCGGCGTTCTGGACCACCGGGGTCGAGGGCAGACGCCACTCCAGCGCGTTCATCGCTTCCCCGAGCTTGTCGGCCGCATCGCGCATGAGCATGCAATGCGAGGGCACGGACACGGCCAGCTTCACCGCCTTCTTCACGCCGAGTTCGGCCAGGCGGGCGAGCGCGCGGTCCACCGCCTCGGCGTGGCCGGCGATCACCAGTTGCCCGGGGGAGTTGTAGTTGGCCGGGGCGACGACCTGGCCCTGGGCGACTTCCTCGCAAACCTGGGCGATCTGCGCGTCGTCGCCGCCGAGGATGGCCGCCATGGCGCCCACGCCAGGCGGCACCGCGGCCTGCATCAGGCGGCCGCGCTGGGCGACCAGGCCGGCGGCATCCTTCAGCGAGAGCGCCCCAGCGGCCACCAGGGCGCTGTACTCACCCAGGCTGTGGCCGGAAAGGTAGGCCGGCACCGGCCCGCCCAGCTTCTGCCACACGCGCCAGACGGCGACGCTGGCGGCCAGCAGGGCCGGCTGCGTGTTTTCCGTGCTGTTGAGGGTGTCCTCGGGGCCGTTCTGGCTGATGTCCCAAAGATCGACGCCGGCACCGACCGAGGCTTCCTCGAAGGTGGCGCGGACTTCCCCGTGCGCCGCGGCCAGGTCGGCGAGCATGCCGACGGACTGCGAACCCTGACCGGGGAAAACGAAGGCGAGCGATGCGCTGGATGAGGTCATGCGAAGCGATTCCGGTACTTCAAACCGCGCATGGTGCCAGCAACCCATGGGCGATTGCACCATTCGCGGGCGTGTGGAGGGTCCTACCCATGAAAAGACCCATATGTGGGGCCGGATACCCTGTGGGAGCCGCTTCAGCGGCGATGGGTGCTTGCCCGGCCTGGCCCGCTGCCGCGGGATCGCCGCTGAAGCGGCTCCCACCAGAACTCGTTTCAGCCGAGTTCTGGTGGGAGCCGACCCTGTCGGCGATTCCGATGGGCCTAGTAGCGCAGCAGCGCCGAAGCCCAGGTGAAGCCGCCGCCGAACGCTTCCAGCAGCAGGTTCTGGCCACGCTGGACCTTGCCCGAGCGCACCGCGTAATCGAGCGCCAGGGGTACGGAGCCCGAGGACGTGTTGGCGTGCTTGTCCACCGTGACGATGACCCGGTCCATCGACATGTTCAGGCGCTTGGCCGTCGCTTCGATGATGCGCAGGTTCGCCTGGTGCGGGATCAGCCAGTCGATCTCCTCTTCCTTCATGCCGGCGTCCTCGAGGGTCTCGCCCACCAGGGAATCCAGCGTCTTCACCGCGACCTTGAAGACCTCGCGCCCGAGCATGTTGATGCGCACGCCATGGTTGGGTTCATCGGTGAACCCGGCGGACACGCCCACCGGATTGAACAGCAAGTGCTTGAATCCACCATCGGCGCGCATGCGCGTGGTGAAGATGCCCGGCTCGTCCGAGGCCTCCAGCACCACGGCGCCGGCACCGTCGCCGAACAGGACGCAGGTTTCGCGCTCGGTCCAGTCGACCATGCGGGTGAGCGTCTCGGCGCCGATCACCAGGGCCTTCTTCGACTGACCACTGCGCATGAAGGCGTTGGCCACGCCCAGCGCATAGACGAAGCCCGAGCATGCCGCGTTGACGTCGAACGCCGCGCAACCGTTGGCGCCCAGCCGGTGCTGCACGAGGCAAGCGGTGGACGGGAAGATGATGTCGGGCGTGGTGGTGCCGAGCACGATGAGGTCGATCTCGGACGCCTTGACCCCGGCGGCCTCCAGCGCGCGCTGCGCGGCGAGGAAGGCGAGGTCGCCGGTGGTTTCACCATCCGCCGCGATATGGCGCTCGGTGATACCGGTGCGCGTGCGGATCCACTCGTCGCTCGTGTCGACGATCTTTTCGAGGTCGGCATTGGTCAGCACTTTCTCGGGAAGCGCGCTGCCGGTACCGATGATGCGGGCGTATTTCAGAACCGTATCCCCATGTGAGGGAGGATTCGCCCGGGGCGGTGTCTGTCCCGGGGCCGGAAAAGCTGGATGCCACAAACGCAAAACGGCGCGTTACCGCGCCGCCTGCGTTGTGATCTTCCCCAAGGTAGGGAGATCAGTCCTCGACTTCAACCGCGCCGCGGGTGTCGATGACCTTCTTGCCACGGTAGAAGCCATCCTTGGTCACGTGGTGACGCAGGTGGACTTCGCCGCTCGTCGGATCGGTCGACAGCTGCACGGTCTTCAGCGCATCGTGCGAACGACGCATGCCGCGGGTGGACGGGGTCTTGCGGCTTTTGGCAACGGCCATGACAAATCTCCAGCGAAATTACTTTATGAGTCCGCGGAGTGCCGCGAACGGGTTTTCAGATGTTTCCTGCGAGGGTGTTTCGTCCTCGCCGGGTCCGGTTACATCGTCGGGCAACTCATGGTCCGGATTGACCGGAACCAGGGGCAGCGCCAACAGCAGTTCATCTTCGATCGTCGCGACCAGGTCGAGCTTGCCGTCCTGTTCGACCAGCAGCGCCTCGTAGCCCGGGGGCAACGAAGCCTCTTCACTTTCCTCGACGATCAGTCCGAGACGGGTATCGACCTCGACCGGCAGTTGGAAAGGCTCCAGGGAACGCTGGCAGATCAGCGTCAGTTGGGCTTTCGCAAGCACGGCCACATAGGCGGTACCGAATTCGTCGCGACCGAAATCCAGCGTGTAGGTCACGTCCCCGTCGGGAGACGCGACCACCTCTCCGAGACGCTTGAATGCGGACACGGGGAGCTGACCCTGGAACGAACGCCGCGCACGAACCTCGCGCCAAGCGTCCACGGACGATGGCAAAGTCACGGACATAATCGTGAAATGGTAGGCATCAACACCCTTGAAGTCAACCGGTTAGGCCTCCGGCATCCAGGAACGGCACGCTTTTGCGCAGTGTCGGGACTTTCGGGCAGACTCGCTTCCTTCCGGCCAGTTTGCCGCAGCACGCCCACCAGGGGGAAGAGGTCGCGTGTTTTCCTTTGCCTATTATGCACTTGCCGGGGTGATCGTCGTCGCCGTGGGCTTGTGCGCGTGGACGGTACGGCACCAGCGTTCGCGGCGCCGGCATGGCGCCCTGCAAGACCTCATGGATAACGCCGACCGCCTGGAGTCCGATCTCAAGGACTGTCGCGACCGCCTGCAGCGGGCCCACGCCGTCATGTCGGTCAGCCCCGACCTGCCCGCCACGGGCGAGGTCGAAGCCCAGCAAGCCGTCGACTCGGGGCTGCGCGCCCTGCTCCAGCAGCGCCTGTGGATCCGTGACCGGGCACCGGATGCCAGCCAACGTGAACTGGACGAGGCGGTGGATGCCCTGGTCCGGGCCCGTCATCAACTGGAACCGCGGTTGCGTGCCCTCGACGATGCGCAGACGGCGCTCGATACCGCCGTGCGCGAACATATCCACAAGGAGTTCTGATCGTGTCGCCGCAAGCCACCGTCGTCCTCGCCTCCACCTCGCCCTACCGCGCCAGCCTGTTGCGGCGGCTGCTCGAACACTTCGAGCAAGCCTCGCCGGGCACCGATGAAGCCGCCCTGCCCGGTGAACGTCCCGGGGCCCGGGCGGCCCGCCTGGCGGAAGCCAAGGCGCGCGCCGTGGCGGAGACACGTCCGGGCGCGGTCGTGATCGGCTCGGACCAGGTCGCCGACCTCGATGGCACCGTGCTGGACAAGCCGGTCACGGTGCACGCGGCGCACAAGCAACTGGCGGCCAGTTCGGGGCGTGACGTGATCTTCCACACGGCGGTCTGCGTGATCGACCTGCGCGGGGACGCGACGACGCATGTCGACGAGACGCGGGTGCGTTTCCGCGAACTGAGCACGGAAGACATCGTCCGTTATGTCGAACGCGAACGGCCCCTCGATTGCGCGGGAAGCTTCAAGTGCGAGGGCCTGGGCATCGCCTTGTTCGAACGCATCGACAATGAAGACCCGACGGCGCTGGTCGGCCTGCCCTTGATCGCCACCTCACGGTTGCTGCGCGCCGCCGGGGTCGTGCTTCCGTAGCTTTTCGCGAAGGCTACGGAACCAGCGACGCCCGATAAGCCGAAGTCCACACCAGGCAAGCGTCGGGATCGGTCGACGAACCGCGCATCGCACGCGCGGTGGCCGCGTACAAGGCGAAACGCCGGCGCCCATCGAAGCGATCCACCCGTTCCAACGACGCCGCGACTTCCACGCGCGAACAGACCGAGCCCAGCCAGTCCCTTTTCTCGCGTTCCCGCAGCGCCGTCTCGTCGACCACGAGCAGCAGAGGCTGCCCCGCATGCGCCGCGAGCGCCGACTCGTCCAGCCGCCACGCCGCGAGTTGCGGCGCGCGCCCATGCTTGGTGTTCAAGGGACTGTCCAGCGAGTACACCTCGCGCGCACCACCCAACGCGAAGCGTAGTTCCGCCGCGAGCATGAAGTTGTCGGCCACGACGATCGCGCCCGGCCGAAGGGCGAGTTGCTTGCGGACCGCCTGCGCGCTTTCGCTCCAGCCGGTGAAGTTCGAGGGAAACGCCTTGACGCCGGCGAGGCGCACCGCGCCGTCGTTCGAAGCGGCCAGCCCGAGATAACCCAGGCCCGCCGCGAGCCCGAGACCGGCGAGCACGAATCCCGCGAACGCCGTCCGCCGCCAGGCCGCGGAGGCGTCGCGAAGCAGGACCGGCAGGACGGCGCAGATCAACACGTATCCCGGCAGGGGCCAGTGCACGCGGAAGCGCAGGTCGTCCGCGAAGAGGCCGAGCACGAAATACGCCACGACGAAGGTGCCGGCGATGATCGCCACGGCGTCGAAAGGTGCCTCGTCGCGCCGCCGCCACGATCGCCACAACGCCCACAACATCACCACCCATGCCACGGGCGTGCAGGTGACCGCCTGCTCGAGCGGCTGCACCAGCGCATCGGCGTGGAAGCGCCACGGGTTCCTTTCGACGACCTGGAACGCGATCCCCGCGCCTTGCGACCGCAGGTTGTAGAAGACGATCGGCAGCAGGCCGATGGAGCCGATCGCCGATGCCAGCCACAGGCCGGGCCGCGACCACTGCGCACGGCCACGCGGCATCGCCAGCAGGAAGATCACCCCGGCAAGCATCGCCATCGCGGCCCGGTAATGCGTCGCCCATGCGATGGCGAGCCCCAGGCCGAGCCATGCCCAGTCGCGGAGCCTGTCGGTTTCCAACGCCGCGAGCAGGCCCCGTGTCGCCAGCACGATGGCGAAGGTGAGCGGCACGTCCGGCAGCGCCAACACGCCAAGGCTTCCCACCAGCGGCAACACCAGGGCGAACGTGCCCGCCTGCCAGCGCTCCACCTCACCACCGTAGCGTCTTGCGATGGCGGCAACCTGCCACGGCACGCAGGCACCGATAAGCAGGAACGGCAGGCGCATGGCGAAAAGGCCATGGCCGAGCACGCCCTCGGAAAGGGCGATCAACCATGCGGTAAGCGGCGGAAGATCGCTATAGCCCCACGCTGGCGCGAGGCTCTCCTGCCAATAGAACGCTTCGTCACCGAAGGGCGACAACGTGCACGCTATGACCAGCTTGGCGATGAAGGACACGGTCAGCAGGACGAGGAACATTCCTCGCCAGGATCGCGCCTGCACCGCTACACTCGAACGCTCACTCATCGACATGGCCAGGACGGGGGGCAGACGCATCGATCATGTCCGCGACGAATCCACTCCACGATGAAATGCTCCGGCATCGCCTGGATGCCGCCCTGGCCCAGGTCAACGGGGTGCTGCTGGGCAAGCCTCGCCAGGTGAAGCTGGCCTTCACCTGCCTCATCGCAGGCGGGCACCTGCTGCTGGAAGACGTGCCCGGGGTCGGCAAGACCACGCTCGCGCATGCGTTGGCCGCTACGTTCGATCTCGACTTCCAGCGCATCCAGTTCACCAGTGACCTCCTGCCGTCGGACATTATCGGGGTCAGCGTGTACGAGCGCGAGACCGGCGAATTCCGTTTTCATCCGGGCTCCATCTTCACCAGCCTGTTGCTGGCGGACGAGATCAACCGCGCGACGCCGAAATCGCAGAGCGCCCTGCTGGAAGCGATGGCCGAAGGCCAGGTCACCGTCGACGGCGTCACCCGCGAACTGCCGCGCCCCTTCTTCGTCGTGGCCACGCAGAATCCGCTCGACCTGGCTGGCACCTTTCCCCTGCCCGATTCGCAGCTGGATCGCTTCATGCTGCGGCTCAGCCTCGATTATCCCGACCCCGCCGCGGAACGCGCCCTGCTCACCGGCGAGGATCGCCGCGACATGATGGCTTCGCTCACGCCACGCCTCGACGTCACGGCGATCGGACAGCTGCATGCCGCGGCGCAGTCGGTGAAAGTCAGCCCAGCGCTGCTCGACTACCTCCAGGCCCTGCTTGCCGCCAGCCGGAAACACAACGAGGTGCGCGTCGGTCTTTCGCCCCGCGCGGGCCTGGCCTTGCTCGCCGCGTCGCGTTCGTGGGCCTTGTTGAGCGGTCGCGACTACGTGATCCCGGAAGACCTGCAAACGGTCTTCGTGCCGGCGGCCGCGCACCGGCTCGTCCCCGGCCGTGGCAGCCACCGTGAAGCCATCGCGCGATCGATCCTGGCCGAGACCGCGGTGCCCTGATGCCCTCACGCGCCCAGCGGCTGGTCGCCTGGGCGGAACGCCGCCTGCCTTCGCTGACCCGGTTGCGCCAACGCGAATCCCTGCCCATCCAGCTGCACCGCCGGCGCATCTACATCGTGCCGACCGGTTTCGGCGTGGGCTTCTCGGTGCTGCTCGGCGTGATGCTGGTGGGTTCGCTCAACTACGCCAACAACGCGGCGCTGATGCTCACCTGCCTGCTTGGCGCCGCTACCGCCGGCAGCATGCTCGTGGCCTTTCGTGTACTCAACGGCCTGACCATCGGCGGCCTTCGCGCCGGAACCGCGCGGGCCGGCGAATCCATCCGGGTATCGCTCGACATCGGCGCAAGCCAGCGCGAACGCATGGCCGTGCGTCTGGATATCCAGGGGCGGGAGCACGTTTTCGTCGTACCCGCCGGCGCCGCCACGACCGTGGAATTCGACCTTCCCACGGAATTTCGCGGTTGGCTGGCCCTGCCTCGCATGCGTCTGCACAGCCGCTGGCCCCTGGGCATGTTCCGCGTATGGAGTTGGCTCAATCCCGATCGCGCCGTGCTCGTCTATCCACGCCCGGAGGCGCTCGGCCCCAAACCCTTCGAACCGCGTGGCGATGCCGATCGCGGACGCCCACGCGCCGGCGACGAACTGGCCTCGCTGCGCGAATACCGGCCGGGCGATCCGCGCCGGCAGATCGCCTGGAAATTGAGCGCGCGTCACCACGGCCTGTTGGTGAAGGATCTCGAGCAACCCGCCCCGCAGGAAGACTGGCGGCTGGATTGGGACGGCATGCATGGCCTCGACGACGAATCGCGCATCGCGCGCCTCGCCCGCTGGATCGACGAGGCGCGGGAAACCGGCAGGCGCTGGAGCCTGAAACTGCCGGACGGGTATTTCGACGTCGCCCAGGGCGACGAGCACTACCACCGTTGCATGACCGCCCTGGCGCTGCGGCCATGACCGGCGTCCGTCCCTCGCTGCGCCGCCGGCCGACCGGCGACCCCGTGCTCCACGCACGATCGTTCGACCTGCTCTGCCTCACCATGGGCTTCGTGCTGCTGGTCCACGCGGCGCACCTGCCATGGTGGTTGACCACCGCCCTGGGTGTCGTGCTCATCGCCCGTTGGCAGCAGCGCCGCCGCGGTGGCCGGAACGCGCCCTTCTGGATCAAGCTGCCCTTGATCGGGCTGCTGCTGGCCGCCGTCATCCTACAGAACGGCACCTTGTTCGGACGCGAACCCGGCAGTGCCTTCGCCGTCGGCCTGCTCGTGCTCAAGCTGCTGGAGAGCGAGCACCGGCGCGATGCACGCGTCGGCATCGCGTTCGCCTGCTTCGCCTTGATGAGCGCCCTGCTCTTCGACCAGGGCCTGGTCGCCAGCCTCTTCGTGAGCCTGGGACTGGTACCGGCACTGGCCACGTTGCGCTCGCTGGAGGAAGTGGAACCGCAAGCGACGCCATGGTCACGCGAGTTCACGCCGGTACTGCTGGTGTTGCTCGCGGCCGTACCGTTGTCGCTCTTCGCGTTCCTGTTCGTACCCCGGCTCAGCACGCCGCTGTGGGGCACGCCGCAGAACAGCCAGGCGGTCACCGGCTTGTCCAACCGCCTGTCGCCCGGCGATATGCTCGACCTGATGACGGACGACACGCCAGCCCTGCGTGTCAGCTTCGACGGCCCGCCGCCACCGAATACCGCCCGTTATTTCCGCGCGTACACGATGCAACAGTTCGACGGCCAGGGATGGAGTCCGGGCTCGCGCAGCACGCGGCGCCCAGCGTCGGACGCCGAATACGGCAAGCGTATCGCGTACCAGGCGTCGCTCGAACCGACCCATGACCGCGTCGTGCCGATGCTCGACCTGGCGACGATGGCGCCGCCCGACACCGTCCTGCGGCCGGACCATACGGTGCTGGCCAACCGGCGCATCGACGAGGTGCTGAGCTTCTCCGCGCTCGCCGCCACCAGCTACCGGTTCGAACCGGTCCTGGACGAGGGTGTGCGCCGCGACAACCTGCAACTGCCGATGGGTGCCGGGCCGAAGGCACGCGAGCTGGCCGCATCCTGGGCGCAACGTTATGGCGCCGACCACGCGGCCATCGCGCGCGCCGCCCTGGCGATGTTCCATGCCGACTTCTCGTACACGCTCGCCCCCGCCCCGCTGGGCAGGGACCGGATCGACGACTTCCTGTTCCAGACGCGCGAAGGCTACTGCGAACACTTCGCCTCGACCTTCACCTTTCTCATGCGTGCGGCGGGCATTCCCGCCCGCGTGGTCACGGGTTACCAGGGTGGCTACTGGAACACCACGGGCAGCTACCTGCTGGTACGCCGGTCGGATGCGCACGCATGGTCGGAGCTCTGGCTGGAAGGCCGTGGCTGGGTGCGTTTCGACCCCACCGCGTCGGTCAGGCCCGAGCGCGTACAGCTGGGTGCTGCCGCGGCCGCGGCGGGACATGGCGGCGAGGAAGGACTGTTCGACATACCCTGGTTGCGCAACCTGCGCGACCGCTGGGATGTCGTCAACCAATGGTGGAACCGCGGCGTTATCGGTTTCGACGCGTTGCGCCAGCAGGGACTGCTGCAGCCGTTCGGCATCGCCCATGCCGAGGTCACCGATCTTGCGCTGGTCTTTGCGGTCGGCTGTGCCTTGCTGGTGGCGGCCGCGCTGGGCTGGGCGTTGTTCCAGCGTCGTGAAGGCGATGCACTGGATGCGTGCATGCGACGGCTACAGCGAAAGCTTGCGAAGGCAGGTGTTTCGCGACGGGCCGGCGAAGGACCCAAGCATTTCCTCGCGCGCGCCGCACGCGCGCTGCCCGCGCAAAGAAATGCATTGGAAAGGTTGAGCGAGCTTTACTTGCGGTTGCGCTACGGGTATGACGAACCGCCGCCTGAATCGGTGAGCGAATTCGGTCGTGCGGTGAAGGAATTAAAGGCGCGCCGCGTGGTCAAATAACAGGCATGGTATCGGCCGTGCCCGGTGCCTCCAGGAGATGTGACATGTCCATGTACAAACCGCTGGTCATCGCCGCCGCGACGCTGGCCCTTGGCGCATGCGCCACGGTGCCGCAGCCGTTGCAGGGCCAGTTCAACGACGTATCCACGGCCGGCGCCCAGCAAGGCGGCGCGCCGGGCGCCAAGGTGCGCTGGGGCGGCGAGATCATCAAGACCGAGCCGGGCCCGCAGCAGACCTGCTTCTTCGTCCTGTCCGAGCCGCTGGACAGCGAGGCCCGCCCGACTGCCAGCAAGACCGACAGCCAGGGCCGCTTCGTGGCCTGCCGCGACGGCTTCTACGATCCGGAGGTCTTCACCCGCGGACGCGAGATCACCGTCACCGGCACCCTGCACGGCGCGGTCACGCAGAAGGTCGGCGATTTCGACTACGCCTACCCTCGCGTCGAGGCCGATGTCGTCTACCTGTGGCCCAAGCGCGTTCCGGTGACCCGTTACCCGCCAGGCTTCTACGACCCGTTCTGGGGCCCGGGCTGGGGTCCGGGTTGGGGCCCGTACGGTTATGGTCCGTGGGGCGACCCGTTCTGGTACCGCCCGCGCACGATCATCGTGCCGCGCCCGGTCCCGCACCCGCCGCCGCGCGCGCGCTGAAGGTAGAAACGAAAAAGCCGGCGAAAGCCGGCTTTTTTACGGCTCGGCTTTGCCCTCGCGTCAGGGGTGGCAGGGCAAGCTCCCTCACCCGGGTGGGAAGGGCAATTCTCAGCCCGGCGGCCAGGTCATCTGGCGGCCCGCGAGCAGGTGCACATGGATGTGGAACACGGTTTGACCACCGTGCGTGTTGGTATTGATCACGGTGCGATACCCCTTTTCCGCCAGGCCCTGCGCACGCGCATACGAAGCCGTCGCCAGCAGTAATTTGCCGAGCAACTCGGCATCGGCCGGTGTGGCATCGTCGAGCGTGGCGATCGCGCGCTTGGGAATGAACAACACGTGCACGGGCGCCTGCGGATTCAGGTCGCGGAACGCGAGCACGTCGTCGTCCTCGTAGACGATATCGGCGGGAATTTCGCGGCGGACGATCTTGGCGAAGATGGTGTCGGACATGCGTCGTTTTTCCTTGTGGATCAGCCGAGCGATTGGCGGCTGCCGAATGCGTGGGCCAGCGTGCCGCGGTCGACGAACTCCAGCTCGCCGCCCAGGGGCACGCCATGCGCGAGGCGCGTGGCGCGGATACCCGCGGCCTTCGCCAACTGGCCGATATAGTGCGCGGTGGCCTCGCCTTCGACGGTGGGGTTCGTCGCGATGATCATCTCGTCGACCTCGCCTTCGCCGAGGCGCTCGGCCAGCAGGGGCAGGCCCAGCTCGTCCGGACCGAGTCCGTCCAGCGGCGACAGCCTGCCGAGCAGCACGAAATAGTGGCCGCGATAGCCCGTGGCCTGCTCGATCGCGGCAAGATCGGAAGGCGATTCCACCACGCAAAGCACGTGCTTGTCCCGGCTGGGGCTCGCGCATAGCGAACACACCGGCGTCTCGCTGAAATTGCGGCAACGCGTGCAGTTGCCCACGTCGCGCATCGCCGATTCCAGTGCCGAAGCCAGACGCAGCCCGCCCTGCCGCTCGCGTTCGAGCAGGTGGAACGCCATGCGCTGCGCGCTTTTCGCACCCACGCCCGGCAGGCAACGCAGGGCGTCGATCAACTCGCCAAGCAGGCGGGAACCGTTACTCATGGTCTGGGCGGCTATCCGTCAGAACGGCATCTTAAAGCCGGGCGGCAGGTTGAGCCCGGCGGTGACGCCGCCGAGGCGGTTGCGGCTGAGTTCGGCGATCTTGTTCACCGCGTCGTTGACAGCGGCAGCGACCAGGTCCTCGGCCATCTCCGGATCGTCGGCGAAAGCCTGGCGATCGATGTGCACGGAACGCACCTCATGACCGCCGGTCATCGTCACGGTGACCAGGCCGCCACCGGCGCTGCCGGTGATTTCCGTCTTGGCGAGTTCGTCCTGCGCACGCTTCATTTCGTCTTGCATGCGCTGGGCTTGCTGCATCAGTTGACCGATTTGACCTTTCACGTTCCTGGCTCCACGGGTTTGATCGATTGCGGGATGACGCGCGCGTCGAATTCGCGCTTGAGCGTCTGTACGAGCGGGTCGGCCTCCATCGAGGCCTCCGCGTTGGCCTGTGCCTGACTGAGTGCCTGCGCCCGGCGCTCCGCCGGTGTGCCGAGGTTGCCGTGGTCGGCGACGAAGCGGAAGCGAATGCGACGACCGAGTGCCTGCGAGACCTTTTCTTCCATCTGGCTGGTGAGCGGTTCCACCGCCAGATGCATGTGCGAGGGCATCAAGGCCAGCACCATGCTCTCGCCCTCCACGGCGCGTAGCGAGCAGTTCTGCGCCAGCTGGCCGATCGGCCCACGCAAGTTGGCGCGCTCGACGACCTCGTGCCAGTCCGGGAGACCGTTGGCGTCGACGGTGATCGGCCGCGATGGCGCAGGCGGCGCCGGGGTGGCAGGCGGCGCAGGTGCCGGAGCCGCGGCGGGTGCGGCAGGCGCACGAGACGCGGGTGCGGGTGCGGCCTGCGGACGAGATGCCGGAGCGGACGCCGCCGGACGTGGCGGCGGTGCTGCCTGCGGCTGGACGGCTGGCGACGGTGCGGCGGGTGCCCGCGACGGCGCGACACCCTGCCCGGCTTCGGCCGGACGGAACGCGTACATGCGCAACAGCACCATCTCGAAACCGATACGGGCATCGGGCGCCATCGGCAGCTCACGACGGCCATTGGTGGCGATCTGGTAGTAGAGCTGGACGTCTTCCGGCGCCATGCGTTCGGCGAGCGAGGCCAGCCCGGTATCGCTTTCCTCGCCGCGATAGCCCGGCACCAGCTGGAGCAGCTGGACGCGGTGCAGCACGGTGGCCAGGTCGTCGAGCACGCCGGCGAAATCGGGCGAGAACGACGCGATGCGATCCGATTCGGCCATCAGCGCCTCGCCGTCACCAGCGGCGAGCGCCTCGAGCACGCCCAGCACCTGGCCACGCTCGACGCTGCCGAGCATGGCGCGGACATCGGCCGCGCGCAGCGAGCCGCCGCCGTAGGCGATCGCCTGGTCAAGCAGCGAAAGACCGTCGCGAAGCGAACCGTCGGCACCATGCGCGAGTTCGCCGATGGCCTCGTCTTCGTATTCGATGCCTTCCGCGCCGAGGATGTGCCGCATCTGTCCGGAGATCTGCTCCGGCAGCAGGCGCTTGAGGTTGAACTTGAGACAGCGCGACAACACCGTCACCGGCAGCTTCTGCGGATCGGTGGTGGCGAGCAGGAACTTCACGTGCGGCGGCGGCTCTTCCAGCGTCTTCAGCAAGGCGTTGAAGGCCGGCTTGGAAAGCATGTGCACCTCGTCGACCAGGTACACCTTGAAGCGGCCGCGCGAGGGCGCGTACTGCGCGTTCTCGATCACCTCGCGCACGTCGTCCACGCCGGTGTTGCTGGCCGCGTCGATCTCGAGCAGGTCGACGAAGCGGCCGGCGTCCACCGCCGTGCAGACGGCGCATTCGCCACAGGGATCGGCCGATTCACCGCGCTCGCAGTTGAGCGACTTGGCGAAGATGCGCGCGATCGTGGTCTTGCCCACGCCACGGGTGCCGGTGAAGAGATAGGCATGGTGCATGCGCCCGGAGTCGAGCGCATTGGTCAGCGCGCGGACCACGTGCTCCTGACCCACGAGTTCGGCGAACTTGCGCGGGCGCCACTTGCGTGCGAGGACCTGATAGGACATGCGTAGTACCTTGGGACGACAGTGGATTGTGCCAAGGACCGGAGGGTCGCGAAAGCTTGCCCCCGAAAAGGCGATGACCCTGCCAGCCACACCCCGGCACCCGAATCGCCCGCTACCGTTGCTTCCTTCCGGACCTGGCGGAGTTTACGGACTATCGTCGCGGGGGGACCGACAGGGCCACCATAAGAGAGATAGGTGAAACTGGCGGAGAGGGCGGGATTCGAACCCGCGATACGCTATTAACGTATACACACTTTCCAGGCGTGCTCCTTAAACCACTCGGACACCTCTCCGCACTTGTACAACCTCTTCCCCGGCTTCCTGTCCGGCAAAGAAGCGGAAGGATAACGTCAGCGCTCCGGCGGGGCAAGCGGCGAGGGGGCCGGATCGCGGCCCAGGCCGCTTCCCACCCGAAGGTAGGTGAGATGTATGCGAGCTTGGCTGCCTACCTTCGGGTGGGAAGCGGCCTGGGCCGCGATCCGCTCCAAGGTAGGAAGCGCGCTGGCGCGCGATCGGCCGAAGCGAGACCTAACCCGCCGTAGAACGCGCCGGATGTGGCTCAGGCAGCGCAAGCGACTCACCAGGCCGCGCGATCCGGTACCCGCGCGAGACCAGCGTCTCGCCATCCTCGACGCCACCGTAGTGATACAAGGCCATGCGCTCACGAACCTCGGCCGGATATTCCCGTTCCAGGTCGTCCACGCCCGTGTGCGAGGGATTGCCGATCACGCCGCAATCGTGGGCCACCAGTTCACCGTTGGCCGCGTGGATCGCCAGTGCCTCGGGCACCGGGCGTGTATCGCCGGTGTAGACGAAGCTGCCGCGCAACGCCAGGCCATACGAGGTGCCCTGCACGTGGTGGCGCGTGGGAAACACGTCGAACCACAGGCCCTCGTGCCAGAACCCGCGCGTGCACGGCACGAGATGGAAGGCCTCCCAGTAGTTCACGCCACCCTCGGCCAGCGCGCCGGGATAGTCGGCCACCCTGCCCTGCAACCAGGGCAACAGCGCCGCATGCAGGAAGACCTTGGTGCGCCCGCGCAGTGCCTCGTCGAACCATAGCCGGAAGAACAGCCGCTCCATGCCGGCCACGTGGTCCATGTGCACGTGGGTGACATACAGGGCCGGTGGCGGCACTCCGTAGGTGTCCACGTAACGGTCGAGCGTGTCGGGGCCGCAATCCACCAGGAGCAACGGCTGGCGGTCGCGCTCGAGCACCACCGCCGACGATCCGAGCTCGACGGCATGCGCCGCGCCGGTGCCGAGGAAACGCAGGTCCCAGGTCATGCGCGCAGGCTCCGTTCGTACTGCTCGATCAGGGCCGGCCACCATTCGGCATCGAAGGTATCGCCGGCCGCGTCACGCGCGCCCAGCTTCACCAGCGAGCGTTTCAGGCGGGCGAGGTTCGCCCTCTGCCATCCGGCGGAGGGCTCGCGCAGGCGTCCGCGATCGAAATCGATCAGGAAGAGCCCGTCGCCATTGACCAGGATGTTGTGCGCGTTGAGGTCTGCATGCCAGGCGCCTTCGCGATGGAAGCGGGCGATGAGCTCGCCCACCCGGCCGGCCAACCCGGCATTGAAGGCGCCGTCGGCGAGACGTTCCGCCAGCGTGGCGGCATCGGGGATGCGCAAGGTGATGAGATCGGCCGAATAACGCAGGCCGTGACGGACATAGCGCGAGGCCAGGGCCGGAGGCACGGGAAGGCCGCGCCGTGCGAGTTCGACCAGGAGGCGGAATTCGCGCGCGCTGCGTGTACGCTGGGCGCCGGTGAACAGGTAACGGTCGCCGAGGAGACGCGCCATGCCACCCCGGCGATAATGCCGGAGCACGGCCTCGCCGGCGGGCGTATCGATGATCGCCACGCCGCCCCGGCCCCCGGCTTGCGCGCGCAACGCACCGCGTTCTCGCCAGCGGTGGGGCGAGAACCAGCCATCGTCGACTTGAGGTACACGGGCCGCGTCGAACAGAATCGTGCCGCCCGCGCCCTCCTCCACTCGTTGCTCTGTCATTTGCCCGGCCGCCTTCCGCGGCCACTCATCCGGTAACCCGATCCGTGTCCAGTCTACCAAGCCGTCCACTCCCGCCGGGAGATTCCAGCCTCTGCATCCTGCGCACCTCGGCCATCGGCGACGTGACCCACGTCGTTCCGCTGGTACGCACGCTGCAGGCCCAGGCGCCGGCCACCCGCCTCACCTGGATCGTCGGCAAGCTGGAACGGCGCCTGGTCGGCGACCTGCCCGGCGTGGAATTCGTCACCTTCGACAAGGGCAAGGGGCGTGAAGGCGTGCGCGAGGTGCGGCAGGCGCTGGCCGGCCACCGGTTCGACGCCCTGCTCCACATGCAGGTGGCCCTGCGCTCCAACCTGCTCAGCCTGGCGGTGAAGGCCGACAGGCGCATCGGCTACGACAGGGCCCGTTCCAAGGACCTGCACGGGCTGTTCGTGAACGAACGGATCGAGGCGCGCACCGGTGAACACGTGCTGGATGCGATGGCCAGCTTCATCGAGCCGCTGGGCCTGAAACAGACCGAGGTGCGCTGGGACATCCCCGTGCCGGACGATGCCCATGATTGGGCCGCGGAACAGCTGCCGGGCGATACGCCGACCCTGCTGGTGAGCCCGATGTCGAGCCATACGGTGCGCAACTGGCGCGTGGAGCGCTACGCCGCGCTGATCGACCACGCCATGGCGCGTGGCATGCGCGTGGCCCTGGTGGGCGGTCCCTCCGAGGCCGAGCGCGGGCTGGCGGACGCCATCCTGGGCGCGGTCCGGCAGGCACCGCTGGACCTGACCGGCAAGGACACGCTGAAGCGATTCATGGCCCTGCTCGCCCGCGGCGCGATGATCCTCACGCCCGATTCTGGTCCGATGCACATGGCCAACGCGGCCGGCGTGAAGGTGCTGGGGCTTCACGCCGCCAGCAATCCGCACCGCTCAGGGCCTTACTCGGACCGCCGCTGGTGCGTGGACAAGTACGACGCCGCCTCGCGGAAATTCCTCGGCAAACCCGCCTCGGAGATCCCCTGGGGAACGAAGATCGAGAAGGAAGGCGTCATGGACCTCGTCCAGGTCGACGAGATGGTCGACCGCTTCGAAGCCTGCGCCAGACACCTCCACCTGCCGCTTGTCGGCTAGTCGGGCCTGGGCTGATCAGGCCTGGGGTGCTCGGTAATCCTGGTAGGACTTCTCTTCGACCAGGGTGGAACCGAGCTTCAGGTTGATCTCGCGCTTGATCGCCGCGCGCTCGTCGTTCTCGATGTACACGGACCGGGCGAGCCGGATGAACTCGTCGTCGAAGGCCTGGGCGCGCTCCTTCATGCGGATATCGTCCTCAATCTTCCACAGGCGTTGGTTGACCGCCAGCAGGCGCGACGTTTCTTCGGCGATATCCGTTTCGGAGGCCTTGTCGTTCTTCCACGTGGCTTCGAGCAGTTCGAGCTCGTTGCGCACGTTGGCCAGCTTCGCCTCGTCCTTGATCTCCTGCAACTTGATCTGGAGGATCGTCATCTTGTCGATCAGTTCACCGTAGGAAACGGGGGTCTGGATGAGGCTCATGGAATTCTCCGGTCGGTCAGGCGCGGGAGGTTACCAGCTTTACGGTCAAAGCGAGACGAGGCCGAAAGCATCGAGCAGCAGGACGATGTTGAGGCTGAGCACGATGAGCGAGGCGGCGATCGCAGCGATGGTGACCGCCGGGCGGTTCGTGAACACGCCCATGATGTGGCGGCGGCTGGTGAACCAGACCAGGGCGATCATCGGGAACGGCAAGGCGATGCTCAGGGCCACCTGGCTCATCACCAGCGCACGCGTGGCGTCCACGCCGGCGATGACCACGGCGAAGCTCGGCAACATCGTGACCGCCCGGCGCAGCCAGAGCGGAATCCGGAAGTTGACGAAGCCCTGCATGATCATCTGCCCCGCCATCGTGCCCACCACCGAGCTGGAGAAGCCCGAGGCGATCAGCGAGATGAGGAAGATCGTCGCCGCCGCGCCGCCGAGCAGCGGTACCAGGGTCTGGTACGCCGTCTCGATCTTCGCGACGTCCGGGTGGCTTCCATGGAAGGCACCGGCCGCCATCACCACCATGGCCAGGTTGATCAGCCCCGCCACCGACAAGGCGAGGATCACCTCCAGGTTCGACAGGCCGATGATGCGCCGCCGTTCGTCCGTGGTCTTCGGGCGCGCGCGCCGCTCGGTCAGGCCGGAGTGCAGGAACAACGCATGCGGCATCACCGTCGCGCCGATGATGCCCACGGCGATCGCCACCGCCGCGCCATCCGGGAGGCTCGGCACGAAGATCTGCTGGCCGAGGGAGCGCCATCCGATCGGCGCGATGAACAATTCGGCCAGATAGGCCAATCCGACCACGCCCACCAGCGCGCCGATGGTCAGTTCGAGGCGCCGGTAACCCTTGCCCTCCAGGAGCAAGAGCGCATACGTGACGATCGCGGTGATGCCCATGCCTACCAGCAGCGGCAGATCGAACAGCAGCGCGAGGCCGATCGCGCCACCGAGGAATTCCGCGAGATCGGTCGCCATCGCGGCCAGCTCGCTGACCACCCACATGACGTAGACCAGTGGCTTGGGCAGGTACGCGCGGCAGAGCTCCGCCAGGCTGTACCCGGTGACGATGCCCAGCCGCGCCGACAGGCTCTGGAACAGCATGGCCACGAGGTTCGCCAGCAACACCACCCAGAGCAACGCATAACCGTAGCGCGCGCCGGCCTGGATGTTCGTGGCGAAGTTTCCCGGGTCGATATACGCGACCGACACGACCACGGCGGGGCCGGCGAAAGGCAACAAGGCGGAGAGGCCGCGCCGGTGCCCGTCGAGCACCTCGCGCATGGCCGGTTCTTCAGGCCGCTCGGGCGTGGCCTTCTGAAGCATGCTCAGTGCTCCGCGATGGCGGCGTTTTCGCCGCTTGCCATCACCATACTACAGCCGCGCCGCCGGCTTGTTCGAAGGCGACGACGGCACTTCGGCCGGGGCCGCCTCGATCTCCACCGCGTGTTCGCTGGGACGGATCGGCTTGCCGCGCGCATCGGCCACGCCACGGGTGAGTTCCGCGCCCATCAGCACGATGATCGACGAGTAATAGGTCCAGGTGAGCAGCACGATGATGGCACCGGCGGGGCCATAGGCACCGCCGACGTTCGCGTACTGGATGTAGAGCCCGATGGCGTATTTGCCGGCGAGGAACAGCACCGTGGTGAGCACGGCACCGATCAAGGCCTCGCTCCAGTCGATCACGGCGTCCGGAAGCACCTTGTACATCGCGCCGAAGGCGGCGACGAACACCAGCACGGATACCGTGTACTCGATGGCTTTCCAGGTTGTGTCGTCGCCGCGGATAAGGGCCTGGATCAAGGCGCTGACGATGAATGAAACGATCAGCATGAAGGCCATGCCGCACAGCAAGGCGAAAGCCCGGGCACGCGCACGCAACCATGCTCCTACCGCCTCGCCCGGCTTCGCCTTCACGCGCCAGACGCGGTCAAGCGTGGCCTGCAATTGGGCGAATACCGCGGATGCACCGAACACCGTCACGCCGATGCTGACGATCCCTGCCAGGTCGCCGATCCGTGGATGCGACTTCGCGCTCGCTATCACGCTGTTCAAGGCCTCCGCCGCGCGCGTACCCACCACGCTGGCCAAGGCGTCCGACAACTCACCCTGCCACGCCGGGTTCAGGACGGAGACGGCCCAGACCAGCAGGAGCAACAGGGGCGCGAACGACAAGGCCGCGTAGAACGAAAGGGCCGCCGCACGGGTCATCAGTTCGTCATCGCTGAATCCGTCGACGGCGGACAGGATCGTGCGTTTCAACCCGCCCAGGGCCTTACCCATGCAAACGCTCCCCGGTCAGCGAATGCCTTCATCACGCTTGCTGAGTTCATCCATCTTCTTCTCGCCCTCCGCCGCCTTCTTGTCACGCTTCTTTTGGGCGGGCTTGTCGAGCTTGGCGACGTAATCGTCATTGCGGTCGGCCGATTGCGGCCGGTGTTTGCGGGATTCGTCTTTCACGGGGCACTCCTGGCGGCGGCGCCGATCACGCGACCGGCTTGCGGGTAGCGTCGCGGGAGTGGGTTTGGTGAAGTGTGGTTTTTATGTCATGGGGACGCTCACATTTCGCTGTCGCGCCGCGCACCCTCACAGCCACTATCAACCACCCTACATACCTCGCGTCAATGAAGTGATGAACTGAAGGGCTCATGCGCAACGCATGATTCACAAAGGGACTTACTTATGAAAATACACATCGTGTCGGTGGCGATCGCCATCGGCGCAAGCACGGCCGTTCATTCGTCACCGCAAACGTCGGCCGGCATCACATCGAGCATGTTCCCTAAGGCCAGCCACTACGGCGGGATACCCGCCCCAGAGGGGCCGCTTGCCACGATACTGCCGGAGCTGAAGAAGCAAGCCCGGGCTGGCGTTTCCCCGGCCCATGCCTCGGTCTATGCGGGCTTGTCCAGATGCCGAGCCCTACGCGCGTACGGACCGGAGGAGACCGCGATCGAATACTGTTCCGGCGTGCCGGAAAGCGACATCGCCGACGCCGGTTCCTGGCTCTCAGCGGCAGCCGATGAAGGTGACGAGCGAGCGATGTATGTTTTCTCTATCACCGGTGCCCAGGAACTGCGAACCATCGAAATCACGGCACGTAGCAAGTCGGCACAACTCGACTACCAGTCACGTGCCCTCACCTACCTCACCACGCTTGCAGGCCACTGCAACGTCGACGCCATCGACGCGATCTATCGGCAAAAGGTTTCGGGGGGTGAGCTATTCGTCAAAGACCTGCCAGGCGCTTACATTCTGCAGCGTGAGCTCATCGCACTCTACCCGGGGTTGATCTCCGCGGATGAGCGCGCAGTGGTGGCGAGCCATGTTTCGCCGTCTGAAGTCATGAGAGCAGATGCTGAAGCCAGCAACTTTCTCAACAATCGTTGCCGGTGAGGAAACGATCATGAGAAAGAAAGTTCTAGCTGCGATCTGTTTAATGACCAGCGGCCACGCATCGGCCACCAACTATGTAGTCGGAGATATATGTCCGACCTGCTCATTACAAACGCCCGTTCCGGACTCGATTACTCAAAGCACTCTTGTCCGCTGGTCTGGCGAGGAGCGCTGGTTCGTGCTCGCCCAGAAATTTGTCGAAGAGGGTGACACGGTAACGATTTGCAACGCATCCTGGTGTGTGAAATACGTGCGTGGCTCAGGGCAAACGTGGTTCGATGGCGTAGCCACACGGAAAATCCTCCATGTGAGTGGCGGCAAGCCCTGTACTCCTCACGATCCGCCTCATGGCTCCGGAAGTGGGGGGTTTGGTGGTGGCCAAGGAAACGTAGGTGGAACGGTTACGGTGGGACCGCTCTTACGCGGCGGGAAAAATCCGTACGGCGATACAAGGGCGCCCATGATGAGACTATGCATGTAGAACTTGAATGCCCCGCGATACTGCGGGGCATCCATGCATTCCGCGGTGGCGCGCGGCTCATCTATGACTTTGATGAAGCCGCATCCGACGCACCGCGACGCGACGCTTCGATAGCACGTTCCACATCGACGGCATCGCCTTCCGGGGGTGATGGCCAGACCCTGTCGTTCTCCTTCGGAACGTCGTCACTTCCGATCGCTACATTTTCCGCGCCTGCGGTTTCCATCCACTCCCGCAACACCGACTCGCTCCATTCGCCGCCGGTCGTTACGGTCACCACGGATTTGCCGAGTGCTTCGGGAGCGTCGGGTGTAACGGAGCGATCGGAAGCCAGGCCACGCCCGCCCGAATCCCGTTGTCTGTTCCGTCCAAGGTGGCTGACATCGGAGAGGACGTTGGACGGCGCGTTCGAACTCGCCGGTGAACCGCCGATGCTTTCATCGGTGGCGACGACGATGCGATCGCGAGGCACGCCACGGTCGAGCATCTTGTCGACGATGGCGGCGGCGGAGAATTGGTTGGGGAAGGTGCCGGTGACGTGATGCATGGCGATGTCTGTTCGGGGGATAGCACACCGATACACCGGAAGCGGTAAATGTGGTGTCACCGCGCTGTTTACAGTGCTGCCATGACGCCGACGCAGGATCTACGCGGCGGTGCGTCGACGTTTGGCGGGCTTTACGGATAGGCGAAATCCGAGGGCGCAAAAGACCTTGTTCATCGTCTCGAACTTCGGCTGCGCCCCAGGACGAAGTGCTTTGTAGAGGCTTTCGCGGCCCAGGCCGGAATCCTTCGATACCTGCGCCATACCACGGGCCTTTGCGATATATCCCACTGCGCGCAGCATTTCGTCCATGTCCCCGTCTTCCAGAACCTGACGAACGTACTCGGCGATTGCCTCGTCACTATCAAGAATCGTGGACATATCAAACGATTGAAGCCTGATGTTCAATTCATATCCTCCGATGACGCCTTACTTCTGAAGTCCGTCGTACCCTCAAGACACCGGTCATTGTATCCAAGTAGATACAACTAGGTGATGCCACCTTTTTTTGGACACCCGCTCGACCGTGGACTTGACGACGTCCTTTTTTCTACCAAAAATGACCCACAAGTCATTAACGATGACGGAGGGTGCACCATGCTTGACGTACTCGTAGTCGGCGCAGGCCCCACCGGCCTCGTCCACGCCCTCTGGCTGCACGCCCAGGGCGTCAACGTCCGCATCATCGACAAGACCGAAGGCCCGGGAACCACGTCCCGCGCGATGGCCGTGCAATCAAGAACGCTGGAGCTCTACCGCCAGCTAGGACTCACCGACGAAGTGGTGTCCGCTGGCTTCCGCACCCCGGCCATGAATATGTGGGCACGGGGCAAGCATCGGCTCAGGGTCCCCTTGCAAGAGATCGGCACTGGTATCTCGCCGCACCCATACATCCTCGTGTATCCCCAGGATTTCCACGAGAAGACGCTCGTGGCGAAGCTCCAATCCTTCGGTATCGAGGTGGAGCGCAACACGGAACTGTTATCCCTTGAAGACAAGGGTGAGCACGTCGAAGCCCGCCTCCGCCATGCCGACGGCACGGAAGAAATCACCTCTGCCCGGTATCTGGCGGCCTGTGACGGGGCAAGCTCGACCGTTCGCAAGCAACTCGGCATCGGTTTCGAGGGTGGCACCTACCAGCATGTGTTTTATGTGGCGGACGTGGATCTCTCCGGCCTCGACAACACAGGTGAGGCGCATGTCGCCTTGAATGGCGAGGATTTCGTTGTGGTGTTGTTTTACGACAGCAGCGGCAAGGCCAGGCTCATCGGAACGGTTCGTGACGAACGGGCGGATCATCCGGAAAACCTGACCTTCGATGACGTCGGCCACGAGGCCATGGCGAGCGTCGGCATCCACGTGGACAAGGTCAACTGGTTCTCCCACTACCGGGTGCATCACCGTGTCGCCGACCGCTTCCGTCAGGGCCGCGTGTTCTTGATGGGGGATGCGGGACATGTCCACAGTCCTGTCGGCGGGCAAGGCATGAACACGGGCATTCTCGATGCCATCAATCTCGCCTGGAAGCTGGCGGCCGTCATTCACGGGCAGGCGCCCGACGCCCTGCTCGATACCTATGCCACCGAACGTCTGGCGTTCGCCCACGAACTCGTGAAGACCACCGACCGGGTCTTCAGCTTGATCACCGCCGACGGCGAATTCGCCAACCTGATGCGGAGCTACGGCGTGCCATTGATCGCCGGTGCGGCGTTCAAGATCGGCAGTACACGAGAGATGCTCTTCAAGATGGTGTCGCAGACAGGCCTGGCGTACAAAGACAGCGCCTTGAGCGAGGGCAGCGCCGGTGAAGTCCAAGGAGGCGAACGGCTTCCCTGGGTGAACGTCGACGGGCAAGACAACTTCGAACCCCTGCCCGTCATCGGCTGGCAGGTGCATGTCTACGGTACGGCCACCGCTGAAGTAAGAGCCTGGTGTGTCCAGAACGGCGTAACGCTGCGGCAGTTCGCATGGGCCGAAGAGCATGGCGAAGCGGGCTTGAAACAAGACGCCGTCTATCTGCTTCGCCCCGATACATGGGTAGCGTTGGCCGATCCCGACGGTTCGGCCGATACGCTGGACGCCTACTTCACATCGCGCTCTTACCAGATTGGAAAGGAACAAGGTGGCGTCCGTGACTGAAAGAGAACCGAAGTGGACCCGGCGCAAGGACGCCCGTCCCCAGGAAATCATCGAGGCCGCCATCGATGAATTCGTCGCCAAGGGCTATGCCCATACCAAACTGACCGACGTGGCGAGGCGGGCCGGCGTGGTCAAGGGAACGATCTACCGGTATTTCGAAACCAAGGCGGATCTCTTTCGTGCCGTTGCGCGTCACCTCGCCTCTGAAAACCTCAAAGCCATCGAGAATGCGCCCGGTGCTGCCGATGTCGATATCCTGACCCTTCTCCCCATGCTGTTGGGGCACGTGGCCGGGAAGATGAGTGACGCCAGATTGCCGGGCATCGTGCGAATGGTCTTGCTTGAGAGCCGTGCCTTTCCGGACCTTGCCAGCGTATGGCACGACGAGGTCATCACCAGGGTTGCCGGCGTTCTGACAGGTGCCATCGAACGTGGTCAGAAGGCGGGACGCATTCGCGCAGGCGATCCGGCCTTGATGCTGTTTTCCGTGATGGGACCGATGCTGATGGGGATTCTTTTCCGGGAGACGTTTCCGGACAGCCCGTTTGCACCGGATCTGCATGCGCTTGGTGCGCAGCATGCGGGCGTACTTACGACCGGTCTGCGTGCGTGCTGAGTGGTCCGCTTGAACCCTATGAGTTGTCTGGTGACGACGTCGCGCCAGTAATCTGATCGAGATTCGCGATCAGCCGGGTAAGCAAGTTCACGAACTGGCTTGCTTCGTCTTCGGTGAAGCCATTCAACGCATCACGATTCCCTTTGAACAGGGTTTCGACGGCGTCAGGCATGCGGTTCTGCGCCGCCTTTGTGAGGACGATACGGCTGCTTCGGCCATCTTCTGGATGGGGCGTTCGACGAATCCATCCATCACGCTCCATGCGAGCGAGCATTTGCGCCATCGGCGGTTGTTCGACCTTGGCGAAACGGGCCAACTCCCGTTGCGTGTTTGCTTTCCCGTCCCGCAACGCGATCAGCACCGGCAATTGGCCGACGCCGAACCCCAGGGGCTTGAGACGTGCTTCGCTCAGGCGGGCGAATCCTCGTGCCGCCAGGCTGATGAGGTGCCCTGGCGTTGAAAGCACGTCATTTTTCATTCCACTCACCTTCTGCCCTGGTTGACGATCAACTATATATGTACGTATATATATTGACGGACGAGTTGGCAAGTGCAGCTTATCCGCTCACTTACCGTCGCCCACCTTGAGGACTTTGCATGCCGGAAAACTACGCGAAACTTATCGAGCGTCTGTATGACCGCTTCAACGCGAGGGACATCGACGGCGTGCTCATAGCGCTTGCCGATGATGTTGCCTGGACCAACGGCATGGACGGGGGCCATGTTCATGGGCATGAGGCCCTAAGAGACTATTGGACGCGACAATGGTCGGTCGTCAGCCCACACGTTGAGCCGGTGGCGTTTCATGAAACAGACGATGGTGTCGTCTCGGTCGAGGTGATCCAGTCCGTGTTCGATCTCGATGGCCAGCCGCTGAAGGGGCAGACCCATGGATTGAAGGACAAGACGGTGATGCATGTGTTTCGGGTGGAGGGTGGGAAGGTTGTGCGCTTTGACGTCGGGGATGTCCCCACTCGTTAACTACAGCACCATTCGAAGCGCGGCACAGTGCACCCAAATTGCGCGAGAGATGGGGACTAGCGAAACTACGGTGAGGCGAGACCGGGCACGCCGCCCATGACAGCGAATCAGAAGACCTGCGCCACTACCAGCGCAAAGAGCGCCGTCTTTTCCGGGACTACTGGATAGCGACGGATGTAGTCACGGGTCTCCTGGATGGAGCGAGTGGCATAAGCACCCGCATCCTCGCCAGCTTTCGGATCGGTATGCCAGTTGGCGTAAGCGAGCTTGAAGCCCTCCGCTGTTCTGTAAAAAACATCCCCGCCGAGAATCGCCACACCAGTGCCAACGAGGATTTCAGCAGCGGCAAGAGCATCTTCGGCGACCAGGGCCACATCGGCGGTGCCGAACGCTTGCATCATGGAGATGCCCCTGTCCGAGAGAAGGTGCGAGAAGGTAGGCGGGAGGCTCATTACTGGTTATCCGGCACAAAGAGGCGACGATTGATCTCGTTTTTGCCGTTCTTGATGAAACTGAAAACACCCGTTATAGGCATCACGTGCTATGGGTATGACGTGTATGCTGTCCACGTATTGAAGTTGAGATCTCACGCCATGTCTTCCTGTGAAGTTATGTGCAGCGATTGCAAACAGCCATTGCCTGATGAACCGGGGAAGCCTTGCGCCCCTTGTGAACACTGCAGTTCCACGAAGCGTACTGTCAAAATGTTCATTGAAGACAAGCTGCGCATAGTCGATTCCATCCGCGGCAAAGCGAGACAATCCGATTTGCCAAGCGACAAAAAGCTGCGTTGGGACTCGTTTTCTGGCTTCGAGTACAGCCATAGCCTCGAAAAGATAGTAAAGAAAGTCCGAACCATCGACCGCGATACGGACAGCTATGTCGAGCGTGTGACGGACCCCGACACGGGCGAAGTGATCCATGAATGCGTTGAGCCCTTGTCCCAGCATCGTGGACATGGATCAGCCAAGGACAGGGATAAAAAGTAAAGCAATTTAATACCCCCTCCCCGAGCCTCCATGAAAAATGCCCGCTTCCGCCCAAGTCGACCAAGAAATATGCCAAGTTCGAATACAACGTTGTCCGTGCCACAGGCAACGCATTGTCACGTGCAATAACGACATCGTCGACGTGAGCAACCGCGATGGTGAAATCTGGATAAGCTAGCTGATCCTCAAATCATCAAACGTGTAGTGCAAAGCATTGAATACGCCATGCTGCCGCGCGCCAGCCACTCGACGCGGCAGTCGCGAAGCCCCATTGGTGACTAAGTTAAGAAGGTAGCGAACGCCGCCTGGCCGACGCGAGCGCTTGGCAGACCGGTCTTCATCTACTACAAGGACGGCAAGGTGGTAGAGAAGGTGGTGGGCTGGCCGAAGGAAGGCAATACGGCAGCGATCAAGGCCGCATGGCAGCGGGCTCAAGGTTCTAGCTGACCAGTCAGTCGACGGGGATGTAGCGGAGATGGCCAATGGGGGTGCCAGCACTTCGACCGCTGTCGGCGGGATGGTTCACGCCGTCGAGAACGGGGACGTCGTCGAAGTCGCATGGACTGATGCCTTCGAGGCAGGCCACATTGACACCGTACTGGGCGTTGTTGGAACGGCGTTGGTGGAAGGTATAAATGCCGCACTTCGAACAAAAGTAGTGTTTCGCGGTGCCGGAGTTGAACTGGTAGACGCTGAGTGCATCTTCGCCTTGCTCGATGGTGATGCCATCGAGCTCGGCTGACACTGCGACCGCGCCACGCATGCGGCAGTACGAACAATTGCAGCGTCGTGCGGTTCGGAGCCCATCGGTGAGTTTGACCGAAAAGCGGACGGTGCCGCAGTGACAGGCGGCTTTGGATTCGGTGATATCAGCGAGCATTGCATGACCTTCGCGCCGGATGGTTGCCGGGAGGATAGTTCCCTGCGTGGCGCCACGGGTAGAGCGGAAGTCCGGTGGGAGTCGACCCTGTCGGCGGTCGGTGCTTGCCGTAGCCTGCCCCGCTGCGCGGGATCGCCGACAGGGTCGGCTTGTATGTTTAGCCCGCCCCTTTCCCTGGCCATCGTGGCGAGGGATAAAGGGGCTGGGGTGAGGGACACAGTCAGCATCGGCTCGGCCTAATGAGACCGACAGTGAGAGATATCCCGATCCCATCGTGAGCGTCGATTAAGGATCTGGCGA
>Ga0182006_1000541_pt1 | contig 28690 bp, 27 predicted proteins | sample Sormic07211104_1_FD_123022 | JGI IMG/M metagenome (GOLD analysis project Ga0182006, IMG submission 123022) | Rhizosphere microbial communities from Sorghum bicolor, Mead, Nebraska, USA - 072115-104_1 MetaG | ecosystem: Host-associated > Plants > Roots > Rhizosphere | place: USA: Nebraska...
CCCGGCCAGGCCGAGCGGCGGGATCAACGCGGCGCCGAGCACGGCATTGGCGGCCAACGCGACGATGGCGATGCGGATGCGGTCGTCCTGGCGGTCGACGACGGTCTGGAACGCGGCGATGCCGTTGCCGATGAGCAACAGGCCACCCAGCACCAGGGTGGCCTCGATGGCGGGAATCGCATCGACATAGCGGTTGCCGTACATCAACCGGACGATCTCCGGCGTGGTGACCAGACCCAGCCCCGCGATGGCGATACCGACGGCCCAGTAGAAGCGCGTGGCTTCGGAAAGGAAACGCGCGGCGCGCGCCGTTCCGCTCTCGCCGTAGGTCTTGGCCATGTAGGGCAGCAAGGTGGACGTGAGCCCGACCGAGAACAACTGCACGGCGCCGCGGGTGAGCGTCCCGGCGATCGCGAAATAGCCCACCGCGACCGATCCGGCGAAGGCATTGAGCAGGAATACCTCGATCGTGCCGACACGGAACGATCCCATGAGGACCAGGGCCGCGGTGAGGCGAAGATGGCGATTCACGCGTGCGTTCACGTCCGGCGGAATCGGTCCCGGTGCATAGGGGCGGCAGCAGCGACGATAGGCCATCCGGTTGATGAGGTTCAGCAGCAGGCACGCCACCGCGAACAGGGCCACGAAGGAGACGAGGTCCGCGTGCACGATCATCGCGGCGAGCACGAGCAGCATGCCGACGATGCCGGAGGCCACGGTGGCCACGGCTTCCGGTTCGAAGCGCTCCTGGCCCTTGCCGATGGCGACGAGCATGGCGTAGTTGGCTTTCGCGACCACGGCCACGACGACCAGGCCCATGATCGGCAACAGCGAGTTGCCCCATTCGGACGGATGGAACAACCAGCCGATCAGGACGAACAGGAGGATGACCGCCAACGAGCTGTAGGTCTGGATGTGCGAGAAACGCGCGGCCAGATGGGAGGCGAGCGAGGCGTCGCCCATGCCGTCGGCCTCGGCGATGAACTTGGTCGACGAGGTGGTCAGCGCGTGGTTGGAGCAGACGATCAGCCAGCCGCACAACCACACGGTGAAGGCATAACGGCCGAAGTCGGAGGGGCCCAGCGAGCGGGCGATCCACACGCTCATCAGCAAGCCGAGCGCGTATTCGATGTACGTGGACACCGTGACGATGCCGATGCTGCGCAGGACGGCGACGCGGCGGTTCATGGCGATGCCACCTGCCGCGGCACGCCGGCGCCCGCCGGTTGCGCCATCATCCATTGCGCCACGCCCGCGCCGCGGTTGTTCCAGTTGAAGCGGCGCAAGGTATCCGATATCGCCGCGCAGGCAGGGCTGTACGACGCGGCGATCGCCTTGAAACGCTTCTTCAAGGCGGCGGCTTGCGCAGGATCGGTTTCGAAGTACCATGCGGCCGCCACCGGCAAGCCGAGTTCGACCGTGTGGCCATCGCTATACCAACCGTCGGTGTCCTGGATCTTCGTCAACGCCTCGTCATTCACCTGCGACGACGACCAGTACCAGGCGATCTGTCCCTGCGGGCCGGAGCAATCGTTGCGCCAGTCGTGCGGCGGCACGAGCCGCCGCGGATCGATCCAGCCATGTCGCTCCAGGTAGCGTCCGAAGCCGGCGAGCATGCCGGGGATGCGCGGATCGGCCGTGACGAGCCATGCATGCCACAGGCCGTCGACGATGTTCTCGCTCATCCACGGGGAAGCGCCGCGTACGTCGTCGGCACCGTGTGGATCGTTTTCGTGCACGTTCCAGCTGTTGCGCCACGAGCCGTCGTCGCCGAGACCGTCTGGATTCGTCCGCTGGTGGTCGTGCAGCCAGCCGACGCGCGCGTCGATGCGTTGCCGGTAGCGCACGTCCCCGGTGAGTTCATAGGCGGCCACCGTCTCGACCAGCCCGAGGCCGGCGAGGCGTTCGGTGAAGTAATCGTCGGGATGCCTGTATGGGCCCGGCGCGCCATTCCAGCCACCACTATTCCAGAGGTCGGCCATCTTCGCCACGGTCGCCCCGTCGTGCATGGAATCGTCGCCCGTGAGCGCCACGGCGAGCAGCACCGGCTCGATGTACACGTATTTCACGTCGCATGGCTTGCCGTCGGGGAGCCAGCCTCCACCACAGGACGGGCTTACGGGCAGGCCGTCGCGCTTGATCCCCGCCATGTACCAGCGGTAGCTCATCTCGGCCGCCTCCAGGTAATCCGCCCTTCCCGTACGCACATAGGCCTTGAACAGGGTCGACGGCCGGTCGAACAGCCATGCCGTCGTATCCTTCGTGGGCAGCGCGGACGCCCAACGGAACTGGCCGTCGACATAGCGGGCGTAGGGCTCGTCGTTCGCCGCCACGGACTGCGGCCCCGCGATGAGCGAGGCGGTGAGCCATTCCGGCGTCAAGGTCGCGATGGCGGCGAGCCGCCCGTCGACGAGGCCACCGGCATACGGCCAGCCGGGGATGTCCGCCGTGCGTGGCGAGTCGAGTGTGAACTGGTAGGTGCCGGGTACCGCGCGAAATTGCACGCGAACGGCGCGCACGCTGCCGTCACGGAAATGCCAGGCCAGGGTGGATGTCACCGCGGCTGGGACCTCGCTGCCGCGGCCGTCGACGATGCGAACCCGCTTTGGATCGCGCAGCAGGCCTGGTGGAAATGGAATTCCCACGGTCACCGGCAAGTCATCGCCTCGCCCCGCCAGCCGATGCACTTCGATCTTGCGGACGTCTTCCGGCGAAGCTCCTGCGAGCTCTTTCGAGGGAGCTTTTGTGGGAGCCGCTTCAGCGGCGATGGGTGCTTGCCCAGACCTGGCCCGCTGCCGCGGGATCGCCGCTGAAGCGGCTCCCACAGAAAAGCTGGTGGTTGCCGCAGGGCTGGTGGTTGCCACAGAAGCGCTTTTGGCTTCCACAGGGGAAAAGGCGGCGGCCAGCGCGAGGAGCAAGCCGAGCATCAAGAGCACATGGCGCCAGAGACCGGACGACGGCGGCAGCGATACATCGAGGCGACGCGACGCGCGCCTTCGCTCGCGCAGCGACACGTGACAACGGACGCTCATGCCACGGACGCGGTGGGCAAGGCGTTGCCGGCCAACCGGTATTCCCACGACAACGCGGTGCGCACGATGACGTCGAGATCGTCGTAGCAAGGCTCCCAGCCCAGCTCGCTGCGCAACCTGTCGCTGCGCGCGATCAGCTGCGGGATATCTCCGGGACGGCGTGGCAATTCCAGCACGTTCAGGGGATGGCCCGCCGCGCGGGCCACGGCGTGGATGACTTCGCGCACGCTATAGCCATGGCCGTAGCCGCAATTGAGGGTGAGCGACGCGCCGCCCTCGCGCAGATGGTCGAGCGCGCGCAGGTGCGCCGCCGCCAGGTCTTCCACGTGGATGAAGTCGCGCACGCCCGTGCCGTCCGGTGTGTCGTAGTCCGTGCCATAGATCGCCACGCACGGCCGCTTCCCGACCGCGTGCTCGCAGGCCACCTTGATCAACAGCGTGGCGTCCGGCGTCGAATGGCCGATCCGGCCCTGGGGATCGCAACCGGCCACGTTGAAGTAGCGGAGGATCACATGGCGCATCGCCCCGGTGTCGCACCAGTCGCGCAGCATCGTCTCGGACATCAACTTCGACCGGCCGTATGGATTGATCGGCTGGGTGGGCGTGTCCTCGTCGGCGATGCCCGCCTCGGTCGTTCCGTAGACGGCCGCCGTGGACGAGAAGATGAACTTGTCCACGCGCGCCGCCGCACAGCATGCGAGCAGGTTCCGCGTATTGCCCGTGTTGTTGGCGTAGTACTTGAGGGGGTCGCTCATCGATTCGGGAACGACCGTATGCGCGGCGAAGTGCAACACCGCGTCCACGCGGTGCGCCTCGATCACGCGCGACACCAGGTCGCCGTCGCCGACGTTGCCCTCCACGAAGGAGGCACCGCGGACCGCCTCGCGGAACCCGGTCGAGAGGTTGTCGATCACCACGACGCGATCGCCGCGTTCGACCAGCTGTTGCACCGTATGGCTGCCGATGTAACCGGCGCCGCCCGTGACCAGGACCGAGTTCATGCGTGCCTCCCGGTCGCGGCCGGCGGGAAATTTTGCGTGAGCCAGCCACCGATGCCGTCGAGCAGACGGGCGCGGTCGCCAGTGAGGATGTAGGTATGGTCGGACTCGGCGGAATACCGCGTGGTGACCGCCGGATGGCTCATCACCTTGCCGAAGCATTCGCGGAATTGCCGCGCATGGTTGAAGTAGTTGCTGATGCCGCCCGAATAGACCAGGTACAACTTCATGCCACGGTCCACCATGCCGGTGAAATCGGCGATGACTTCCGCGCGCGGTGCGGGCGCCACCGCGAACACCGGCTCGGAAGCGGGCTTGCCGCCAACGCCGTTCGCGCTGCCGCGTCGCCGCAGCAGGCGGGCCCAACGACCGGGATCGGCGATGCGCGGCAGGTAATGACGCAGCTTGTAGCCGACCGTCCGGTAGGCATACCCGTCGAGGAATACCGCTCCGGATACACGCGGATCGGTGGCGGCGACGATGTGCGCGTTCTGCGCACCCGAACACAGCCCCACCAGCACGAAGCGTTCGCAACCGGCACGGGCCTTGAGCAGGTTCATCGCGTCGTCCAGGTCCGCGCACACCTGCTGGGTTCGTGTCTGGCCACCCCCGGTGGCGGCGCTGTCGCCCAGCGTGGACAGGTCGAAGCGCAGCGTGGGATAGCCGCTGGCGTTGAGCTGCCGGGTCAGTTCCACATGCAGGCGGAAAGGACCGATGCGATGCACCAGTCCCGCGTTCACCACGATGACGCCGGTTTCTCCGGTCGCGGCCGCCGGTACGCCGGCGATGCCGACGAGATGGTTTCCGCGGCCGAACCGGTGGGCTTCCTCGCGCATCACGCGGTCTCCTTCAGGCGGCCGCTGACGGCCTGGATCAGCGGCTGCGAAAGGATCGCGCTCTCCAGCCGGCGCAGGTCATCCCACGGCGTCGGTGGGACGATCGATGCGACCGCGCCACGCGGTGAGACGATGCGCTCCCAGCGTGATACCGGCGCCGAAGGCAACGAATCGAGCACCAGGGTGGGGACGTTCGCGGCATGCAGGTGCAACGCGGACAGTTGCTGGCGGAGGTGGTCGCCGATGTCGAAGCCCAGCCACTGCTCGGCGATGTCGGCGTCGCTGCGTGGCCGTGTGAAGCGTTCGGTATCGTCACGCAGCGCCACCTGCAAGGCATCGAGCGCGGAAACATAATCGCCGCCATCCAGCACGGGGTCCCAGGCGATCACTTCGGTGAAACGCGCGCGATCCGCGGCGGCGAGCGCCACGCTGCCGCCGAGGCGCGCACCGAAGGCGACCACGCGGTCGACGCCCGCTCGCGAGCGCAGTTCATGGGACGCGACCGCCGCGTCGGCGACGCAACGCTCCCAATCCACCTCCGCACTGCCCCCCGCGGAGTCACCCGTCCCGTAGTAGTCGAAGCGCAACACGGCCATGCCTTGCGCGGCGAGTGCCTGCGCCAGCTGCCGATAGAGACGATGACAACGGATCAGGTCCTGTCCCAACGGTGGACACATCAGCAATGCGCGGCGTGCCGGCAAGGCGGGCGCGTGGTACATGCCGAAGAGATCGCCGGCGGGACCGAAGAAGAAAGGAATCTCGGCATCGGTTCGCATGGTCATCTCCGGTAGACCACGCCGACGAAGAACTGGGTCTCGCGATAGTCCTGGCCCACGGCGTCGCTGCTACGCCTCTCCCGGGCCACGGACACGTGCCAGCTCCAGTGCCGGTTCACCTGCTGGCCGAGATCGAGGCCCATGCGCACGGTGGTGTCCTTGCGCTCGAGGCTGTCGTAGGTCAGGCGGCTTCCCGTGGCGAAACCGGTCAGGGTGAGCGTGGGACGAAGCCGGTAGCCGACGCCTATGCTGACGCCCTTGTCGGTCTGGTCGAAGGTGGGGTCGCCGATGTAGCGCAGCTTGTTGAAGGACGGCGACACGGTCAGCACGATGCGTTCCGAGCGCCAGTTCCAGGTGGCTTCCAGCCGTTTTTCCTTGTAGACCTGCGAGCCGATCACCGCGCTGCCGACGCCCACGCCCGTGCCGTTGCCACGGCCCAGGCCGCCCGTGGCGGCGAACGGGTCGAATGCCTCGACGCGATCGGCCACCGTGGCGTCGTACACGCCGGGCGTGGCGATGAGGTCCTGCGCCGCGTCGGCATACTGGTAGGCACCGGTGACGGACACGGTATTGCGCGGGCTGGGCCGCCAGCCGAGGCTCAAGCGGGCCAGCGGCGCCGACTTGCTGGAACCGTCGTCGAATTCGAGGCGTGTGCCGCCCGCCAGCACGTCCACGTCGAAATGCGCCAGCGTGCTGGTATAGCGGACGAAGGCTTCCTTCCGGTCGTAGTTCGCGTCGCTGGGCTGGTTGGTGAAGTCCACGCGCTGGAATTCGACATTGCCCGACAACGTCGCGGTGGGGCTGAGGTCGCGGTAGACACGGAACGCGGCGAGGCCGCGCGAGGAATCGAACTCGTCCACCTTCGATGCATAACTGTTGATGTAGCGCAGTTCGAACTGGCCGCGGGCGGCATCGCCGAAGCGCATGCGCAGGGTCGGCCCGAGCACGAGCACGTTGGTCTGCTGCTGGTTGTTCGGCGAGTTGCTCGACAGCTGGTCGACCGGCTGCACGCCGGCATAGTCCTCCACCGAGAAATCGAGACGGTCCGGTGCGATCGTCCAGTTGCCCTGCCCTGCCAGCTGGGTCTGCGCCTGCGAGTCGAAATGGTTGCCCAGGTACTTGCGGTATTCGAAGGTGCCGGCGACGTTGGCCTGGAAGGTCGAACCCATCTGGGTGAACTGGAAGGTACCGCCCGGCGTCAGCACGTTCTCGCTGAGGGGCCGGTCCGACGAGAGGGCGATGTTGTTGCTGTGCTCCAATCCGGCATAAAGCGTGTAGTCGAGCGTGCCGGCCAGCACCACGCCGGGTGCCGACACGAGCGCGAGCACGATGGCGCGGGCGAGCCTGGACGATGCCGGCATATTCCCTCCCTTTACCCCTGTTGGCGCACGACGCCTGCCGGCCGCGTGCCAGGGTGCCGCGCTCACGGCGATTGGTTGAACACCACGCCGGCGAGTTTCGCCGGATCGAAATTGGCGACGGCCTGGTTGATCGTCGCCGGGGTATCGCGGCCGTAACCGGCGACGATCACGACGAAATCCGCCAGGTCCGAAAGAATCCGGGCATCCGGCGAACCCTTGACCGGGGGGCCATCGAGGAACAGGTACCGGTCCGAATAGCGGCAGCGCAGCGAATCGAGCACCGCCCGCATGCGGAACGAGGAGAAGTACTCGCCGCTGTTCTCGCGCGACTTGCCGGCCGGGATGAGGCGCAGGCGCGGCACCCCGGTGTGGTACATGATCGACGCGATGCCGCGCGAGGGATGCTCCAGGAAATCGATCAGTCCTCCGGTACGCGGCTCCACGCCGAAGGCTTTGTGCTGGTTGGGGTAACGAAGGTTGCAATCCACCAGCAGGCTGGTCTTGGATTCGTCGAAGGCGAAGGCGGTGGCCAGGTTACGGGCGACGAAACTGCCGCCGGAACGCGGGCTCACGGAGACCACCAGGGTCACGAAGTTGTTCTCGCCGGCCATTTCCAGCAGCCGCGTGCGGATGCCGCGGAAGGCATCGGACTGCCGGCGGACCGACTCCTCGCGATGGATCAGGCGCTTGCGCTCGCAGTCGATCGGCGCCAGGGCGCCACCCTCCTCGCGCATCCTGGCGATGGAATGCCCGGGCGACGTGCGGGTTTCGCCGTCGTGGTCGGCGACCATGTCGCCCATCTCGATATTGTCAGCGGCCATCTTGTTCATCGTCAGCCCTTCATCCTCAGCCAGAACACCACGAGGTACACGGCGGCGACACCAACGACGGTCAGGGCGAGCATCATGTTGTGCAGATGCTCGCGGCGACGGTCGCGCGGGGTCGGGTAGAACGGGATCGCGGCGAGCACCGGGAAGCCCGTCGCACGTTCGAGCTGGGCCACGGAACGGACGCGTGGATCGAACCGCGCCACCGCGAACAGCAGGCCGAGCGGGATCGCCAGCGACAGCGCGAGCCCTGCGAGGCCGAAGTGCATGAAGCGCAGGCCGGACGGCACCAGGGGCATCATCGCGGGGTTCTGCACCATGAAGGTCAGGCCGCGCTGTTCGGCATCGAGGTTCATCGAGACACGCGCGTTCTCGCGACGCTTCAGCAGGTCCTGGTAGACGTCGCGGTTGACCGTGTAGTCACGGGTCAGCTCGGCGGTCACGTTCTCGGAATTGGCGATGCGCTTGCTGCGCTCCAGTTCGGCCTGGAGCATCGCCTCGCTGGCGCCGACCCGGGCGGCGCTGGCCGCCGCGTCGCCACGGACGGCGGCGAGCTGCAGGCGCATCTGCTGGTAGACGGGATTCATCGTGACGGCATGGTCGAGCGGAATGGCGCCACCGGCGGCACGCTGCGCGTCCGCGGTTTGCGCTTGCCGGCGCACGTCCTCGATCTGGTGGCGCAGGCGGATCACGTCCGGGTAATCCTCGGTATAGTTCAGGCGCAGCTTGTCCAGTTGGCCCTGCAAGTCGGCCAGTTGGGTCTGGTAGATGCCCCCGACCGTCTGCACGGCGTTGACCTCCGACTCGCCATTCAACTGCGAAGACAACACGGCCGCCTGCGACTGCCGCTGCATGTAATCCATGCGGTTGTTTTCGATCTGCGTGCGCAGCTGGCTGATCCGCGTGTTGGTGTCGGTCTCGCTGCCGGGGCGCGCGTCCGCGTTGGCATCCCGGTACGCCTTCAGTTTGTCTTCGGCGTCGGTGAGCTTCGTCCGGTATGCCTCGACCTGGCTGTTGATGAATTCGTAGGCTTCGCGGCTCTCGCGTTGCTTCGAGGCCAGGCTTTCGCTGATGAACAGCTGGCCGAACGCGCGGGTGACTTCGAACGCGCGCTTCGGATCGGAATCGAAATAGCTGATCGTGATCAGGTTGTCGCGATTGTTGACCAGCTTGGTGCGCGACTTGATGCCATCGACGATCTTGTCGCGCTCCAGCGGGGACGGGTTCGTGGCGAGCCAGCCGCCGGCCTCCAGCACCTCGTCGAGCACCTTCCTGCTGAAGATCACGTCGCGGGCGATGCCGGCGCGGTTCTTGTTACCGGTGGCGGTCGCCGCGCCTTCCATCAGGGGCGTGATGATGCTCGCCTCCTGGGCGAGGATCGTGGTCGACGCCTCGTACTTCTTCGGCCAGACGGAGCCGACGCCGAGGGCCGCCAGCGCGATGGCCGCGAAGGCGAAGCCCATGACGACACGCCGCCTGCGCGCTTCGCCGATCAGTGCGGGCAGCATGCCCGCGAAAGGAACGAGTTCCCCGCTCATATGTAACCCCTTGCTCCCGCCGCGGCGGGCCGGTCAGAAAGCGCGTTGCGGAACGGTGATCACGTCACCGGGCTGCACCGGGTAGTTGTTCGCCAGGTCGCCTTGCTGGAGGATCTTCTCCAGGCGCACGGCATAGGACTGCGTCGAACCACCCTCGTTGCGGCGGTAGAGTTCGGTGCGGTCGGCCGCGGCGAACTCCGTCGTGCCGCCGGCGGCGAGCACGGCGTCCAGCACCGTCATGCCCTGCCGGTACGGGATCGAGATCGGGCTGCGCACCGCGCCGGTGACGCGGATACGCGAAAGGTATTCATGACTGCGCAGCGCGGTAAGGATCACCGCCACCTGCGGATCGCGGATGTACTGGCCCAGCTTCTGCTGGATCTCCGTGGCCACCTGGTCGGTGGTACGTCCGCCGGCGGGAATGTCGCCGACCAACGGCACGGTGACCTTGCCATCCGGCCGCACGGGCACGCTGACGCTGAGGTCCGGGTTGTGCCAGACGGTGACCTGCAACTGGTCGTCGACACCGATCAGGTAGGCATCCACGGCCTGGGTCGCGGCGTCCTGTTTCGGCGGGGGCGTCGAGCTTCCACCCGTGGCGCAGGCGGTAAGCAACACGACGGCGACGAGTACGATTGCACGGTTCCACTGTTTCATGACGTCCACCCACCCCTGTGACTTCCTCGGTGGCTATCGTCATTTCAATGCGGTCACGCGTCTATTCAACAGCCCGCCTATGCCATTCGACAGAAGGTATATGGAAGCGTTTCGGGTGATGCTTGGGCCGTGGCCGAGCTCATGGACATCGCCCCGCGCCTGCTGCACCCCGCCTTGCAGGCCTTGCTGCTGGGTGGCGTTTCGATGGTGCTGGTGCTCCTGCGCAGGCACGTGCCCGCGCTGGTGACGGCGCTGGTCGCCGTGGCATGGATATGGTTCGCTTCCACGCCCGTGGTCGCCCTCGCCCTGCACGATGCGCTGGCGACACCGGCACCCGGCACGACGCCACGCGCGGATGCCATCGTGGTGCTCGGCGGCGATACGTTGCCCGTGAACGACTGGTCGCGCGCGACGACGCGGGCGGGCAAGGGCCTGGCGCTGTGGCGGGCCGGACTCGCGCCCGTGCTGCTGGTATCGGGCAGCGACCAGGCGCGCGCGCTGGCACAGGGTCTCGAAGTATCCGGCGTACCGGCCCGTGACCTGAAGATCGAGGATACGAGCACCAACACCCACGAGAACGCGCGCAATTCGGCGTTGCTGCTGCGAGCCAACGGCTCGACCGACATCCTGTTGGTAACCTCCCCCATCCACATGCGCCGGGCCGCGGGAGCGTTTCGTCACGAGGGTCTCGCGGTATCCGCCGTCCCTACCGCCGACACGCACGCATCGTTGGTACGGGCGCCATCCTGGCTGCCGCGGCGCGATGCGCTCACGCTCACCGCGCGGTGCCTGCGCGAATATGCCGCCCTGTGGGTGTACCGCCAGCGTGGCTGGATCTGACGTGCCGCCCCGTCTTTACGGGTCGCCGGTTTCGATCTGCAGGGAGGTCTTGCCGTCGCGGCGGATGAGACCCGGTCCGAACTGGACCACCTTGCCGTCCTTCAGCACGACGGTGTAGTCCTTATGGGAGAACGAAAACCGGCCCGGCCGGCGGTCAAACCAGTTAAGCACCTCGTAACCGACGATGTTGCGGTCCGAATCGGGGCGGCCGAGGCGCTCGATCACCTCGTCCCGCTGCGTGCCCACATCGAGCTTGGCGATTTTCGCCGCCATGCCCTGACATCCGGCGATTCCGGCCGCCACGACGGCCACGGCGATCGCTCGTTTCATCCTCACCCCCGCGCGGTACGGCATCCGCCCGATGGTAGCGCACCGGCGCAAGAGCGTGCGAACGGGGCACCGTACCGTGTGAAGCCAGGGCCGCCCTGCTAGGCTCGCGGCTTTCGCCCGTGGAGACGCCCATGCTGTTCGCCCTTGCCCTCGCACTCGCCGCCGGTGACGGTTTCGAAGGACGCGTCCAGGCCGCCAAGGCGCTGGAACGAAAGGCCGACGGCAAGGCGTGGCAATCGGCCATGTGGGACCGGGTGGGTAATCCCGCGACCGACGCGCTGAAGGACTGCATCGCCAGCAACGCTCCGGCCGACAAGCGTCCGTTCACCCTGGTGGCGGACGTGGACGCCGATGGCCGTTCCAGCCAGGTGGAGGTGCGTCCGGCCACGCCGGTCGCCCGCTGTTTCGCCGGCCAGTTCAATGCCTGGATGCTGCCGGCGCCGCCAAAGACGCCGGCGCCCTATCCCGTCGAGATCGACGTCACGATGGACCCCTGATTCAGTTGAGCTGATCGGGATGCGGGCCCATGCGGTTGCCGGCGTCCAGTCCGTCGATGGCCTTCATGTCCCCATCGGACAGTTCGAAATCGAAAACGTCGATGTTCGCGGCGATGCGCTCGGGGGTCACCGACTTCGGGATCACCATGTAGCCGAGTTGCACGTGCCAGCGCAGGATGACCTGGGCCGGGGTCTTGCCGTGCTTCCTGCCGATCTCGACCAGGGTGGACTGCTTCAGCAGGTCGCCACCCTGGCCCAGCGGACTCCACGACTCGGTGACCACCTTGTGCCGCTGGTTGGCCGCCACCACGTCGCGCTGGCTGAAATCCGGGTGCAGCTCGATCTGGTTCACCACCGGCACCACGCCGGTTTCCGCGACGATGCGATCGAGATGGGCGGGCTGGAAGTTCGACACGCCGATGGACCGGATACGGCCTTCCTCGCGCAGTCGGATGAACGCCTTCCATGTGTCCACATAACGATCGCGTTTCGGCGTCGGCCAGTGGATGAGGTACATGTCGACGTAATCGGTGCCGAGCTTTTCCAGGCTGGCGTCGAACGCGCGCAGGGTTTCGTCGAAGCCCTGCTCGGCGTTCCATAGCTTGGTGGTGAGGAAGATCTCGCCGCGCGGTACGCCGGACCGCTCGATGCCCTTTCGAACACCGGCCTCGTTACCGTAGATGGCGGCGGTGTCGATCGAACGGTACCCGGCGGAAAGCGCGTGGGCGACGGCGTCCGCCGTCTCCGCATCGGGAATCTGGAACACGCCGAAGCCGATCTGGGGCGCGCTGTTGCCGTCGTTGAGGACGAGGTTGGGGACCTTTGCCATGCGTGTCTCCTGCGGGTTGGACCGCCCGTCATGGTGACGGACGGACCCGCATGCAAGGCGTGACGATCAGTCGCCGCGGGCGGCGTAGTGGGTTTCGACGTAGTTGTCGAGGATCGCGACGAACTCGTCCGCGATGTTGTCGCCACGCAGGGTCATGGCCTTCTCGCCATCGATGAACACCGGCGCCGACGGCGCTTCGCCGTTGCCGGGGAGCGAGATGCCGATGTTGGCGTGCTTGGATTCGCCCGGGCCATTCACCACGCAGCCCATGACCGCGAGCGTGAGGTTTTCCACGCCGTCGTACTTCACGCGCCACAGGGGCATCTGCTCGCGCACGTGGCCCTGCACCGTCTTCGCCAGTTCCTGGAAGAATTCGCTGGTGGTGCGGCCACACCCCGGGCACGCCGTGACCAGCGGCGTGAACGCGCGCAAGCCCATCGTCTGCAACAGTTCCTGCGCGACGATCACCTCGGCCGTGCGCGACTGGCCCGGCTCGGGCGTGAGCGAGATGCGAATGGTGTCGCCGATGCCCTCCTGCAGCAGCACGCCAAGCGCGGCGCTGGATGCGGTGATGCCCTTGGAACCCATGCCCGCCTCGGTGAGGCCGAGGTGCAGCGCATAGTCGGCACGGCGCGCGAGATCGCGATAGACCGCGATCAGTTCCTGCACGCCGGACACCTTGCACGACAAGATGATGCGGTCGCGCGGCAGGCCGAGGTCTTCCGCGCGGGCGGCGGAATCCAGCGCCGAACGGATCAGCGCTTCGCGGGCCACGTGACCCGCGTCCCACGGTTGCGCGCGCCTGGCGTTCTCGTCCATCAGGGCGGCGACCATCGACTGGTCGAGCGAGCCCCAGTTGGCACCGATGCGCACCGGCTTACCGTAGCGGATGGCCATCTCGATGATCGAGGCGAACTGGGAATCCTTTTTCTTGCCGAAGCCGACGTTGCCCGGGTTGATCCGGTACTTGGCCAGTGCCTCGGCACAGGCCGGCTCGCCTTCGAGCAGTTGGTGGCCGTTGTAATGGAAATCGCCGATCAACGGCACGGAGACGCCCATCATGTCGAGGCGCTCGCGGATACGCGGCACCGCGGCAGCGGCGGCCGGCGTGTTCACCGTGATGCGGACCAGTTCGGAACCGGCGCGAGCCAGCTCGGCCACCTGCTTCGCCGTGGATGCCGGGTCTTCGGTGTCGGTGTTGGTCATCGACTGGACGACGATCGGCGCGCCGCCACCGACGTGGACACGGTCGATCAGGACTCCCGTACTGGGGCGGCGGGCGCCGGCTTCCGCGGGACGCGGGCGGCTGGTGAGGTCTTCGGTCATAGCTGCCCATTTTAGCGCATCGGCATGACCGCTCGCCGACCGTTCAAGCTGGCTGAGGTTTTGGTTGTGCCAGCCGTTGCGCCAGCCTGGTGGAAAGCCGTTGTGGGAGCCGCTTCAGCGGCGATGGGTGCTTGTCCCGACCTTGTCGGCGATTCAGGGTTGCCGCGGCGCCCGGCCCTGCCACCGCAACGCCGCCTGCACCAGCCGCCGTTCCAGCCATTCGGCGACCGACCCGGGCCGCCCCAGCCCCATGCGCTCCAGCGCCTCGCCCTCCCCATCCACCGGCTTCCCCGGCGCCAGCAACACCCGCAGCAACGTCCCCTTCCCCGCGTCACGCAACCAACCCAGCGCAGGCAACAGCCGCCGTTCCACATCGGTGAAATCACTGCCGAAGGGAAAAGGATCGAGCAACCCGCGCCGCCGCATCGGCTCCAGCGCCGCCGCCAGGCCCTCGGGCGTATGCCCCCGCCACGCCTCGGGCACGACGAAATCCCGCCGCAACTTCCCGGCCCTCTTGGCCTCGTCCACCAGCCCGTCCACGAAGCGCGCATCGGCGATCGACAACATCGCCTCCACGCACGCCTCGTCCGACAGGCCACGCAGGTCGGCCACGCCATATTCCGTGACATAGACATCGCGCAGATGGCGCGGAATGGTCGTATGCCCATAGTTGAAGCGAATGTTCGACGCCACCTTGCGCCCCTTCCCGCGCGTCGCACGCAACAGCAGGATCGACCGCCCGCCGGGAAGTTCGTGCGCCATCGCCACGAAATTGAACTGTCCGCCGACACCGCTCACGACACGGCCGTCCTCCAGCCCGTCCGAGACGGCGGCACCGGTCAACGTCGCCATCATGCAGGTGTTGAAGAAACGGGCGCCGCGACGCTGCAAGGCAGCCAGCGGCTGGTGATCGCCATAAAGATGATTGACGTTGGACACCCGGCACATGTCGATCGCGTCGGGATCGTCGATTTCCGAACGGTGCATCCAGGCGTACAACTCGCGCGAGCCGAGCAGGAAGGCGCCACGCAGGTAATGACCGCCTGCCGCGCCGACGTCTTCTCCCGCCGCCGCGCGGCGCTCGCGCTCGATATCGTCATAGGCCCGCCGGCGCAGGATGCCCGCGCGTTGCAGGTGCATGAAGCCGTCCATCACCATTTCGCTCGCGCCGTACAAGCCTGTCGCGAAGGCGTCGCCGCCGCCCCAGCCATTCATGCAGCGGCGCGTGCCCCCGGTGACATCGAGGGCACCGAGGCCGTCACGCCAGGCGCCGTTCTGTTCGTGCCGCAGCAGGAGGCCACGCACCAGCGCGTCCGACAAGGCGCCGATGCCGATCTGTAGCGTGCCGCCATCCACCACCAGCGCGCTCGCATGCATGCCGAGCGCGAACTCGGCCGGTTCGATCGGCGAACGCGGCAAGGCGAACAGCGGCGGCGAGACCTCGGGCTCGACAAGCAGGTCGAAGAGGCCCTCCTCCGCTTCCGCATGGCCGCTGACGTAGGGCATGTCCGGGTGGACGACCGCGACGCAGAATGGTTTCGGCTTGCCCGCCCGCGCCAGGTTGTCGAGGAAATCGAAGGTCAGATCCGGGTTCGACGAGAGGCTGGTCCGGCCGTCACGCCGCGCCACCAGTTGGACCAGCACGTTGATATCGCGTCCCACCAGGTCGCGAGCCACGTGCGTGTAGTTCTGGCTGATGTAGTCACGCTGCGCCGAGCCGGACCCGAGCAGCGCGCCGGATTGCATGTAGAACTCGTGCACATGGATGTTTGCCGGCAGCGCATCGCGGGCCTGGGCGATCGCATGGTCGAGGTCCACATAGCCCTCGCCGAAATGACGGGCGAGGAAGGGTGCGGCGAAGCGAGCGGCCAGACCCTTCCCCGGCGACGGCCGGGTCAGCGACAAGGCTGTGAATATCGTCAGCGAGCGGTCGTCGCGCCCCTGCACCGCGCGATAGAGCGCATTGAGCAAGGCATGCGGCTTGCCCAGGCCCAGGGGCGCCGCCACCCGGGGATGACCGCCCGTGCGTCGCAGGATCGCCTCGACGGCGGCTTCGGTGTCACGGTCACGCGGTGTCGATGCCATGGCGGCGATGATGCCAGATGCCGATACACTCAACGCCATGAACGTACGTCACCGCAGCACAGGATTCTCCAGCCGCCTGTTCGCCGAACAGGCATTGAGCCGCAGCGCGGGGGCACCGCTGATCGGCGGCAACGCGGTCGAGTTGTTGATCGATGCCCAAGCCCATTTCGACGCATGGCTGGCGGCGATCGCGGCCGCGCGCCGCCACGTGTTCCTCGAGAACTACATCATCCGCGACGACCGCATCGGCAAGGCCTTCCGGGATGCGCTGGTGGAGCGGGCCAAGGCCGGCGTCTTCGTGGCGGTGATCGGCGACTGGATCGGCTGCCTGGGCCAGTCGCGATCCTCCTTCTGGACGCCGCTGCGCGAGGCCGGCGGGCAAGTCCGCATCTACAACCCGCCCACGCTGGGCAGTTCCTTCGGATGGGTGAGCCGCGACCATCGCAAGGTGCTGGTGGTGGACGGCGAGGTCGGTTTTCTTTCGGGCGTATGCCTCAGCGAGAAATGGCTGGGCGATCCGTCGCGTAACGTGCCGCCGTGGCGCGATACCGGCGTGAGGCTGCGTGGTCCGGCGATCGCCGAGATCGAACATGCCTTCGCCGACAGCTGGCGCGAAGCCGGCGAACCGCTGCCGGAAGACGAACGCCTGCTTCCGGTGACCAGCGTCACCGCCGGCGATGTCTCGTTGCGCGTGATCGCCACCCAACCCAGCACGGCGGGCATGTATCGCCTGGACCAGATGGTCGCCGCCATGGCGCGACAGACGTTGTGGCTTACCGACGCCTATTTCGTCGGCGTGGCGCCGTACGTCCAGGCGTTGTGCGCCGCCGCCCGCGATGGCGTCGACGTGCGTCTCCTGGTCCCGGGAAGCAGCGATATCCCGGTGGTGGCCGGCATGTCGCGTTCGGGCTACCGGCCGTTGCTGAAGGCGGGCATCCGCGTGTTCGAATGGAACGGTTCCATGCTGCACGCGAAGACAGCCGTGGCCGACGGGCGCTGGGCGCGAGTGGGATCGTCCAACCTCAATATCGCGAGCTGGCTGGGCAACCGCGAAATCGATGTCGCGGTCGAGGATGCGGGCTTCGCCACGCAGCTGGCGCACCAGTACGAAGCGGACCTGGAAAACGCCACCGAAATCCTGCTGCACCGGCCGCGTTACCGCGCCGGCAACGAACGCCTGCGCAGCCGTTCACCACGCCCGCCACGCCCCCGGCGCAGCGGCGGGAGTTCCGGCCGTGCGGCCGCCGGTGCATTGCGCATCGCCAACACCGTGGGCGCGGCGATCACCCAGCATCGCGTGCTCGGCGATACGGAAACCGGGCCGCTCCTGGCAGGTGCGGCGGCAGCCCTGGTGTTGACGGTTGTCGGGGTGCTCTGGCCGGCGGTGATCGCATGGCCGCTGGCGGTTATCGGCGCGTGGTTTACCGTGAACCTGGCCGTGAGCTGGTGGAGCCTGCGGCAGCGCAGGAAACATGGGCCGTCGCCAGCCGACCAGGCACCGCCTTCGGACTGAAGGGTCATCGCCGCTGAAGCGGCTCCCACAAGGGCGAGAGCCACTCCTGTGGGAGCCGCTTCAGCGGCGATACGCGCGGCCCGTACTCCGCCGCGGTCCCAGCCGCAACCTCAGTTCCGCGGCTTGAAATGCAGCGGCTGGGCCTCGCTCTTCGGCGCCGCCGGCCCGCAGCTTCCGCACGAACCGCAGCCATCGCCGCAACTGCCCGTGGCCGTCGCGGGTTGCAGGCGGCGGCCGAGCGAGCGCACGACACCGGCGCGGCCAGGCCGGTTCAGGCTGGCCGACACGCGCGCCATGACCCGCGTCGAGGTCTTCGGCAGCAGCTTGCGGAAAGCTACGTACGCGCTGACGACGACGAGCGCGATGATCGCTCCCTGGACCAGTTCGAACGTGCTCATGTGAGCGCCCTCGCGATCTGATAGGTGGCCAGCGACGCGAGGTAGGCGAGTCCGAACAGGTAACCGGCCGCCACGGCGACGTTGCGCCAGGAATTGGTTTCGCGGCGGATCACCGCCAGCGTGGACATGCATTGCGGCGCGAACACGTACCACGCCAACAACGAAAGCGCGGTGGCCAGCGACCACTGGTGGGCGATGACCGGGCCGAGTTGCGAGGCCACGGCGTCGTCGCTGCCCGACATCGCGTAGACGGTGCCGAGCGCGGCGACGGCCACTTCGCGCGCGGCCAGGCCAGGTACCAGCGCGACGCAGATCTGCCAGTTGAACCCGATCGGCGAGAACACGTACTCGAGCATGCGGCCGAGGCGCCCCGCGATGCTGTAGTCGATCGCGGGCTGGGTGGCCCCCGGCGGCGGCCCCGGGAAGCTGGACAGGAACCACAACAGCACGGTGAGGGCGAGGATGATGCCGCCCACGCGCTTGAGGAAGATCAGGGCGCGCTCCCACAGGCCGAGGCCGATGTCGCGCACGTTGGGCAGGCGGTACGACGGAAGTTCCATGATCAGCGCGTGTTCGCTCTTGTCCTTGCGCATGCGCTTGATCACGAAGGCGACGGCCAGCGCGCTGAAGATGCCGGCGAAATACAGCGCGAAGAGCACGATGCCCTGAAGGTTGAAGACACCCCACACCGCGTGGTCCGGAATGAAGGCGGCAATCAGCAAGGTGTAGACCGGCAGGCGCGCGGAGCAGGTCATCAGCGGCGCGACGAGGATCGTCGTCAGGCGGTCGCGCGGGTCCTGGATGCTGCGCGTGGCCATGATGCCGGGAATGGCGCAGGCGAAGCTCGACAGCAGCGGGATGAACGCCCTGCCCGTCAGGCCGACGCGGAACATCATCTTGTCGAGCAGGAAGGCCGCACGCGGCAGGTAACCGGATTCCTCGAGCACGAGGATGAACAGGAACAGGATCAGGATCTGCGGCAGGAACACGAGCACCGCGCCCAGGCCGGCGAACACGCCGTCGTTGAGCAGGCTGTGCAACGCGCTATCCGCGGGAAGGAACCCGGTGACCCAGTTGCCCAGCGCGGCGATGCCCGCCTCGATCCCGTCCATCACCGGCTGCGCCCACGAGAACACGGCCTGGAAGATGAAGAACATCAGCGTGGCGAGGATCGCCAGGCCGAATACCGGATGCAGCGCCCAGCGGTCGATGGCGTCGTCGAGGGCCACCGTGTCGCGTGGCAGCTTCACCGTATCGGCAAGGATCGAGCGCACTTCCGCGTGCAGTTGCTCGACGTCGGCCTCGTCGATCGGAGCCGGCGCCACCTCGGGCACGCTGGCGTCGATACGCTCCATCAGCGCCTTCGCGCCACCGCGCTTCACGGCGATCGTTTCGACCACCGGAACGCCGAGACGGCGCGACAGGCCTTCCACGTCGATCGCGATGCCGCGCCGGCGGGCCGCGTCCATCATGTTGAGCGCGAGCACGACCGGACGGCCCAGGCGGCGCACTTCGAGCACGAAGCGCAGGTGCAGGCGCAGGTTGGTGGCATCGGCCACACAGACGATGAGGTCGGGCGCGGCTTCGCCCGGGTAGCGCCCGTGGCAGACGTCACGAGTGATCGCCTCGTCGGGGCTCGTCGCATCGAAGCTGTACGCGCCCGGCAGGTCGAGGATGTGCAGCGTCCGCCCCGACGGCGCCACGAAGCGCCCCTCCTTGCGCTCGACCGTGACGCCCGCGTAGTTGGCGACCTTCTGCCTGCCGCCGGTGAGCTGGTTGAACAGCGCCGTCTTGCCGCAGTTCGGGTTGCCCACCAGCGCGACGCGCATGGCGATGGCGCTCATGCCGCACCGCCCACGAACACTTCCACCCGCGCGGCTTCCGTCTTGCGCAAGGCGAAGCGCGTCGAGCCGATCTGGATCAACAGCGGGTCGCCGCCGAGCGGGCCACGCGCCACCAGGCGAACCGGTTCGCCGGCGACGAAGCCGAGATCGCGCAGGCGCTGCGCGATCGGATCGGATGGATGGGCATCGGTAACGGACTGGACCACGGCTTGGGCACCTTTCGGCGCGTCTGAGAGGCGCACTGGGCTTACTCAAATAAGAACTGTTCGCATTATATGCCTTTGCCGGGAGGGCTGCATCCAACGCAAGAACTTATGGATCGGCGGCCTGCCCCGGGTGGCATCGGATACTGGACCGGGAACGTGCCGCCCGCCTTTCAGCCCGGCGCGCCGTTATGATCGGCGGCTCGAAACAGGAGTTCCGCCATGTCAGCCGTCGAACTGGTCCGCCAGGGCAGCATCGCCCACCTGGTCATGAACCGCCCGGAGGTGCACAACGCCTTCGACGACGGCCTGATCGCGGAACTCACCGCGGCCATCGAGACCGTGGAGGCCGACGACACGGTGCGCGCGGTGGTATTGACCGGTGCCGGCGCCAGTTTCTCCGCGGGCGCCGACCTGCGCTGGATGCGTGGCATGGCCCAGGCCTCCGAAGCCGATAATCGCGAGGATTCACTACGCCTCGCCACGCTGATGCGCCGCCTCCAGTTCCTGTCGAAGCCGACGATCGCCCGGGTGAACGGCGCGGCGTTCGGCGGCGGCGTGGGATTGATCGCCTGCTGCGATATCGCCATCGGGGCGCATGGCGCGAAGTTCGCCCTTTCCGAGGTGAAGCTCGGCCTCGTGCCGGCGGTGATCTCGCCATACGTCATCGCCGCCATCGGCCTGCGCCAGGCCCGCCGGCTCTTCGTCACCGGCGAGGTGTTCGATACGGCGGCCGCCTTGTCGATGGGCCTGCTCCACGAGGTGGTCCATGACGAGGAACTGGACGGCGCGGTCGAACGCGTCCTGGGCTTCCTGGCCAAGGGCGGGCCCATCGCGCAGCGGGAGGCGAAGCGCCTTGCCTTGGGTATGGCGGGGATGGAATCCGCGGCCATGGAGACGACGGACGCGGCCAACGCCGCGTTGATCGCTCGCCTTCGCGTTTCGGCGGAGGGGCAGGATGGGCTCTCGGCCTTCCTCGACAAGGGCCGGCCGTCTTGGCTGGGGTGATGGAGGCGGTTCGGGGCGATCGGGGTGGTGATGGTGGTTGGAGCGGTGATGGTGACCGCGGCGATCGCGGCCGAGGCCGCTTCCCACCCGAAGGTTGGCGGCGGAGATCGATGCTTGGAGGCATCGGGGTGGGAAGCGGCCTGGGCCGCGACCGGCGACACCGCAGCCTCGCCTACCTCACAACTTTCCTGCTATCGCTAACCACAGTCACACAAGCCGAAACCCTGGCCCGGCGCATCGACCAACACCTGGCCGAACCCCGCTTCGCGGCCGCATCGTGGGGCATCTCGGTGGTCTCGCTGGATGACGGCCGCACGGTCTACGCCCATGACGACGGCCGCCTGCTCCTGCCGGCGTCCACCGCCAAGCTCTATACCGCCGCCTTCGCCCTCGACCGTCTCGGCGCGGACTACCGCACCCACACCGATGTCATCGCCGCCGGCGAACTGCGGCGCGGCCGGCTGCGTGGCCCGCTCGTCCTGCGCGGCCGCGGCGATCCGACACTGGCCGGCAACGCCTGGGCCGACACCCTCGCCACGGCCCTTCGCGAACAGGGCATCCGCCGCATCGATGGCGGCATCGTCGGCGACGACACGGTGTTTCGTGGCCCGCCCATCGGCAGTGGCTGGGAAGCAGGCGATTTGCAGGCGTATTACGGCGCGCAGGCCGGTGGTCTCGACATCGACGAAGACACGATGACCGCCAGCGTGTCCATGAACGGGATCGACGTAACGCCCGAGGACGCGGCCGTCACGATCGCCATGCAACCGGCGAAGGGCTTCGAACTCTATCGCGCACCGGGAACGGCGACGCTGCACGTGCTCGGTGGCGTGAATGAAACGGAAAAACCGAGCCGCTCGCGCCTGTCCATCCCCGACCCCGCGCTCACGGCCGCCCGGCGCCTGCGATCCGCGCTGGAGCGGCAGGGACTGCGCGTGGATGGCGAGGCTCGCAGCGTGCAATGGCCGGTGCCGGCACCCGGCGGTCCGACCGTCGCCTCGTTCCCTTCGCCCACGCTTGCGGACATCCTCCGCATCGGCCTGAAGCGCTCACAGAACCTCTATCTGCAAAGCGTCTTCCTTCTCTCCGGCCTGGAGTCATCGGGCGCCGAAGATGCGCGCGCCGAGGACAGCGGCGCCACCGCGCTCGCGGCATGGCTGGCGGCACGCGGCATCGGTCCGTCATCGACGACGCTGGACGAAGGCACCGGTCTTTCGCGTCATGACCTGACGACGGCCGCATCGCTGACCCGGTTGCTCGCGCTGATGGATGCCTCGCCGATCGCCGCGACCTGGCGTGGACTCCTTCCCGTGGCCGGTGTCGATGGCACGCTTGCCGGCCGCATGCGCGGTACGGTCGCGGAAGGCAACGTCGTGGCGAAAACGGGCAGCATGAGTTTCGTGAACGCGTTGGCTGGTTACGTCACCACCAAGAGCGGCCAACGGCTGGCGTTCGCGATCCTGCTGAACAATTACCGGCCGCCGGCGAAGAGCGCGGAGCCGGTGCCTTCGGCCTCGGCGGATGTCGATGCGATCGCGGTGATGCTGGCCGAGGTTGTGGAAAAGCTTTAGAGCATCGACGCTTAAGCGGCGATGGCTACCCTCACCCAAGCACCTTCGGCAAATCCTTGCCGATCTTCTCCGGTGTATCGGTCGGCGCGTAGCGTTCCACCACCTGGCCCTCGCGGTCGACCAGGAACTTGGTGAAGTTCCACTTGATGCCCTCGGTACCCAGGACGCCCTTCTTCTCCGCCTTCAGCCAGCGATACAGCGGATGCGCGTGGTCGCCGTTGACCTCGACCTTCGAGAACATGGGAAAGCTCACGTCGTAGGTCAGCGAGCAGAAGTCGCGGATCTCCGCTTCGTTGCCCGGCTCCTGGTGGCCGAACTGGTCGCACGGAAACCCGAGCACCTCGAAACCGCGCTCGTGCCAGGCCTTCTGCAACTCTTCCAGCCCCTTGTACTGCGGCGTGAATCCGCACTTCGAGGCCACGTTGACCACCAGCAACGCCTTGCCGCGAAACTCGGCGAGCGAGCGCTCGTTCCCATCGATATCAACGGCGGAGAAATCGTAGATGCTGGCCATGCGCGTTCCCTTCATTGGTGAATACGCGCAGTCTACGCCCCGCGCGGCGCCCTTGCCCCGGGTTCGGATACCATGGACGTCTTTCCGGCCGGAGAGCCAAAGCCCGTGATCCGTTTCGCCGCCGCGTCCAAGTCCTACCGTGTGGACGGAGCGCTCGTGCCCGCCCTGCAACCCGTGGACCTCACCATCGAAGCGGGCGAGGTGTTCGGCATCATCGGCCATTCCGGTGCCGGCAAATCGACCTTGCTCCGGCTGGTCAACCTGCTGGAGCGTCCGACCGCGGGAAAGGTGTTCATCGACGGCCGTGACGTCACCGATGCCCAGGGTGCCGAGCTGCGCAAGCTACGCTCCGGCATCGGCATGATCTTCCAGCACTTCAACCTGCTTTCCTCGCGCACGGTGGCCGACAACGTCGCTTTCCCGCTGCGTCTCCAGGGCGGCGTGGACGATGCGGCGATCGTCGCGCGCGTGGATGAACTGCTGGACCTCGTCGGGCTGACCGCGCACGCACGCAAGTACCCGGCGCAACTGTCCGGCGGGCAGAAGCAACGCGTCGGCATCGCGCGGGCTCTGGCGAGCCGCCCGTCGATCCTGCTTTGCGACGAGGCCACCAGCGCCCTCGATCCCCAGACCACGGCATCGGTGCTGGAACTGCTCGCCGACATCAACCGACGGCTCGGGCTGACCATCGTGCTCATCACGCACGAGATGGACGTGATCCGCCGCGTCTGCGACCGGGTCGCCGTGCTCGACGGCGGCAGCGTCGTCGAACTTGGCCCGGTGGCCGACGTCTTCCTGCATCCGCAACATCCCACGACGCGCCGCTTCGTGGCCGAGGCGGATCATCGCGAGGGACGCGGCGCGGAATTTCCCGGCGTACCTGGACGGCTGTTCCGGCTCTCCTTCCGTGGCGAGGCCACGTACTCGCCACTGCTCTCGCGCGTGGTCCGCGATACCGGCGTGGAATACAACCTCCTTTCCGGCCGTGTCGACCGGATCAAGGACGTGCCCTACGGCCAGCTGACGCTCGCCATGCATGGCGAGCGCCTGGACGACGCACTCGTGCAGATTCGCGACGCGGGCGTCGATATCGAGGAGGTGGCGCGATGAGCCCCATGCAGGCCCTGTTTCCCAACATCGACTGGCCCGAGATCGGCCAGGCATGCATCGATACCCTTTTGATGCTCGGCGGCTCGCTGCTGTTCACCATCGTGCTCGGCTTGCCGCTGGGCGTATGGCTGTTCCTCACCGCCAAGGGCCAGTTGCACGCCAGGCCGAAGCTCTATGCCGTGCTTTCGCTCGTGGTGAACGTGCTGCGGTCGATTCCCTTCATCATCCTCATGATCCTGCTGATCCCCGTCACACAGGCGATCACGGGCGTGAGCATCGGCATCCGTGGCGCGATCGTTCCGCTGGTGATCGGCGCGGCGCCTTTCTTCGCGCGACTGGTGGAAACGGCGCTGCGCGAAGTGGATCGCGGGGTCATCGAGGCGAGCCAGGCCATGGGCGCGACCACGGGGCAGATCGTCACCCGGGTGCTGCTGCCGGAGGCCCGCGCCGGCCTCGTCGCCAGCACCACCGTCACCGCCGTGGCCCTGGTCGGCTATACGGCGATGGGCGGCATCGTCGGTGCCGGCGGCCTCGGCGCCCTCGCCTACCAGTACGGCTACAACGGCTACAAACCCGATTACATGCTCGTCACCGTCGCACTGCTCGTGGTGCTGGTACAGGTCCTGCAATCGCTCGGAGATCGACTGGTGAGCCGCTACAGCCGGCGCTGAACCCTCGGGGCCGGCTTTGCATCCGGCGATATGGACGTCTATGCTGTCGCACCGCAACATTCGCGATGGACGCCTCCCATGAAGAAGTACCTGCTCCCGCTCGCCGCCGCCCTCACCTTCATGGTCGCCGGCTGTTCGGGCGGCGGCGGTGCCGACAAGGAGGGAGGCCAGGGCGAGGCCACGCTCACCGTCGCCGCCACGCCCGTGCCGCATGCGGAGATCCTCAAGGAGATCAAGCCGCTGCTGGCGCGGGAAGGCGTGAACCTCGAGATCCGCGTGTTCACCGATTACGTGCAGCCGAACATGCAGGTCGCACAGAAACAGCTCGACGTGAACTTCTTCCAGACCGAACCCTACCTCGACGCCTTCAACCGCGAGCGCGGCACGAACCTGGTGAAGGTCGTGGGCGTGCATATCGAGCCGTTCGGCGCGTACTCGCGCAAGTACACCTCGATCGACCAGCTTCCCGATGGCGCGGACGTGGTCATCCCCAACGATCCCAGCAACAACAGCCGGGCGTTGCTGCTGCTGGCGAAGCATGGCCTGATCACGCTGAAGAACCCGGGCGACCGGCTGGCGACGCTCAAGGACATCGCCACCAACCCGAAAAACCTCAAGTTCCGTGAACTCGAGGCGGCGATGTTGCCGCGCGTGCTGGGCGAAGTGGACCTGGCCCTCATCAACACCAACTACGCGCTCGCCGCCAAGCTCAACCCGGTGAAGGACGCCTTGCTGATCGAGGACAAGGATTCCCCGTACGTGAACTTCCTCGTCTCGCGGCAGGACAACAAGGATGATCCGCGCGTGCAGAAGCTGGCCAAGGCGCTGACCTCGCCCGAGGTGAAGGCCTTCATCGAGAAGAACTACGGCGGCGCGGTGCTGCCGGCGTTCTGAGCCGGCATCTCGAACACCCGGCGCAGGTACGCGATGTAGTCCGGGTCTTCGGTTCCCATGCTCTTGCCCGGTGAATCGGAGAGCTTGGCCACCGGCTGGCCGTTGCAACGCGTCATCTTGATCACGATGTTGATCGGCGCCGGGCCCACGTCGTTGGTGAGGTTGGTACCCACGCCGAACGACAACAGGCAGCGCCCCGCGAAGTGCCGGTATAGCTCCATCACGCGCGGGATATCCAGGCTGTCGCTGAACACCAGTGTCTTCGTCCGCGGGTCGACGCGGTTCGCTTCGTAGTGCGCCAGCACGCGGTCTCCCCACACGATGGGGTCGCCTGAATCGTGGCGCGCGCCGTCGAACAGCTTGCAGAAATACATGTCGAAATCGCGCAGGAAGGCGTCGAGGCCGTAGACGTCGGAGAGTGCGATGCCCAGGTCGCCGCGATACTCGCGCGCCCATGCCTCCAGTGCCGCCGTCTGCGAATCGCGCAGGCGTGGCCCCAGCGACTGGAAAGCCTGGAGGTATTCATGCGCCATGCTCCCGATCGGGACCAGCCCCAGCCGCATGGCCAGCCAGACATTACTCGTGCCCGCCAGCTGCGCACCCAGGTCGCGCTTCATGATCCCCAGCATTTCCTCGTGCCACGCCTGTGAGAAGCGCCTGCGCGTGCCATAGTCGGCGATACGGGCACTTTCGTAACCGCGGGTATCGCGCAGCAGTTCGATCTTCGACCGCAGCCTTGCCCTGCCCTCGTCGAGTTCCAGGCCGGGGTATGTGGTCTGGTAATACAGCTCGTTGACGATCGCGAGCAGCGGCACCTCGAACATGATGGTATGCAACCACGGCCCGGCGATCACGATCTCGATCTCGCCGTTCCCCTTCGTCGAAGGCTCGACGGTCACGTATTTCGCGTTCAGCTGGAACAGGCCGAGGAAATCCACGAAGTCGCTGTCGATGAAACGCAGGCTGCCCAGATAGGCCAGTTCTTCGTCGGTGAAGCGCAATGAGCACAATCCATGCAGCTCTTCCCGGATGCGCCCTATCAGCGGAGCCAGGTCGACGCCGGGCGTGCGGCAACGGAAGCGGTATTCCACCTGCGCGGCCGGGTATTGATGCAGCACCACCTGCATCATGGTGAACTTGTAGAGGTCGGTATCGAGCAGCGACCGGATGATCATGCGCTGGCGCCGGTGGCGGCGATCTGGCGATTCACCGCATCAACGAACGGCTGGGTGCCGGGCCACGATGTGATGCGACCGAGCTTCCTGCCACGATGGAAAAGAAAGAACGCCGGGATGCCGTGCAATCCGAAACGGGTGCCCATGGTCGGATCGTCATAGACGTTGTCGTGCAGCCAGCGTACCTCCGGCCAGACGAACTGGTCGGGCGTGAGCAGGATCTGTCGTTTCGCGATGTCGCAGTTGGGGCAATCGCGTCCCCACAGGAACAGGATGGCGATGCGGTTGTCATCGGTCGCGAGATCCTCGTCCAGCTCCACATCGACGATGCGCCGCATGGGGAAACGCTGGAAGAAGTCGGGAACGCTGGTCTCGGCCATGGGGCTAAATCCGTGAACGGGTCGAATGCGCGACATGGGGTCGCGGGAGCGATAATCCGAGGGTACCGCGACACCTCGTCCCTTCGCCAAACGCCTCAAGGATTCCGTGTGCGCCTCGTCATCGGCCTGATCTTCCTCGTTTACGCCCATCTCACGCTCGCCGCCACGCTTACCGTCGACACCGGAGCCGGGCCACGCCGGTTGAGCACGGAACAACTGCTTGCGCGGCCGGATGCCCGGGATATCCAGGTCGTGGGGGATGTCTCGTACCACGCCGCGATGCGTTATCGCGCGGTCCCGTTGAAAGCCCTGCTCGGGGGAGTCTCGAACGGCGGCCACCTGCAATTCGTGGCGCTGGACGGCTTCACCGCCGAGATACCCGCCTCGCTCGTCCTGGGCACCGGCGGTGCCGAGGCATGGCTGGCCATCGAGCCGGTAGACAAGCCATGGCCGAAGCTCGGCGAGGGAAAGCCCAGCGCGGGGCCCTTCTACCTCGTCTGGCTGCATCCCGAGGCGGGCCACGTGGGACCCGAGCAGTGGCCTTACCAGGTGGCGTCGATCAAGGTACTGGCCGATCCCGCGGCACGTTTCCCGGCGATGCAACCGGCCGCCGGGCTACCCGTCAATGCGCCGGCACGGCGTGGCTTCGCGGTCTTTCAACGCAACTGCATCAGTTGCCACACGCTCAATGGCCAGGGCGACGCGAAGCTGGGGCCGGACCTCAACATCCCGCACAGTCCGACCGAGTACCTGCGCGGGGACATGCTGCGCACGCTGGTGCGAAATCCGCAGGACCTGCGCCGCTGGCCGCAGGCGAAGATGCCGGGGTTCGATCCGAAGGTGTTATCGGATGCGGACCTGGACGACCTGGTGGCTTATCTGAAGCATATGGCGGGGCGGAAGGTCTCGCCCTGAGCCATCGCCAACAGGGTCGGCTCCCACCAAGCCTCGCGTCGTATCGCCGACAGGGTCGGCCCCACCGTCTCGCCCTGAGCCGTCGCCGCTGAAGCGGCTCCCACAGGAAACCGGGCGGATCGCCGCCAGCCGCCAGCTTATGTGGGAGCCGCTTCAGCGGCGATATCGGCCCCTCAGGCCCGCTCCCCCTCGACCACCAGCTCACTCGACGCCCGGTTGTAAACCGCCAGGTCGAGAATCCCCCGCTCGCGCGCGACCAGCACCGGCACCACCATCTGCCCGGTGACATTGGTCATCGTGCGCATCATGTCGAGGACGCGGTCGATCGCGACGAGATACCCGATGCCTTCCAATGGCAAACCCGCGGAACTGAGCACGAGCGTGACCATCACCGTGGCGGTGCCGGGCACGCCGGCCGTCCCGAACGAACCGAGTACGGAGGCCAGCAGGATCACCATGTACTGCGCCGGTTGCAGGTCGAGGTGGAAATACTGCGCGATGAACACGGCGGAGATGGCCGGATAGATCGCGCCACAGCCGTCCATCTTGATGCTCGCGCCCA
>Ga0182006_1000542_pt1 | contig 28640 bp, 31 predicted proteins | sample Sormic07211104_1_FD_123022 | JGI IMG/M metagenome (GOLD analysis project Ga0182006, IMG submission 123022) | Rhizosphere microbial communities from Sorghum bicolor, Mead, Nebraska, USA - 072115-104_1 MetaG | ecosystem: Host-associated > Plants > Roots > Rhizosphere | place: USA: Nebraska...
AATTCTGACATCCGTCAGCTAATCAGCCAATCTGTTCAGATAAATACAAATAAATCTGACAGCTTGGCTGATTTCAGTTTATGGCAAAATAGTTGAGATCAACACAAAAAAATTCAGCCCAGTATTATGTTTAATAAGAAGAAAAATAACGATAAAGAAGAAAATATAATGAATCCTGAAAATACATCAGAAAATACTGCTGAGAATGTAGAGAATACTGATGCTCCTATTGCTGAAACTGAGCGGGCGCCCGAATTATCTGCAGAAGAAAAATTGCAAGCGGAAGTTCAACAGCTTAACGATAAATATTTACGTTTATACGCTGAATTCGACAATTATAAACGTCGTACACAAAAAGAACGCGTAGAATTATTGCAAACCGCTGGTAAAGATGTAATTGTTTCACTTTTACCTGTTTTAGATGATTTCGACCGTGCATTAAAAGCAATGGAAACTGCTGCTGATGTTGCCCCGGTTAAAGAGGGTATTTTATTGGTAAGCACAAAGCTAAAAAACACTTTAGCACAAAAAGGATTGAAAGATGTAGAAAGCATCAGTCAACCTTTCAATACCGATTTCCACGAAGCAATTACCAATATTCCTGCTCCTAGCGATGATCTTAAAGGGAAAGTGATTGACGAAGTTGAAAAAGGTTATACCTTAAATGATAATGTAATCCGCTTTGCTAAAGTTGTAGTTGGAGCGTAAGAAATAATTATTGAATGATTGAATTTTGAATGATTGAATTAACATTCTCTCATGCCATCACTCAATCATTTAATCATTTTATAAAGAAGATGAGTAAAAGAGATTATTACGACGTATTAGGCGTAACTAGGGGCGCAGCCGCTGATGAGATAAAGAAAGCTTATCGCAAGATGGCAATTAAATATCATCCGGATAAAAATCCGGGAGATAAAGCTGCTGAAGATAAATTTAAGGAGGCTGCCGAAGCTTACGAAGTTTTAAGCAGTCCCGATAAAAAACAACGTTATGATCAATACGGTCATGCGGGTGTTGGCGGCGCAAGTGGCGGCGGTTATGGTGGTGGCGGCATGAACATGGACGATATTTTTAGCAATTTCGGCGATGTATTTGGCGGTCACAATCCTTTCGAAAGCTTTTTTGGTGGTGGTGGCGGTCAGCAACGCGGCGGTCGTCGTGTAGCCAAAGGCTCTAACCTACGTATAAAAGTTAAATTAACACTGGAGGAAATTGCACATGGCGCAGAAAAGAAGATCAAGGTTAATAAATTAATTGTTTGTAAAACCTGCGATGGCTCTGGTGCGAAAGATAAATCATCGGTAAGTACCTGTGGTACCTGCGGCGGTAGCGGCCAGGTGCGTAGAGTAACCAATACTATTTTAGGCCAGATGCAAACCGCATCTACCTGCCCTACCTGTAACGGTAGCGGTCAGCAAATTACTTCAAAATGTACAGTTTGTCATGGAGACGGTGTTGTACGCGGCGAAGAAACCATTACCATCAATATTCCTGCTGGTGTAAGTGAAGGTATGCAGTTAAGCATGAGTGGAAAAGGAAATGCTGCACCTAATGGCGGTATCCCAGGCGATTTAATTATCTTAATTGAAGAAACGCCACACGAAACCTTAAAACGCGAAGGCAACAATATCGTTTACGATTTACATTTAAGCTTCGTTGATGCTGCTTTAGGAATGAGCATTGAAGTGCCAACCATTGATGGTAAAGCAAAAATCAAAATCGATCCGGGTACACAAAGCGGAAAATTATTACGCTTAAAAGGTAAAGGTTTACCAGAAGTGAATTCTTACCATAGAGGTGATGAGATTATCCACATCAACATCTGGACACCAAAAGCTTTAAGTAGCGACGAACGTAATGCTTTAGAGAAATTACGTGAATCGCCAAACTTTAAGCCTCAACCGGGTAAAAATGACAAGAGTTTCTTCGAAAGAATGAAAGAATACTTCGAGTAATTAATTAAATATAAATTGAAAAACCGATGTCGCAAGCATCGGTTTTTTTGTTTTACTGCAAATTTTCATGCTGATCCGATTTTTTACAGTCAGATGGTAACATCCGACACCACAGATATCTGAACATAAATTGCTTACTTTTTTGGGTTACATATCCATAAAACCGGTATTAATTTCAAACATGAACGAACTCACTACCGCTTTCAGAAAGTACCCAATAGCATCGGTAATATTTGCATTGTATTTAATTGGTTGGATTTCTATGGTACTGACTGAGGTTTTCTTTGCTTCGACAAAAAACGCATCGCAATTAAAAAACAATCATTCACCATTTCCTGGATTTTTAACACTTTCAATTTTCTACTTGTTAATTACGTTAATAATAGGTTTTGTAACCAATAGAAATAACTTCTATTTAAAGTTATCCGGATATATTGGTAGCTCATTAATTATTTTTAGCTGCATATATAACGGACAATAAACCTTTTCATTTATAGGCTGTTTCTTATACATGAAATGGAGAATTGGTTGCTCAGGCTTCTATTATCGCGAATGGAAAGAGGTTTTCTATCCTAAAGGTTTGGCACAAAAAGATTGGTTTAAATATTATTGCGAGCATTTTAATACAATAGAGATCAATTCTACTTTTTATAAAATGCCAACTCAAAAATCGTTCGATAAGTGGTATAATGAAAGTCCGGATGATTTTTTATTTACAATTAAAGCGCCTCGGTTAATCACACATTATAAACAGTTCAATGAATGTGAACAACTCATAAGCGATTTTTACGAGGCCGTTCAAATCGGACTAAAAGAGAAATTGGGATGTGTACTGTTTCAGTTTCCACCAAAGTTCGATTATAGTGCAGAACGGCTAAACCTGTTGATCGAAAATTTAAGGGCTGATTTTAACAATGTGGTAGAGTTTCGCCACATCAGTTGGTTTGATGAAGAAATTTATAAAAACCTCGCTCAAAACAACATCATATTCAGCGGCCAAAGCTATCCTTCTTATCTGCCTGATGATGCAATTCAGAATGCAGAAACTGTGTATTACCGTTTTCACGGGAAGCCTGTATTGTATAAATCAGAATATGATATAAATACGATTAAGGGCTTCAAAAATCAGATTAAAGATAATGTTAATGAAGTTTTTGTATACTTTAACAACACTTGGGGAGTTGGAGCATTACATAATGCGAAACAGCTCCAGGATTTAACGCAACAGGTTATTTAGTAAAGTGGGATGTATCCTAACTGTTCAGGTAAAACGAAGTTGCAACTCCAGTTATTTTATTTTTTTGCCGTGTCAGATGGTAACATCCGACTCTACGGAAATTGCACACAATAATAAACAAGTAGATTTTGGAAAGCAATTGCAATACTGGTATTAAAGCTAATCGGGTTATACGCTGTAGTCCCGATGAAAAATCGGGAGCTGCCGCTGCTATCCCGTTTATTAACCTGAGTTTGTGCCACTATTTATGGAAACCTCGCAAGAGCGTAAATTTATAAGCCACTTGCTATCATGCCAAAACCAACAGCAATTGAAAAATAAACCTGATGGCGATGGTATTTCGCTCTACTAAGCTTAATTTAGCACCCACAATAACGAGATTTAATGGAGAGCAGGAAAAACAGTTACCAAGAACCATTGCAAAGCTTTCCAAGATAAAAAAAATATAGACTATGCGCATTGCAGTTATCGACCTGGGTACGAATACTTTCCATTTACTTATTGCTGAAACAACAGGAAATCAGCCTGAAATTTTATACAAAACCAATGTGCCTGTTAAATTGGGCGAAGGAAGAATTAACGACAATATTATCATTCCTGCAGCCTTTGAAAGGGGTGTAAACTGCCTTAAAACGTTTAGCCATACCATTGCTGAATATCAGGTTGATGAGGTAAGAGCCACAGCTACTTCGGCGGTTAGGAGCGCAGAAAACGGGCAAGATTTTGTTGATGCCGTAAAAGAAAGAACCGGAATAAACATCGAAACGATTAGCGGCGATGAAGAGGCTGAATTAATTTACCATGGTGTAAAATTGAGCGAAGCAATTACAGAGACATCTTTGATTATGGATATTGGTGGCGGAAGCGTAGAATTTATCCTGTGCGATCCCGAAAAACTGATCTGGAAAAAAAGTTACAACATTGGAGCAGCGCGTTTAATGCAACAGTTTTTTAAATCAGATCCCATTGCCGAAGATGAAAAGAATGCCATTTTATTTCACATTCAAAATCAACTGGCAGATCTTTTCGAAATCTGTGAAAAATACCATCCAGAAATTTTAATCGGATCTGCCGGGGCGTTCGAAACATTTGCTGCACTAATTATTAGAAAAAACAGGTTAAAAGCAGATATTAACATGGTCAAAACTTTTGTATTCAATTTCGACGACTACATTGCAACTTCGATCAAACTACTCAATGCTACGCATAAAGAACGGGCCGAAATGCCAGGTATGATCCCATTAAGGGTAGATATGATTGTGATTGCGGCGCTCATTACAAATTACGTTTTGGGCAGGGCTAAAATAAACCAGCTTATACTTTCTACTTACGATTTAAAAATGGGCGTTCTGGCCGGTCTGATATAAAAAATGATCCATCTGTTGATGGATCATCGAGAGTTTAGCGTATATTAATTTAGGATTATTTCTTTTTTGGCGCAATCGCAATTTTACCCATAATCATCGGTTCGGCCTTTTTAAGCTGAAGATTGTTTTGTTTTTCTTTAGAAAAATCGAGTGTTATAAAGGCTGAATAACGCATGCTCTCCACTACCAATTGATTTTTACTGACATCAAACTTATCATCTAAAACAATCTCGTAGCGGCCGTTTTTGTCAGTCAGGGTAGCATATTTGGTATCTAAGATGGTTAACCTTATGCCTGCAACCGCTTTGTTATCGGCCCCAATAACATAACCATATATTTTTTTTGGCACAACCGGTTTTTTATTGTCGGTTTTGTTGTGGATAGTCTTGGTAATTTCGGTGGGTGTTTTAAGTTTTTCGGCCTTTGCATCCATCACAAAAACACTCATCCCAATGGCCAGTACACCAAGGTATTTCATCCAGTTACGGTTACTGGTTGGCACAATAGATAAATGATAATTAAGTTGGTTTAACTGGCTCTGGCTTAAACGGCCACATACTGAAGAGCCCGAATTGGCCAGTACCTGGATGATTTCGGCATTTGTGTAGCCCGAAAAATCGATTACATTTTTACTACAGGCTTTACAGAAATTAAAGCCTGCTCCTTTTTCCATTTCATCCCAGTTTTGCGCGCAGGGTTCGGCTATGGTAACTTCGTTAATTCTAGTTTTCATTTGTGTGTTTTTAAGAATGATGACAACAGCCTACAAAATCCATAAGCGTAAAAAATTTTATTTACTTTTTTCCACCACAGCTAATTTACCGGACAAATAACCGGGTAATGTTTTAACTGCTGTGTTAAGCCTGGTAACATTTGCAGTCTGAATATTCTTATCGCTTAAATTGTAATTATAGTTTAAGAAAAGGTAATAGATCAGTATGCGGTTATAATCATCCAATTTAGAATCGGTTATCATATCCAGCATTTTATCTTCAATCAAGGTCCTGTCTTTGGTTTCGGCGAGTGCCCTGCCCAAACGGCCGATATTGCCATAATAATGATTGTTACTTGCATTTTCTGTCCTTAAACTGATTCCCAATAATAAATCCAGCACATTGATATCCAAAACCTCCAGTTCTTTGATGTAGGTTTTTCTTCCCTGCTGGGCATAACTTCCATCACTCACACGGTCAAACCGATCATTCATAATATCAAGATGGGCACGTAGGAAAACTTCCCAGTTGGCAGTCTCTGCAGACAGTTTTGCAATTTTCATGGCATGGATCCGCGGACTATCATCCATACTGCATCCACCGATCACAATTCTGTTCCGCTTTAACTCTAATGCAGTCTTTTTATTCAGATACAGGCCAACAAGTTCTTCCAGTTCATCATCGCTTACACTATCTTTTAGGGCTTCTGCCAGCGATTCATTTAAAAGTGTTACAAAGTGGGGGTCTTCTTTATATAAAACATTGGTTATCAAATATTTTTCCTTGTTCCATTTTTCCAGTTTCTGATAAAATGCTTCCTCATCATCACCTTTGTGATAGATCGGCATAAATGTTTTTTTGGAAACATAACTTTCCAGTTCTTCTATCTTCTTTGATCTTTTATTTGAAAAGCGGACACCTGTTTTTATTGCTTTTTGATAAAATATCTGGGTAGAAGTATCTACCATACATTCGGAATATTGAAGCATTTTGGCATAGGTTAATGGCAGAACATCTTCTCTAAAATCAGTTGTAAAAAAGAATGCTTTTACAGATGCTGCATCGTATTCATCAGCAGGTTGGAAGTTTAAAGCCCATGAGTGCCTTGATAGCTTTTCATAATTGGCAAGATTATCTTTAAATGTAATTTCATAACCACCTTTATTGTTAAGGGCTATGCTATTGAATGCTAACACTTCAGCGTTCCGATAATCCTTATATTTAAATTTTACGATCAACAGCTCTTTATCCACCTTTGCCGAAGGATATTTTCTGATAAAATCGTCAAACCTAATCTTTTTTTCAATATCGTTTCTTGCTTCCTTTACCCTTGCCCCAGAAAGGGAAACGTAATGGCCAATTACCTGCGATTTAGACCTGTAAGCTTTATTGAGATCGCAGGTTTTAAACTTAAGGTTTAATGAATCAACAATAAACTTTAACTGTTTAACAATATGATCAGAATAGATAAGTCCGTTGTTTTTAGGATCAACTTGGTCCTGCGCAGAGCAGCTAACAGAAAAAACCGAAAGGAGCAAAATAAAGATCTGTTTCATAGTGGCTATATTTTAGGTTAAGCATTTGAAACAGATGATGAGATATGGCGTTATTTTCCATACGCTAATTAATAAATTTGTACTGAAAGTGTTTAAATAAATTTTAAGAGTTCGTTATATAGCTTTTCTGTTGGTAAGCCCATTACGTTAGTATAAGAGCCTTCAATCCGTTGTACCACTATGATACCCCACCAATCTTGCACGCCATAACTTCCAGCCTTATCAAAGGGTTTATAATTATCGATATAGAAGCCGATTTCATCAGCTGTAACTGATTTACAGTAAACTTCTGTCCTATCGTAAAACGAATGAATTTTATCGCCTTTAACAAGTGTTACACCCGTAAAAACTTCATGCCTGCTCCCCGATAACTTTTTTAACATTTCCTGTGCATGCGCCCTATCTTGGGGCTTGCCCAAAATTTCTCCGTTTAAGGCTACAATGGTATCAGCTGTAATTACTATTTCACCGTTAGCGGTAAAGGCCTTAGCTTTCTGTTCTGAAATGTAAACAGCAATTTCTGCGGGACTTAAATTTGGTGGGTAGCTTTCATCTACATCTTTTAGTTCAACTTTAAAATCTAAGCCCATAAGGGTTAAAAGTTCCTGTCTACGTGGCGATTTAGATGCTAAAATAATGGGAGGGAAATTGGCAGGCATATTTTATTTTTTTGCTAAAATAAGAAAAGCGACATAAAGCCGCTTTTCTTATTTGATATTTTACCAGGATTAGTTATTTCCACCACCTTGCCTACGTTTTTCCATTTCGGCACGTTGCTCTTTTTGCCAAGCTTCGTAAGTTTTTTTCTGATCGTCTGTTAATACTGCAGTTACTTTTGCATCATTGTCAGCACGCATCTTTTGCATTTTCTCTCTCATTGCATCTCTATCGCCACCACCTTGCATTTCTTCACGCATTTTTTTCATGGTTTCTGCCTGCTCGGTAAAAACAGTAGTTAACTTTGTTTTTTGATCATCAGATAACTTTAATTTTTCGTCTAACTGTTTTACTCTTTCTTCAGGTTTCATCATCATTCTACCTTGCCCACCACCTTGCTGCGCGTTAGCGAAACCAGCTATTCCTAGCATCAATCCGCAAATCATCATTAATTTTTTCATGTTGTTCTTTTGTTGTTTTTGGTTGAAAATTGAGCTAATTGGAGTGCAAAAGAAAATAAAAGTTTAACGGCACTATGTAACTTAGCTGTTGCAAAATCCAGTTTATTAATCTTTCAACAATAACACTGGTACATGCGATTTAATGGTTAGCTTTTGAGATACACTTTCATGTAATAAGCTTTCGAAAAAACTATATTTCTTAGGCAATGCGATAATTAACTGAGCTTCTTCGCTTTTAGCAAATTTTACTATTCCTTTAATGGCATCAGGATGATCGGCATAGTGATAAGCGGGAGAAAAATCTTTGAGCATTTCGTGTAAGAAATGTTCTTCCTTCAAGTCAATCACATCACCAGAATTGATATTAAGTACCAAAAGTTCTAAGGCATGTTTGCTTAAAATATTTTTAAGTGCATGCATGGGAATCACCTCTTTAACCTTTTTAAAATCACAGGCCAAAATGGCTTTACGGATCGATTGATAATCGGCCTTAGGTGGAACAACCAAAACCGGAACTGGGCTTGATTTAGAAATTTTGATCGCATTAGAACCAATATCGCTTTCATCTTTCGCTTTTTTACCGTTACTACCGATAATAATAAGTTCGATCTCTTCCCTATTTACCCGATCGATGATAGAACGTAAGATTGTTTCTCTTGTAAGGTAAACTTCTATTTCTGACTTGGGATTGATTTCGAGCATTTTTACTTTAAGCTTTTCCAGAGCTTCGAGTCTTCTCGTAATTTCGTCAGCGATATGAACATCTGTGGTAATAATTAAATCGGGTGTTGGCAGAATGCTTTCGTATGCTGAAACATAATAGGCATTAAGCAGTATAATTTTTGAGTTCGTCATCGCAAAACTCAGCCTGGCGGCATATTGCGCTGCATGATCTGCTGTGTTCGAAAAATCTACTGGTACAAGGTATGTGCTCATGTGACTAAATTTAACATTTTTTACATTGACAAATTAATCAATCGATTGATTAATTTGTCAATGTAAATTTCGCACATAATCTGGTGTATTGCAAATTTTAATGTCTGAGATTTATAATCTTTGATATCCGCTAAAGATGTTTAGATTCTGATAAGGGTGATGATAACTTGGTCGCCATTTCCACTGCAGCACCGCGGAATGGAGAAATCTTTAACTGAATTAGCTATTTGGATGAATGACGAAAAGATCTTTCGGCTTCGCTCTGGATGACAATCTTATAAAGAATTTTACCAGCCGAATTCGCTATGCTAGGATTAGGTAACTAAAAATTTATTTGCCTGAAAGATCCTGAAACAAGTTCAGGAAGACGGTTCGTTATGCTCGCAGTACAAGTACACCAATGAATAAATGACCAATGAACCACTACATACCCGAATCGGCAGCATTTGGATTTTCATCATACCATCTGCCCTGTACTTTCATTACTTTTTCGATAATATCGCGGACAGCGGTTTTGCCTCCATTGTAAGGAGAAATGAATGTAGATATCGCTTTTATTTCTTCTACGGCATCAGCCGGGCAGGTTGGAAGGCCTACCAATTTCATTACTTTTAAATCAGGAACATCGTCGCCCATGTAGAGTACTTCTCCTGCAGTAATGTTTTTATCCTGAAGATATTGATTAAAAATGGCCACCTTATCTCCTGTTCCGAGGAAAACATCAGTTACACCCAGATTGAAAAAACGCTTCCCCATGGCAATACCATCTCCACCAGATATAATACAGATGTTATATCCTTTTTTAACCGCCAACTGCATGGCGTAACCATCTTTAATGTTAAAAGTGCGCAACGACTGCCCATTATCAGTAACCTGAACTGACCCATCGGTAAGCACACCATCTACATCAAAAATGAAAGTAGTGATCTCTTTTAGTTTTTGTAAAAACATTCGCGCGTTTAGCGTTTAGGATTAAACGTTCGGTACTGATGCTGAACTGAAGACTCCGAACTTAGGACTAATTACTGGTTATCTCTCCACTCGTAAACCCAGGCAGATTGAATTTGCTCTAAATGGCCTTCACTGCTTTCTTCACGGGTGCCTTTAAAGTTTGGCAACGCTAAAACCCATTCTAAAAGTTCGGTAAAGCGGATACGGTAGATTTTGGCTTCTGTAAAATCATCACCAAATTTCTCATATAAAGACATTGCAATATCTTCGTAATCGTTCCAGTAAAAAGGTAAAGCAAATTTATCGTTATTCATGTTGTTTTGTTGTTGGTTAATTATTTGAATTGGTTAATCGGTTAACGGTTTAAATCGGCTAATCGACTCCCGACTGAATACTTCGGACTCCAGACTAATTAGTGTCCCATAAAGTCAGACTGATCTGGAATGGTAACTTCGATATCGCCGTTAATTACCACACATTGGCAACCTAAACGGGAAGTAATTTTCGGACGAACAGCTCTATCGATAAAGTCTTCTTCCTTATCAGAAATCTCTTCTATATTATCCATACCTTTTGTTACGTATACATGGCAGGTACTGCAACCACAAACACCACCACAGTTGTGCTGTAATTCGATTCCGTTATCCAGACAAACATCTAAAACAGATTCTCCCGCTGCTATTGGTAATTCAATAGATTCGTGATCTGCTTCTTCAAAATTTATTTTTAGTTTAAAAATGCTCATAATTATTTTGCAAAAGTAAGAAGCAAAAGCCGTAATTATGCTATTTCAGCGTTAATTTTATGCTATCGCTCAATATTTGATAAATGTTCTGCAATTCGGGCATATCGGTTAACATGCTCAAATGCTTATTTAAAGTGCTTTCATCAGTCCTAACTGCTGGCCCAGTCTGCACATTTTCAGGTAGATTGCCCATTACCTTATCGGCTGTTTCGGCAATTAACGGCCTGATGATTTCGAAATCCAAACCGTTCTGGCTTAAAATTTTATTCGCCAAAGCATATAGGTGATTCGGAAAATTACAGGCAAATACTGCTGCAAGGTGTAATACTTTTCTTTTCTCTCCACCTAACTCATATACTTGACGGCTAATTTTAGCTGCCAGATTCTTCAAAATTGCCAATTGATTTTCATCGCTCGCTTCGATACAAAGCGGGATATTTTCAAATGAAACCGCTTTATCTTTCGAAAAAGTTTGCAAAGGATAAAAAACACCTGCTTTTTTTACCTGTGACGATAAAATATTAACATCGGTAGTTCCGGAGGTATGTACCACTAAACCGCTTACATTTTTTAATGATTTGGATACGGTTTCTATGGCATCATCCTTTACCGAGATAATATATAAATCAGCATGCTGTTTAACTTCATTTAAATCACTTACGGCCTCAGCTGTTATCAAATCAGCCAATAACTTCGCATGATTAGGATTTGGGCTGTACACCTGTACCACATCTTCACCTATGGCTTTTAATGCTTTTGCTAAGTGTGTGGCAACGTTTCCCGAACCTAATAAAACGATCTCCATGATTTTATGCGGTTTTGGCCTCTTTTCTTCTTCTGAAAATTGAAAGTAAGAAACCAACAACCATTACAATAGTACCTGCCCAATATAAATTGATGAAAGGAAATTCTATTGCTTTAAAAACTACCCAGTCTTTAGCCTGTTGTGGTTTTTCAAAGATCTGAAGCTCCACTTTTTTCTCATCTGGCAATACCCTGGCAAAACGGAATTTCAAATCCAGTTCATCAACTTTACGTGCGAAATCGAAAGTGTTATTTCCTTTGATCAAGAAAATAGGTTCTGTATTGTAAACTTTACCAGCAGCATTAACCTCTAATGGTAAACCAACAGCATAATCGCCCTGGCCTAAAACTAAATCTTTTGCAGTAGGTTTTCTGTTTAAATCTTTTACGGTTACAATACCACTTGAGGTGTGAATGGTATCTCCCACCGAAACCTTAACAATACGCGGCGCTTTGTAGTTTTCATCATCCGAATGACCTTCGTGATCTTCATGTGATGTTTTTTTAATGGCTGCACTGGTGATATGGGTATAAACATCATAAGTAAGGTAATGCTTAGTATCAGGAGAGGCAATTAGGCCCATTTTTTCGTTCTCCTGCACGTGTGGATGTAAGTTAAAATCTTCTTTAACCTTACCTTCTTTATCTAAAACTTTAAAATTGAGGGTATAAATGGTATTGGGTGCTACAGCAGTATCGGCAACATAGGTTACGGTGTACTTACCCATTTTCTTGGGTTCGTTTTTGTATAACATGATGTTCTCGCCCGGTTTTTCTACTTTTTCGAAATCTTTTACCGGAATAAATTTAGTATCATTTATTGATAAAGGTTGGTTTGTAGCGGCAGAAATTAATGCACCCAAAATCAGGAAGGCAAAACCAATGTGTGCAATTGCCGATCCAGCCAATTTTGCCTTACCCCCGAAAGCCTGATATAATACTGCAGCATTAGAAAGAACGGCAAACAAACAACTAAAGGTAATCAGGATGTACATGGTGTTGGTATAAATCTCAGCCACATACACCAAACCTGCTGTTAACACAATAGAGAAAATAATAGCCGATACCAGACTGCTATAAAATTTGCGTGGATCGGTTCTTTTATACTTTAGATATTGAGAGAAACCTGAAATTAAGGTAATTAATACCGCAAAGGGGGCCTGCCATTGATTGTAGTATTTTACAGCATCAATTGGCGGAGTAAAGTTTGTTCCAAACGCCTTATTGAATACGGGTACTGAGGTGGAGAATATTACCTGTATACAAGCTATAGTTACAACTAAAGCGCCAATAAACATCCAAAATTCGCGCGAATATGTTTCTTCATCTTTGGTGGTAATTGGCAATTCTTTCCATCTTACCACAATGAGAACAATTGCTAAAACAGCGAAAACAACATTGTATAAGATCAAGTGGCCAAACATCCCCATATCGGTAAAAGAGTGAACTGACGTATCACCTAAAATTCCGCTCCGGGTTAAAAATGATGCATAAAGCACCAATAAGAAACTTAAGAATACTAAAGCAATTGCAGTAAAATAAGCATGACCCGTATTTTTATACGCAATCATTACGTGTACAGCCCCAATTAGCGTTAACCATGGAATTAAAGAAGCATTTTCTACAGGATCCCAAGCCCAGAAACCGCCAAAGTTTAACGCTTCGTAAGCCCAGAAAGAACCCATAATAATTCCTGTACCCAAAACCATTACCGCAAAAAGCGCCCAGGGCATAGCTGGTTTAATCCATTCCTTATACCTTTTTTGCCACAAAGCCGCAATTCCGTAGGCAAAAGGCACAATCATGCTGGCAAAACCTAAAAATAAGGTTGGTGGATGGATAACCATCCAATAGTTTTGCAACAATGGATTTAATCCTCTGCCATCGGTAATAAATTTTAAATAATTGGCGAAGTTTTCAGGGTTTGCGAAAACTACGGGAGCCATTGATTTCAGATCAAGAGAATCCCTTAACAGAATGAACGGGGAACTTCCGATGCGCTCACCAAAAATCTCTACACCTAAAAGCATTGAAGTTAAAAACACCTGGGAGAAGGCTACAACTGTCATTACTGGACGCTCCCAGGTTTTAGCTTTCCAGATTAACAAAGTACCTAGAAACGATTGCCAGAAAGCCCAGAGCAAGAAACTTCCTTCCTGTCCTTCCCAAAAAGCAGATATAATATAATGAATTGGAAGCTGTTTTGAAGAGTGCCAATAAATATAACTGTATTCATTGTAATGGCCCAGTACCAGGTAGAACAAAATTGCTCCGATACCAATGATACAGCCAAAATTAACCAGGAATCCAATCCGACCTAAGTTACGCCAAGATTTATCTTCTAAATTTTTATCGCGACTGGCATAAAAATATGCGATTGTTGAAAGTAATGATGCACTAAACGCCAGCACAATAAAAAACTGCCCGATTTTACCCGGTAGCAGGTTTTCGCCTACAAATTGAATATCCATTAAAATTAGTTATATTTTTTCTCACCGTACTTACCTACCGTATCAACCTTACCGTCTTTATTAATTTCAACAAGGTTATCGTTATATTTAGATGGGCATTTCATTAAAATTTTCGATGCGTAGAATTTGTCCTTATCCATCTTACCGATAAGCACTAATTTTTCAGATTTTTCGAAATCCTGGGGTTTGGTACCTGCGTAAATTACCTCTCTCACTTCTCCCTTTTCATCTTTCATGTGGAATGAAAAATGGTTAGCGTCTTTTACGGCGTCGTAGTAAGTGCCCATCGATTTTACCCAATAGCCCATAACATGCTCTTCTTTCTCAGAAAGGCTTGCCTGTTTGAAATTAGAGTAGGTGTCGGTATTTGCGTTTAAGCTAAATAAAATCCCTACGGAAATTGCGATGGTAATCAATCCAATGATTGCACTTTTCTTCATGGTTATACTTGTTGTAAAGGCTGGCAACAAAGATAGAAAAATCGGCTTAGCCAGCATTCTTTTACATTTTTCTTGTCTTTATATTGACAATTACCTGATTTTTGAAAGAAAATTTTTTTTTTCTGAAGCCCTATTTATAACCGATCTTAAGGAATATCTTAAATCGTTTAAAAGTTTGGGCTGAAATTGTTAAGTTTGGCCTGTCAGATAATCATTCCTTTTTTACATCCCACAATAGAACATAAACCGGATTAACATGAAATTAGAGCAGTTTTATAAGCTTTTGTTGTTTATAGTTTTGATGCCCTTTTTAAGCTCTTGTTTTGAAGTAATTGAAGAAATTGCCATGAAAAACGATGGAACCGGCGATGTGGTACTTACCATAAACCTGAGCCAGAGTAAAACCAAAGTAGCGTCGGTAATGCTTTTAGACAGTGTACAGGGCTATAAAGTACCCAGTAAACAAAAAATTCAACAGGAATTAAATGAAGCAGTGGCCTATTTAAAAAAATCGGAAGGGATTTCTAATGTGAAAAGTACGAGCGATTTTAATAATTATATCGCAACCATTAGTTTTTCTTTTAAAGATGTTTCAAATATCAATAACATCACCAAAAACATCCTTGCCAAGCAAAAAATTAAGGCCACTAACACCTCCTCGTATACTTATAATAAGGTCACCAAAATCTTTAGCCGAAAATATCAGGCAGTAGGTACCGCTAAAACAGAATTCAATAAATTAAAAGCAAAAGACAAAGCGGTTTTTAACGGTGCAACCTATACCAGTATCTATCGTTTCGAATCTGTTGTAACAAGTAGTACCAATCCGGCATCAAATATATCGAAATCTAAAAAAGCAGTGATGTTAAAAAGCAGCATTATGGATTTAATTAACGGAAAAATTAACGTATCTAATTCTATACAACTATCTAAATAAAATGAAACCAACGTCTAATCCGCGATAGTTCCATCCCACTGAAAACAAATTATATTTAATGAAACCATCAGGAGCATACTGTATACAACCGAGATAATTTGCTCATGATAGCTTCATAACCGCTAAAAAACAAACCGAGTAAGCGAGCTCATTGATACAATCGAAAAACAATAAACACAGAATCAATAATTATATCCAATGAAAAAAATTCTAATTGCTATCGCTCTTTTCTTATCGTTTAACCTGGCAAAGGCTCAGGATCTAATTAAGAAAATACCCGCTAACGCATTTACAGTTGCCACAATTAAAGGTGATAATATATTTAAGTTAATGTTTGTAAAAGATTTTAACGAATCTTTTCTGGGCAAGAAATTACTGACCGAAACTTCAAAATCACTTGATAAAAGCTTTACCAGCATAGAAGATTTCGGCATTAACCTGGAGAAAAACATGTATTACTTTAATCAGTTAAGCGATAGTATTACGTATAACTGTTTTCTTATTCCGATAAAAGATGCAAAAAAATTTGAAAGTCTGATTGACAACAAAGAGAAAAAGTTAACACAGCAGGGCGATATCCGTACGATTGTTTTACCTGATAGCACCAGTATTATTAAATGGAACAACAACATGCTGTATTTTGTAACCGGAAGCATAAAAGGATCTTTCTTTGCTGATTCAGTTAAATCTGCACGTTATGGAATTAAAGATATCAGGTTCCAAAGTGAGGATGCAATAGCTATCGATAGCGCGGCTGTGGCTGTAGATTCTACTTATGCAACGACAGATGAGCCTATGGTAGAGACAGTTGAAGCCCCGGTAGTTGAAAAAGTAAAAGTTAAGAAAAAATCGACGGCTAAAAAGAATACTAAAAAAACGGCCGGAACGAAAAAAACCGGTAAAAAGAAAACGGCCAAAAAATCTAAAAAAGTTGCTAAAATAGATCCTGATTTTGAAGAAACAAATGAGTTCGCACTCGATACCGCAAGCAGCATGACTCCAGTTCATGGTATCGTTGATGAGCAATACAATGCTTACCAACAAGAGCGTTTAGAACAAGATGCAAAGAAAAAGAGACTGGCTTTTACCTGGATGACTGCCCAGGCCGATCAGATTTTCACTGGCACTTACGAGTCTATCGAAAACAATAAATCATACACGGCGAGTTTAGATAATAAAGCCATTGCAGAACTTTGGGTATCGAGCCTTCAAGATGTTTATAATTCGATTGCGCCAGAATTTGGCACTTACGGAAAAGCTGGGCTGATGAAAGGTTATGGTGCATTAAATGCGAAACTTTTTATGAATGATAAAAGTTTCCGCATTTCTACAGGCTTAGAATTGGCGCAGGAACAGGCAGATGCGTATAAAAAAATCATGAACAGAAAGTTAAACAAAAACTTTTTGAAATATGTAAACAGCGATGAAGCACTTGGTTTTATGAGCTATTCTATCGATACCAAAGCTTATCTGGAAGAATTCCCTAAATTATTGAAACAAACCTATGGTTCATTTTTGGGCGCTAAAATGGATGAAGAAATTGATCTTGGCGCTGAGCTCTTCGGTCTTTTGCTAGATGAAGAAGCGGTAAGTAACGTAATTAAAGGTGATGCGTTATTCGTAATCAATGGATTAAACACCAAAGACGTTACTTACACCACTTACGAATATGATGATGATTACAAACAAAAGGAAATAGTTAAAACCAAGAAAGAAACGTTGCCTGATTTCCTTTTCATGTTTTCATCAGAAGATCACAGATTGATTAACAAACTGATTAAATATGGCGTAAACAAAAATTATGTATCTGTTGAGAACAACATTTATAAAATATTGGAAAAGAAAAGTCCGATTGATATTTACTTTATGATTAAAGATGGTATTGTATTTTTCGGTAATTCGTTAACTGAAATGCAGGGTATTGGCAACAATCAATACAACAGCAACAAATTAAGCAAACTGCACAAACAACTATTGAGCAAAAACAATTTCAGTTTTTTATTTAATGCCAAAAACCTTGTGGGCAAAGTGCCAGATTCGGAAATTGGTGGCGAAGAAACCGCTAAGAAATTCAACAGCACTTTAGAAAAAATGGGCAATGTATACATGAAATCGAACCCGATTAAGGGCAGATTGGTTTCAGCAGATATTAGTGCAGAAATTCCGAATGGACATGAAAATGCTTTGAAATATCTGTTTTCTTTAATTGAAAATGCAGCTAAATAGTTTAGTTGGCAATGATCAGTTGGCAGTTTACAGTTAACCGATTAACCAATTTAAACAGTTAACTATATTCTATGAAGAAATTTTTAAAAATAACAGCAGCAATAATAATATTGCTGCTGCTTTGTTATTTCGGCTTTTTCAAATACAGGCAAATCCAGGCCAATAATATATCCATCCCTGGTTCTACCAATGCATTGCTTAAAATTAACGTTGATGAGCTATACAAAACCATTGCGGTTAGTTATATAAAACATCCAAGTCAATATTCAGGAGCAGATAAAAAAGGGATTAAGGAAAAGGTAGACGACTTAAACACAGGATTGAAAATTCCGGCAAACATTTACCTATATAGTTTAAACGGAAAAGCAAAAACTACTTTTTTTTCGACTTTTGAAATAACAGATACGTTAGCATTTAACCGTTTTATTCAAAAAAAATCTGCTTTGCCGCTGATTAAAAAGGATAAAAATTTCTTTCAATCCAAAGATTCGACCTTCTATATCTTATTTAACAAAACAACTGTCGCTTTAGCTTATACACCAAAAAAAGAACAGATAAAAACTACACTGATAGAAATACTGAGCCGGAAAAACATGATTAAAGTTGGCGAAAGTCGATTTAACGACCTTATAAACCTTTCTGATCATATTTCGTTTCAAAATACCGAGAACTTTAGCAAAATTAATTTTACTGATGGAAAAATTAATTTCAGCAATGAGTTTATAAATAAGATGTTTGAACCATCAGCTAAGCCACAGCACCGGGTTTTAAATCCAGAAAGCACAGTAAGTATGTGGCTAAACGGAAAATTTAAAACCGAGTTAATTAAGAAAAATCAGACGGTAAGTCCTTCTCTCCTTCCAAAAGATAACTTTTTCAGATTTTACAAAGATTATGTGGATTTTGAATGGACAAACACCATTACACAGGTTGATACTGTTGTAGGTTATGAATACAATGATGATTTTGAAAGGGTTGAAAAAAAAGTACTTCAGGACCGGAAGATTCCTTTTATTTCCATGAACCTGACCGCCAATGACCGGGAAGTAAGCGATTATCTTAAATCGCTGGGCGCATTGGATCAATCTACCGGAAAGATCAGCAGTTCGATGATTCCATTGTACCAGGTTTATTTTAAAGCCAATAGTGGTAATATTCAATTAAGCACTGTGCAAAACGCTAAACCTGATCTAAAAAGGGTATCATCTGACGATTTCTTTTATTTTAAAGTAGATTTTAAAAAGTTGATTAAACAAACACCAATGCCCTTAATTGCAGATAAACTGGGTACTTTTAGTCAATTAGAGATCAGAGCAAAAAGCATAGAAAAGGACAAAATCAAACTGGAATCTGAACTTTCATTTTTAAATGAGGATGCCAACGCTTTGATCCAGCTTTTAAAAACGTTTAAAAATGGTTTACAAAATCAGTTAAATCTGAAATCGGCTCTTGATATTTCGATACACAAGTAATGGTTTTCCTGCAGATTGAAGATGACTTACGCAGACTATAATTGTTTGCGGTGTCAATAAAAATAACATTAGTTCTTCGACAAGCTCAGAATGACAAACATCCTGGTAGATTACCTAACATGATAATTCACTTGGTTGGTGAGCCACCAAATATGGGTTCGGATGATTTACGCAGATTAACTGTCCATTGTACCTAAACCTGATGGGACGGATGCCGATCCTTCATCGGCAGGAGGTACAGAAGGACTAGCCCACTCCTATGGAATGTAGACCTATCATTTCTAAAATAAAAAAAAAGCTAGAAGTGGCTTACACAGCCAGCAAAAGATTCAAATAGCGAACTTAGGCACAAAAAAGCCCTGCAGTTTTAAATCCTGCAGGGCTTTATAATAAGATTGACACATCCCAATAAGGATCGGGATTCGCAATGACGATTAGCTGATTATGGCCAAACGCCTAAATTCATATAAGAAACCGCAATTTTATCGATTGAATTTACAAAAGCAGCTGTTCTCAATGTTTGAGTTGCTGGTTTGTTCATTAACGTTTCGCGGATTTCGTGGTAAGAATGAATCATGGTATCTTCTAAACCAGAGTTTACCAATTCCATTTCAGATGCGCCTTTAACAATCATTAAACGATGCTCAGGAAGGATGGTTTTACCGGTCAGGTTTTCTAAAGTATTAATCAGATTGGCATTTGAGTTAGCTGCATAACGGTTCTCCATACGGCCGAAAGCCACGTGAGAAAGATTTTTCAACCACTCGAAATAAGAAACCGTAACACCACCTGCATTGCAATACATATCAGGAATGATGATACCACCCATTTCGGTAAAAATGGTTTCAGCTTCTGGCGTTGTTGGACCATTTGCACCTTCAGCAATAATTTTCGCCTTGATATTACGGATGTTAAACTCGGTAAACTGGTTTTCTAAAGCTGCAGGAACAATGATATCGCAATCTTGCTCTAAACCTTCCATCGAATTTTTAAAATCTTTAGCACCAGGGAACCCTAAGATCGAGCCAGTATTTTTACGATGTGCAAAAACCTCATCCACATTTAGGCCATTAGGGTTGTAAATAGCACCTTCAAACTCACATAAGCCTACAATAGTAGCACCAAATTCTGCTAAAAATTTAGCCGAATGGTAACCCACATTACCTAAACCTTGTACGATTACTCTTTTATCGCCTAAACCAGCTTTAAAACCTATTTTAGCCATATCTTCTGCCACTTCTACACATTCGCGCACAGCATAAGCAACACCACGTCCTGTAGCTTCTTTACGGCCACGGATACCATGTAGCGCAATTGGTTTACCAGTTACACAGCCTAAAGCGTCTAACTGACCGGGATTCATGGTCATATAAGTATCGGCAATCCAGCTCATTTCGCGTTCGCCAGATCCATAATCAGGAGCAGGAACATCGATACCCGGGCCAATAAAGTTTTTCTTAATTAATTCTGTAGTATAACGGCGGGTGATGGTTTCTAACTCAGCAACACTGTATTGTTTAGTGTTAATTTTAATACCACCTTTTGCGCCACCAAATGGAACATTAACAATGGCACACTTGTAAGTCATTAAGGCCGCAAGCGCCATAACCTCATCTTCGTTTACCATTTCACTGTAACGGATACCACCCTTAGTTGGGCTCATGTGGTGAGAGTGTTCTACGCGCCAAGCATCAATTACTTCAAAACCGTTTCCGCGGCGGATTGGGAATTGGAAACGATACACACTATTACATGTTTTAATCTGGTTCAATAAACCTTCTGGATGATTGGTGAATTGAGCCGCACTGTCAAAGTTCTTACAAACATCTGCAAAGAACTTGTTCTCGTTTGCTAGATTAGCCATTATTTATTTTTTATATTGAATAAGTTTTCGATGCAAAATTGCCTAAAAAAACTGCACATATCCAAATGCAAAAAGACTTAGTGTAAAGCAAACACCATTCTATTTTAGCCTAACAACAGCTTTTATACCCATTGAAGAAAATTGTCTAAAAACTATATCCAAATGCATTTAAATGCAGATATCTTAGTTGGCCTACACCATAAAAACGACTATTTTTATAGGTATTATTACAGATTTTTTGACCTAAAAAAAATTATAAAAAAAATATTCAAAACAGCCTTTTGTTGCAACACTAAACAAATAGAAGCTAAAAAACAGGTCGATATTACGAATATTGCAAATGCCTGTAAAAAATGGCACATAAAAAAAGTGACCAATTGTGTTGATCACTTCTTAAAGTTAACCTAAATCGTCCCGTTGATTTAATTTATAACTAACCAAACTTGATCAATAAATAATCAAAAAACAATACTGTGATGTAGGTATTTTATGTAGTTACCGCGCTGTATTTTTAATTAGGGCTTTTAAAATTAATAAAAACCTCTTTTACAGAAAGATAAATACAAAAAAACTGATAAACTCCGTCTTAAAATATATCCATTTACCGACCATTAAAGCCAAATAGGATTTCAACCCGCATTCGTATTTACGCTGTTATTTATCAGTTTGGTTTTCTTTTTCGATCTTCTTTAATCTTTTGTCGATTGAGAACAGGTAGCCCAATAAACCTACAAGAATAATTACGATACATATTACCACAACATATATCTTTCCATTGCTACGAAGGCTATCAGCCATTTCTACGCCATTATCCTGCGCAAATAATTGCATAGTGGCCATCATCAAGATCAGGGAGAAAAATATTTTTTTCATTTTAGTTATGTTGTTGTTTGTTTTCTATATTACGTATTCTGAAACGGATGGTATAAACCCAGTAACCGATTAATATCCAACCCAAACATGCAGGATAAAATACCATACGCATGCGGCTATCTAAGTCGTAACTGTTAAAGCCGGGATTACCACCGTTACCCGGATGCAATGAGTCTTTTAAACGGGGTAAAACAAAAAGTAATACCACCATCATTGGGAAGGCAAAAACATTGTAAATGGCCGAAATCTTGGCTCTTTTCTGTTCTTCGTCTATCGCATTGCGAAGAATGAGGTAGGCAAAATAAAGCAAAATTGAAATGGCAGCAAAATTCTGTTTAGGATCGAAACTCCAAAACTGTCCCCAGGTATATTTTGCCCAGATGGCGCCCGTTACTAAACCTAAAACGCCAAAAACTATACCAGCGTTTACACTTTCTACGGCTTTAATATCGTCGATTTCACTTTTACTGCTTAATGACTTTACACTGTAAAAAACAGAGATCGAAAAGAGTACGATCATGGCAAACCACATCGGAACATGGAAATACAGATTACGGATTGTTTCGTTCAAAATAGCCAGATGCGGTACACCAAGTAATAAACCTGCTATTGCAGTATAAATTACCAAAACCGAACCTAAAATTTTCCACCAAGTTTTATTCATACCTATATAATTATTGAGTTCTGAATGATTGAATTAGTGAATGTTATTCCCTATTCTATCATTCAATCCATCTCTTATTCAATCATTTTTTAATCCCTCCAAAGGTAAGGAAATAACAATAAAGACGTTGCCACCACCAGTACATTCACTACCAGTAACATTGCTATTTCATCGTAACTATTTTCCCATGGCAAACCATCAACAGCATTTTTGGCCAGTTTAATTAATAAGATCAATACTGGAATAATGATCGGAAAGCTTAAAATAGCCATCAGCATTCCACCATTTCCCGCTTTGCTTGCAATTGCCGAAACCATTGTAAATACAGTAGAAAAGCTGATGCTGCCCAATACCACGGCTATGTAATACATCACTAAATCGGGCGGGGTAAAAGAATCGAAAACCAATGTATAAAAACCTAAAGCAATTGTAGTAAGCACCAACATGAGCAGTGTATTGTAAACTGTTTTAGAAATTAAAACCGCAGCCGGACTTGCCAAAATGTAACTGTATAACTGCTGTCCTTTGGTTTCTTGCAAAAAACTTTTCGATACGCCATTAATTGAGGCAAAAAGCATAATGATCCAAAACAAGGCATTCCATGTTAATTTATCGCCCAGGCTAACAAAAGAGAGATAACACGTAAAAATGGTAGAAACCACATAGAGTAATACGCCGTTAATGGTATATTTGGAGCGCCACTCTAACAATACTTCCTTGTGAATTAAATATTTAACCTCTTTGGCCAATTGCATAACCGCAAAGATACTTTTATTGATAAATATTGCATGCTTAAATTGTTGTATTGTTGTAATTTTGTTTAAGAATAAGCGAAAAGGAAATCAGCCCCAGAAACACTGAAGTCACGGAAAATTATGGATTACGCGTCAGTTATAGTATCGCCTGTTGGCGCAATAACCATCTTAGCTGATGACGAATTTGTACATATAATTACTTTTGCTGAAAAGGATATTACAGGATTATCAGAAAATGCACTTACGGTAAAGGTAGCCAATCAGTTAAATGATTATTTCAAAGGTGATTTAAAGGATTTCGATTTCCCAATGAAACAAAAAGGGACTGAATTTCAGCAGGAGGTATGGCAGCATTTATTGACCATACCTTTTGGCGAAACCACTTCATATGCCAAATTTTCTGCACACAATCCATTAGCGATACGGGCTATTGCCGCCGCAAACGGAAAAAATAATATTGCCATTGTAGTACCATGTCATAGGGTAATTGGAAGTAACGGCAAACTGGTAGGGTATGCAGGTGGTTTATGGCGTAAGCACTGGCTGCTACAACACGAACGTGAAGTTGCCCAAAAAGGACAAACCGAATTAAAATTTTAAAAAACAAACTTTATTTTGCAGATGAATACAGACCAAGCCGAAACAACTAAAAACTTTATAAAAGCCATCCGCTTAATTAATATTGAAGATAACGAATGTGCCTTTGAAACGGGTACAATCCCGATCCGTCAGCATATCAATGCCAGTTATTTTTTCGCACAAACTGATGTATCCACTTTAGAGAAAATTCCCCACCCTGCACCAAGGCGCCAATATGTAATTACGCTTAAAGGTAAACTTCGGTTTACTGTAAGCAATGGCGAAACTTTTATAGTCGAGCCAGGGATTATACTCATTGCCAACGATACAGCTGGAGAAGGGCATACGTGGGAAGTAATAGAAGGCAATGAATGGGAAAGAATCTATATTCCCCTTGAAGATGATACCAACGATTATTTTATCGCAGATACTCTATTATAAATTTTGCGCCTAAAGTCTTCTCACATTTAAAATAATTCATATTTTTGGAAGATACCAAACGCTCAATGAACTATAATCCTGGCTTACATATTTTATCAGAGTTCTCGTCTGAAAAAACTGAACACCTTTATTCTTTCCATGATTGTAAAGCGCTTTTTAACAGCTTAATTAAGGCAAATGGGCTGGAAAAGGTTGGCGAGGTTTATCACGATTTTCCTAATGGGGGCTTTACGGCCGTAATCTGTTTAACAGAATCTCACCTGTCTATCCATACTTGGCCTGAATTTAAACTGGCAACTTTTGATATCTTTTTATCAAATTATCAAAAAGATAATACCCAAAAGGTTAAAGATATTTATGAAGCTGTACTTCTTTTTTATGAAGGTATAGAAATGCAAAAAACTGAAGTTGTTCGCTAATGGAGAATTCAGTAAAATCATTTTTTAAATTATCAGAGACAATTACTTGTTCGATTTGCAAACAAGATATTGTGCTTTACGAGCCAGCTAAAAGCGAGTATATAGTTTGCCCATCTTGTTTCTCGTACCTACATATTTTTACCAGGGCAGAAACAAGGCTGAACAGAAAATTAGATCAACCGGATAAAGTTCTCGTATTAAAACTCGGCTCAACAGGAAATATTCATGGCACTGAATTCAAGGTAATTGCCTATCTCGAAAAAAAGGAAGCAGGTACGGATTACCACTGGAGGGAATATATTTTAACCAGCCATGATAAAGGCTACGTTACTTTATCCGAATTCGATGGGCATTGGAATTTTATTGCCAGCAAAGATTTTCTTCCAGATTATAAAGAACCCATATCGTATGGGTTAAGCATTGGTTATAAAGATGTTGAGTACAAACTTTTCAATAGATACACGCCAGTAGTCACCGCTATGCTTGGTGAAGTGGACTGGGATGTAGTGAATGAAAAGGTTAAAGCTACCGAGTATATTGCCCCGCCCTTTATGGTTGTAAAGGAAGTTGGCAAAACCAGCCATCAAACCGACTATTACATTGGCGAATATCTTGATGCTGAAGTCATTGCAAATGCATTCAACATTGATAAAAATGACCTACCCCAGCAGATTGGGATTGGTGCAAACCAACCATCAAAGGCTTTTGACAGGTGGACAGCCTCATTAAAGATAACAGGTGTAGCCATTATCTTAGTACTACTTTTCCATATACTGTTTCATACAGTAAAACCTGAAAAGGAGCTGATAAACGACGATTTTTTAATTGTTTATGATACTAAAGGCGGTCCTGATGCTTTCAAATCATTTATTACGCCATCCTTTACGCTTGATGATGAATCATCAAATATCGAATTTGAGATTGCTTCATTAGTTGACAACAACTGGCTGGAAACCACCATTGTACTGGTTAACGAAAGCGATAACAAAACCTGGGAAGTAAGTAAAGGGATCGAATATTATCACGGCACTGAAGATGGCGAAAGCTGGTCGGAAGGTTCCACAAGAGAATCGGTTATGCTATCTGAAATACCTCAGGGAAAATACCATTTAAATGTGTATCCATCATCAGGAGATGTGTTTAGAAATAACCTTTACATCAAAGCGGTGAGCAATGTAACCATGTGGGGCAATACGATAACCACAATATTATTACTTTGTATTTTTCCGGCCATCTGCTGGCTTTTAATGCGCGATTATGAAAAAAGAAGGTGGAATAACAGCAATTTCTCACCTTTTGTAAATGGAGAATAAATGAATCTGAAACCGATAAAATATTATCTTATTGTACTGTTGGCCCTTCTAGGGTTTTATGGCTACAGTGGTTTAAAAGGGCGTGCTTACTTCCCAGATAAAGTAGAAAAAAACACAGAATTTAATGGCAATAAAAGTCATTCTGGTCATGTAAATAGATTTTACCATAAATAAAAACATTATGAGTTTAAATGAATTAATTAACATCAAGTACATTATTGCGTCATTGGTTTATTCCATATTGGGCATCATTGTTCTCTTTATCGCTTTTTGGATTATTGAAAAAATGACCCCAGAAAACCTTTGGAAAGAGATACTGGAAAAGCAAAACTTAGCTTTAGCAATCGTTTTTGCGGCTTTTATTATTGCAATAGCAATTATTATAAGTTCAGCCATCCACAGTTAGCATGAACAAAAAGCTACCGGCACTTTTATTAATTTCTGTTTTTGTTGTTGCCACCTGTGGTCTTATATACGAATTGATTGCGGGTACATTGGCCAGCTATTTACTTGGCGATTCAGTTACCCAATTCTCCACCATCATTGGCGTTTACCTTTTTTCTATGGGTATAGGCTCCTGGATATCTAAGTATTTCGAAAAAAATATCCTTTCGTGGTTTATTCAGATCGAAATTTTAGTGGGCTTAGTTGGGGGTTTTAGTTCAACGGTTTTATTCCTCATTTTTGAAAGTATTGCTTCATTCAGGATTGTGTTATATGGTTTTGTGAGCTTAACGGGTATTCTTGTGGGTCTAGAAATTCCGTTGTTGATGCGCATCCTTAAAGACCGTTATGAATTTAAAGATCTGGTTTCGAAGGTTTTTACATTCGACTACATCGGTGCACTACTGGCCTCACTCATTTTTCCGCTTCTGCTCATCCCGCATTTAGGATTGGTTAAAACAGCATATATGTTTGGCATGCTCAACATTGCGGTAGCTTTAATTGTATGCTTAAGTTTCAAAAAAGAAATCCAGGCTTCCAAATACCTGCAGAGCGCATCAATAGTAAGCATTATTTTATTGCTTGCAGGTTTTGTTTACGCAGATAAAATTACCAGCTTCTCCGAAAGTCAGACCTATAGCGATACCATTATTTATTCGAAAAGCACACCTTATCAACGCATTATCCTGACTAAGAAAAATAAAGTTTTACGGCTTTTCTTAAATGGAAATCTCCAGTTTAGCTCTGACGATGAGTACAGATACCATGAAGCACTGGTACATCCTGGCTTGCAGGCCTTACCTTTTGCCAAACATGTGCTCGTAATGGGTGGTGGAGATGGTCTTGCTGTTAGGGAAATATTAAAATACTCCAATATTGATTCGGTAACACTGGTAGATTTAGATAAAGGGATGACAAGTCTTTTTCAATCGAACAAGATCCTTTTGGGTTTAAACAAAAACGCACTCTTATCGCCAAAGGTAAAAGTAATTATGCCGATGCCTTTAGCTGGATCAAGGCGCAACATAAAAAATTCGATTTCATTGTCATCGATTTTCCAGATCCCTCAAATTATGCTGTTGGCAAACTCTATACCAACGCTTTTTACAACCTGGTTAAAGGCATACTTGCACCAAAAGGTTTGATGGTTGTCCAGTCAACTTCACCTTACGTTGCACCAAAATCTTTTTGGACGGTTAATAAAACCCTCGAAAGTGCGGGTTTAAAAACCATTCCATACCATAATTATGTACCTTCTTTTGGCGAGTGGGGCTATATTATGGCAACCGCACCAGACAATATTTATAAAAAACCTCAGCAATATTTACCTGGTTTAAGGTTCGTTTCGAAAGAAAGTTTAGATCTGATGCTTTTCTTCCCAAAAGATATGGCCAGGGTAGAAACTGATGTAAATAAGTTAAACAACCAGATTTTAGTGAAATATTTCGAAGATGAGTGGGCCAACGTTTTATAAAGGTGATTTATCGGCATATTTAAAACGGCGTTCTTTTCTTTTGAGGATTGGATTGATAACAGGTGGCATTTTTTTGAACAGCTGTTATAAAAAAATCAGATCAACTAAATATAACATCAAAGGGACGCTACAGGGACCAAATGCAAAAGCTGGCCATATTTTGCGCGATAGGATAAAATTATCGGCACCAAGTAAAACAAAAAAGGTAAAAACACTGATTATCGGCAGCGGAATTTCAGGCTTATCTGCTGGAAGATGGTTAAAAAAGAATGGTGAGACGGATTTTGAAATTCTGGAACTGGAAAATCACACCGGAGGGAACTCTTATTTCGGCACGAATAAGGTATCCTCATATCCGTTAGGTGCACATTATATTACCGTTGCGAACAATGATGATAACCTGCTGATCGATTTTTTGCAGGAAATCAATGTAATTACCCATTTCGAAAAAGAACTCCCCTATTACAACGATTATTACCTCACTTTTGATCCTGAAGAAAGATTATTGATCAATGGCGAATGGCAGGAAGGTTTGGTGCCCGATTTTGGAGTCCCCGAAGCCGATAAAGAACAGATAAAGCGATTTTTGCGTGAAGTAGATCAATTAAAAAACATCAAAGGAAATGACGGTAAATTTATATTCAATATTCCGTTAAGCTCTTCATCAAGCGATCTTGGCTATAGAAAACTGGATAAGATTTCTTTCCGTTCATACCTCGAAGAAAAAGGATACGATTCTAAATATCTATTATGGTATTTAAACTATGCCTGCAAAGATGATTATGGGCAAAAGATAGATAAAATATCAGCCTGGGCGGGTTTACATTATTTCGCTTCGCGAAGGGGAAAAGCTGCAAATGCAGAACAGAATGCCATACTAACC
>Ga0182006_1000543_pt1 | contig 28588 bp, 15 predicted proteins | sample Sormic07211104_1_FD_123022 | JGI IMG/M metagenome (GOLD analysis project Ga0182006, IMG submission 123022) | Rhizosphere microbial communities from Sorghum bicolor, Mead, Nebraska, USA - 072115-104_1 MetaG | ecosystem: Host-associated > Plants > Roots > Rhizosphere | place: USA: Nebraska...
CGTAACGGTACAGATTATGACGGGAAGTCCTTTCCACAAACTGGTGGTAATGTGCTAACGGTAAACTACTACGACGATTATGATTTTACCGAAAATAGCTTTGGCCCTCCGGAAACTGGCCAGGCCCCAAAGGAGCGAACCAAAAGTCTGCTTACGGGCACCAAGGTAAAGAACCTGGGCACGGGAACGATGCTACTCACCGTAAACTATTACGATTTGGAAGGACGCATTATACAAAGTAAAAGCAGCAACCACCTGAACGGTACCGATGTGGTAGACAATACCTGGAACTTTGATGGCAGCCTGAAAGCAAGCACGCGTACCCACACGGTGGGTGGTACGGTGACCACCATTGCCAACCGGTACGAGTATGACCACGCAGGCCGCAAGATTGCCACTTTTGAAAACATCAATGGCCAGGGAGATATTGCACTGAATCACCTTGAGTACAACGAGATTGGCCAGTTGAGCAAAAAGAACCTGCATAATGATAGCCAGGCCACTACCTTTGCCTACAACGAACGCGGCTGGATGAAGAACAGTACTTCTGATCAGTTCAGCATGAAACTCGATTACCAGGATGGCACCGCACAGGGTTACAACGGTAACATCACCAAACAATACTGGGACTGGACAAATACAGTCAATCCAACAGCAAACATTTTCAACTATGGTTATGACAAACTGAACAGGTTGGAAACCGCTGCTACGACAATAGGTGTTCCGATGAGTGAAGCACTGACCTATGATGTAATGGGCAATATCAAAAGCCTTAACCGCGATAATGCAGGCATCAAAACCTATAATTACGATTCTGGCAACAGGCTGAAGAATATCGCTAGTTTAACCTTAAGGGACTATGAATATGACGACAACGGCAATGCCGTTAAAGATGGTCTAACTAAAATTGATTTTACCTACAACTATCTGAACTTACCGTCAACCGCGAAAAGTGCCACTGGTACGGCTGTTAACCTGGCATACACTTACGATGCTGGGGGCAACAAATTGGCCTGGAACAGCAGTGGTACGGTCAGGAATTATATTGATGGGATAGAATACAAGCCAGATGGTACCACTATTGATATCATCCACACTGAAGAAGGGATAGCCCGCAATAGCAATGGCAGCTACAGTTATGAGTATAACCTGAGCGATCATTTGGGTAATATAAGAGCTACCTTCTATAAAAATCCTGTAACCAATCAATTGGAGATTTTACAGCAAGATAATTATTATGCCTTTGGTTTAAGAAAGGAACCTGTTGCAAAAGCAGGACTTAACAAGTATCTTTATAATGGCAAGGAGTTGCAGGAGGAATTGGGACAATACGATTACGGCGCAAGGTTCTACGATCCGGTGATTGGAAGGTGGAATGTGGTGGATCCGCTTGGGGAGAAGTTTACATCTATTAATCCATATAATTATACAGATAATAATCCAGTAAATAATACTGACCCAACTGGAATGGAGACATATTATGGTCAGGAAGCACAAGATATATTCCGCCAGTTGCAAAGTCAGTTCCCAGGTCGGGGTGATGATCCACCAAAAAAGAACCCTGGTTATTTTTCTGCATTTTTTAAGAAATTGGGTGAAAGTAATCCTTTTGATAATGCAGGTAGAACGTGGGAAGGTTGGCTAAGTTCAGAGTCTACATTAGGAAGCGACGCTTTTAATGCTGTCTCAAGTGCATTTTGGGGAACAGCCTCATTATTAGACGGTAATACTTATGTAAATTGGTATAAAGGACAAAAAGCTTACTGGTCATCATCATCTTCTGAAAGAGGAGAAGCAGATGCCGCAGGTTTGAATAGCCTTGTTGAAACATCTGTTACGTACGCCCCGTTGTCTTATTTAAGGGTTCCAAATTTGAGAGGTGGGGCTACCTTTGAAGAATTTAAAAAATCGAGAGGTGGAACAAAAACATTGGCTAATATAGAAACCTCAACGGGTTCCCAAAGGATAAGTACGGAATTTCATCATGCGATCATTTCTCAAAGGGTTCAAAAGAAATACAACCTTCCAAACTGGCTTGTGAATAATAGTGTTAATGTTTGGAAAGTTAATACAATCCAACATTCTTTGTTAGATTCGTATAGATTTAATTTTATGAAAGCAAGTATAAAACCAAATATTGGCTTTTTTAAAAAATATAATTGGTTTACAAAATTTTAATAATATTAAAATGTTTGGTTTATTTAAAAGGACAAAAATTGAGTATTGGGAAATAGAGCTATTGGTAAATATTATAAAAAAATTACCGGATGAATTTCATTTGCATATAAATCACATTGATAAAGGGTTGTTCAAGGGGGTGTTAATTGGTTTAAGCGATATACCCGGTTACGTGGGATTTACTTATAATTCCGAGGTATATAATGATTTGTATCAGCCAGATGGCAGAAACTTTAGATTAGAAGGAATAATTGTATTTGATATAATATCCAATGATTATCTATTTTACACAATTTACTTCTCTTATGGATTAATCAATGGATACTCAATGATAAGACCGAAAAATATCAAAATTGATACTCAAAAAATTGATGTTTCAAATCTAAAGTTAAAATATAGAGACAATATTGATTTTGATAGGTTAAAAACTTCTTTAACGCCAAAAGAGCTAAAATTAATTAATCCAAGCGACGTATATGTTGTAATGTTAGAAGGTAAAGAATATTTTCATTTATGTGATATTGCAGATGGAGATTTTTACGGTATGGATAAACATAAAAATATATATAAAATTACTCATGACCCCTATCGAATTGAGAAATTAGATATAAGTTTATCTGATTTATCAGACGTAAATTATTTCCAGTAATTTAGTCTGAAATCTCTCCTAACTGGTCTTGACGTCTCGCTAAGGCCAAATTTAACTTACATGTCAAAGCCCAACGATGTAAAAACTGTTGGGCTTTGTTATTTATGCTGGAGTTCTAGTTTGATTAGCGTTGCCCCAACTGGTCTTAGCGTCTCGCTAAGACCAAATTTATAAATAGAAACGATCTTTTTATAAAACCATGATATCCTGCTACAGATCAATGGCAATTTAATCGAATACTCCAAGCATAATTGCATACGTAAAGTTTGTCGCTCCTTACGCAGCCAGGCCCTTCAGTATGTAGCAAAAGCCTGCTAACTGGAACAAAAGTAAAGAACCTGGGTACGGGTACCATGTTGCTTACGGTACACTATTACGACCTTGAAGGACGCATTATATAAAGCCAGAGCAGCAACCGCCTGAACGGTACCGATGTGGTAGATAATACCTGGAACTTTGATGGCAGCCTGAAAGCCAGTACGCGTACCCACACGGTGGGCAGTACGGTGACCACCATTGCCAACCGCTACGAGTATGACCACGCAGGCCGCAAGATCGCCACTTTTGAAAACATCAACAATAAAGGTGAGATCGCACTGAATCACCTTGAGTACAACGAGATCGGCCAGCTGAGCAAAAAGAACCTGCATAATGATGCCCAGGCAACTACATTTGCCTACAACGAACGCGGCTGGATGAAGAACAGTACTTCTGATCAGTTCAGCATGAAACTCGATTACCAGGATGGCACTGCACAGGGTTACAACGGTAACATCACCAAGCAATACTGGGACTGGACAAATACAGTCAATCCAACAGCAAATATCTTTAACTATGGTTATGACAAACTGAACAGGTTGGAAACCGCTGCTACAACAGTAGGTGTTTCGATGAGTGAAGCACTGACCTATGATGTGATGGGTAATATAAAAAGCCTTAACCGTGATGTTGCTGGTGCAAAACCTATAATTACGATTCTGGCAATAAGCTGAAGAACGTTAGCAGCTTAACCTTAAGGGACTATGAATACGACGCCAACGGCAATGCAGTAAAAGACGGACTGAGCAAAATCAATTTTACTTACAACTATCTGAACTTACCGGCAATAGCTACAAGAACAACCGGCACGGCAGTTAACCTGGCATACACTTACGATGCTGCTGGCAACAAACTGGCCAGGAACAGCGGTGGCTCGGTAAGGAACTATATCAGTGGTATTGAATACAAGCCAGACGGTGCGACTATTGATATTATCCATACTGAAGAGGGCATTGCTAGGAATAGTAGTGGCACATACAGTTATGAATATAACCTGAGCGATCATTTGGGAAATATAAGAGCTACTTTTAAACAAAGTCCTATAGCTCCATATACTTTAGAGGTAATACAGCGTGACGATTATTACGCTTTCGGTTTAAGAAAAGCAGGTTCGCCAAATTCCAATGTAAACCAGTATCTTTACAATGGCAAGGAGTTACAAGAGGAGTTAGGACAGTACGATTACGGCGCAAGGTTCTATGATCCTGTTATTGGGAGGTGGAACGTGGTGGATCCATTGGGGGATAAGAGCAGAAGGTTCTCTCCTTACGTCTATGGTAATAATAATCCAATACGTTTCATAGATCCAGATGGAATGGAGGCAATGGATCCAGGTGATAAATTTAAAACCGTTAAAGATGCAGCTAAGGATTTTGCTAAGCTATACAACGATAACTCAATAAAAGAAAAACAAGAATATGGTACATCCATTTATAAAGTAGTTGAAGGAGGAGAGACATATTATTCCTATTTGGAACCTTCGACTGGTGGTAATGATGGTGTTAGGGTTAGCGTTAGTAGCCCAGTTTATGAAACTGTAGCTACAGCTCATACGCACGGTGCCGAAGAAAAAGGTTATATAAATAATGATTTTTCACCGGCTGATAAAAGTAATGCTAAAACAAGAGATGTTCCTAATTTTGTTGCAACTCCTGAAGGAACCTTAAAAATGTATGATCCGTCAAATAACAAAACTAGTTTGATTGCAAAAGATATACCAAGCGATGTTAATTCTCCAACAAGGGTTAACAATATTGACTCGGGGGCACTACCAAAAAATGAACCGACTAGAAATATGTCGAATAGATTTAGAGATTTCATATCGTTACCTGCTGGACAAGCTGCTACTGCGGTAAAAAATGCAGGGCCAAATGCGGCTAATAATTTAAGGACAGGTTTTAATGGGTTTGTAAATTCACTCGTAAGTGGTTGGATGCAATATCGATAATATTAACTAAAAGGGGAAAAATGAGATTATTAAGTAGAAATATTAGATTGTGGTTGGTTATATTAATGTTAGTTCCAGCCTTAATGAGATGCCACTCTAGTGTAACTCAAACGGAATGGGATATTAATCAAGGATATGTGCCAGATAGTACAATAGCTGTGCAAATCGCACAAATATTATTTGTTCGTGTTTATGGAGAGAAAGTTCTTAAAAAGAAGCCTTTCACTGCTACCCTGAAAGATGGAGCGGTATGGATTGTTGAAGGGAGCGTAGACGAAGGTGTGGACGGAGGAGTTCCTCATATTGAAATACAAAAGTCTGACGGTAAGATGGTTAATCTTTATCATTACAAATAATTCTCATAAAAGAAATAGAATTACAGCAAAGCCTAGCCCAAAAGTTGGGCTTTGTTACTTCTGTAGGAGTTGGAGTTTAATGAGCCTGGCTTTGATAGCTCCATAGGTACAGGAGTGTATTTTGGCAAGTTATGTAATCTTGGTACCATTACCAGAGCGTTGTTTATCTCGTTTTAGTATCTCATTAAGGCTAAAGGAATATTTTGTCAAATAAACAAATTTAAAATTAATGTTGGGTAATCTTTTTACAACCCCAGAGATGCCGGAATCTATTACGTTATAGTCCAGCAATAACTTTAATTTTGCTGCTTTTATGATTAAAGTATTATATTAGAAAATCTATTAATTAACGCTCATTTATGAATACAAAACGAATAAAATTAACGCTTCATTTTTTACTGGACTCAACAGGTCCTAAAATATATAAAGCAGCCTTTCGGCATCACTTTCCAAGGACGATTTCACCCTGCACAATTCATCCAGATGATCAAAATTGCCGAAGAGGTAAACCGCCTCGAATAATTTTTTGAACAACTGGCCGAGCAATATACCGAAGAGGTAGAATACAAAACGAACGCCATTAGCGGCTTGCTCGAACCCTTAATCATCATTTTTTTGAATTGGTAGTAGGCGTAATCCTGATTGCGATGTATCTGCCGATGTTCCAGATGAGCAGTAGTTTTTAAAGAATCTAATATTAATGCATTACAATAATAATTTTACTCCAATGAAAAGCAAAAATTGCAGATCGCAAAGAATGGCATTTAATTGTCCGATTTATCATAAATTATTTCATCACTCCAAAACCATCGTTCACCTATCTAGCTACACTCACCAAAAAGATTTGGTGGTAATCAGCCTTCGTTAGAATTTAGCACACATATAAATAAGACATTTAACAATTAAAGTCAATTTTCAAATCCATCATTACACTACATGAGAGTCTATTTGTTTTTCACCTTTCTTTTTTCGGCTCTTGCCGGACTTTGTCAAACAGTACCAACAGCCGTCAAGGTAAGGCCCCCTGAGGTCGTTGCATTTAACAGAAACATTGAGACGCCCGTATCGATGTATACTGGCGTTCCGGATATCAGCATTCCTCTATATGAAGTCAATATCAAAGGAGTGAGTGTGCCAATTGTATTAAGTTATCACGCTGGCGGAATCCGTGTTGATCAGGATGCCACATGGGTTGGTTTGGGCTGGAGTTTAAGCTATGGTGGTGAAATTTCAAGAAAATCAAGGGGTTTGCCAGATGAAGCTTATTTTTTTTATGGCGCAACTTCCCCTGAGAATAGTATCAATCGTTTTATGCAAATACCAAATGTAGGATCACCGAATTATGATATGATGGCTCAAAATGAGCGGATAGAGTACATATACAGTGCAAAAAGTGGAGGTAAAGATTATATGCCTGATGAATTTTACTTTTCTGCAGTAGGATATTCCGGAAGATATATGTTTAATCAGGCCCAAAACAAATTCGTGTTTTATCCAAAGGATGATATACATATCAGTTATTTTAATGGTCCTGCAGATCAGTATGGTAGCCCTTCAAAACTTTATTCCTGGAAAATGAAGTTGCCTAACGGGGTTGCCGTTGAATTTGGAAAGGAAGGCTATGCTAAACAGGGAATGTCGGTGATGAACCTACAGCAGATGGTAACCAATAGTTGGCAGATCAAATCACTAAAAAATAATTATGGCGATAGCATTGTATATAGTTACGATAATTTCGATTACCGGATTCCAAAACTGTTGGGACAACAATATCAGATTTATCAATCAGAGCCAATGTCAGGTAATACGATGATTGAAGATCCGCTGATCATGGATAGCCGGCTCAGAGAAATAACATTTCCAGGTGGAAGGGTTGTCTTTATTACGGTAGGGAGACAAGATCTGCCAACACAGGCGCTTTCGGAAATCGTTATTTACGATAATCAGAATACGTTAATTAAGAAAATAAGTTTCGATTATAGCTATTTTTATGGTGACGCTTATGACATACTGAACATGACATCGTCTTATTATGCCAGCCGTTTACCTGCCGACTATCGCTATAAAAGATTAAAATTAGATCGGGTTAGTTTTGAAGCGACTGATATGCAGGCTATTAATTATAGTTTTGAGTATAATGCATCAGGGGTTTTACCCTCGAAATATTCTTTTGCACAAGATCACTGGGGCTTTTTTAATGGTATCAACAATAACTCGCTTTATGGTTTTATCCCTAACCTGAATCCACGTTTTGCGGGTGGAGATAGGCGGGTAAAGGCGGATCAGGCGCAGGTTTTTTCTTTAAAACGTATCACTTATCCGGAAGGTGGGTCAAAAGAATTTTTATATGAAGGAAATACTGCAGCGACAACAAACGTTCCAACTGAACTGTTGAATAGCTATCAGGATGATAATTTGCTGGAAAAGAGTGCAGCCATTTCCATTTCAAGTTATAGCAGAAATACCAGCTATCCATCCCCTGATCAAACACTGAACGGCGTCCGTTATTTTCGAAAAATCTTTACGGTAAGCGGTACCGGTTCAACTATTAACGATAATTGGAATATCAACACAAACTTTGGTATTTCTCAGATAGAACAAACGTCTGCCTATTTTGTTGATAATGCAGACTTTAAACTGGAAAGAATTAATGCAGATCAAAGTAGGACTTTTATAAAGAGCTTTAATACCACACACCCTGATTACCCAAATAATAATGCACCGCCCAGAAAGGGAGAAGATAAGGGTTGGGTAAATATCGCCCCAGGCACTTATGAGATGACCGTTGCGCTTACTTATTTGAATCAACCCAACTCGGTACCAGATAATCAGCCCTATAATTTGTATTTCACCATTAAGTGGAAAGAATTAAATGAACTAACCAAAATCGTGAATGTGGGTGGCTTAAGAATTAAAGAGATTAAAGCTTTCGATCACAATCGAACCCTTACTAGCAAAAAGACTTATAGTTATCTAAATCCAGATGCAGCTTTGCCGCCATATACTTCTGGAAGAGTAGTTTCCTTTCCTCAGTATGGCCAAAATCGGCTTAAATATGTTCCTGGACAATATACAGGCAGTTTTAATACTGAGTTCAGTTTTAGATTTTCTTCCAATTCTGTGCTTCCACTTGAAACCACTTCCGGCTCATCTGCTGGTTACGAGTTCGTCACTGAATCAATAGTGGATTATACCAACGCTGCTAACACGATCAGGAAAGAAAACAGGTTTTCTTTCTTGCAGCCGAATTTTAGTCAGTTTTATTCCAGAAAAACCTTAGGATTATATGAGCCAAAAGAATGGTCGCGAGGTAAGTTGTTATATACCAAGTATTTTAGGGGAAATGATATAGTTAGACGAGATGATTACGAATATTATTTTGTATCGCCATATGCGAACAATACAGAAACTTCAGAAGATTATATTGAAGAAATTAATACGGATTTTATCAGCTATCAATCTTTTGCGAATCAATACCCCCAATCCCAATCATCAGTTCCCGAAGATTTTTTTGATGTCTCCGCCAGCATTAGTAACAATTGTGTTTATTATTATTATAGTCCATTTAATAATCATATCACCACCTATACTGGTTATCCTAATGGGGGTAATTCTTCCAATGGAATTTCGACGAGTACTTGCGATTACTATACTTATGTTCCTTATTTTAAAAGATACACGGGATTTGATAAGTTAAAATCCAAAGTGGTCACTTTATATGATCAGCCGGCTAACCCAATCATACAAACAGAAAACTTTGCTTATGAACGCACACCCGTACATTATCAACTCACGAAAACCACTGCTTCATCCAGTGATCAGTCTGCTATCATTACTGAAACTAAATACCCGCTGGATGTTACGCTTTCAGGAAACGAAGAAACAGCGAGATTAGCTTTGGTAGCCAACCATCAACTGGATATTCCCTTGGTGAAAACTAAAACCCAAAATGCAGCACAGGAAATCACCCAGACAAATTTTGCTACCACCAATTCGCCTAATGGACTCGCTCTACCTGCCGAGGTCAAAACAAATACAGCAGTCGGTCAGAGTATAGAAACTAGAAGCCGGTTTTTAAGATTTGATAGTAAAGGAAATTTACAGGAGTCCGAAACTGCTGCCGGTGCTGCAAAAAGTGTATATCTATATAGTTATCAATCACAGTTTCCGGTAGCGGAGATCAATAATGCAGATTACAATACGGTCGAATCGCTTTTAGGTGGATTTATAGCAGTTCAAAATTTCAGTAATCTGATAAATCCGGATAAAGCGGCTATTGATGCTTTTTTAATGCCTTTAAGAACTTCTTTACCTTTTGCCCTAATCACCACTTACACTTACAAACCTTTGGTTGGCATGACGAGTAGTACAGATACCAAAGGTATGACAACTTTTTACGAGTACGATGCTTTTCAGCGCCTAAAAACCATCAAAGACCAGAACGGCAATATTTTAAAACAGACTGATTATCATTATAAAAATTAATGCGCTCCATGAAAAAACAGCTAAAATATTTTTGTGCCGCGGTAGCTTTATTGCTGCTTGTTGGCCGCTCTTCTGCCCAGAAAACGGTATCGGTCTATAACGGCGAAAGCGAGATCAGTGCACCTTTGAGCGTAACGTTGACCGACGGTTTCCATACCATGGGGCCTGTACGGATTTTTACGACGGGTCTGAGTTACCTCAACTGCCAGCCGCTGTCTTCGACACCCAGCAGCAACCAGAACTATATCCTTACCCGTACCTTTAAAAAACCGGTTACCGATGGTACCCTTGGTAATAGCCGCGACGTATGCGAAGAAAACCAGACCATCCAGTATTTCGATGGATTGGGCAGGCCGCTTCAGACCGTGCAGGTACAGGGTAGTCCGGGTTTTAAGGATATTGTACAGCCTGTGGCCTACGATGCTTTTGGTCGCGAACAATTTAAATACCAGCCTTATGCGGCGCAGACAGGAACTACTGGAGCTTTCCGTACAGGGGCGCTGGCCGACCAGCTGGCGTTTTATAACATCCCTACGGCTGGGATAAAAGCTACTGCCTATCCCTTTGCCGAAACACAGTTTGAGGCTTCGCCTTTGAACCGGGTACAGCAGCAAGGGGCACCTGGCGAATCCTGGCAGATTAGCGGAGGACATACCCTAAAAATCGATTATGGTACCAATATACAGGATGAAGTAAAACTGTGGACGATCAACAATAGTGACAATGGAGCGGCAGCAGTGGTTTACCTGCCAGGCAAACTTTACAAGACCACGAGTAAGGACGAAAACTGGAAAGAGACGTTTCTAAAAGCAGGCACCACAGATGAATTTAAGGACTTTGAAGGACGCGTGGTGTTGAAACGGGTATGGGAAAGTAATTCCAAAAGCCTATCTACTTATTATGTGTATGATGACCTTGGTAACCTGCGTTATGTATTGCCGCCGGCAGTAAATGAAAACGGGCAGGCTGCACTAAGCAGTTTCGACGAGACGCAGGCTGTTTTCGACCAGTTTATCTATGGTTACCATTATGATGGCCGCAAAAGACTGATAGAAAAAAAGATCCCGGGCAAGGGCTGGGAGGAAGTGATCTATAATCCGCTGGATCAGATTGTTTTTACCCAGGATGCGGTGCAGCGGGCTGGAGCGATCAGGAGCTTCATTAAGTATGATGCGCTGGGCCGAACAGTGATGACGGGTATAGAGATCGGCCATCATGGAACTCGTGCCGAAGTGCAGGGCACGGTGAACACCCTTGTTCCATATTGGGAGACCCGTGACAATACATCGGCAAATTACCATGGGTATAATAACCTGAGCTGTCCATTCTTCGTTCCCAACCTTCAGCCCCATGTGGTAAATTACTACGACGACTACAACATTCCGGGCATTCCTGACAACCAGAGCAGCAGTTACAGCAATAAAACCAAAGGGTTGCTTACGGCGAGTAAAACGCTGGTATTGGGAACCGCCAATACTTTTTTATGGACGGTGAACTATTATGATGAAGAAGGACGGATAGCAAGGAGCTGGCAGCAGCATTATAAGGGAGGTGTGGTATCGGCCGGCGGTTATGACGAGAATAACTTTACCTATAACTTTAGCGGTGAGCTTACTGCGAGTACCCGTACGCATAATGCTGGTAGTTCAACTACAACGATAGCCAACCGTTTCGAATACGACCATATGGGCCGCAAAATTGCTACCTTTGAGGACATCAATGGCCAGGGCGAGGTGGCATTGAACCATCTGGAATACAACGAGATCGGGCAGCTGGTAAAAAAGAACCTGCATAACGATACCCAGGCTACCACCTTTGCCTATAACGAGCGTGGCTGGATGAAAAATAGTATATCTGATCAGTTCAGTATGAAACTTGATTACGAAGACGGTGCCGCACAGGGCTATAACGGCAACATTACCAAACAGTACTGGTCCTGGGGCAATACGTCCAACCCAACGACAAACATCTTCAACTATAGTTATGATAAACTGAATAGGCTGGGATCAGCTGCTACCACAGCAGGTGTTTCGATGAGCGAAGCATTAACCTATGATGTGATGGGCAATATCGCCAGCCTCAGTCGTGATGGTGCGGTAGCCAAAATATATAATTATTACAATTCGGGCAATAGCAACAAGTTGCAGAGCGTAAGTGGGTTGACTACACAGGACTATGAATATGATGCCAACGGTAATGCAACCAAGGATGGGCTGAGCGGAATCAGCCTGACCTACAACTACCTTAACCTCCCGGCAACGGCAGTGCGTACCACAGGTACAGCGGTTAACCTGTCGTATACTTACGATGCTACAGGTAAAAAACTGACCAGGAATGGCAGTGGTACGGTAAGGAATTATATTGATGGGGTAGAATACAAGCCAGATGGTACCACTATTGATATTATCCACACTGAAGAAGGGATTGCAAGAAATATACCTGGTGGAAACTATAGCTACGAATATAATCTGAGCGATCATTTGGGAAATGTTAGGGTAACTTTCAAACAGAGCCCAATAGCGCCATACGCCTTAGAAGTCATACAACGTGATGATTATTATGCCTTTGGCTTAAGAAAAGCAGGATCTCCAAATTCGAATACAAATAAGTATCTTTACAATGGCAAGGAGTTGCAAGAGGAGTTAGGGCAGTATGATTACGGCGCAAGGTTCTACGATCCGGTAATTGGAAGGTGGAATGTTATTGATATGTTTGCTGAATTAGCACCAAACTTGACTCCGTTCAGGTATTGTTTTAATAATCCAGTTAGTTATACTGATCCTTTTGGACTATGGGAAAAAACAGCCAATGGTTACAGTACTAACAAAAAAGAAGATATAGAACGATACTTTGATATGTTGCAAACAGAGAAGCATTCTCTTAAAAATAATCCTAACATGTCGCAAATGTCAAATTTCATAGATGGCGAAATGAAGACTGGTGGTTTGGGCACTTTGAGTGATGGTAGTAAATTAGCAAAAGGATTTACTGTAAGAGCTCAAAAGGATTTTTATGGTGGAAATAATTGGGTAACAGATAAAAAAACATTCGATAATTTTTGGCACAGCGTTCAAGCTGATCTTACTCCTAGTGATTTAGATCCTAGAACTTGGCACAAAAATTTAGGCTTTCTACATACAACTTACTCAGGGCCAAATAACCCTAAAAGTTATAATGGCGAAGAAAATTATTCAAGAGCTCCCGATCAAATAGAAGATTGGGCAGGGTATTATCATGACCTTGACTATAATAAATTGAATGCTAAAGGAGGAAATTCATTATTTAATGATCCTAGGACTCAAGGTGCGAATGTTAGATTGATTGCTAGAGAAATAGGTGTGGCAACAATGCCAAATGTAAGTTTACTAAGTAGGCTTAGAGCAGTTATCATAGCAGACGGCATTGGTGCTGCTACTATTTACAATAGTTTTAGCAACTTTATAAAAACGATGCCACAAAGAAAGTAAATATGGAGACTAAAATTATATTCTTAAATAAGAACCCAGTGGAGAGAATAATTATTTTTATACTGATTGTTCTATGCTTTTCCAACTGTAATTTTGCTAACGGAACATTAGGAAGTTCTACTGATGTCAATTTCAATATTTCAACTAAACAACTTACAGAGGAGATAGATAATTTTCTGTCAACTAATCCTGAATATAATATACCTGAAAAATGGAAGAACTTAGATGATTGGAAGAAACGGGGGTTGGGATTTCTAAATGGGAAAATAGTTTATTTTAGAAATCCACCACAAGAAATGTATTATTTAACGATATCAGGAGACTCTCTTGAAAATAACGGTAATTATAAATCCACTATCAATATCAGATCAGTGAATACTGGATGGAGTTGGGTTAATTTTGCTGAAATGAATGAGATCGAAAAAAAAAGAATAGAAGATAGGTTTTTTAAAGAGGTTATTTTGAAGGTTGAAGAACAGATAAAAACTAAAGCCTCCCCTTAGGTTGCTAGTCATTGTTGTTCTTGAGTAGTTCAAAAATTAATTTTGCATGATGCTTGGAACGGTTGCAAAACCATCTATCCGTAGTCTTGAGCCGTAGATTGAGCGTAAGGAGACTACGGATTAATTAATGTTGAACGCGAGTATGACTCCTCCTCTTAGCGTCTCGCCAAGGGCAAAATTTAATTAACAAAGCAAGGCGCTGCAGTTGAAATTGCAGCGCTTTGCTATTATTACCAGTTCTTAATTCTTATTGAAGAGGTTAGTCCTTACTATCTGCATGGGCTTAAAATTAGATTAGTCGTTTATCACTCAAATATCCCTTTCCCATTAACACTACAACTGTAAATCACCATATATTCAATTCCATGCTTTTCAAAATGCCCCATAGGAATATCACCTTTTTCAAAATAGGCTGATTGACTTTCGAATGGAATACCGCAAAGGATGGTATTGGGCGCTATAGGATGATAAACAACATCATTTCTGGTGCTTGCAATAGCCACTAATTCGGATAACTTTTGCCCGATCCTTTTTGGTGATACTTTGGATGGTGCAGGTGCTGATTGGCTGATACCCAGGAGCCGGGCACCATCGGTTTATAAAATTTGCCAAAAGGGATATCAAACCGGCGGGGCAAAAAACAGGAAGCTATTGTACCGTTGGGTGTAATGGTTCCGGTTTCGATAAAAAAATGACTAATCTGTATCCAATGCCGGGTGAGCTGATACACGTATTCCCTGATCGCGTTTTGCCCATCCTCTAAAAATTCTGCCCAACCGCTGTAGCGTGGCAAAGTCATCGTGATTTCTGAAACATGCCCATCCTTGTGATGTAAGGTAGCCTTTACCGCGCAAATGGAGGGTAATACATTCGTATAATTGGCTTCAGTTGCAACCTAAACAGGGAACTGTGTGATTTGGTTTTTACTTTTGTTACTTCGCATGACCTAAAAAAAATTAAATATCCCGGCCGCTGCGAAGTACCAAATAACTCTTTTCAGAGACATAGGAAATGAGGGGCTACCTCTCGGCCGGGAATATCGTTAATAATAATTTACTGAATTTTCTGTCTTCTGATTTAAATGAAAAAATATATTATTTGTACTTCGCAAAGGCACTACGGATAAATTAATAGAAGAGCATTTTACTTTACAGGCGTAACTATTTTTGATGAGGCAGGTAACGTTGTGAATAGCCTATGTTAAAATGACTTCATTCTTTTGCATGCCCTTTGTATCAGGCTTTATCTCCCAATCACCAGCAATAAAATTTAAACTGTGTTTTTGTGATTTGAACATGTGTGTAAGCCACTATTCCGTTTCGTCTTTTTCGATGTCACTTTGCCAACCCAGAATAAGGTTAAAAAGATATTAGTTTTTTATTTGTTGTTTCTTAAGGTTATTTATCTGATCCTGTAATGACTTGTTTATTTTTTGTTGCTCTTTGAACTGTCTGTTTTGATCTTTACTTGTTTGTCTTTTTCTATTATGTAAAGGGTCAATTCTTCTACTTTTTTTAACAGTTTCAAGTTCATTTCACTGAGATTCAGACCATTTTTATTGATTTCGGCAGCTGAGGGTATTTCGGGTAGGTGGTGGTTAATTTCGATGTAAGTTTTTAACGCACTGATTTGCGGTAGCTTATAAGTTCGCTCAAACACATAATCAGGAACAGGTATACTGGCGTCTACCCTTACTTCTTTTGAATGGATTGTTCCATTAACTGTCAATTTAGCATCTGGCTGGGTAGTGCCGATACCTACATTGCCACCGTTCGGTTGTAGAGATAAATTAGTCCATTGATGCTGATACCATCCTGCTTTGATGTAACCAAATCCTGCACCGTTAACATCATAGCCAATTACTAATCTTTTGGCATCGTCTGTAGCACCAGTTATACTAAATTGTTGTGCATCAACATCAGCATTCATTGATATGTCTTGAGCAATGTGTAATCTTGATTTGGGGGCAATTGAGCCGATTCCTATATTGCCAAGGCTATTAATCATCATTCGGGATAAACCCGCATTGGCATCGTAAATCGCGAAGTTTCCAGAAGTACCCGTAACACCTGCGTCAAGAATCCCTGAGCTAACTAATCCCCATTGCCTCCCATTTGTTCCTGAAGTAGCATCCAAATATAAAATAGGACCAAAAATATTACCTAAACCTGTAGTTTTAATGTTTAATGAGGCATAATCATTACCGGGGTTTGTTCCTCCACGAACAATTTGGAGGGCTGTTGCTGGAGAGGTGGTACCAATACCGACATTGCCGGTAGAAGGCCAGGGATTACTATTGTTTTGAGCATAAGAAAATTGAATTATAGCCAACACTGCTATAAAAGATGCGGAAATTTTTTTCATTTTAATATTTTTATGAGGACCTAAATTAGATACAAATAATTAATAATTAAATGGTCAAAAAAATTGCTTGTATAATGATTTGAAATATTAATCCATTTTTATTTAATGCATTTTAATAGTGGTGCGAGAACAAAATTGTAATAAAACCCATCTGTCCATTGTGTTAAGCCTTTAAATTAAGTATAAAAAAAATACGAATTAGTTTTTTACTCCAAAATACAAGAATATCACTCAATTTGCATTGTTCGTCAAAAATATTGGGAATATTATAAATTTCTTTGCATTTTACAGCCTCATCACATTTCTCTCAGAAAATGTGCCAAACAAATTAACGTGTGCAATGAAAATTAATACTTCAAAAAAGCTTAATGCTTATACCCTAACCGAAATCCTGATTGTACTGGCTATTATTGGTATATTAATCTTACTGGCCTTGCCCAACCTGATGCCGCTGATTACCAAAGCCAAAACAACCGAGGCCAAAATGCAACTGGAGCATGTAGCCAAGCTCGAACAGAGTTATTTTTACGAACATTCTAAATATTCGGCAGATTTATCAGAAATCGGCTTTATTCAGGAAAAATTAACTTCTGATGCAAAGGATGGTAAAGCCAATTATAAAATCGAAATTACGGCTGCTACCAATAATACCTTTACGGCCAAAGCTACAGCCGTGGCCGATTTTGATGGCGATGGCACCTATAATGTATGGCAGATAGACCAGGATAAGAACTTAAAGGAAATTGTTGCCGATTAATGTTTTTATTGCAGGGGGCGATTTTTATGGTGTTAGCGGGTATGGTTTATCAGGATTTTAAATACAGGGGAATTTACTGGTGGATGTTTCCGGTGCTTTTTTTGCTGATGGCAGCAGCTACAATACTGGTACTGGGTTTTACCGAAACCATTGCACAGGCAGGTAAAAGCATACTGTTTTTAGCTTTACAATTTGCAGTATTGACCGCATATATTTCCATCAAACAAAAAAAACTGACCAATATATTCGATGGCTTTTTCGGTCTGGGCGACCTGTTGTTCCTGGTGGTATTGTGTTTCGGTTTCTCCTTTTTAAATTATGTGCTTTTTTACCTTTTTAGCCTGATGCTCATTATCCTGTTTACGGCAATTTTTGGCTACCGGTCTACTGCGCATGGAAAAAAAATACCCTTGGCAGGCTATCAGGCTTTGCTATTTATGATATTGATGGCAATCAGTTGGTTTACACCTGCCATCAACCTGCTTTCGGATGATCACCTTATCAATTTACTTGGCTATGGAAATTAAACCAGAAATACTGGGATTAATATCCAAAGCGTTTGCGATGGAATATCGTGTATTTCCGAAAGAACGCGGAGCAAACGGGAGTCTGGTATTGTGTTGGGATGGCCTTGGTGATGAGCGTCAGCTTGCTGACGAATTGCAGGTGATGCTGGGCTGTAATGTTTCTTTATTACCGCTTGATCAACAGGAAATCAGCCGGTTGTTATCTAAACATTACCTGGGCGATGTATCTACAGAAAGTGATGATAAAGAAGTTTCAGTAATTTCGGCCAATGATGACTTTTTGAATGTATTGATTGAAGAAGCCAGGCGTTTAAAAAGCAGTGATATCCATATCGAAACTTTCGAAAAACGTGCCCGTGTGCGGGTAAGGATAGACGGGATGATGATTGAGCGGTATCAGATTGAAAAGAAAGACTATCCTGCGCTGATCAATAAAATCAAGATCATGGCCAACCTGGATATTGCCGAAAAACGTTTGCCGCAGGATGGCAGGATTCAGTTTACCTCGGCACGTTTTGCAGCTTTCGATATCAGGGTGTCGGTATTACCAACCCTTTATGGCGAAAAAATTGTACTCCGGTTATTAAACAACAGCAGCACCGATATCGATCTGAATACCCTGGGTTTATCTGAACAGGATATGCAGCACTATATGGAAGGTGTGCAGCGCCCCAATGGGATTATTTTGATCAGTGGTCCAACCGGATCAGGTAAAACCACCACCTTGTATGCTACCCTAAAACTTTTAAACAAAAGTACCCGTAATATCCTCACCATTGAAGACCCGATTGAGTATACGCTGGAAGGCGTAAACCAGGTGCAGTTGAGGGAGAATATCGGATTGGGTTTTGCAGCCACTTTGCGTACCTTTTTAAGACAGGATCCTGATGTGATTATGGTGGGTGAGATCCGCGATCCGGAAACGGCAAATATGGCCATCAGGGCGGCATTAACCGGTCACCTGGTATTATCTACTATTCACACCAACTCGGCCTGGGGCACGGTATCGCGCCTAATGGATATGGGCATACCTGGTTTTTTGGTAGCCAATACGCTCAATACTACTGTAGCCCAGCGCCTGGTGAGGCTGCTTTGCCCGAAATGTAAAAAAGAAGAACCGCTTGAGGCCGGGCGATACCCCCGACAGTTTAATCCACCTAAAACCGTCAGCACTCATTTTGTGCCTACCGGTTGTGCACATTGTTATTATACGGGTTACAGTGGTCGGAAAGCAGTTTATGAGGTAATCCCGATCGACGCCGAACTCTCGCAGGAAATCAGGAAAGGGAACATGGCCATCGAGCCCGTTCTCGAAGAGAAAAAAATAAGTACACTATCTAAAAATGCTTTTGCATTATTTGCTGATGGATTAACCTCCATCGAAGAAATTTACCCCTTGTTACTCGCTATCTAAATGAAGAATAAAACGCTACTAAAAATGTTGATGGGTTTAGCCTTTATCGTGTTAAATCTATTCGTTTTAACGGCCTCCGCACAAATCAACAGTCAGGAACGGCTAAAAGCCATCGAAGAGCGCCTTCGTAACCTTTCAGTAACCGTGCCTGGCTTAAATCAACCCGTTCAGCTATCCATGTCGGGTGCTTCTGCACAGGAATTTTTAAGGGCACTGGCGCAGGCCAACAACCTGAACATCAATATCGATCCGCAATTGAACTTTAAGGTTTATACCAATTTTCGTAACGAAACGGCGATGAATGTGATCCTGTTCATGGCCAAAGAATACGACCTGGATGTTAATCTTATTGGCTCCATTATGTCGGTAACCAAAGTGCAATCACCCAAGCCTGTGGTGGTACCTAAAGATTTTCGGGTGAATTATAATGCATCCAATGAATATCTCGGTTTTGAACTCAATAACGATACCTTAAGTCAGGTGGCCAAAAAAATCAGCCAGCTGTCGCAAAAAAATGTGGTAGTGCCGGTTGCCCTGATGGGTAAAAAAGTGAGTGGCTTTATTGCTGCTGCCCCGTTTGAAGTCGCGCTGGAAAAACTGGCCTATGCCAATGAGCTTAAAATGAACAAAACCAATGATGGGGTATTTATTTTTCAGGCTTTAGGTGAAGGAGAGGAGCTTTATGTAAACGGCGATCAGGCTACGGCTGTAAAAAGAAGCAATAAAACCGCCATGGGTCAGGGAGCATCAAACTTTACGTTGAACGGCCGGAAAGATAACCAGGGCAACCGCACCGTGAGCGTTGATGCGCTGAATACACCGATTTTAGATCTGATTAAATCGGCCTCTAACGAGGTCGGTGCCAATTATTTTATCTATTCCGATATCAAAGGTACGGTAACCACTAAACTAAATGGCATTGGCTACGATACTTTTCTGACGGCTTTATTGCAGGGGACGGAATACACGTTTAAAAAAGACGGTGGTGTATATTTAATCGGCGACCGGAAACTGGAGGGATTACGCGCCAACAGGATTGTACAATTACAGCACCGCTCGCTGGATACGATACAGATGATGATCCCAGCCGAATGGAAAAGAGGAGTGGAGATTAAAGAGTTCAGGGAGCAGAATACCTTATTGCTTTCGGGGGCTTCGCCACAGGTAAATGAAATTGAAAATTACATTAAACAGATAGACCGGGTAGTGCCTATGGTACTGATCGAAGTTACCCTGGTAGATGTACGCAAAGGTAAAACAGTAAAAACAGGTATCACCGCCGGTGTGTCTGACAGTGTGAGAACCGGTGGAACCATCTTGCCGGGCATCGACTATACATTTGATGCCAATTCCATTAATAATTTCCTGGCTAAACTGGGAAGAAACGGCTCGGTAAATCTAGGTAGGGTAACCCCTAATTTTTATGTCAAGCTCAGTGCCTTAGAGAACAATAACAATGTTGATATCCGCTCGGTACCGAAATTATCAACCCTTAATGGCCATTCAGCTAATTTAAGTATCGGTAGTTCAAGATATTACAGCCAGCGGACACAAAATGTAATTCCATCATTAAATGCACAAACGGTAGTAACCGAACAGTTTACAGAGGTAAATGCAAATCTCGAAATTGATATCAAGCCTGTGGTTTCAGGAGATGACCAGGTAACGCTGAACATTAAGGTTAACATTTCCGATTTTATCGGTAACCCGCCATTAAATGCACCACCGCCTAAATCAACCAGTAAGTTCAGTTCTATTATCAGGGCTAAAAACGAAGATATGATCGTACTGGGTGGTTTGGAACGTACTGAAAGCAGTGAGAACGGCTCAGGTGTACCCATACTATCCAGAATTCCTATATTAAAATGGCTGTTCAGCAGCAGGGAGAAGTCGAACAACAAAGTGGTCACGCTGGTATTTATTAAACCTACAATTTTATATTAGGCATGTTCGAACCGTTTGAACAGATACTGGCCATCGAACTTGCCTTTTTGCAAAGCGAAACCTATCGCTGTACTTATGCGGTAATTACGCGTAAGGGCGATAGGATAGATGCTGCAGAGCACCATAGGGTTGAGGGTACGCTGGTGAAAGCGCTGGAGCGTCTCCCACGCAAATTTCCGGTTGCCTTAGCGTTAAGTGGCAAAGGGATTATACATAAGCAAATCAAGGGCAGCCGAACAGAAAATAAGGATTTGTTCAGGACAGCCTTTCCTTCGGTTGAAAGGAAAGATTTTTATGTACAGGAGGCTTTTTCAAACGATCTGGTTTGGCTCAGCATCATCAGGCAAGCCCTGGCCGATGATATGGTTGGGAAACTGCAAACTGCGGGTTTGCAGGTATATGCTTTGAGCCTGGGTGCATTACCTGTAATTTCGATCTGGGAGTTGTTAAGTGTACCCGGCGGTGGCTTTACAGCAAATGGTCACCAGTTTGAGGGTGATGAAACGGGCGCAATAGCGGGCTATCGTTATGCAGAAGGAACAGAAGATGCCGAAAATTTGAAACTCGGCGATACCAAACTTAAGCCTGCTTTGCTGTTACCCTATGCATTAGCCTTTCAGCTTTTTTTACACGATAAGTTATTGGTGATTAAGGCAGATGATACTCAGGTAGACAACCGTTTTAAAGATTTTCTTGAACAATCAAAACTTAAAAAAACTACTGGGATTTTCGTTTTTGCATTGCTTGGCCTTTTACTCATCAGCTTTTTAACTTTAACCCATTATAATGCAGAAAATGCGAAATTAAATGAGCAGGTAGGGGCAATTACGGCAACTGCAGATCAAAGCGACTTGTTGAAAAAAGAGATCACGGAGCAAAAGATATTATTAAATAAACTGGGCTGGAATGGTGGTTATAGTTATGCTTTTTTACTGAACGAAATTGGTAGCAGCAAACCCAGGGCACTTACTTTAAACGAGGTGATATTTGATCAGTTAAAAGAAGATTCAAAGGATGCAAAAGATTTACTCGCCTCCATAAAGATAGCAGGCGAAACCGCTAACCTGACTGCGGTAAACAATTGGATTTTTTTGCTTAAAGAAAAGAAATGGGCAAAAGAAGTTAAACTTTTGCGTTACCAGCAGGATACAGAATCGGAGAATTTTCAGTTTAACCTTTTAATCCAATACTGATATGATAGCGAAACTTAGCCAGAAAAATAAAAAGGTTATGATGATCTTCTTAATGATCGTAGTGGTTTATCTTGCCTATGTTTTTTCATTCGAAAAGGCTATCTCAGCTGTTGCACTAAACCGGCAGTTAAAAGCTGCACAACAGCCTAGCCAGGAACCCGATGCTGCTTTTCCACAATTGGAACGCAAACATGCTTTTTATCAATCGGTATTAAAAGGTTATAACGTTCGCCGCGAAGACCGCGAAAACCGCCTGTGGCAATCGGTATCGGCCATGGCGATTGCTAAAAATGTAGAGATCAATTTTAGTCCCAACATCATCACTGCAGAGAAGGATACCAGTGAGATTGCGCGGGGTATAGTTCCGCAGAAATTCATTTTTAAGGGCAGTTATTTCAATATCGTTAAACTGCTCGATACTTTAGCCAAAAGCCCCGGCATTGGCAAAATTGCCAGTGCCAAACTGATGAAAAAAACAGCAAGTGGCAATGAAGAAAAAACAGATAAACTTAACCTCGAACTGCAGCTTGTGGGGAAGGAGAACTAAAGCTTTTTTCTAAAATTTCTGTTAGACTGATTTGCATTTTTATAAATGAATAAAATCATGTTCGTCACTCCAAAACAAACGTTCATCACTCGAAAAGCATCATTCGTCAAAAAGATTTGATATTTGCTTCTTTCTTACTGAACTTCATTATTAAAGAGGTATACTAGTTTTAGTGATTAGTAATTATTATTTATAAGATCTGGATTATAAATCTGTATACCTGGACTTATTTTAATAATATCCCTGTTTATTACAAAGCAATTAAGCACCTTAAATAATAACTAACTAAATAAAAATATGAAATTAATGTTCTTCACCAAGACTCAAACGTATCTATGTATTTTATTTTTTTTAATCCCGTTTATATCCAATGCACAAGATTATAATAAAATCAGCATCGCATCTCCTAACGCAGCAGCTTTAGGTAAATTTGCAGATATACCGGTTAACTATCATACAGGGATACCTCAAATTAATGTTCCGATTTATACCATTAAAGAAGGTTCCTTGGAACTACCAATATCGTTAAGCTACCACGCGGGAGGTATAAAGGTTGCTGAAGCAGCCAGTTGGGTAGGAATCGGATGGGCTTTAAATGCTGGTGGTGTAATTACGAGAACGGTGAGAGGAATACCCGATGAGGCTGCCAATACTTCTCGGGGATACCGTGGTAATTTTAGTACTTATGGTTTTAACTATTATTATGTTAAAGATTATAATAGCCAGGTCGATGGTTTCAGATATATAGATAATGAAATTATGAATGGGGTTTGCGATGGCGAGCCAGACTTATTCTTTTTTAATTTTAACGGGCATTCAGGTCAATTTTACTTTAACGATGACCGCACTCCCATACTGGCATCAGGAAATGAAAACCTGAAAATAGATTACATATGGGAGCAAGCTAGTGCTCCAGACTTTGCAAATATACGGGGCTTCATCATTACCACTGAGGATGGTACGAAATACTTTTTTGGAAAAACAACATCAGCAGCACCAGAGTCTGGCGTTTATCCAATAGAAATGTCGGTGCCTACTGAATCGTTAGGTCCGGGGCTGGGTGTAAGGGCTTCTAACGATAGGGTTTACTCTAGTTGGTATCTTAATAAGATAGAATCTGCAGATAAAAAAGACGTAATAAAACTCTTTTATGAGGCTGAAGCTTTTAGTACTTTTTCCTGGTCTTACTTTCCTCCTGTTATAGATGGAGAAATTTCTTCTCTTGCTTACAGTGTAAAAGGTTATTCTCTTTCCCGCTTGTTTATTGAAGGAGTCCGCTTATCAAAAATTACCCATTCGCATGGAAATGCTGTTTTTAAGGTCTCAGCTCAGCCAAGGCTAGATTTGGCGAACGGGCATTTTGCAGGCTCCGATCCCGAAAAAGAGTTGGCAAATACTGAAGCTAAAGCGTTGCAGGAAATTGTTGTTTCGGATGAAAATCAGGTATTGAAGAAGATATTATTTTCGACTAGTTATTTTGATGAGGATGTTAATAATTCTACCAATCTTCCTGTTGAAGCATCAGCCTTAACCTTAGGTACTGATAAGAAGAGGTTAAGACTGGATTCTATAACCGAAACGGGGAACAATGAACAGTTGTTAAAGCCATATATATTTAGATATTATGGTAATTTATTGCCTCGAAGACTATCTTTTGGAATAGATCACTGGGGATTTTATAACGGAGAAAGAAACGGAGGTGTTATACCGGTTTTAACTAAAGATATTTATACCATATTAAACAAAAGTGGTGCTAACCGTGATTCTGCCTGGCCATTTATGCAAGATGGTGCCTTAACCAGGATAATTTATCCTACTGGAGGATTTACTGATTTTGAGTTCGAACCCAATAAAGCTAAGGTTAATGCCATTAGGTATAACTTGTCTTATTTTAAAAATGTTTGGGTAGGCTATAATGGTGGATATACTAATGATTGGCCAGATATTGTTTTTACCGGTAATGAAAAATATGAATTGACATTTACCAATTCAGAGTGCGGATCAGGCATAAACAGCTGTACGGCTTCATACCGTATCGTGGATCAAAATGGAAATGCTGTTGCCTCAGGATCTGCTGAAGTTAATAAAAGTAGCTCATTTATTACCAATATTCCGCCGGGCATCTATACGATAAAAATGTTCAGGGATAATAGCACTTCTACAAAAGGAGCTTCACTTAACATCAGTAAATATGAGCCATATGCTGTAGAAGATCCGATTATCGGAGGTTTACGGATAAAAACCATTACAAAGAACAGTTTAGAAGGCTCTTCTCCACTCCTTATAGAAAATTATAGCTACGAAGATGCGAATAGGTCTTCTGGTATTTTGTATGAAAGACCTTATTATGTTTCTCCAATTAGAAATACCATTTTGGGGCATGTAGGTGTAGTACAGCCATCCGAAAATGATAATAGCCCTAATCCATACCCCGATGGTTGCCTCAACATATCGTACGGCGTCCTTACTGCTATCATCTCCCCATCAAGTTCACTGCCCATGCAGAATATCCAGGGGAGCCATATTGGATATAAAATGGTTAAAGTAACACAGGGGGCTAATGGATATAGTGTTTACCGATACTATGCCCCAAGCTTGTTTGAAAACAATATAGATGATGTGGCTTACCGCAATTTATCATCCAGCAGGTATTGCGACCCGAAAATTCCAAATTATCCGGCAGCTCCATTGCCATTTAGTTTCGAAAAGGGAGAATTACAGAGCGAGTATCATTTCGATTCAAATAGCCAGTTATTAAAAAGTGTGAACTATAAGTTTGGTTATGATAGTACTAAGGTGTCTACTCCGGGTTTAATTATCAAGTTGCTGAACCCCAACTCATCAATAACTCCTGTTTCCTTAACCGAATATAATTTAAGGGGATATTGGAAAAAGTATAGCATCCGTAACGAAACGCTTATAGATAAGCAGACCTTAAGTGATATTTATACTATTGATACAACCTTTTATGGAAATGCTAACCACAAATCGCCGATAAAAAGGGTAACTAATAAAAGTACGGAAGAGAATCTGGTTACAAATTTTAAATATTCGTTTGATTACAATGCACCGCAGGTAACATCAATAGCAGATGGCTGGGATACTTATCAGAGCGATTGTAATACCTGTAATGCTATATATATAGATAGGATTTCTACCCCGGGTATAACCACTGGCGGGAAAAAATTAGCATGGATTAAAAAAAGAAATTGTATGGCTGAGGCGCGTACAAAATATATAGATTATAGGAGGTTAAATTTTACAAATGCTGACAATGCTTACACTACAGCACATTTAAATGCAAAGAATAGTGCTGATGGAGGATTAAAACCTCTTTTAGAAATGCAGGAGCAGTATATCAATGCACCTGTTGAGACAAGCTCCTGGATAAACAAAAACCTGGTAAGTGCCATTTTTAATGATTATGATTATGAAAGCAATACCAATAGTATTTTCTTGTCAAAAATCAGTACAGTAAAATTAAATACGCCATTAAATGCAAACTTTACTTCCTCATACAGCACCTATAATACTATTGTAAAAGACAGCAGGTTTACTCCGGAATATTTATACCGCTCCGAAAATGGAAATATTGTTGAGCAAAGCAAATTTCAAGGGCTGAAAGACGTGTATTTATGGGGGTATAAAAACAAATTTCCTGTGGCTAAAATTTCAAACAGCGATTATAACTCAGTTAAACTTATTGTAAATCAGTCCATACTTGATAATCCAACTAACGATGATCAGCTAAGAGGAGAATTGAATAAATTGAGAGGCAATTTACCTAATGCCTTAATTACCACCTATACCTACAAACCGCTGGTAGGTATGACAAGCATTACCGATGCCAAAGGTATGACGACTTATTACGAATACGATGCCTTTCAACGTTTAAAAACCATTAAAGACCAGAACGGCAACATTTTAAAACAGACCGATTACCACTATAAAAATTAAGGCTCTCCATGAAAAAACAGCTAAAATATTTTTGTGCCGCGGTAGCTTTATTGCTGCTTGTTGGCCGCTCTTCTGCCCAGAAAACGGTATCGGTCTATAACGGCGAAAGCGAGATCAGTGCATCTTTGAGCGTAACGCTTACCGACGGTTTCCATACCATGGGGCCTGTACGGATTTTTACGACGGGTCTGAGTTACCTCAACTGCCAGCCGCTGTCTTCTACACCCAGCAGCAACCAGAACTATATCCTTACCCGTACCTTTAAAAAACCCGTTACCGATGGCACGCTGGGCAATAGCCGCGACGTATGCGAAGAAAACCAGACCATCCAGTATTTCGATGGGTTAGGCAGGCCTTTACAGGCCGTTCAGGTACAGGGAAGCCCGGGTTTTAAGGATATTGTACAGCCTGTGGCCTACGATGCTCTTGGTCGCGAACAATTTAAATACCAGCCTTATGCGGCGCAGACAGGAACTACTGGAGCTTTCCGTACAGGGGCGCTGGCCGATCAGTTGGCCTTTTATAACAGCCCGACAGCAGGGATAAAGGCGACGACCTATCCCTTTGCCGAAACGGTTTTCGAAGCTTCACCATTAAACCGTATACAACAACAGGGCGCTCCCGGTGCCGACTGGCAGGTGAGTGCAGGCCATACGCTTAAAACCGATTATGGCACCAATGTACAGGATGAGGTAAAACTTTGGACAGTGAACAATGCTGGTAATGGTGCATCGGCTTCCGGCAGTGCTTATCAGCCTGGCAAACTTTACAAAACCATTGTTAAAGATGAGAACTGGGTGCCTACGGCGTTAAAGGCAGGTACCACCGAAGAATTTAAGGATTTCGAAGGGCATGTGGTGCTGAAACGAGTATGGGAAACGGATGTCAAAAGCCTGGATACCTATTATGTGTACGATGACCTGGGCAACCTGCGTTATGTGCTGCCGCCGGCAGTAAATGAGCATACGGACAGGCTGTCTGAACCGATCAGCAGTTTTGATGAAAGCCAGACAGTTTTTGATCAGTTTATTTATGGTTACCGTTACGATGGCCGCAAAAGACTGACAGAAAAAAAAATACCGGGCAAGGGCTGGGAGTTTATGGTCTACAACAAACTTGATCAGGTGGTGATGAGCCAGGATGCCAACCAGCGGAACAAAACTCCGCAGGAGTGGATCTATACCAAATATGATGCTTTTGGCCGTACCGTGATTACGGGGCTTTACGTAAAGGCGGGTACCACTGCCGATAATGCAATAGTTCCCCAGCGAACTGTTAAAAATGCCCTGCAGGATGAACTGGATACCCAGGTACAGCAGATTGCGAATGGTGATGCCTCAAAATCCTTATGGGAAACGCGTAACGGTACAGATTATGACGGGAAGTCCTTTCCACAAACTGGTGGTAATGTGCTAACGGTAAACTACTACGACGATTATGATTTTATCGAAAATAGCTTTGGCCCTCCGGGAACTGGCCAGGCCCCAAAGGAGCGAACCAAAAGCCTGCTTACGGGCACCAAGGTAAAGAACCTGGGCATGGGTACCATGCTACTCACCGTAAACTATTACGATCTGGAAGGACGCATTATACAAAGTAAAAGCAGCAACCACCTGAACGGTACCGATTTGGTAGACAATACCTGGAACTTTGATGGCAGCCTGAAAGCCAGCACGCGTACCCACACGATGGGCAGTACGGTGACCACCATTGCCAACCGCTACGAGTATGATCACGCGGGCCGCAAGATCGCCACTTTTGAAAATATCAATGATAAAGGGGAAATCGCACTAAACCATCTGGAGTACAACGAGATCGGCCAGTTGACTAAAAAGAACCTGCATAATGATAGCCAGGCCACTACCTTTGCCTACAACGAACGCGGCTGGATGAAGAACAGTACTTCTGATCAGTTCAGCATGAAACTCGATTACCAGGATGGCACTGCACAGGGTTACAACGGTAACATCACCAAACAATA
>Ga0182006_1000544_pt1 | contig 28489 bp, 24 predicted proteins | sample Sormic07211104_1_FD_123022 | JGI IMG/M metagenome (GOLD analysis project Ga0182006, IMG submission 123022) | Rhizosphere microbial communities from Sorghum bicolor, Mead, Nebraska, USA - 072115-104_1 MetaG | ecosystem: Host-associated > Plants > Roots > Rhizosphere | place: USA: Nebraska...
AGCCGTTACGGAGCCGAGCCCACGCTGAGGTTGGCCTGGACATTCACGCCCTGCTGGATCAACGACGCCGCGCCGCTGTTCTGCGCGAAGTTGGAGATACCGGCGGCCGCCGCGCCCGCGCTGCCCATGTTGTTGGACATGTCGAACGCACCCGCATCGGCGTAGGCCGTGCCACCCGCGCCACCGGCGCCACCATCGGCACCCGAGCCGGCGCCACCCGTGCCCGACGCGCCCGCGCCACCGGCACCGCCTTCGCCACCGGCCGCCATCGCCGTGCCACCGGCACCGCCCGTGCCGGTTCCGCCCGTGGCCGTTCCGGTCGCGTCGCCGGAGGTTCCCGCGCCGCCCGTGCTGGCGCTCGCGCCACCGGTGCTGGCCGTGGACCCGCCGGTCGCCGTATCGGCACCCGCACCGCGCGCGTTGGCCCGGCCACCGTCGCCGTTGGCGTTGCCGCCATCGCCGGAGCCGTCGCCGCCCGCGGAAGCGGTCAACGCACCCGCGTCGCCACTCGAAGCGGAACCGTCGCCACCGACCGCACCGCGCGCACGCGCGTTGCCGCCGTCACCGCCCGATCCGCCCGATCCGCCGTAACCGACCGCCCCGTAGCCGTCGCCGCCGCTACCGCCGCGTCCGCCGTTGGCGTTGCCGAGGTTGCGGGCGATATTGCCGATGCCGCTCACGCCCACGTTGCTGACGCTTCCGTTGAGTACGGTGTACGAGATGGCGTTGGTGGTGTTGAACGATCCGGACGTGGTGTCGGTCCGGCTGTGGGTCGAGCTGTCCGTATAAGTGGAGCTATCGGAGTACTGCACGGCAATCGATCTGCGCTGCGCGCTGGCACCCGAGGATCCGGTCTGGGTGTCGTCGGCCATGGCCGGCAAGGCAAATCCGATGGCGAGGCAGATCGCCGTGGCAATAAGAGTCTTACGCATGGGAGAGTCTCCTGTGAGCGACGCGGAACCCCTGTTTTTTCGGGATGACCGGACGTCCTGCCAACGCACCGGGTGAAAGAACGGAGCAAGTTGCGTGCCTTCGGCAATCTGGCTCGCAAGAACGTGCTGCCATGCGGATTTAGCGTTTTTCGTGGGTCGCCCGAAGGCCCCCGCGTGTAAACGCGGCGATACACGCCGTAACGCCACTGGGGCGCCCTGGTCCGCTGCTGCGCCCGCCCTTGCCGTGGACGCCGGTTACGACGATCATTCGAACGATCGTTTGAACCGGAGCCTCCCGTGGCCTATCCGCACCTGCTAGCCCCGCTCGACCTGGGTTTCACCACCTTGCGCAATCGTGTCCTCATGGGCTCGATGCATACGGGACTGGAAGACAAGGCCGCGGATTACGACAAGCTCGCCGCGTTCTTCGCCGAGCGTGCGCGCGGCGGCGTGGGCCTGATCGTCACCGGTGGCATCGCGCCGAACATCGAGGGGTGGCTGAAGCCGATGTCGGGGACGATGTCGATGCCCTGGCATGTCGGCCGGCATCGCAAGGTCACCCGTGCGGTGCATGCCGAGGGCGGGAAGATCTGCATGCAGATCCTGCATGCGGGGCGCTACGCCTATCAGCCGCTTTCCGTGGCGCCGTCGCGGATCAAGTCGCCGATCACCCCTTTCACGCCACGCGCGCTTTCCGCGCGAGGCGTGGAGCGCAGCATCGATGCCTTCGTGCGCAGTGCGAAGCTGGCGCGTGATGCCGGGTACGACGGCGTGGAGGTCATGGGTTCGGAAGGTTACCTGATCAACCAGTTCCTCACGCCGCGCACCAACAAGCGCACGGACCGCTGGGGTGGCTCCGCCGAAAACCGCATGCGTTTTCCCATCGAGATCGTGCGCCGCATGCGTGAGGCGGTAGGCAGGGATTTCATCATCGTCTACCGGCTGTCCATGCTCGACCTCGTCGACGAATCGCAGTCCTGGACCGATATCGTCACGCTCGGCAAGGCCATCGAAGCGGCGGGCGCGACCATCATCAACACGGGTATCGGCTGGCATGAGGCGCGCGTCCCCACCATCGTGACCAGCGTCCCACGCGGCGCGTTCACCTGGGTGACGCGGCGCATGAAGGGCGAGGTGGGCATCCCCCTGGTGACCACCAACCGGATCAACATGCCGGACGTCGCCGAACGCATCCTGGCCAACGGCGACGCGGACATGGTCTCCATGGCGCGCCCGCTGCTGGCCGATCCGGAATGGGTGAACAAGGCCAGCGCGGCGCGGCCCGAAGCGATCAACACCTGCATCGCCTGCAACCAGGCATGCCTCGACCATGTATTCGAGAACCGCCGCGCGTCGTGCCTGGTGAATCCACGCGCATGCCACGAGACCGAACTGACGATCCTGCCCGCCACGACGAGGAAGCGCGTGGCTGTCGTCGGCGCGGGCCCGGCCGGCCTCGCCGCCGCGACGACGCTCGCCGAGCGTGGCCATGCGGTGACCCTGTTCGATCGCGCCACGGAAATCGGTGGACAGTTCAACATGGCCAAGCGCATTCCCGGCAAGGAGGAATTCAGCGAGACGCTGCGCTACTTCGACCATCGTCTCGACGCCACCGGCGTGCAGCGCCGGCTGGGCACGCCGGCGACCGTGGAGGTCCTTGCCGATGGCGGGTTCGATACCGTCGTCCTCGCCACGGGCGTGCTGCCGCGTGCGCTGGATCTTCCCGGAGCCGGCCATGAAAAAGTATTGAGCTACCTCGATGTCCTGCAGGCCGATGCGCCCGTCGGCAAGAAGGTAGCGATCATCGGCGCCGGCGGCATCGGTTTCGACGTGGCGGAATTCCTCAGCGAAGCGGCGCCCTCCCCCACCACCGATATCGGCCGATGGACGAAGGCATGGGGCGTCGACATGAGCATGGCGACACCGGGCGGCCTGATGCCCGCACAGCCGGAAAAGCCCGAGCGCCAGATCTGGCTGCTACAGCGAAGCGCCGGCCGCCCGGGCGGCCGGCTCAACAAGACGTCCGGCTGGGTGCATCGCGCGACGCTGAAGAACAAGCGGGTGCAGATGATCGGTGGCGTCGCCTACGAACGCATCGACGACCATGGGTTGCATGTCGTGATCGACGGGCAACCGCAGGTGCTGGACGTGGACAACGTGATCGTCTGCGCGGGGCAGGAACCGAATCGCGAGTTGCATGACGCACTGGTTGCGCGCGGCGCGGACGTGCGTCTGGTCGGCGGCGCGGATGTCGCCGCCGAACTGGACGCGAAGCGGGCCATCGACAAGGCCACCCGCCTGGCGGCGGCGCTGTAACCCACCAAAGCCGGCTCTGGTGGGAGCCGGCTTTGGTGGGAGCCGACCCTGTCGGCGATCGGGTGCTTGCCTCAACCCCCTGCGGGAGCCGACTTCGTCGGCGATGGGTGCTTGCCTAACCACCCTGTGGGAGCCGACTTCGTCGGCGATGGGTGCTTGCCTCGACCTGGCCCGCTGCCGCGGGATCGCCGACGAAGTCGGCTCCCACCAGGTCTCTCCCACCAGGTCTCTAGACCCCTAGACTTCGATACACCCTAGGACCCCAGGGCTCCCGGACCCCGGGGCTCTCGGGCTTACCGCTTCTCGATCGGCGTATACGCCAGGTCTTCCGGACCCGTGTAATTCGCGCTCGGGCGGATGATCTTGCCATCCTGCCGTTGCTCGATCACATGCGCGCTCCAACCGGAGGTGCGCGCGATGACGAACAGCGGCGTGAACATCGCCGTCGGCACGCCCATCATGTGGTACGCCGAGGCGGAGTACCAATCGAGGTTGGGGAACATCTTCTTCAGTTCCCACATCAGCTTCTCGATCTTCTCCGATACCTCGAACAGGCGCGGATTGCCACCATCGGTGCAGAGCTTGCGCGCCACTTCCTTGATGATCTCGTTGCGCGGATCGGACACGGTATACACCGGGTGCCCGAAGCCGATGATGATCTCCTTGCGCTCGACGCGAGCGCGGATATCCGCTTCCGCCTCGGCCGCGTCGCGATAACGCGCGATGATCTCCATCGCCACTTCATTGGCGCCGCCATGCTTCGGACCGCGCAGCGCGCCGATCGCGCCGGTGATCGCCGAGTAGATGTCCGATCCGGTGCCGGCGATGACACGCGCGGCGAACGTGCTGGCGTTGAACTCATGCTCGGCGTAAAGGACCAGCGAGCGATCGAGCGCATGCGAGTGCAGGTCGCTCGGCTTGCGCCCGTGCAGCAGGTGCAGGAAGTGCGCCGCGATCGATTCGTCCTCGGTCTCGGTCTCGATACGCTTGCCGTTATGGCTGAAGTGGTACCAGTACAGCAGCATGGAACCGAAGCTCGCCATCAGGCGATCGGCGATGTCGCGTGCGCCGGTGAGGTTATGGTCATCTTTCTCCGGCAACACCGTGCCGAGCACCGAGGCACCGGTGCGCATGACGTCCATCGGGTGCGTCGAGGCGGGCAGGAGTTCGAGCGCGCTCTTGACCGGTGCGGGCAAGCCCCGCAGCCGCTTGAGCTTGGCGCGGTAGGCGTTCAACTCCATCCAGTTCGGCAGCACGCCGTGCACCAGCAGGTAGGCGACTTCCTCGAACGAGCCCTTCGCCGCGAGGTCGTGGATGTCGTAGCCGCGGTAATGCAGGTCGTTGCCACTGCGGCCGACCGTGCACAGCGCGGTGTTGCCGGCCGGCACGCCGGAGAGGGCGACCGATTTCTTCGCCTTGGGCTGGGTGGTGGTGTCGCTCATTGCGTAACTCCTTAACCCTTCTTGGAGAACAGTTCGTCGAGGTGACGTTCGTAAGCGTGGTAACCGATGCGGTCGTAGAGTTCTTCGCGCGTCTGCATCGTGTCGATGACGTTGCGCTGGTGACCGTCGCGGCGGATGGCGTTGTAGACGTTCTCGGCGGCCTTGTTCATGGCGCGGAACGCGGATAGCGGATAGAGCACGATGCCCACGCCGACGCTGCCCAGCTCCTGGGTACTGAACAGCGGCGTCTGGCCGAACTCGGTGATGTTGGCGAGGATGGGCACCTTCACCGCCTCGACGAAACGCTTGTACGTCGGCAGGTCGTAGGCGGCCTCGGCGAAGATCGCATCGGCGCCGGCCTCGACACAGGCGATGGCGCGCTCGATGGCGGCATCCACGCCGAGCACGGCGATGGCGTCGGTGCGGGCGATCAGGAAGAAATCCGGATCGGTCCTGGCGTCGGCCGCGGCCTTGACGCGATCGGCCATTTCCTCGGTGGTGACGATTTCCTTGCCCGGCCGGTGACCGCAGCGCTTGGCGCCTACCTGGTCCTCGATATGGCAAGCGGCGGCGCCGAACTTGACCAGGCTTTTCACCGTGCGGGCGATGTTGAACGCGCTGGGGCCGAAGCCGGTATCGATGTCGACCATCAAGGGCAGGTCGCAGACGTCGGTGATGCGGCGGACGTCGGTGAGCACGTCGTCGAGCGTGTTGATGCCCAGGTCCGGCAGGCCCAGCGAACCCGCGGCGACACCGCCGCCGGACAGGTAGATGGCACGGAACCCGGCACGCTTGGCCAGCAGCGCATGATTGGCATTGATCGCACCGATCACCTGCAGCGGCTGTTCGGCCGCGAGCGCGGCGCGGAAACGGGCGCCGGCCGAGGGTTGCTGTGCCATGGAACTCTCCGAAGCAAAGAGAGCCATTTTAGCGCACCGCCGAGGCGAGGCCTTGCTGCGTCGCGGGAGAATGCCCTCTCACTGAGGGGAGCTACTTCGCGGGAGCCTAGCCGCTGTGGGAGCCGCTTCAGCGGCGATGGGTGCTTGCCTCAGCCTGCCCGCTGCCGCGGGATCGCCGCTGAAGCGGCTCCCACAGGGAAGCGGCCCACGGGTAAGGGGAATGCGGCTCGCAGCCTCAAGCCCGCTTCTGCCCGCAATGCGGGCCACGAGCGATGGCCTGGCGGATTTCCTCCAGGGCGCCCGGATCGTCCAGGGTGGAGAGGTCGCCAGGGTCGGTGTCCTGCATCAGCGCCTGCAGCGCGCGGCGCAGGAGCTTGCCCGAGCGGGTCTTAGGCAGTGCTCCCACGACGTAGACACAGGCGGGGCGCGCCACGCCACCCAGCAATTCGACCACGCGCCGCTCCATGGCCTGCGCCACATCGCGAGGATCGTCCGTGACGCCTTGCTTCAGCGTGGCGAAAACGGCGGGCACCTGCCCTTTCAGTTCGTCGGCGATGCCCACCACCGCCACCTCGGCCACCGCGCCGAGGGTCGCCACCGATTCCTCGATCTCGCGCGTGCCGAGGCGGTGTCCGGCCACGTTGATCACGTCGTCCGTGCGGCCGAGGATGAAAAAATAGCCATCGGCATCACGCACCGCCCAATCCAGCGAGCTATACAGCAGCTCCTTGAAATGGCCGAAGTAGCTGCGCCGGTAGCGCTCGTCGTCTCGCCATATCGTCGTGAGGCAGCCCGGTGGCAAAGGCGGTTCGATCACCAGCACGCCTTTTTCGCCTGCCGGCTTTTCTTCGCCGGTGGCCTCGTCGATCACGCGCATGCGATATCCGAACGTCGGAAAACCGGGCGAACCGGGCTTCACCGCCTTGAGATCCAGTCCCGGCATCAGGGACAAGGCCGGCCAGCCCGTTTCGGTCTGCCAGTAATTGTCCACCACGGTTTTGCCGGTGCCGGTGGTGAGCCAGTCGTAGGTGGGCTGATCGAGCGGCTCGCCCGCGAGGAAGATCCATTTCAACGACGAGAGGTCGTATTTCCCCAACCATGCCGCATCCTGCTTCTTCAGCACGCGGATGCCGGTGGGCGAGGAAAACATGGTGCGTGCCTTGTACTTTTCGCAAAGACGCCACCAGATGCCGGGGTCGGGACCGGTGGGTAGCCCTTCGTACAGGATCGCGGTGCAGCCACCGATGAGCGGGCCGTACACGTTGTACGAATGCCCCACGGCCCAGCCAACGTCCGACGTGCACAGGATGGTCTGTCCCGGTTGCAGGTCGAAGATCGCCGTCATCGAGACCGCGAGCGCCACCGCGTAGCCGCCCACATCGCGCTGCACACCCTTCGGCCGGCCCGTGGTGCCCGAGGTGTAGAGCAGGTAACTGGGCTCGTTCGATTCCAGCCACTCCACGGGAACCTTCGTATCGAGATGCTTCTCGCGCAGCGGCGCGTGGTCGAGGTCGCGATCCACGACCCATGCCATGCCGGGATCGAGTCCGCGCCGGACCACAAGCACATGCGCCGGCGGCGCCTTCGCTTCGCGCAGCGCCGCGTCCACCAGGGGTTTGTACGGAATGATCTTGCCGCCGCGCATGCCCGCATCGGCGCAGACCAGCAGCTTCGGCTCCGCATCGTCGATGCGCAGGGCGAGGTTGTGGGCGGCGAAGCCGCCGAAGACGACGGAATGGATCGCGCCGATGCGCGCGCAGGCGAGCATGGCGAACACCGCCTCGGCGATGTTGGGCATATAGATGACGACACGGTCGCCCTTGACCACGCCGAGTTCGACGAGGATGGCCGCGAAGGCATTCACTTCGCGATGCAATTCGCGATAGCTGATTTCGCGGGTGATGCCGGTTTCGGTGGAAACCGCGACGATGGCGAGCTGGTCGCCGCGCGCATCGAGGTGCCGATCGACCGCGTTATGGCAGAGGTTGGTGGTTCCACCGACGAACCAGCGGCGGAACGGCGGGTTGGACTGGTCGAGGATGCGTTGCGGCGGCGTCTGCCAATCGATCAACCGCGCCTGCTCGCCCCAGAACGCCTCCGGTTCGTCGACCGAGCGTCGCCAGGATGCCTCGTAGCCCATGGATGTACCTCCGGGATTGGATCGTCCGAGGGTAGGACAGTGGGTGCGGGGGCGCCTCTGGACCTTGGTCGAAGAGCATCGCCGACAAGGTCGGCTCCCACCGGAGCTGAAAGCCATGCATGCTCTGGTGGGAGCCGACCCTGTCGGCGATGCTCGGTGGGAGCCGACCTTGTCGGCGATTCAACCTCGCGAGGAACCGCCTACTTCCCCTGCCCCGGCCGCGCCACGCCATACATCTCCCAGGCGATCTTCTTCAACAACGCCTGCCGGTCGTCACCCTCGGCGTAGAGGTCGAAATGCGTCTTGCCGGGAAGGAAGCGGATATCGCTCTTCGCGTGCAGGCCGTCGAGGGTTTCCTTGAGCAATTTCGCAGCCCCGTCGAGATAGAAGGTATCGGCCGTCCCGACGATGACGTGGATCTTGCCGTCGAGGTCGGGCTTCAACGCGGGCCACTGCGTGCGCAGGCGCTGGGCGATGTCGTAGTGGTCGCGCCAGTAGGCGGCGACACCAGGGTCCACGGCACCGGTGACGCGGTTGAACAGCTGCTGGGGCCGGCCGTCCTTGCCGCGTGGCGAGAACACCCATTCGAATGAGGCGAACTGGCCGCCGTAGGCTCCAAGCACGTCTTCCAGCTTGACGAAGGTCTCGAGGGTGGCGATCACCTGGCCCTTGTCGCGCACCAACGGAATGGGCGTGCCATCCGGCTTCTTGTAGGCGTTGCCATTCACGGCATAGATGTCGATGCCGGTGAAATCACGGAAGTCGCTGGCATCGGGCGAGGTCGACCACGTGCCGCCGAACTCCTTGGGGTAACGCGTCTGCAACCACAACGTCGCCCAGCCGCCGGACGAGTGGCCGGTGAGGAAGCGTCCGCCGGGCTTGCCGTCCATGCGGTAGCGGCCTTCGAGCCACGGAATGTATTCGGTGGTGAGTGCCTGGCCCCACGGCCCGTTGTTCACCGAGTCGGCGAACTCATGCGTGCCGGTGGGGCCCGATTCGTCGAGCAGCACCCAGATCATCGGCGGCATCTCTTTCTTGGACATCGCCAGCCACAGGTAGGCGATCGTCCCCGCGTAACGGTCGAAGCCGCCCGTGAAGCCGTGGGTGAGGAAGACGGTCGGATAGCGCGTCGTGCCCTTGGGATCGTAGCCCGGCGGCGTGACCACCCAGGCGCGGACCGACACGGGGTGGCCCGCGAAGGCCGTCAACAGCGGGCTTTGCAATATCTCCGCGTGGGCATGCTTGCGCGCTTCCGGCAAGGCATCGCGAACCTCCTGTGGCGCCATCGGCGGCAGGACCCAAGGATCGCGCGGCGGCACGGTCTTGCTCAACTTCAGCACCGGCAGGCTGCCGCCCGGCGTGAGCTTCACCGGCGTCACATCGCTGATCAGGTCGCCGGCATGGCGGCCACCGTAGTTGTAGTCGTTATCCACGTCGAGCACCGCCTGGAAGAAATAATCCCCCGGCGGCAGCGTCGAGAACCCCGCCGGGAACGCCTCGCCATCGGTGTCCAGGTCGACCGACTGGCCCGGCGCGATCCAGGTCACCTCGCGGGCGGCGACGGACACGGCCTTGGGTTGGAACGGATTGGTATCGACGGCCTCGAGCTTGCCGTCTTTCGCCGCCGAGGCGGGCGCTGCAAACAGGATCAGGCGTCCCGAGGTGCCCTTGTCGCTGGCACCGTCGAGCGTGACGCGGACGATGCGGTGCGCCAACGGCGCGTCATCGGCATGGGCGGCGAAACCCGCCGTGGCGAGCGCCAGGGCGAGGATGGCGCGGGCGGATAGAACTTTCATCGAACGACCCCTTCTCGAGCCGCGGGCGCGCGGCGTGGCAACATCGCCGATCCTGACACGAGATGAGGAGCGAACGGAATGGATACCGAGTGGATCAGCCGGCATGCCCTGTCGCTTTGGGCCGCCCTGCTCGTTCTCGCGCTGGGCGGCGCGGACATGGCGTGGCGGCGCGCCATGCGCCGCCGCGAAGGCCAGGACGCGGCCGCCCGTGCCTTCCTGCGGCCCGCCACTGTCGTGGCCGTGGTGGTGGCGATGCTGGTGATCGCCACCGCGATCGCGGTCGAGGTGCGTGAGGCCGCCGGCCTGACCGTGTTCGATGCCGAACTCGCGACCGCGCTGCGCGATAACATGCCCCTGGCCGTGCTGCGCGCAGTAGCCCTCGTCACGCACGCCGGCGATCCCATCGTGGTGGGTATCGCCACCCTCGTCGTCTTCCTCGCGCTGCTGTGGCTCCGTCATTTCCGCCTCGCGGCCAGCTGGATCACCACGCTGGTGGGAACCGCCGTGATCAACAGCGCGCTGAAGGCCTGGTTCCAGCGCGAACGGCCGCTGCACGACCACGGCTTCATCGTCGAACACAGCTATAGCTTCCCGAGCGGCCATGCCTCGGGGTCGATGGTGTTCTACGGCATGCTCGCCTACGTGGCGCTCGTACTCTGCCCGCCACGCTGGCACCGGACCATCGTGGTGGCCGCGGCGAGCATGATCACCATCGTGGGGATCAGCCGCATCCTCCTGCAGGTGCACTACTTCAGCGACGTGATGGCGGGGTACGCGACCGGCCTGGCGTGGGTGACGCTGTGCGCCGGCAGCGCGGAATATTTCCGGCTGCGCGAAGGGCGCAAGAGCCTGGCGTGATTTCATGCGGTCGTGACGGCGCGAATGGTTGTTTTGGCGCATGAACCCTTGCCCCTACTTCGCCATCGTCATGAACGCCGGATCGGGCAAGCAGGACGCCGAGGCCGCGCGCGCCGAGATCGCCTCGATACTCGACGCCGCCGGGCGCCCGCATCGCTTCTTCCTCATCGATGGGACGCGCGACATCAAGGACATCGTCCGTGATGCCGCCGCTCACGCGAAGCGGGAAGGCGGAGCCATCGTGGCCGCTGGCGGCGACGGGACGATCAACTGCGTGGCGGGAACGGCCTGGGCCGAATCACTGCCCATGGGTGTCCTGCCACAGGGCACGTTCAACTTCGTCGGCCGTACGCACGGTATTCCCACCGATACCCGCGGTGCCACGGAAGCACTGCTCAGGGCGACGCCAGCCGATACACAGATCGGGATGGTCAACGACCGCATGTTCCTGGTGAATGCCAGCCTCGGCCTCTATCCGCAGGTGCTGGAAGACCGGGAGACGTGGAAGCAGCGCTTCGGGAGACATCGCATCGTGGCGTTGTGGTCGGGACTGGCGACGATGATGCGCGGCTACCGCCCGCTGCGCATCGAGGTCAGTGATGGTGAGCGCACGCGCCATCTGCGCACGCCCACGCTGTTCGTGGGCAATAACGCGCTGCAACTCGAAAAAATCGGTCTGCCCGAAGCAGTGGACGTACTGCGCAACGATGGCACGCTTGCGGGCCTCGTATTGAAACCGATCGGCAGGCTCACCATGCTCGGCCTGATCCTGCATGGCGCGCTGGGCAAGCTCGGTGAAGCGGAGAACGCGGTGAGTTTCGGCTTCCGCGAAATCACCGTTACGCCGAAACATCATCGCCATGCGATCAAGGTGGCCGTCGACGGCGAGATCGTCAGGCTCATGCCGCCACTGGTCTTCCGCGCCGCGCCACGACCGCTGTCCCTGCTCACCGACCGCGTGCGCAACCCCGGCGAGGACCCGGGATGAGCGTGATCGTCCAGATATCCGACCCGCACTTCGGCACGGAGCGGCCGGAGGCGGTAGCGGCACTCCATGAGGCCATCGTCGCATTGCGGCCGGAGCTGGTGATCCTCTCGGGCGACGTGACCCAACGGGCGCGTCGCGCACAGTTCGCGGCGGCGAAGCGCTTCGTCGATGGCTACGCCCGTCCCACGCTGGCGATCCCCGGCAACCACGACGTGCCCTTGTTCAATCTCTTCGCGCGCATCGTCGACCCGTTCGGAGCGTTTCGCCGTGCCTTCGGCGACAACCTCGAACCGGCGTTCGAGAACGGCGATGTGCTGGCCGTCGGCGTGAACACCGTTCGTCCGTCGCGGCATAAGAACGGCGTCGTGTCCGACGAACAGATCGAACGTGTGTGCCGGCGCCTCGCGCAGGCCCGCGACGAGCAACTCCGTATCGTGGTCACGCACCAGCCCGTGCATGTGATCCGCGAGAAGGACATCGCCAACCTGCTCATCAACCACGAACAGGCGATCGCCGCCTGGGCCGCCGCCGGTGCCGATCTGATCCTGGGCGGTCATATCCATCTTCCGTACGTGCGTCCGCTCGATACGGAAACACGTCGCCTGGCCCGTGAATTGTGGTCGGTACAGGCAGGTACCGCGGTGTCACGGCGCATCCGTGAAGGGATCAGCAATTCCTTCCATGTGATTCGCCATGAGGCGTCGCGGGATCGCGGTGCCTGCGTGGTGGAGCAGTGGGATTATGACGAGGGTGGGCGACGGTTCATCGCTGGGGTGGGGACGCGTATTCCATTGGGGCGTTTTGGCCAGCACCCATCGCCGACAAGGTCGGCTCCCACCTGACCTTCCATCGGCACGGCGAGAGCCTGTTCTTGCCGTGCCTGGTGGGAGCCGACCCTGTCGGCAATGCTCTGCACGGCTTCACGCCGAACGGTAGTAATCCACCTCACGGTAGCGCCGCGCATACAGGCCGAACGCCAACGCCGCCACCGCCGCGAATCCGGCGAAGAAGAACATCTGGAACGCGGTGGTGCCGATGCCGGTGCCAGCAATGCCGGCGAGCACCGCCTCGTTGCGCACACCCGCGTTGGCCAGCAGCACCCAGAGGTTGCCCACCGTGACGCTGAGCGTCCAGAAGCTCATCAACGTGCCCTTCATCGAGGGTGGCGCCTGGCTATAGGCGAATTCCAGTCCTGTCGCGGACACGAGCACTTCGCCCATCGTGAGGAACACGTAGGGGAGGATCTGCCAGGCCACGAAGACCGGATCGCCACCGTCGATCGCGAGCTGGATCGCGCCGACGATCACCCATGCGACGGCCGAGAGCGCGATGCCGGTCGTCATGCGGCGCAAGGCGGTCGGTTCGATGCCGGCGCGCCGCAGCAAGGGGAACAGGACGAGGTTGTTGAACGGGATCAGCAGCAAGACCAGGGCGGGATTGATCGCCTGCATCTGCGCGGGATGCAGCCATTCCGGCATGGTCATCGCGTTCGCCTGGAGCACCCAGGTGGAGGCCTTCTGGTCGAACAGCGACCAGAACGGCGTGACCAGCGCGAACACCAGGAGGACACGCAACACCGCGCCGACACCGTCGATCGCTTCGTCCGGATGCGCACCACGCGCGCGCTCCAATTGCATTCGCGTGCCGATGCCGACGCCACCGAGCAGGCAGACGAAGGCGAGGCACACGGCGGCGACGATGCCCAGCGTCGGCGCGAGCGCCAGCGACGCGAGTGCGAGACCGGCGGCAACGACCGCCACCGTCAATCCCGGCCTTCCCTGCCCCGGTGCACGCGCCAGCAAGGCGGTAAGAACGACCTTGGTGAATCCGTGGGGATCGTTGCCGGTCGGCGGCAGCATCACGTAGTGCCGGCGGCCACGCCAGAACACCAGTGTGGCGACGAACATCAAGGCGCCGGGAATGCCGAACGCCACCGCGGCGCCGTACCGGTGCAGGAAGAAGGGCATCAGCAGCGAAGCCAGGAAAGACCCGACGTTGATCATCCAGTAGAAGGCGTCGAACACCACTTTGGCCATGTGCCGGTTGCTCTCGTCGAACTGGTCGCCGACGAAGGCCGCCACGCACGGCTTGATTCCCCCCGCACCCAGGGCGATCAGGGCCAGCCCCGTGTAGAACCCGGCGACGCTGTGCTCGAACAGCGCCAGGCACAAGTGGCCCACGCAATACACGAGGCTGAGCCACAACACGGTGCGGTACTTGCCGAACCAGCGGTCGGCCAGCCAGCCGCCGAGCAGCGGAAAGAAGTACACGCCGATCACGAAGGTGTGGAACACGTCCTTCGCCGCACCCGGCCGCTCCGCTTCCGGCAGGTACATGAGCAGCGAGGTGACGAGGAACGGGGTGAGGATGTTGCGCATCCCGTAGAAACTGAAGCGCTCGCAGCCTTCGTTGCCGACGATGTACGGAATCTGCCGGGGCAGGCGCGCGCGCTGGGCGGCGTCGATGTCTAACGTGGTCATGGCCTGGCCCGAAAGCAGTAAAAAACGGTGGAATCCTAAACGAAACGATCAGGCCACTCGCGCTAACCTTGCCCCATGACCGCTACCCGAACCCTCACCCAACCGATCCCCACCGGCCTCATCGGCTACGGCACGGCGGGCGCCTTCTTCCACGCCCCCTTGATCGCCGCCGCCGCGGGCCTGCGCCTGGCGGCCATCGGCAGCCGGCGTTGCGACGACATCCTGCGCGACTTCCCCGAGGCCAAGGCATACGAAAACCCTCAAGACCTGCTCGCCGACCCGGCGATCGAGCTGGTGGTGATCGCCACGCCCAACGAGAGCCACGCGTCGCTCGCCCGCGCCGCGCTGGAGGCGGGAAAGCACGTGGTCGTCGATAAACCGTTCACCTTGAACGCCGCCGAGGCCGAGGCCCTGATCGCCCTGGCGTCGGAACGCGATCGCAAGCTCTCGGTATTCCAGAACCGGCGTTGGGACAACGATTTCCTCACCGTGCGCCGTCTCGTCGAGGACGGCCGGTTGGGCGAGGTCGCCTACTACGAAGCGCATTTCGACCGGTTCCGGCCGGAGATCAAGCAAGGGTGGCGTGAAACGGAGGCGCCGGGTTCCGGCCTGCTCTACGACCTGGGCGCGCACCTTATCGACCAGGCCCTGGTGCTGTTCGGCTGGCCATTGGCGGTCACGGCGGACGTGACCCGGCAACGAGCCGCCGCGCGGGCCGACGATTACTTCCACCTCGTGCTCGATTACGGCCGCCGCCGCGCGGTGCTGCACGCCTCGGTGCTCGTGCGCGATCCCGGCCCGCGCTATCTCGTGCACGGCGACGGCGGCAGCTTCGTCAAGTACGGCATCGACGGACAGGAGGCGGCGCTTCGCGAAGGACGACGTCCCGGCGGCGAAGGCTGGGGCGAAGACGACGCGGCCCTGTTCGGCCGATTCACCGATGCCGACGGCAGCGCGACCACGATCGAGACCCTGCCCGGCCGGTACACCGCCTTCTACGACGGTGTGGCCGCCGCCATCCGCGACGGCACGGCGCTGCCGGTGGAAGCACGCGAGGCGCGCGACGTGATCCGCCTGATCGAAGCCGCGCAGGTGAGTGCGCGGGAGCGGCGTACGGTTCCGCTCTGAACGGCTTTCAGCCCTCGCCCGTCGCCACGGCGCGCGAGGGATCGCTGACCCAGCCACTCCACGACGGCGCATACAGGCGCGAGCCGCACAGGCCCGCGTACTCCATCGCCAACAGGTTGTGGCAGGCCGTGACCCCGGACCCACACATGTGCACGACGTCCTCCGCCGGGTGGGGGGCGATCGTTGCCTTGAAGGCCCGCGCCAGTTCCTCCGGTGAACGGAACCGGCCTTCCGCGTCCAGGTTTTCGGAGAAGGGGCGGTTGCGCGCACCGGGCACATGGCCCGCCACCGGGTCCAGCGGCTCCACCTCGCCCCGGTAACGCGGCGCGGCGCGAGCATCGAGCAACAGCAGACGACCGCTGGCGACGCCTTCGGCCAACTCGTCCGCGTTCACGGTGCCGGCCTCGTCAAAGACGGCATGCACCGTCGTCGGCTCGCGCAGCGGCAGCACGTTGTCCGTGGGCAGCCCCTCCGCCAGCCACGCCGGCCAGCCTCCATCCAGCACCGCCACGTTGTCGATGCCGGACAACCGCGCCAACCACCAGAACCGCGCGGCGGCGAGCGATCCGCCGGCGGCGTCGTAGACGACCACCTGCACGTCGGGCCGCCATCCGGCACGGGAAAGCCACGCCGAGAACGATGCGGCCGATGGCAACGGATGGCGCCCGCGCCCCTGTGAAGGCGTGGCCATGTCGGCGAGGTCGCGGTCGAGGTCGGCACGCACCGCTCCCGGCACATGCGACAACGCATAGTCCTGGTCGCCCTTGCCGGGATCGCGTCCACCCGGCTGGTTGAGGTCGAAGCGCGCGTCGACGAAGAGTACGTCGTGCGCCGGCAGGTGGGCGGCCGTGGCCGCGTCTATAAGCGTGCGCGAGATCAGCATGGGTGACCCATCCGTTTCAGCAGGTTGAGCAGGATGGCCGCCGTCACGCCCCAGATGCGATAGCCCGCATGGAGGAACTCGACCATGTCGCGGCGGTGACCACGGAATTCCATCGTGTAGCGACGCAGGTTCGCCGGTTCGAGGAAGAACGCGAACGGTACTTCGAACACTTCGGCCACCTCGCCCGGGTCCGGCTTGAGTTCCGCGTTGGCGGCGACACGCGCGACCACGGGCGTGACCGAGTAGCCACTGATGGTCTCGAACGATTCGAGGAAACCCAGCGGCGTCACCATGGCCGCGTCGAGGCCGATTTCCTCCCGGCTCTCGCGCAGCGCGGCAGCCACCACGCCGGCATCGTCGGGTTCGACACGGCCGCCGGGGAAAGCCACTTGTCCCGCATGTTGTTGCAAGGTATCGGTGCGTACCGTGAGCAGCACGTTCTGCTCGCGGTCGTCGCGGATGCCGATCAGCACCGCGGCCGGACGTCTCGGCGCATCGCCGATCAATTCGGCCATGTCGTCGTGGTTCCACCCGCGCGGACCGGGAGGCGCCTCCAGGGGAAGCAGCGCGCCACGAAGCCTCGCCAGCATGTCGTCCATCAGCCGCCCTGCCGGCGAGGCAGGATCTCATCCATGATCCACAGCTTCTGCGCGTCGTTCAGGGTCGACCAGCGTGCGATCTCGTCGCCCGTGCGCAGGCAACCCATGCACAGGCCGCGCGCATCGAGCCGACAGACGCCCGTACAGGGCGTCAAGGGAAGCGTGGAGGAAGTAGCGATGGCCATACCGTCGGCCATTCTAGCGCGAGCGGAGGCGACGCGGCGGCGCCGGCCCCGGGCCTACTGGCGGATGTCGACCAGTTCGATCTCGAACACCAGCGCCTCGTTGGGACCGATGCGCGGCAGCTCACCGCGTTCACCGTAGGCCAGCGCCGGCGGGATCACGACCTTCCACTTGTCGCCCACCCGCATGCGCGGGATCACGTCCTGCCAGCCGGGGATGACGCGGTTCACCGTGAACGTCACCGGCTTGCCGTGCGCGTAGGAACTGTCGAATTCCGTGCCGTCGATCAGGGCACCGCGGTAGTTGACCACCACCGTACTGGTGACCTGGGCCTGCGGACCGCGCCCCTTGGCGAGCACGGCGTACTGGATGCCCGATGGCAAGGTGACCACGCCGGGGCGCGTGCGGTTGCGGGCGAGGAAGTCGGCGCTGCGTTTCGCGTTGGCCAGGGCCACGCGGCGAAATTCCACCGCCGAATCGCGCTGCACCTTGGCGTCGAAATTCACCAGTTGCTGCTGCATCACGTCGATCGGCACGCCCGGCGGCCGTTTCGCGTAGCCGTCCTGCAGGGCTTTCACGAGGACGGCGATATCGACGTCGGGCTGCGCGCTGTTCGCGAACTGGGTACCGATCTGGTAGCCGATGGCGTACGACAGTTTGGTCTTGTCTATCGCCGGGGCACCCGAGACCGGTGCCGTGGGCGCCGACTGCGCGCATGCCGCTCCGGCGGACAATGACAGCGCGACGAACATGACCAGGAAACGCAAGGGTGACATCCCGTTCTCCGTGAACCCGGAACCGTGGGCGTGCGTGGAGGATAGTCCATGAGACGCCGAGCGGGGGCAAAGGTTCCCCTGCCTGCTACCATCCGCCTCCTCGTCCCGCCGCCTGGAACCCGACATGGCCTTCCGCACGCTCACCACCGCCGACCGCGGCGCCGTCCGCACGATCATCGTCAATCGCCCCGACAAGCTCAACGCGTTGAACCGCGAAACCATCGGCGAACTGACCCTGGCCTTCCGTCAGGCGGCCCAGGACGACGCGGTGCGCGTAGTGGTGTTGTCGGGTGCCGGTGAGAAGGCCTTCGTGGCCGGCGCGGACATTTCCGAGATGACCGCCTGGTCGCCCGTGAAGGCGCAGGCCGCGTCCCGCGCGGGACAGGACCTGATGCTCACGATCGAGCGCCTCGGCAAGCCCGTGATCGCCCGCATCCAGGGCTATGCGTTGGGCGGCGGCATGGAGCTGGCCATGGCTTGCCATCTGCGCGTGGCCAGCGAGAAGGCCCGTTTCGGCCAGCCCGAAATCGGCCTCGGCCTGATCCCCGGTTTCGGCGGCACGCAGCGGCTGACCCGCCTCGCAGGGCGTGGCGCGGCGTTGGAACTGTGCCTTCTCGGCCAGCAGGTGGACGCGGCGCGAGCCGAACGACTGGGCATCGTCACCCGTGTCGTCGCCGCCGAAGAGTTGGACGCGACGGTGGATGCGATGGCCGATCAGTTGGCGATCGCGGCGCCGCTGGCACTGAAGGGCATCCTCGATGCCGTGATCGAAGGTGGCGAATGCGCCATCGACCAGGGCCTGGCGTTTGAAACGCAGGGCTTCGCCATCGCCTTCTCCACCGAGGACATGCGCGAGGGCACGTCGGCTTTCCTCGAACGGCGCAAGGCTTCGTTCAAGGGCGTGTAACCACCGGCCTCAATGCGACGCGCCGCGGTAGTTCAGCTCCCCGGCCGTCACGCGCACGTCGAGACGATTCTCCGGCGGAGCCAACTGGCAGGTGGCATACGGCGTGAACACGCACGGCGGGTTGCGCGCCTCGTTGAAATCGATCACCAGCTTGCCGTCCCTTGCCAGCGGGGTGTCGATGAAGCGTGCGGCGCCGTAGGTCTCCTTGCCGCTGGTCAGGTCGGCGAAGACGAAGAACAGCGCGTCCGGCGTTTCCTGGACCGGATACAACTCGAACGTCTTGCCCTCACGCACGAACACGGCCTTGCCCGGCACCTTCTCCTTCTCGATCGTGCCCAGCACCGTGCCCATCTCCAGTTCCATCGGCGGATCGAACGGCACCCAGTCGGCGACGACCCGCCACGTCGGATCGATGGGGAAATAGTCCAGTCCCTCGAAGCCCGTGCGCGTTTTCGCGTTCTCGTCCTTCACGCGCAAGGCTTTCCGGCCGTCACGCGCGATCACGAAGAAATGCGCGGAACCAAAACGCACCTCGGTGGCGGCCTTGCCCGGCGACGCATCGTCCACCAGGACCGCGCGCTCCACGTCGCTGCCGTCGACGAGGACACCGCTGCCCTCGGCCGGCTCGAACACGGTGGTGCCCTGCTCGTCGAGCGTGACGACGCCCAGCCGTTCCGGGCCGACGTTCAGCACGATGTCGTTGTCCGGCCCGCTGCCGATGCGGTTCGGCCCGGGTTGCAGCCATTCGAGCCCGACAAGGCTGAGCCATCCGCCTGGCGCCGTGAGCAAGGCCAGGCGTTCGGCACGCGCTCGTTCGACGGATGCGGTTTCGGAAGGGGAAAGCATGGAGGAACCTCGGCGTATGGACGGCTAGCCGTCCGATCTTTGAATTTATCGGCCGCGCAGGAAGAGCCGATCCAACTCGCCCAGCGACAACTGCACCCAGGTCGGGCGACCGTGATTGCACTGGCCGGAACGCTCGGTGGCTTCCATCTCACGCAGCAGCGCGTTCATTTCAGGAATGCCGAGACGGCGTCCCGCGCGTACGGAGCCGTGGCAGGCCATGGTGGAGAGCAGTTCGTTCTCCAACTCTTCGAGGCGTCGTGAACTGCCGTGCTGGGCAAGCTCGGCCAGCACGTCGCGGGTGAGTTGGCTGACGTCGGCGCCTTCCAGCAACGACGGAATGCGGCGCACCACCACGCCCGTCGGGCCACTGCGCGACAACTCCAGGCCCCACTCGCCGAGCGCGTCGGCGTGTTCCTCGGCCGCCGCCGCTTCCTTCGCGCTGACCGCGATCGACAGCGGCACGAGCAACATCTGCGAACGCAGGTTGGCGGTGACCCGCCCGTTCTTGAGCTTTTCGTAGGTGATGCGTTCGTGCGCGGCATGCATGTCGACCAGCACGAGGCCGTGCTCGTTCTCGGCCAGTACGTAGATGTTCTTCAACTGCGCGATGGCGTAACCCAGCGGCGGGACCTCCCCACCCTGCTCGGCCTCGTTGCCGGAGGGCGGGGTCCATGAGGTCGAGGGTCGTGGCGGTGCGATCGATCCGAACAGCGTGGCGTAGTCGGCCAGCGGCTCGTCGCGCACGCCAAGACTCAACCGCGACTGGCTCGATGCCTGCGGCCATGTCGGCATCGACGGCGACGACAGTCGGTTTTCGTAGACCGTGGCGCCGGCTGCCGCCATGAGTGGGACGGACTGCTCGGCCACCGGCGCTGAGACGCCGGCGCGGGTCTGTGCCAAGGCTTCGTGCAAGGTACGGAAGAGGAAATCGTGGATCAGGCGCTGCTCGCGAAAGCGAACCTCGTTCTTGGCGGGATGCACGTTGACGTCGACACCGGCGGGATCGAGTTCCAGGAACAGCACGAACACGGGATGGCGCCCGTGGAACAGCACGTCCGCATAGGCTTGGCGCACGGCGTGGGCCACGACACGATCGCGCACGAGGCGACCGTTCACGTAGAAATACTGCTGGTCGGCCTGCGAGCGGGAAGCGGTCGGCAGGCCGACCCAACCGGACAGGCGCATGCCGGCGGCTTCGTGTTCCACGCGCAGCGCCTGTCCCGGGAATTCCGGACCGAGCACTTCGGCCACGCGGGCCAGCGCGGCGTTTTCGTCGCGCGCGGGCTTGAGCAGGCGTACCGGCTTGCCGTTATGACTCAGGCGGATGTCGACGCCTTCGCGCGCCAGCGCCAACGATTTCAGCAAATCGTCGATGTGCGCGAACTCCGTGCGCTCGGCGCGGAGGAACTTGCGCCGCGCGGGTACGTTGTAGAAGAGGTCGCGCACTTCGATGGTCGTGCCGGGTGGATGCTGGGCGGGACGCGCCTCCTGCAGGCGGCCGCCGTCGACGTCGATGCGCCAGGCGGAGTCTTCGCCCTGCTGGCGGGAGGTCAGGGAGAAACGCGCCACCGAAGATACCGACGCCAACGCTTCACCGCGGAAGCCCATGCTGGCCACGCGCTCGAGATCGTCGAAGCTGCCGATCTTGCTGGTCGCATGCGATGCCACCGCCAGCGCCAGTTCGTCGCGCGGGATGCCGCCGCCGTCGTCGCGCACGCGGATGAGCCGGACCCCGCCCTGCTCGATGTCGACCTCGATGCGGCGCGCGCCGGCGTCGATGCTGTTTTCGACGAGCTCCTTCACCACCGAAGCGGGACGCTCGATCACTTCACCGGCCGCGATCTGGTTGATCAGTTCAGGCGGAAGGGGACGAATGGGCATGGGGCACGACCTGACGGGCATTCAGGTCGAAAGGATAGCCCAAGCGGGTGCAGGCCCGCTTCAGCCCGACGGAATCACCATCACCGTGCCGATGCGCACGTTGTTGTCCGTCATCTTGTTGGCGAGCTTCAGCGCGCCCACCGATACCCCGTACTGCTGGGCGATGCCGGTCAGCGTCTCGCCACGGTTGACGCGGTGCACGTCGCGGACGTTTTCATCGGCGCGTGCGGTGGATTTCTTCGCCGGCGCGGGCGTATCGGCCGCCGCGAGCTGCTTGTCGTCCGCCTTGGCGGCCGGTTTCTTCGGCGCCGGCGTGCGCGTCGCCGACTTCACCGCGCTGGAGGCGATGGCATCGGCGTCGGGGCCTGCCGCCGGCGTGGCCGGGGCCGAAGCCGCCGTCGAGGCGACCGACGTGCCGTTCCGGCGCGCCGCCTGGGCGGCGAACCAGGTACCCGGCGGGGGCATCGACTCGAAGTAGTTGCGCACGCCGCCCAGGACGGCGGTGGCGAGTTCACGGCGGTGGCCGTCGTCGCGCAGGCGCCGTTCCTCGGATGGATTGGTGATGAAGGCGGTTTCGACCAGGATCGAGGGCACGTCCGGCGAACGCAGCACCACGAAGTTGGCCCGCTCTACGTAGCCTCGATGGGTGGGACCGAGGCGGCCCAACGCTTTCAGGACGTTGCCCGCGATCGATTCGCTGGCCTGCATCGCGTAGCCCTGCTGCAAGTCGAGTAGCACCGCGGCGAGCGTGTCGTCCTTGTCGTCGAGCGACACGCCGCCGACCAGGTCGGCGCGGTTTTCGCGATCGGCCAGCCAGCGCGCGGCTTCGGACGTCTTGCCGCGGGGGGAGAGCACCCAGACCGACGAACCTTTCGCGTCGCTGTTCTTGAACGCGTCCGCGTGGATCGAGACGAACATGTCCGCGTTGTGCTCGCGCGCGATCTGGTAGCGCCGCTTCAGTGGAATGAAGTAGTCGCCGTTACGCGTGAGGACCGCCTGCATTCCGGGCTGGCGATTGATCTGGTCGGCGAGTTCGCGCGCCACCTGCAAGGTGACATCCTTCTCGCGCAGACCGGTCGCGCCGCGCGCGCCCGGGTCCTCGCCACCGTGGCCGGCGTCGATGGCGACCACCACCTTGCGCTCGGCGGCCAGCATCGGCGGCTTGCCCGCGGGAACCGTCTTGCCGCGTGAGCCGCGCGGTGCGGTTGCGACAGCCGCCTCGGCCGGCGCATCCGCCACGGAAGCGGTGTCGTCGCTGACCGGGTTGTCGCCAGGATCGCTCTGCCCGCCGGGATAGAGATCCAGCACGAGGCGATAGCCGTAGTCACCGGCGGGCTTGAGCAGGAAGCTCTTCGGCTTGGCCTTCGGATCGACCGTGGCGACCATGCGTGCGCTGCCGCCCTGCTTGCCGGCCGTCATCGACTTGAACAGGCCCTGCCCGCCCGGTGCGGCGAAGTCACCCGCCACGGCGCTCCCGGCGATGTCGAGGACGACACTGCCCGGGGTATCGCCCTGGGACATCTTGTAGGTCGCCGGACCGGACAAATCGAATACCACCCGGGTGTATTCCGGACCAGCCCAGACCCGCGCGGCCTTGATGTCGGCCGCTGTCGAGACGGCAGGGGCCAGCGTCGCGACGGCGGTCACGCACGCAAGAAGGCCAAGTTTGATAGTGATTCCCCTCATACGGCCAGGATTGAACTGCAAGCGCCCGCTGAATGCAAGACGTTTTCCTTTGTTAATCCATGACCTGCGAAACCTTCGTCAACGGGCGTACAGGAATGCGGTGCAACCGACGACCGGAGATGCTGGCGGGAACCGCCTTGTGTGTCGATACAGAACTTGTTGAAACACAAGGCCTTGTGCGCGCGTCAGGTGCCGAGCGAGCGCAGAATTCGCTGTCCCGCGGGGGATTGCGCCTCGATGAGAACGGCGCGCCCCTGCCCTTCATGGCGGAAGCTCAATTCGAGGTCGGCGGATGGCAAGGCGCCGGTACCCCGCTCGGGCCACTCCACCAGCACGATGGCTCCCGGTTCGGCCAGGCTATCCAGGCCCAGCCACTCCAGTTCACCCGGATCGGCGATGCGATAGAGGTCCAGATGGAAGGCTCGGCGCTCGCCGATGTCGTAGCCTTCCACGAGGCTGTACGTGGGGCTCTTCACCCGTTCGCCGACGCCCAGGGCCCGGAGGAAAGCCCGTGCGAACGTGGTCTTTCCCGCGCCGAGGTCGCCGTGAAGGTAGGCGACGAGGCCGGCGGCCACGTGCTGCGCAAGGCGGCGTCCCAACGCCATGGTGGCCTCCTCGTCGGCGAGGTTCCATTCCAGGGCGCTCATGCGTCGAGTCCGTTGACGAGTCGACGGAGCGGGTCGAGCAGGTCGCCGGCCAGGAGCCCGCGCTCGCCTGCCCGTGCCGCGACGTCGGCCGCCCGCGCGTGCAGCCCGACGCCAAGGCAGGCCGCCTCGTAAGGTTCGCAGCCTTGACCCATGAGGCCGGCGACGATGCCGGTGAGGGTGTCGCCCATGCCGCCGCTGGCCATGCCCGGATTGCCCCAAGGGCACACCGCCACCTCCCCTTCGGTTGAAACGATCAGGCTGCCGTTGCCCTTGAGGACGACCACCGCGCGATAACGCTTCGCTATCTCGCGCCCGGCGGCGAAGCGATCCGCTTGCACGTCCGCTGTCGCCACACCGAGCAGGCGCCCCGCCTCACCCGGGTGAGGAGTCAGCACGACGCGCGCCGGCAGCGGGCGCGGCTCGGCATGCAGCAGGTTGAGGCCATCGGCATCGAGAACCGTAGGCAGGCCCGCGTCGAGCGCCGTCGTCCACAAGGCGTGACCCCAGGCGGCTTGGCCGAGGCCCGGGCCGAGTGCGATCACGGAAGCCTTTTCCAGCATCGGCTGCAAGGCCTGTGGTCCATTGACGCCGTGCGCCATCAGTTCGGGGCGTGCCGCATTCATCGCCTGCACGTTTTCTTCGCGGGTCGCCACGCTGACGAGGCCGGCGCCGGTACGCAACGCCGCCTCCGCGGCCATCCGCACGGCACCGCCCGTGCCATGGTCGCCACCGATCGCGAGGACGTGGCCGTTCCCACCCTTGTGCGAGTCGCGTGGACGCCGGGGCAGCCCGGCCGGTTCGAGCAGGCGCGCATCCGGCGCATCGAGGATGCTCCGCGGCAAGCCGAGGTCGAAGAGTTCCACGTCGCCAGCCACCTCAGCGCGATAGGTATGCAGGCCGCGCTTGTGCACGATGAAGCTCGCGGTGGCGGTGGCATGGACGGCGACGCCCGGGCATGCGCCCGTATCCGCCGAGAGGCCCGAGGGTACGTCCAGTGCGAGCACCGGCAGGCCGGATGCATTGATCGCTTCGATGGCGCTGGCCGCCCGGCCTTCGGGAGCGCGATTCAGGCCCGTACCGTAGATGGCATCCACGATCACGTCGGCAGGCGAAAGCGCGTTCCAGTCGGCGAGTGGATGGGCGACGCCACCCAGCGCTTCGAAGGCCTCGCTGGCACGGGCGGCGTCCCCTGCCCTGGGCGGATCGAGCGCCACGAGATCCACGGATAGTCCCGAGGCCAGCGCGTCCCGGGCGACGAGATAGCCGTCGCCACCATTGTTTCCCGCGCCGCACACTACACGCAGCCGCCGCGCGGCAGGCCAGCGCCGCCGCAGCATGGTGAAGGCGGCAGCCGCCGCTCGCGTCATCAGCTCGAAGCCGGGAATGCCGAGCTCGTCGATCGCGCGACGATCGATCGCGCGGGACTGCCCGGATGTGAAGAGGGCGATACCGAGATGGGGTGCGGTCATCGGACGATTATAGGAGCCCCCGGTAGAATGGACGCATGTCCGTCTCCCCATCCACCGACTACGCCAGCCTCGCCACCCAGATCAAGCAATGGGCGCGCGAGCTCGGCTTCGCGGACGTGGGCGTCGCGGGCATCGAACTGGGCGACGACGAGGCATACCTGGAGCGCTGGCTGGCCGAGGGCCACCACGGCGAAATGGACTACATGGCACGCCACGGCACGCGGCGCAGCCGTCCCGCGGAACTGGAGCCGGGCACGCTTCGCGTGATCTCCGTTCGCATGGACTATGTGCCGCCGGGCACGCCGAACGCCTGGGACGTCATCCACGACCGCGAGCAGGCCTATATCGCCCGCTACGCCCTCGGCCGCGATTACCACAAGGTGATGCGCAACCGCCTGCAGAAGCTCGCCGCGAAGATCGAAGATCGTGTCGGCGACTTTCGCTATCGCGCGTACGTCGATTCCGCACCGGTGCTGGAAAAGGCGATCGCGCGCAATGCCGGGCTTGGCTGGATCGGCAAGCACACCGTACTGATCAACAAGCGCGCGGGTTCCTACTTCTTCCTCGGCGAACTCTATACCGACCTGCCGCTACCGGTGGACGAACCGGCAAGTGCCCACTGCGGCAGTTGCCGCCGCTGCATCGACGTCTGCCCGACGCAGGCGATCGTGGGTCCGTATCGCCTGGACGCGCGCAAGTGCATTTCCTACCTGACCATCGAACTCAAGGGCAGCATTCCTGTCGAGTTGCGCGAGCCGATGGGTAACCGTGTCTTCGGTTGCGATGACTGCCAGTTGGTCTGCCCATGGAACAAGTTCGCCCAAGAGGCGACCGAACCCGACTTCGCACCACGCCATAGCCTCGACGGACCCAGGCTGGTCGATCTGTTCGCCTGGAGCGAGCAAGAGTTCCTCTCGCGCACGGAAGGCATGGCGATACGCCGCGCCGGTTACGAAGGCTGGCTGCGCAATATCGCCGTGGGCCTGGGCAATGCCCCCACGAGCGACGAAGTCATCGCCGCGCTCGAAGCGCGCGCCGGCGATCCGTCACCGGTCGTGCGCGAACATGTGGCGTGGGCGCGGGAACGGCATGGCCGCTGACGTGTCAGACCATGCCGCCTGACTTACGCACGATCAGCATCGCCATTTCGAGCGACTGCTCGTAGTTGAGCCGCGGATCGACCATGGAGCGGTAGGCGCGATCGAGGTCGCCTTCGACGAGGTCACGGGCACCACCCAGGCATTCCGTGACATCTTCGCCCGTGAGTTCGAGATGCACGCCGCCGAGACGCGTACCGGCCGCGGCGTGGATGTCGAACGCCTGATCGAGCTCGCCGGCGATGTTGGCGAAGCGCCGGGTCTTGTAACCGTTGCTGGTGCTTTCCGTGTTGCCATGCATTGGGTCGGCTACCCACAGCACGCGACGCCCTTCGCGCTCCACCGCCTCGAGCAGCGGCTGCAGGTGCGTACCGATCTTGTCGTTGCCCATGCGATGGATGAGGGTCAGGCGGCCCGGCTCCTCGTTCGGGTTCAGGACATCGATCAGGCGCAGCAGATCGTCCGCCTGGACCGTCGGGCCAACCTTCACCGCGATGGGGTTGCGGATGCCGCGGAAGTATTCCGTGTGCGCGCCGTCGAGCGCGGCGGTGCGCATGCCGATCCAGGGGAAATGCGTGGACAGGTTGAACCAGCCGTCCTGTCGCGGAACCCTGCGCGTGAGCGCTTCCTCGTAGTGCAGCAGGAGCGCTTCGTGCGAGGTGTAGAAATCCACGCGCGAGTAGCTGGAGATCGACTGCCCCGCGAGGGTCTCCATGAAACGCAACGAATCGCCGATGCTGGCGACCATGCGCTTGTATTCCGCCGCGAGCGGCGAATGCTCCACCCAGGCCAGATCCCAGTATTCGGGATGGTGCAGGTCAGCGAAGCCACCGTCGATCAACGCGCGGACGAAGTTCATCGTCATCGCCGAACGGGCATGTGCCTTGATGAAACGCTGCGGATCGGCGCGACGCGCCTCGGGCGTGAACTCGGGACTGTTGACCAGGTCGCCACGGAATGCGGGCAGCGTCACGCCGTCACGGGTCTCCGTATCGGCCGACCGCGGCTTGGCGTACTGGCCGGCGAAACGGCCGACGCGCAACACGGGCTTCTTCAAGCCGTGCACGAGCACGAGGCTCATCTGCAGCAGCACCTTGAGCCGATTGGAAATGATCGGGCTGTTGCAGTCCGCGAAGCTCTCCGCGCAATCGCCGCCCTGGAGCAGGAAACGCTCACCGTCCTGCGCTTCGGCGATACGCTCCTTCAGCGCCAGGATCTCCCACGAGGTGACCAGTGGGGGCAATTCACCGAGCTGGGCCAACGCGCGGTTGAGCTCGTCGAGGTTTTCGTACGTCGGCTGCTGAAGGGCGGTCCTCGACCGCCACGAGCCCGGCGTCCAGTCGATGGACGGGGGAACTACGGCTTTGAGGGAGTGCTGCATGGGTAATGCCTACGTGGAAGCGCCCCGGGAGGCGCGGAAAGTCAACGAACGCCGCGGCGCAGGGACAGGAGAGCCCAGACGACGAGAACGACGAACCAGAACAGGGTCCATCCCGGCATCGGCACGCCGAGGATGGGCTCGATCTTCGCGCACTCGCCCGAGCCAGTGAATGCAAGCTTCAGCATCTTCATGAATGGGAACGCGTCGAACAGGTAGCCCAGTCCAGGGCCGCAAGCGGGAACCTCGCTGGCAGGAAGGGACTGCAGCCACAGGTGGCGCCCCGCCGTGGCGATGCCCCACAGTCCGCCGAGCGTGATGAGGACCGCGTAGGTGGCGCGACCGCCGCGTTTCACCGGCGCGTGCAAGCCGCCGATGAGGAAGAACAGGCCCATGAAGCACACGGCGATACGCTGGAAGATGCACAGCGGACACGGGTCCAGATGCATCACGTACTGCGAGTACAACGCGAAGCCCATGAGGGCCGCGCAGACGACGAAAGCAGCGAGATAACGTGTGCGGAACGACCAGTTACGAGGGTTCATGTGGGGATGGTGCGATGCGGGACACCCACGTTAACCCTTTGTGTAGGTACTTGTCAGTAGGCGTACGCAGTTTCATTGGTAACCATGTCAATCACTTGTGCGAGGTGCACGGCGGAGCCGTAGGCACCACCGTGATGGACACCGCACGTGCAAGCCGCCTCCTGCGAGCCTCCCTCACCCGGGTGTGGCAACCGGCAAGAAGCTAGTGCTAGCCGCCCAACAAAAGCAAAAAAAACCCCGGCAGGTTTCCCGGCCGGGGTTTCTTCGATCAAGCCTGGAAGCTTAGTCGGCGTCGACTGCTTCGCCCGCGGTCGGGCGGTCCACCAGCTCGACATACGCCATCGGGGCGTTGTCGCCCGGGCGGAAGCCGCACTTGAGGATGCGCAGGTAGCCGCCGGGACGCTCGCGGTAGCGAGGACCCAGCTCGACGAAGAGCTTACCGACAGCCTGCTTGTCGCGCAGGCGCGAGAAAGCGAGGCGGCGGTTGGCGACGCCATCGGTCTTGGCGAGCGTGATGAGCGGCTCGGCGACGCGACGGAGTTCCTTCGCCTTGGGAAGGGTGGTGCGGATAAGCTCGTGCTTGATCAGCGACGAAGCCATGTTCTTGAACATC
>Ga0182006_1000546_pt1 | contig 28457 bp, 30 predicted proteins | sample Sormic07211104_1_FD_123022 | JGI IMG/M metagenome (GOLD analysis project Ga0182006, IMG submission 123022) | Rhizosphere microbial communities from Sorghum bicolor, Mead, Nebraska, USA - 072115-104_1 MetaG | ecosystem: Host-associated > Plants > Roots > Rhizosphere | place: USA: Nebraska...
AGCGTTTGGCAGCCAAAGTCCCGCTTTCCGCTTTACTTCGTTGCACTTCGTGTTCGCTTTAATCGGGTTTAGGAACAAGGGGTTGTGCCGGGAGAACAGACCGCCAATCATAAACCCGACAGCGGTTCCGATCCTTCATCGGAATAGCAAATGGTGGGGCTACCGGCCGCCAAAAGAATATAGCGCCCATTTCCAAAACATTAAGATGCGTTTAAATTGTAGAAATTTGGCAGTTTACAGCTCAAAATTCAGCAATCCTAACAATTTAACAATTACAAAGAACAGTTAACCAATTTCAAGAATTAACCGATTAACCAATCATTAAAACTTATTCTTCCACATCATGCTTTCTACCGGCCTGGTGGTTTTATTGTTGTACTTAGCGTTACCTTTTGAATTATACATCGTTTCGATCTTACCTTCAACAACAAAATAAATCAATTGACCAATAGGCATTCCGGCATAAATTTTTACCGGTTGTGCTACTGATATTTCTAAGGTCCAGGTATTACAAAAACCAACATCACCTTTGCCTGCTGTTGCATGAATATCGATACCTAAGCGGCCGGTACTGCTTTTACCTTCTAAAAAAGGCACATGCCCATGCGTTTCGGTATATTCTAAAGTAACACCAAGATATAGCGTGCCGGGGTTAAGCACGTAACCATCTTTAGGAATTTCGAAATGTTCGATTTCATTGTGCGCTTTTGCATCGAGCACACGGCTTTTATAAGTAGCCAGGTATTTTCCTAAATGCACATCATACGAGTTGGTTCCTAAACATTCGCGTTTAAAAGGCTCAATGATGATTGTTCCCTTCTCAATTTCTTCTAATATCCTGCTATCAGATAATATCATTTTTATACGTATTTTTGGCCTAAATTATCATTTATTTAAGATAATTTTGCATGTAATCTCCAATTTAATCAATGCCAATAATTTACAATAAAAATATTGATCAGCATGCTGTTTTAGCAATTTGGAAAATTGAGGAAACGGAGGAGGAATTGTTGGCTGGACTACAGCTTAAGCAGCATGAACATGATATTATTTCAACCTTAAACAGCGGCAAGCGGTTACTGCACTGGTTAAGCACAAGATTGCTATTGAGAACGATGCTTAATACAACTGAGTATATCGACTGTCAGTTTGATGAACATGGCAAACCCTATCTGGTTAACTTCGATTATCATATTTCGTTAAGCCATTCTTATGATTATGCTGCTGTAATGATTAGCAAGGATCATGCCGTAGGGGTCGATATCGAACTGATTAAGCACAAGATAAAAAGCATTAAACACAAATTTTTAAGCGATGTAGAGCTCGCCCAGAAACAGATTGGAGATAATACGGATGGTTTGTATGTTGCATGGTGTGCTAAAGAAGCTATTTACAAGTGGCATGGCAAAAAGGGTTTAGAGTTTAAACAGCATATCCATATAAAACCTTTTAAGCTAAAAAACGAAGGCTCACTAAATGCAATTGTAGAATTGCCAACAGGCACGCAAGAGCTGACCGTTAATTACTTTAAAACAAAAGACAGTTACATGTTAGGCTATGTGGCCAGCAATTCTTAAAATAATTAGAGATGAATGAGACAGCGGAAAAAGCAATTGCAATAGATTTAAAGCCAACTATTTTTACAGACTGGGGCTTAACAGACTATCAGGAAGCCTGGAATAGGCAGGAAGATTTGCTAAACAAAACGGTGGCCATTAAAACAGAAAACCGCATAAACAACAGCAATAAGCCTACCCCGAACCATCTTATATTTTGCGAGCACCCCCATGTTTACACTTTAGGTAAAAGCGGGCATCCCGAAAATTTATTATTGGATGAGCAGGGATTAAAAGATAAGAAAGCAACCTATTATAAAATAAACCGAGGCGGCGATATTACCTATCATGGCCCTGGGCAGTTAGTGGGCTACCCTATTCTTGACCTTGATAATTTCTTTACTGATATCCATCTATATTTACGCACACTGGAAGAAGCCGTTATCCTTACCCTAAAAGATTATGGGATAGAAGCGGGCCGTTATCCTGGTTTTACAGGGGTTTGGTTAGATGCCGATAACGAAAAGGCCCGTAAAATATGCGCTATGGGCGTTCGTTGCAGCCGTTGGGTTACCATGCATGGGTTTGCCTTTAATGTAAATGTAGATCTGGATTACTTTAAAAATATTGTGCCATGCGGTATTGATGATAAGGCCGTAACTTCTTTAGCAGAAGAACTCGGTTATAAACTTGACATGGAAGAGGTAAAAGGAAAATTAAAGAATCATATTGCCCAACTCTTTAAAATGCAGCTCGTCTAATGATCAGGCTTATTTTTATTTTAGCGCTGGTTACCACACGTGTTTCTGCACAAAACCTTGATGGGATAATTAAATTTATAAAGGATAATCCTAAAAAAGCTTCGATTGTACTTATTGAGAACAGCAAGGAAGTACTCAATTTTAACGGCAATCAATTGATGCCATTGGCCAGTGCTGCCAAAACCATTATTGCCATCGAATTTTCCAATCAGGTTGCTGCCAAAAAATTTAAACCAAATCAAAATATAGCAATAAGCGATCTAAGCAAATACTATATTCCTTTTACCGATGGTGGCGCCCATTCAGCATGGCTTAAATCTTTAAAAAAGACAAAGGCTGACAGTGTTTCTTTACTACAGATTGCTCAAGGCATGATTAGATTTAGCTCAAATGCCAATACGGAATATCTTGAGGATTTATTGGGCTTGGCAAACATTAGCCGGAACATCAGCGCACTAAAACTTCAGCAGCATAGCCCCTACTATTACTTCACTGCGGGAGCATTAATGACTTGCCTCAAACCTGATAACCTCGCTGAAAGTATATGGGCAAAACAATTAGAAGCAATGTCGATAAAAGAATATATAAAACGATGCGAAACCAATCATATCAAATTAAAAACAGATTCTACATTTATCAAAACTTTCAGCACAGTGAACTTGCCCCTCACAGTACAAAAAATATGGTCTGATAGATTAGTCGCCTCAAATGCTACTGATTACGCAAGCATTATGCAGAAAATTAACAGTAGAAACTACTTTAAGCCCGAAATCCAAAAAATCATAGATCAGCTTATGGAATGGCCGATGGAGTATCCAGGCAACCAGGCAGCTTTTAAACATTTAGGGCAAAAAGGTGGATCAACGGCGTTTATTTTAACAGATGCTTTTTATGCCACCGAAAAAAGTGGAAGCAGCTTAGCCTGTGCGTTTTTCTTTAACAACCTTACTGAAAAAGAAAAGCTGATGATTCAAAGCAATTTTGCAAATTTTGAGGCAGGTATTATCACTGATGCCGCTTTTAGACAAAAACTCATTGCTGCCCTAAAACAAAACTAAACCGAACGCTAATTCGTAGATTAAGCGATGAAGATTTTATTTAGCGCTATTTTATTTTCTTTCTTAACTTCGGGCTGCACAAAACAACAGCCTATGCCTATTGAACCACTTATCGATCGAACAACAGCTTCACCAAATGGAGAAGGTAATTTTACATATCTGGCACTTGGCGATTCTTATACGATTGGCGAATCGGTTAAACAGGCCGAATCTTTTCCCTATCAGCTTCAAAGTTTATTAAAAGCTCAGGCCGGCAGTGTTGCAAATCCAAAAATTATTGCGGTTACCGGCTGGACTACCGATGAACTTCTGGCGGGTATAAAAAAGGAGAATCTAACAGGCACCTATAGTTTTGTTACGCTCTTAATTGGTGTAAACAATCAATATCGGGGTTATCCAATAAATACATACAAAAAGGAGTTCACAGAATTGTTACAAACGGCAATCGCTTTTGCAGGAGGTAACAAGAATAAGGTTTTTGTAGTTTCTATTCCAGATTGGGGCGCTACACCTTTTGGTAAAAACTCGGGGCGCAACCCACTAACGATTGCTAATGAAATCGATAGCTTTAACGCTGCAAACCAAGAAATCACGCTTTCAGCTGGCGTAAACTATACCAACATTACCCCCTCATCTCGAAATGTGGCAACCGACCCGTCGTTAGTGGCAAGCGATGGATTGCACCCAAGTGCTAAAATGTACGCTGAATGGGCTAATGCTTTATTACCAAAAGTGGCTAATGTATTGAAATAATTAAACGCTTGTTTATGCTCTTTTTAAATTAAAAAATATATTTTAGTTCAACTATTTAAATTAATAAACTTAAAAGTTGATACTATGGAAGATCAAAAACCTCAAGAACAAGCACCATTCGGTCAGCAACCGTTTGGACAAACACCATTCGGAAATCAAGGCCCGGCACCAAAGAACTGGCTTGTAGAATCAATTCTGGTTACATTATTCTGCTGCTTACCCTTTGGAATAGCTGGTATTGTAAATGCTGCCAATGTTAACAGTAAATATGCCATGGGCGATTATGCAGGAGCTCAGGCAGCATCTGCAGCCGCTGGCAAATGGACAAAAATTGGATTCTTTATTGGAATTGGAGTTTATGTCTTATATATATTATTTTTTGTGGTGCTAGGTTTTGGCGGTGCCATGATGGGTAGCTACAGATAAATGAAATTAACGTACATCTTAGGAATCATTATAGGGTTAGCATTTGTAATAATTTACTATAATTTTAATCCTGAGATGTACAATTTCTTTCCGGAATGCCCTTTCCACAAATATTTGCATCTCGATTGCCCTGGTTGCGGTTCACAAAGGGCAATACATGCCTTGCTTCACCTCGATATTCAAAAAGCTGCAGGATATAATCTACTCCTTGTACTCAGCTTACCACTGCTCATTACGCAACTGGCTTTCAAAATCTATTCTCTTTCAACAAAGAAGAACTTGGTAATGCACTTTTGGTATAACCCCAATACGCCCAAAGTAATTTTTGCTATTGTAATGATATTCTGGATTGCCAGAAATTTGCCCTACACACCATTCAACTATCTCGCGGCTTAACTATGCCATTGTAGCCGTAAGGTGATTATAATCCTTTAACACTGTCTCTAAAAACTGTAACTCGTTCATTCCACCCGGTATGGTTACAAAAATATGTTCTTTGGTTTTTGCCGCCATGGCATAAATCAGTTCGGCATTTCCGGTTTGGTAATAACCGGTTAATACCTCATGAATAAGCTCTATATCCCTATCATTTAAATGCAGAACTTCCTTAAACTGTGGTTCATATTCTTCAGGTAAATTAAAACTGAAGGCTACATTAGAAAATTCAGTTCTTGGTTGAGTTTTAATCAGCGTTGTTTTAGCCAATATGTCGCCCAACCGTTGATGATTTTTGGTTACCGCTACCGAAACCAGCGCAACAACACCCCAGCCAAATGGGAAGCCGAAATCGATCATCCGAAATAACCACCTAAAAATATACTGCCCAAAAGTTGGCTGTGTGCCATCAATGCTAATTACTTTTATCTTTAACACTTTCTTTCCCAAAGTCTGGCCGTTCATAGTGATTTCGCAAACCAGATCGTAGAAAGCAAAAATGGCCATGAAAATAAAAAAAACGACCATAGCAGCATTGCTTGACATACTGTATGAAGCCGCACCAATCAGAATCATAGCAACAATCCCAATTACCAAAAAACCAGCCAGATCAATGCACCTGGCAGCAATACGCTCACCAAGGCCAGCAATTTCGTAATCAATATCAATATTTTGAGCAGTGCTAATTCTGATGCTATCCATATTCAAACATAATTTTTTTTAAAGATAATAGCTATATGTCGATCGGTATTTTTTAAACTAAAGTTTTCTTATATTTTAGTTTAGAATGTTCATCTATGTATCTTTGTTCAGATTGGTTAAGCGATTTGAAAATAACGTTGGTTTCATTTCCATAAAAAATTAGCTATTTTAACCCGAGATTTGGTAAGGCCTTTAAATGAGAGAAGCATTATTTGTTAAACAGAATTCGAAGAAGTGGCAACATTATGATTCCATGCAACAGGCAAATCCTGATGAAGTGGCCAATCAGTTCATCGAAATCACCAATGATTTGGCTTACTCAAAAACGTTTTATCCAAATTCGAAAACAACAGCCTATCTCAATGGCTTAGCTTCTAAATTACATCAATCGGTTTACAAAAACAAAAAGGAAAAGTCGAACCGCTTTATCCATTTCTGGAAAACAGAACTCCCCTTAATATTCCTGCAACACAGAAAACAGGTATTTTATGCCCTGGCATTTTTCCTGGTTTCTTGTGCCATTGGTGCGCTATCGGCAAAATACGACGATACTTTTGTGCGATTGATTATGGGCGATGGTTATGTAAACATGACAAACGAAAACATTGCCAAAGGTGATCCGTTTGGGGTTTATAAACAGAGTAATGAGTTGATGATGTTTATGCAGATTGGTGCCAACAATATTTATGTTGCACTATATACCTTTGTTTTGGGCATTATATTTTCATTTGGTTCTATCGTTTCGCTCTTCAGAAATGGAATAATGCTCGGCTCGTTCCAGTATTTCTTTTTTAGCAAGGGCTTGGGTTTTCAATCTGTGCTGGTTATATGGATTCACGGAACATTAGAAATATCGGCAATTGTTTTGGCAGGCGCTGCCGGTTTAATTTTGGGCAATAGCCTTTTATTCCCCAAAACCTATACCCGTATGGCTTCAGTTTTAAAAGGCGCAAAAGATGGGTTGAAAATTGTAATTGGCCTGATCCCGATTTTTATCGTTGCGGCATTTTTTGAAAGTTTTGTTACCCGGCATACCGAAATGCCTTTATGGCTAAGTATGTTAATATTACTATCGTCTGCAGCTTTTATTATTTGGTATGTATTTATTTACCCCTTTAAAATCTACAATAAACAAGCAACACTAAATTAACATGCTAGGGAAAATTGAATTTAAAAAAAGAAGAGATTTCGGGCAGGTAATTAACGATACCTTTACCTTCATGCGCCAAAACTTTAAGCCGCTAATCAAAATATATTTTACGTTTTGTGGCTTATTTGTAGTGGCCAGCATGTTAACCATGTTAATGCAACAATATAAAATGGTTAACATTATCAATACCATCGGCAACGGAAGAAACACTACGGGCTTAGGCTTTTCAAATATATATGGATTAGAATATTTTTTATCTATTTTATTTTCTTTGGCCACCTATGCCAGTATGAGTGTTGCCATCCTCTCTTATATTGCCATATACGTACAAAAAGGAAACCAAACACCAACTACGGATGAGGTTTGGGGATACTTTAAGTATTACTTCTTCAGGATTTTTGGGAGTTCCTTTTTATTGATACTGATGCTGGGTGTAGCCATGTTATTCTGTGGGGTACCTTTCTTCTGGCTATTCCCTTATGCTGCCATGACGCTCCCTATAATGGTGATCGAAAATGGTTCTTTAGGTTATTCCTTTAGTAGAAGCTTCAAAATTATTAAAGATAATTTCTGGATTACTTTCGGTACGCTGATCGTAGTATGGATTATAGTTTATGCTTGTATGACCATGATCATTTTACCTACAAGTTTATTTAATATGATTGGTATGTTTACGCATAAAACGCCGCACATGTCATTAACGTTGACCATGATTACAACTATTTTGCAGTCATTGTGCCAGGTATTTACCATCATCCCCATCATTACTATTTCGCTAGCGTATTTCAGCTTGGTTGAACAAAAAGAAAGCACTGGCTTAATGGAAAGGATTTCTAATTTTGGCAATACCGAAAAACCTATAGATACCAGACCTGAAGAATATTAAAATGCAGCCTGCACTCTTACGATATTTTCTTGTTTCTCTTTTGTTTTTTATTCCGGTAATCAGCAAAGCACAGACGGCTAAACCTAAGCCTGTAACTGTTATAATTAAAACAGATAGCAGTAAGGTTGTGGCCTCAAAATTCGACAAAGAGGCCATAAGCAACTATAAAGAACAAAAAGAGTTTCAATACGACGAAATAGGTCAGCAACAGTTATCGCTCTGGGATAAGTTTTGGTTATGGTTTTGGAGTATAATCGGTGAGCTCTTTCAGGGAGCAGCATCTAACATTTTTTCCAGGTATATTTTTATCGGACTTGGTGTTGCGCTAATCATATTTATTGTGGTTAAGATTATTGGTGCTGAAAAAATATTCACTAAAAAACCGAAAGAAACAATCCTTCCATACGATGTAATTACCGAAAACATCCATGAGATAGATTATGAACAGGAATTACAAAGATTAGTTGCCGAAAGAAAATTCCGTTTGGCCGTTAGGCTTTTGTACCTGAGGGCGCTAAAAAAACTGAGTGACGCCGAAATTATCCAATGGCAACCCGATAAAACCAATTATAATTATTTAATGGAAATTAGTAAGCCCGAGCTAAGAAACGATTTTAGCCAGCTTACCCTACAGTTCGATTATATCTGGTATGGCGATTTTCCTATCGATGAAGTAAAATTCGACCCTATTAAGCAATCGTTTAACCAGTTTAACAACCAGATTAAATGAAAGGCTACAAATTATACCTGATTATCGGTTCCATTCTAATTTTGGGTTATTTAATTGCGCAGTATAATAAACCTACGCCAACAAACTGGGCGCCAACATATGCTACTAAAGATAAGATCCCTTATGGAACATATATTTTATACAATAGAATTAAAGATATTTTGCCATCGGCAAGTGTTCAACAGTCGAAAACTGCTGTTTACACCACTTTAAAATCTAAAAATTTCAAGAAGACCGCTTATTTAATTATTGCACAGCAAACAGACATTAGTAAAACTGATCTTGAACAGTTGATAACATATATGCAAGCGGGTAATGATGTATTTATAGCCACTTATGATTTAGGAAAAATAAGGAAAGAACTTAAAGTGCAAACTTCTACCGCAATGTCTTCCGAAGGAAGTACCTTAAATTTCACTAATCCAGAATTAAAAACCGATGCAAATTATGGTTTTGAAAGGGGGATAGGCAGCCAGTATTTTAGTAAGGTTGATACCAATAAAACCACGATACTTGGAGTAAACGCCAATAACAAGCCAAATTTTATCCGCTATAACTACGGCAAAGGTAATCTTTACCTGATTGCTGAACCCGGTTTTTACACTAATTTTAATCTGCTGGATAAATATGGTGCAGAATATGCTGCTAAAACCTTAAGCTATTTGCACGGAAATAAGCAGGTAATTTTTGATGAATATTTCTCTACTCAAAAGAACACCACTACCGATATGCTCAGGGTGTTCTTTAAACATCCTGAACTGAAGTTTGCATACTACCTGGCCATATTTAGTCTGATATTTTTTGTCTTGTACGACATTAAGCGCAGGCAAAGAATTATCCCAATTGCAGACCCACTTACCAATTCTTCTCTGGCATTTGTGAATGTGGTGGGTAGTGTTTACTACCACGAGCGCAACAACCTCGATATTGCACTTAAAAAGATCAATTACTTTATGGAATATTTAAGGGCCAGATATTATATAAAAACCAACGATATCGACAGCAAATTTGCTCAGGTACTAATAGAGAAAACAGGCATTAACGAAGCGCTAGCTAAAACCCTGACCAAACATTTTATCCAAACGCCAACAATGGGCGATTTAAGCGATACCCAATTGATTAATTTAAACGAAAGTATAGAACAGTTTTATAAAAACACCCAAAGCAATGGAACAAGAACAGTTTAACCCACGTACCGATTTAAGCGCTTTAAACGAAGCTGTAAATCAGATTAGAGAAGTACTTGGAAATATCATTATCGGCCAAAAACAGGTTATTGATTTCTTAATTGTTGGTTTACTTGCCGATGGGCACATCTTGATTGAAGGGGTGCCTGGTGTGGCCAAAACGCTTAGTGCAAAGTTGCTGGCAAAATCGATAGATGCACAGTTTTCGAGGGTACAATTTACGCCTGATTTAATGCCCTCAGATGTTTTGGGAACACCAATATTTAATACCAAAACAGGAGATTTCGAATTTAGAAAAGGGCCTATTTTTGGCAATATTATTCTGGTTGATGAGATTAACCGTGCTCCGGCAAAAACCCAATCGGCCTTGTTCGAGGTGATGGAGGAGCGCCAGATAACCATTGATGGCCATACCTATACCATGGATGAGCCTTTTATGGTATTGGCCACACAGAACCCGATTGAGCAGGAAGGAACATATCGCCTGCCTGAAGCACAATTGGATAGGTTTTTATTCAAAATAGAGGTTAAATACCCTACACTAGAAGAGGAAACTGCGATTTTAATGGCTCAGCATACCTTAGTTAATAAAACATTATTAAACGAAGTAAAACCAGTATTGTCTGTTAAACAGATACAAGAGGCTAGGGCAATCATCCGAAATCTGTTTGTAGAACCCAAATTATTGGAGTTTATTGCCAAAATCGTAAATGAAACCCGTAACAATTCGTCACTTTATCTGGGTGCCTCGCCAAGGGCATCTTTAGCAATTGTACACAGTGCAAAAGCTTTCGCCGCTATTCAAAACCGCGATTTTGTTACACCTGACGATATTATTGCTGTTGCAAGCCCTGTATTGGCGCACAGGATATTGTTATCACCTGAAAAAGAAATGGAGGGATTAACCACAAGCGACATTATTAACCAGATTATAAAAAAAATTGAGGTTCCTAGGTAGGTCAGTTATCAGTAGCCAATTTTCAGTTTACAGTTGGCTGCTAACCGTTAAACAATTAACCGATTAACCAACTTTACAATTAACCCCATAGTGAAAAAATTCTTTCAGCAATATTATAACAATCTATTCCTAAGCGATCGCTTATTTGCGGCTTTAGGCCTCTGCATTGTGCTTTTTTTGTTGAAGTTCTTTTTTGCCTGGCTGGGCGATATCCCTGAAATTGCCACTGGTGCCGTATTTGTTTTATTTTTTATCGATATTTTTATTCTGTACCGAAATACCCAGGGGATTGATGCCAAAAGAATTACCCCGAAACGTTTGAGTAACGGCGATGAAAATCCGATACAAATAGAAATCAGGAATAGTTATGGTTTTGGGGTAAATGCCAGGGTGATTGATGAAGTGCCTTTTCAGTTTCAACTCCGGGATAAGGATTTTAAGCTTCACCTAAAATCTACTGAAATAAAATCGATCCACTACAACCTGCGACCAACGAAACGTGGTGAATATGATTTTGGCTTTATTAGAACGTACATCAGTTCACCTCTGGGCTTAATCAACCGCCGTTATAATTTTGATGGCGCCAAGATCCTGCCTGTTTTTCCTTCTTTTATTAATCTTGGTCAATACGAATTGATGGCCGCCTCGCGCTATTTAACAGAATTCGGGATTAAAAAAATCAGGAAAGTTGGACAAAGCAGCGAATTTGACCAGATTAAAAATTATGTGGGTGGCGACGATATCCGTACCATTAACTGGAAAGCTACCGCCAGGAAAGGTGGTTTAATGGTAAATACCTATACAGACGAAAAGTCGCAGAATATCTATTGCGTTATTGATAAATCGCGTGTAATGCGCATGCCTTTTGAAGGATTGAGCTTACTTGATTACGCCATAAATGCTACCGTTGCACTCTCGAAAGTAGCCATGCTGAAGGAAGATAAAGCCGGTTTAATTACCATATCCGAAAATATAGGATCAATCGTACCTGCAGACCGTAAAGCTTCGCAGCTTGGCAGTATTATGAACGTACTTTATAAAGAAAAAACAAGATACCTGGAGAGTAATTTAGAGGCATTGTATGCTGCGGTACGATCAGTTGTGAAACAAAGGGGACTTTTGGTTTTCTTTACCAATTTCGAAAGTTTATCTGCCCTGCAAAGGCAATTACCCTATTTAAAAAGGATTGCCAAATACCACTTATTGGTAGTTGTATTTTTCGAAAATACTGAACTAAAAGAATTAAGCACAGCACCTGCAAAAGATGTAGAAGGAATTTACCATAAAACCATTGCCGAGAAATTTATCTACGAGAAAAAACTAATGGTTAAAGAACTCAACAAACATGGCATTTTAGCCATCCTTACCCCTCCCCAAAAACTTACAGTTAATGTAATTAACCAGTATTTGGCATTAAAGGCGCAACAAAGGATTTAGTCATGAGTCCTTAGTCTGTAGCCCAAAATCGGACTCATGACTGAAGACTACGGACTTTAGACTAAAACCTACTCCTCTTCCCTAAAATACACCTTGTAAAAGTTCATCGATTTATCATCATCGTAACCTTTTTCGATCATGTCTTTATTGCCATGAATATAGATGTGGAAGTTCTTATCCAGCTTTAATACGCTTTTGTAGGCACGGGCCTGTTTTTTAACAGCAGATTCGGCGATTTCAAAATGATCAGCAATCGGACTTTCGTACTCTTGCTCGTAATTCTTCTTATAGTTTTTGAACGATTCAATCCCTTCGGCATTACCAATTACTTCATTACCGAATTCCTCAATATCAAAGGTTTCTTTTTCTTTGAAATATTTCATGGAGCGGTTTAAAAGGTCAATTTTATCGGCCTTGCTGATTTCGTAGTCATCATCCAGCTTCTGTGTAACGAAGTTCTTATAAACCCCAAGCACATTATTGGTTTGGTTATAACTATCGTTCCTGATTTTCAGTTTTAAGAATTCATCTTTCCAATAAACAGCAGAATCGTTGCTGCTTTTCGATTGATCCAACACCACAACTTTATAACCTTCTTCTTTATCAACATTAAAAATCAGGCAGCCTTTATCCAATTTATTAATACTGATGGCTTCTTGCTCGTAACTTACATTAAAGCCATCCTGCTCAGGATAAACTTTTAAGTAGGTATCTTTCGTTTCGGATTTAAAAACCCCAACCACATCCAGCTGCTCGCCTTCTATCTGCACCTTTTCAAAATAAGCAACATATAGCTCCCCAGATTTAATTTTCGGGTGGTTGGCTACATCGTATAAATGTTTGGCCAGTTGTTGCGAATCTTCGTGAAAAAGTTCGTTGTTTTCGAAAATTTCATGGACAAAATGAAATACTTCATTTAATTCTAAATTATCGTTGGGGTGATAAAACCGGTAGACTTCATTTACCTTTTCGAAAGGTTTTAAGAAATACTGCATCAACAGGTTTCCCAACACTTCATCATCAATTTTTAGAGGAGCATCAGATAATTTATAATACTCTTCAAGCAGTTTATTGCCTGTATGATGGATAGAAAGTTGCTTAAGTGAAGCCTCGAAAAATGAAATCATGGGGGCAAAAATAGTAAAATCATTGGTTAACCCCACTCAAATTCACTCACTCAATCATTCTCTCATTTTTTAATATAAGCCTCCGCTCTTTCTAAAAAGCTTTTTTCCTTTAACGATGCCTCCACCTCATTTATCGCTTTCATTAAGTTATTTTGAGTGTTCGTAATTTCTGCTGTGGCTTTAATAATCACATCCCAAACAGGCTCCATAGTAGAAAGAAGTGCTGTACCCTTTTCTGTGAGCTCAACCAAACGTTTACGGGTATCTACTTTATCTTTTTTAGACCGGATCAGTTTCTCTTTCTCCAATTCTTTTAACAAACTGATGGTAGAAGGGTGTGCATAACCAATTTCATCCGACAACAAAACCACATTCATGGTCGATTTTTTATATAAAGTATACAACACAGGGAACCATTTGGGTTGAAAATCAATTCCGAATGCTTTATAAATCAACAGGCCATCTTTACGGATCTGATCGCTCAGCCTTTGTAAACGCGTAGAAATGGCCAATAAACCAGAAGCATCAATTACATTTTGTTCCATTAAAGAGATTTTAAATCCAGGCTATAAAAAACGTTATCTACAGCCATGCGAGGGAAATAAAGTGGCAAATCTCCCATTGCAACTGGTTTAAATCCGTTACGTTCATAAAAACGGCAGGCTGCCTGCAATATATCCTTGGTACCCAAATATACTTCATTCAGTTTATTATCATTGCAATAGGTCAACAAGGTTTTTAATAAGGCCTGCGCAACGCCCAGCTCCTTCCCGCGGAATTCTTTTTTAACAAACATTTTTCTGATTGCCCCCGATTGATATTCAGGTACAGCAATTAAAGCAATAGTCCCAATCAATTCACCATTTATTATGGCACCCCGAAAAGCGCCGCCTGAGCCATCGTAATTTTTTTCTATATCCAACAAATCTGGCTGTGCTGCCAGGTCTATATCTACATTAAATTCTATTTGTTGGATTGGCAGAATTAACCCAATAATTGCTTCACAGAATTGATTATCTAACCGTTCAATTTTAAAGTCGTTTTGCATTGCTAAATATTATCAAACAAATATATGTAGTTAACTACGTATATGCAAAATGCAAATATCAATTGAACCTCAAATTTTTTGAAGGCTTTGGTATTGGAGAAAGTTATTTTGTGTTCTTTAACTTATTGAGGAAATCAACAATCTTTTTATCTGCATAATTGGCCACGCCTTCATGCTTGAAACACAATCTGCCCTGTTTATCAAAAATAACTGTTGTTGGTAAAGCGCCAGCAAATACTTTTTCAGGAATCTCGCTTTCTACTTTATAAACCGGCATTGCATATTTATGGTCCGCCATGAACCTGCTCGATTTCACAAAATCGCCATCTGCATCTGCAAAAATGAAAACAACATTTTTATCATCTTTAAACTGGGTATACAATTTATTGATCGAAGGCATTTCAGCGCTGCACGGCGGGCACCAGGTTGCCCAAAAATTAAGGAAAATAATCTTACCTTTTAAATCACCCAAATCTATCAGATTTCCTTTTATATCCTTAAACAGGATGCCTTTAAGGCTGGCAAAAGCTTTATCGGGCATTTCGATCCTAGGTTTATAAAAACCAATTTCCATTAATCCCCTAATTAAAAATGCTTTTGCATCAGGTACAAAAACGATTATCAAAAGGACAATGATAAATAAGGCGTTGAATATATTTTTTCTAATAAACTTCACTAATTGTTCGTTTTACTTATCGTAAATAATAAAGAAATGAGCCTGCAATTGGTACTTCAATAATTAATTAGAAGATTTATACCCTTCTTACGTTAAACTATCGATTAAATCGAAGGTCATAACACTATAAATACAATGTTACTTTGTAAATATATATAATTGCTTAGGAATTACTACTTTTGGCCTATTGAAAAAGCATAGACAAAACATTAAAAAATATCTATCGGCATTTATGCTGATCGTATTTGCTATTGCTTTAACTCCGTGGAGTGTTCTTCACCACCACAATCCTCTTCCGGTTGTGCAGAAAGAGGTCAACTGTAAACATGTTAGCCACGTGCAGGCCCACGGCGATACCTGCTTAATCTGTAATGCTAGTTTTGAAAAAAATTATGTGCAAACGCACCACATCTACAGAATCTTCTTATCAGCCAAAATTTTTAGCCGAACCGAAGCGACCTTAAAGAATGCCTTTACCGAAATAAAGCGCACTTGCCTACGTGGCCCCCCATTAGCATAATTTTTTCTTTTCAAGCACGTCCGTGCTTAATCAAATTATTTATATAAGAAACTAAAACTAGCTTCATTACGCTATTGCTTTGGTTTTTCGATCATTTTTATTTACTACAACACATGAAAAAATTACAGCTTATTGGCTTAGTAATTCTATATACATTATTAAGCAGCACCGTTTTTGCTGCCGCTTTGAAGAATATAACAGGTAAGGTTATTGATGCCAGCACCAAACAAACGTTGCCAGGTGCAACTATTTTTATCCCTGATTTAAAAGTTTCGGCAGTAACCAACAATGACGGAGAATTTACGTTGAATAACCTTCCTTCAAAAGGAAGTTACTTGGTTGAGGTACATTATGTGGGCTATAAAACGGCTACGCAGGTAGTAAACTTTGCCAATGCAACTGAATTAGCGTTTTCTTTACAACCTACTGCAATAGAAACAAAGGAAATTGTAATTACCGGAAGTCTAATCAGCAGTACCAGCAAAAGAAATAGTGCTTCTTCTGCAGTAATTGGCAAGGATCAGCTTTTGCAGCCTTCAACCAATTTAATTGATGCCTTAACTAAAATACCCGGTGTATCGCAGATTACCACTGGGCCATCTATTTCTAAGCCTGTAATAAGAGGCTTGGGCTACAACAGAATTGTAACTTTAGATGATGGGATAAAACAACAGGGCCAGCAATGGGGCGATGAGCACGGTATTGAAATCGATCAGTTTAAATCAGACCGCGTTGAAGTTTTACGTGGCGCAGCATCGTTAATGTACGGTTCTGATGCCCTCGGCGGTGTAATTAACCTATTAGAGCCAAGTACCGCACCAGAAGGGCAGATCAAAGGTGAATTTATCACCAATTATTCTACAAACAATGGCCTCACCGCTAACTCGTTAATGTTAAATGGTAACGAAAACGGGTTTGTTTGGAGAGCCCGTGGAACGTATAAAAATGCTTACTCTTTTAAAACACCAACAGGCTACTTCCCCAATTCGGGCTTTAACGAAACCGATTTAAGTGGTATGGTAGGTTTAAATAAAAGCTGGGGTTATACCCACTTAAATGTTTCAAACTTTCATAACAATATTGGTTTTTATGAGCCAACTCTAGATGACAATGGAAATTTTGTAAAAGAAGACGGTAGTGCTTTTACAAACGATGATTATAAAAACCGCACTTTGGAATACCCTCGTCAGGATATCCGACACTTTAAAATTGCCTTAAATAACAATTTCATTATCGGTAACGGCAATTTGAAAGCCGATTTTGGCTATCAACAAAACCAACGCCGCGAGTTAGATGGACCAGACCCAGCCTTATTCTTCGATCTTAAAACCTACAATGCAGACCTAAAATACTACATACACGAAACCAATGGATGGCAGCCTGTTTTTGGTGTAAGTGTAGATGATGCACATAGCCAAAATAAAGGAACAGAATTTTTAATTCCAGCTTACGATACTTTTGGTTTAGGTGTTTTTGCTTTTGCCAAGAAAAACTGGGAGAACAATACATTTAGCATTGGTGCACGTTATGATTTTAGAAAAAACAACGGAAAACAATTGTTTGATGACGGAGAAGAGCTTTTCGCACCTTTCAAAAATAAGTTTTCCAATGTAAGCGGCGCATTGGGTTTTACGCACCAATTTAACGAAGAATGGAACTTTAAAGCCAATGTGGGTTCTGCATTTCGTGCGCCAAACCCGGCAGAGCTAGGCTCGAACGGTGTGCACGAAGGTACATTTAGATATGAAATCGGTAACTCTGGCTTAAGTCCCGAGCGCAGTTACCAGGTAGATGCAGCTATAGAATACGAAGGAAAAATTGTAAGCGCAAGTGCAAGTGTTTATAACAACTACATCCACAATTATATTTATGCTTCCAACAATGGCGAACAAAGAGTAGCTGACGGTACACTTTATGATGTTTACCGTTACGGACAGGTAAACGCGAATCTTTACGGTGCTGAAGCAAGCTTAACCATCCACCCGGTTCCGTTTATCCACTTTGAGAATACCTTTGGATATGTTCATGCACAGAATAACACTTTAAACAGACCACTTTCATTTATTCCTGCTGGAACTTTGAGAAACGAGTTACGTTTCGAGCCTAAACTTAAAGGGACAAATGATGCCTACCTATCTGTGGGTATTAATTCGGCATTTAAACAAACGCGTGTAGATGATGTTTTCGAAACGCCAACCAGTGGTTATACACTATTAAACGCAGGTATTGGTGCTACATTCAATTTAGGCAAACAGCCAATCAAACTATCTGTTTCGGCCAACAACTTGTTAGGTCAGAAATATTATGACGCTTTAAGCCGATTTAAACCAGGCCGTTTTGATCAGGAGAATCCTAATTTAGGTGTTTACAATACAGGCAGAAATATCACTTTCGGATTGTATGTTCCTTTTACGTTGGTAAAATAACAAACAAATCCGTCATTGCTGAGGCACGAAGCAGGCTAATAAAGGCATATGCTAAATAGATTTGCTTTGTGCTTTGCATTTAATACCATATTATTTGTTTGGAAAGCAATGATAGTAGCATTTAGGATGGCTCCGGTCCCGCTAATGTTCCTGCCCCGATAGAAAAAATCGGGGCATCCACTTATATCGGGTTTAGGTGGATAGGATTGTGGTTCTATGTGCCAGCCACATCATAATTAATTTAAAATGGGAAAAGCCGACAAATGCCGGCTTTTTCCATTTTTTGGAAACCTATGATCATTTCTTAAATGTTTCTCTTTTTGCCCTAATGTACTGGTTTGGCCATTCGGTATCATCGCCAAGTACTTGCGCCGCATGTGTAGGGAAATAAGGATCACGTAACGATTCGCGGGCAATAAAAATCAAATCGGCTTGCTCTTGCTCTAAAATTTCTTCCGCCTGCTGTGCCTCCACAATTACGCCTACTGCACCTGTATAAATGCCAATTTCGTTCCTGATCTTATCAGCAAAAGGAACCTGGTAATTTGGTCCGGCTGGGATAAAAGCATCAGGCACATTTCCTCCCGACGAAGCATCTATTAAATCGACTCCACGATCTTTTAAAACCGCAGCTAATTGTAGCGAATCATGCTCGTTCCAGCCACCTTCCGTCCAGTCCGTTGCAGAAATGCGAACAAATAAAGGCAGGTTCTCTGGCCATACCGATTGTACGGCTTCAACCACATCAATTACCAAACGAATACGGTTTTCGAAACTTCCACCGTAAACATCTGTACGTTTATTGCTTAGCGGACTAAAAAACTGATGCAGTAAATAACCGTGTGCAGCATGTATTTCTACAACTTTATAGCCCGCAGCCAATGCACGTTTAACAGCTGCCCGGAAAGCAAAAACAATATCCTGAATCTCTGCTATCGTTAATTCATGTGGCTCAACCTGTCCTTGCTTAAAAGAAATTGGAGATGGTGCAACTGGTTTCCAGCTATTTTCACCTGAGGCTAGCTGCTCACCACCATTCCAAGGCACCTCACAACTGGCTTTTCTACCTGCGTGTGCCAATTGAATGCCTGCAATTGCTCCATTATCATGGATAAACGAAACAATCTGTTTTAATTTAGCTACATGTTCATCTTTCCAGATGCCCAGATCCGCATAGGTAATTCTTCCATCAGCAGTTACTGCAGAGGCTTCCTGGATAATTAAACCTGCACCACCAACGGCACGGCTTCCTAAATGAACCAAATGCCAATCGGTTGCAAAACCATCAATAGCCGAATACTGGCACATTGGGGAGATGACAATTCTATTTTTTAAGGTTACATCCTTTATGGTAAAAGGAGAAAATAATTTAGACATATCTTTTTAATATTTTAATCACGAAGGGCACAGAGAAATACACAGAGCACACCGAATGCCTTTCTCTGTGAAAAACTCCGTTTGCTCTGTGGTTAATATTACAATTAAAAACCAGCTTTCTTTAATTCGGTATTGATGAAATGAATTTCTTCAGCGTTTAATTTTACGTTTATGGCTTCTGCATTTTGTACAGCTTGCTTTTCATTCCTTGCGCCAACCAAAGCAACGGTTATGCCTGGACGTTCAACCGTCCAACGTAAAACCAACTGAGATAAGGTAGCATTTTTCTCGTCGGCCAACGGTTTTATTTTAGCCAAAAACGCATTTGTTTTTTCGATACTTTCTGGTGAGAAAAATTTATTCCCCTGACGGTGATCACCCTCTTCAAACTTATAATCGGCAGTCATTTTCCCGGTTAACAAACCGCGTTCCATCGGACTATAAGCCAAAATTGATTTATTTTTTTCGATGCAATATGGAACAGTTTCCTCCTCAACACCGCGGTTTACCATGCTAAATGGAATCTGGTTGGAAATAATTTCTAGCGTTTGATCTGCTTCTTTTAATTGTGCTACATCATAATTGCACACCCCTGCATAACGCACTTTACCCTGTTCAATTAACCTGCTCACCGCTTCGAAAGTTTCGCTGATCGGTGTGGTTACATCTGGCCAGTGGATCTGGTAAAGGTCTATATAATCGGTACCCAGGCGTTTTAAAGATTGTTCACATTCATAAATCACACTTTCTTTTCCAGCATATTTATAAATATCAATCTCTTTTCCGTCGTTGTTTTTACTCTTAAAGCCGAAGTCGCCTTTGGCCAGATCCCAACGCATTCCGAATTTTGTTACCAGTTGTAATTTATCGCGTGAGATGCCTTTTATTGCATCGCCGACAATTTCTTCACTATCGCCCTGACCATAAATTGGAGCGGTATCGATGGATGTAACCCCTAAATCGTAACCTGCTTTAATTGCATTAATTGCATCGTTTCTATCTGTACTTCCCCACATCCATCCGCCGGCTGCCCAGGCACCAAAAGTGATTACCGAAAGTTCCAAATCTGAGTTTCCTATTTTTCTGTATTCCATAATTATTTTTTAATGATTTTATCAACCGCATAACTGTTATGTGGCAAGTAAGCGAGTAGTACCGATAAAAATGCCACATGAACGAGTTGAGAGGGCAATGCCTCCCAATTCTCAATTACTGTTGTACCGAAAATCAGCGCTAAAGAAATTACTCCCGCAAATAATAATCCTTGCCTTGTAAATAATCCCAATATAATCATTAGCCCCGCTATAAATTCGGCAAATGGCAAGATATAACTGAAGGGGATAATCAATGCATCCGGTAAATATGATTTAGAAAATTGCCCTACCATCCAATGGCTAAAACCAGCAAGCTTAGGCAAACGCACTAAGCCATGCCCAAAAAAACTTAAACCAATTGCCAAGCGGCTAAGTAAATATGCCCATTTTGTATCCATACTATATCGATATACTACAAACATACAATCTCCACATTAAGGATGTTTTGATGCAACAAGTATTAGACTGATATTTTACCTTCCCGTGGCGTAGCGCGCGGAGCGATGGGCGTGAAAACGCTAACCCCTATTCGCTCAGCGCTAAAATTTTTTCTTTAAAAATTTGGAGATGACCAAATAACATTATAATTTAGTGTATTATTTAACTAATACAGTAGATATGATCAATATTAACAATCTTAATTTTGGCTACAGCAAGCACAAGCCATTATTTAAAAATATGAGCATGCGCTTAAGCAACGGCCATATTTATGGTTTGCTTGGAAAAAATGGCGCAGGTAAATCCACTTTGCTAAAAAACATGGCCGGTTTAGTTTACGCGCAGAGCGGCACATTGGAAGTGATGGGTTTTAACCCCGCCAAAAGACAGCCTGCGCTTTTAGAGCAGATCTGTTTTATACCAGAAGAGTTTTATTTGCCATCTGTTAAAATAGATGCCTATTTAAAAGCGAATGCTCCATTTTACAAAAATTTTAATCACCAGTATTTCACTGATCTGATCAAAGAATTTGATATTCCGGTTGAACAGAAACTCATCAATATGAGTTATGGCCAGAAGAAAAAAGTAATTATTGCCTTCGGACTGGCTACACAAGCCAAACTGGTGATTATGGATGAGCCTACCAACGGTTTAGACATTCCTTCTAAAGCGCAGTTTAGAAAAATCATGGCTTCTGCTATGACAGATGAACGTTGCATTATCATCTCTACCCATCAGGTTAGAGATTTAGACAACCTGATAGACACCGTAATTATGCTTGACGAAAATGATGTTGCCCTTAAAGCTACAGTAGAAGAAATTACAGCAAAATTAACTTTCAAAAAAGTTAAAGAAATCGACGATAGCATTATCTATGCTGAACCTTCACTTTCAGGCTATAATGTGGTAATGCCCAACTACCACCAGGAAGAAAGCAAGTTGGACATGGAACTTCTTTTTAATGCCCTACTTGCCGAAAAAATCAAATTTAAACCTTTATTCAGTTAAGCAATGAACAATACATTTAATATCAATCGATTTGGCTTATTGCTTAAGCGGCAGTGGCTTGATTTTGGGAAAATTTACCTGATTAGTTTTGGCGTATTGATTGGAATTTTAGCCCTATTTTATAGCATAAGTTTAACGGATGACAGTTTAAGAAACCTCTCCTCTAACACTTTAAATTTTAGATATCCACTATTTCTAATTACTGGTTTTCTGTTTTCAAGTATTATAGCGAACAGTTATTTTATGCACTTAGGGCAAAAACCTAAAGCAATTATCAACATTCTAATCCCAGCATCGAGCACTGAAAAGTTCTTGAGTGCGATATTCTACACACTCATTGTTGCAATCCCAAGTTACTTGTTGTGCTTTTACGTTATTGATCTTGCCTTTGTTTCTTCTGTTAGGGCAACGAATACCCTTACATCAAGTTATATTGATTACCAGGGCAAAAAAGTGGTTATAAACAATTTAGCCTATTTTTTTTCAACCGAAACCGTTAAAGATTTTTATCCATTTTATTATGTGCCCCTGTTAATCAATGGTGTTTTCTTGTTAGGGTCTATATTTTTCAAGAGCTTTCATTATGTTAAAACAGCAATTTCTGTGATGGCATTTGGGGTACTATGGGTTGCTTCGACAATTTTTATAATGCAACAACTAACCAACAATACGGTTTGGGTTGGAAACCACTACTGGCAGGATGAAAAGAATGTTTTTTTCATAATGAGTTTAATTGGCGTATTATTAACACTGGCATTCTGGTTCATCTCATTTATACGTTTAAAAGAAAAGGAGGCTTAAGATGGAATTTAATAATAACAAAGCCATTTACCTACAGATAGCTGAATACGTTTGTGAACAGATATTATTGGGTAAATGGAAAGCCGACGAAAAAATCCCATCGGTAAGGGAAATGGCAATAGAAATGGAAGTAAATCCGAATACGGTAATGCGTACCTACGAATTGCTACAAGGCAAGAATATCCTTAACAACAAAAGGGGAATTGGTTTTTTTCTGGCTGATGATACCATTGATCACGTGAAACAATATCGTAAGACTAGTTTTATTGACGATGAACTGCCCAATCTGTTTAGAAACCTTTACCTCCTGGGAATAGATTTCGGTGAACTACAATCACGCTACCAAACTTTTATATCAAAAAACTTCAACGTCTAAAAAATGAAAACAAGCAATAAACTATTAACAGGCCTGGCAATTACCCTGCTTATCGTTCCATTAACCGTTATGATCTTCATTGCCAAAGCAAACCGGATCGACAATAAAACCTATGATAAAATGTTAATGGGGGCCGAAACTATAGGTAATGATGAAGATCGGTTTATCAAAAAATACCCTGTCCAGGCATTTCAAAACGTGGTGATTAATGGATCAGAATCATCTTATCTTAACGTAAAAATAATTGCGAGCGATAAATTTTTACTTAAAGCAACTAACGATCTTGCTCCTCTCATCGAATATAAAGTAGATCAAGATGGAAGACTTAATATAGCTTTAAAAGCAGAACAAAATTACCAGCATGGAACACTGCTGATTTTTTCGCCAACCTTAAAAGGAATTACTTTTAATAATGTATCGGTTGATAGATTATCAGTAAATACAGATAGTTTAAATGTAGAGATCACAAAAGGTGTGAACTTCAGATTTGGTGAAGATGTGAAAGTCAAAAACCTGCGCCTGGTAAAGAAGACTATATATCAAGAACAAGATGTGGTGATACCCGGCATTACCATTGAAGATGCAAAAATTGAAAACCTTCGGGTTGATATCAATGCAGCATATTTAACCGTAAACAACACGCCGCTCCGGAACGTTGATTTAAAATTGAAAGACGCAAAAGCAGAATTCAAGAATGAAGAAAATAGAATCATTGCACCAATAGAAACCCTCTTGTTAAATAGTACGGGCAAAAATGATGTTAATTTTCAGCACGTAAAGATTAACAAAACAAGTGGAAATCTTTCTGACGAAACTAGTATCCAATTACCAACCGTTAATTTAAAACAATTGATTAAATAGCAATAACGCTGATTAACCTAATAATACGATGGTTATGTAAAAAAAGGCATGATTTTTAAGCTAACTAATTGGCAAAAGTTTAACTTGGGCCAATTAGCTTTTTAGTTTTTTACATTATTACCAATCATGAAGAAATATTTTCTTTTATTTGCCCTCAGCCTGTTCGTTTTTAGCCATGTACATGCACAAAAAATAGATACCCTATCTATCACCCTTGATAACGTTAAATACCCTTATCCGGTTAAATATTTTCCTATCCGCACCGAAGGGCAGGATATTAAAATGGCTTATATGGATGTTGCACCAACCGCAGCTGCCAATGGAAAAACAGCCATCTTATTCCATGGGAAAAATTTTGGAGGTTATTACTGGGGCAATGTAATTAAAGCCTTAACCAACATCGGTTACCGGGTTATTGTACCTGATCAAATTGGTTTTGGCAAATCATCTAAAGCGTTTATCCATTACAGCTTTCACCAAATGGCTACTTGGAATAAAAGGCTTCTAGATACCTTGGGCATTCAAAAAACCGTAGTTTTAGGGCATAGCATGGGGGGTATGCTGGCTACACGCTTTGCTTTGATGTACCCGGAAACAACTGAAAAACTCTTGCTCGAAAATCCAATCGGGCTGGAAGATTATAAAACTTTCATTCCTTATATCACCACCGCACAACAATACCAAACGGAACTTAAAACCACAGCAGAAAGTGTTCGTAAATATTACCAGGGTTCCTATTTTACCTATTGGAAACCTGAATACGAATACCTGGTGAGCATTGCCGGAGGCGTAACCTATAGCTCCGACTACCCACGCTGGGCTAAAGTTGCCGCACTAACTTATACTATGATTTATGAACAACCTGTGGTCTACGAATTTCAGAATTTAAAGGTTCCTACTGTTTTGTTTATTGGTAAAGAAGATAAAACCATCGTCGGCAAAGGCCTGCTTACACCAGATCAACAGGCTTTACATGGGCAATATAAACTTTTAGGAAAGCAAACTGCAGCCAAAATTATTGGTGCTAAAATTATCGAATTTGATGCCTGCGGACATATTCCGCATGTCGAAATCCCGACAGAGTTTTTGGTGGCTTTAACAGGTAGTTTGTAATACGAAAGAGGTCAAATCAAAAAAGATGTCATCCTGAGCTTGTCGAAGGAAAATCTTTTTTGATTTCTTTTAAGAATAACGGTCTTCGACAGGCTCAGACTGAGAGTAGGAATAGCGAACTTAATTTCTAATTAATCTCTTTTCCTAGAATTTTATTAATACCCTGCATTTCGAAATCGATGTCCTGCCCCATCGATTTCATTTTACCATACAGCTCTACACGTAGGTGGCTATTAAGCACAATTCCCGTTTTCATATCAAGTGAAGTTTCTCCCGAGTTCGTTCCTTGTAAATCAGTTTCCATTTTGTTGCCCATCACTTCAAAATTTCCTTTTGAGACTAATGTTCCTTTTACGCTCAAAATAGCAATACCATCTTTCACTTCCTTCAATGTGTATTGTGTAATCGTTTCAATGGGCATACTCAGCTGCATTTTGGTATCAACGGTCCAGCTGTCGCCTATTTTAACCGGTTTATCGGGGTAAATTTTAAACGACGATTCCATGGTTTGTTTCACCGCCTCATTACTAAATTGTTTACTTAAAGCATTTTTAATCTGTTTAACCTGACTGGTATCTTTAGTCATCCTTGCCGCCATATTATCGAGCATTTTATCTATGCCAGCAACTGTTTTAATCCCACCATTTGGGCTTACAGTCATATAAAAAGAAGCACCCTTAAAACCACTGAAAGGATTCTTTTTGGTACTGTCCTGATCATCTGAACTATAGCTCATGGTGTTGCCCATTGCTACAGATTTAATGAAAATCTTATTATAGGTAACTTTTACATCCTTTTCGCCACTATGGCCTTCGGTAATATCAAAAGTATAGTCCGTTCCAATGCTTTGGGTTAAGTGTACATCCCGGCCAGCAATTTTCTGGTTAATAATCTGTTCGGAAGTGATTGTAAAATCGTACTTATAGCCCGTTGGATAATTTTGTCTTAGCACATAGGTTTTCTGCGCAAAGGCGCTTATAGAGACTAAACTCCAGATAACTGTTGCAAATATTTTCATTAGTGGATTGATCATTTTAACCTGCAGGCTGTTGCGCAAAAATGCGGCTTAACTGAAAATATAATTCTGGATGTTTGTCCCTTAACTGTTCAGGTTTTTCAAAGAAATATTCAGAAACCACAGCAAAAAATTCAGCCTGATTGGTAATGGCATAAGGGTTAATATCCGATTTATTGTCTTCAATTTTTTCCATTTCCTCATGCATCATCTTAATCCAGGGCAAAGTATATTCATGAGCGATTAAATTCTCCGGCACCCCATCTGTTGCGCCGTCAGATTTATCCAAAAGGTGTACAAATTCATGTATAGCCGTATTTTCTTTCCCTGCACTTTTAGAAAAACCGTGTCGCAGGGCCGAACGCGATAAGATCATTTGTCCATTCATGTAGCCTGTTCCTACCATCCCCATAATGTTCCTTTCGCCACCTTCAAACTGGAAATCTTTATTAAAAGTATCCGGATACAATAAAACGCTGGTTAAGTTTTTGTATTGCCAATCGTCAAAACCAAAAATGGGGATAACTGCGCTCGAGGCAATCAGCAACTCGTCTAATGTTGTCATTTCTAAACCCACCGCTTCTATCTTAACCGTGCTGAAAAACGCGGCCACTTTCTGCTCAAACCTCAGCTTATCGGTCGAATCGAGATTATGGTAATACCCTACATAATCATCCAGTATCTTCTTGTCTACATCCGTTAAAGGCTCAACAGTAGCCTTCTTTTTTTTAAGGATGAGATAAAGGGCAATTAGAAAAATAGGAATTAAGTAGGCAAGTGGAAGCGAGTTCATAAATGGGATTACACAGATTAGGGGATTACAAAGATTGGATGATGATTTATATTAGCTTTCAATAATTTCTAATTGGGTCAAAACATCCTCGCGTGTAACCGGATATGGTTTATTGTTGTTTATTGCTTGATAAACGGCTTCGAAAAGTGGCAAATAACTTCCTACTTCTGATGGAATCGCCTCCTCGGTTTTATGGCCTTCAGCATCAATGGTTGTTAATAAACCATCTTTACTTGCGGGCTCAACACCATAGCCTGGATCGGTTAATTTCATACCCGCCAGCAACTGTTCTTCCTGAATATCTGTTCTTTGTTTAATAAAACTTCCATTTACGCCATGTAAAACAAACCCCGCCTGCGGATTCACCACCAACATACTCGCCGTAACAAAAACTTGCAGACTATTTGGATAACTCAGCTGGATCGAGAAATAATCATCGACCAAAGTACCTACCCTATTTTTACCCAGAATTTTATGGTAACTTAATGGTTTGCCAAACAGACTGATTACCTGGTCTAACAAGTGTGGACCTAAATCGTATAAGAGTCCACTGGCCGCTATCGGGTTTTCTTTAAATGCCTTTGGCCCAATTACATTACGGTAGCGATCGTAACGCATATGAACTTCAACTAGCTTACCCAGTTTACCACTTTCAATTACCTTTTTCACCGCGATAAAATCACTGTCCCAACGGCGGTTCTGGTAGAAAAAGATTTGTTTCCCTACACTATCGGCGAGTTCAAAAAGTTCTTTTGCCTGTACAGCCGTTGCTGTAAATGGTTTTTCAACCAGAATATGTTTATGTTTGATTAGTGCCGCTTTAGCATGTTCATAATGTAGGTTATTGGGGGTATTAATGACTACCAATTCTATTTCCTCATCATTCAAAAGTTCATCAACACTGTTGTAACTTGTAATATTTGGGTAATTATTAAACGCTTTTTTCTGACTGCGTTCTACTATAGCCTTTAAATTGAATCCACTATGTGCCTGTAAAAAGGGAGCATGAAAAACTTGCCCCGACATGCCATAAGCTAATAAACCCGCATTAATTGTTTTATTGATATTCGTATCCATAGGTTATAAATGTAGCTAAAAATACAATTACGATTCAAGCTTTAATGTTAAAACCGCAAAGCTTTTACTTAGGCCTTACACCTTTTTACCTTATCTTTGCAAGATATGAAGCCATCGGAGATTAATGCCAAGTGGAAAGTTTTACAGGAAAAAATTTCGAAGGAATTTGATTCGGATTTTCCTGACTTAAAAGTAATGCTTTTTCTAATTGGCGTTCAGGAATTGGGCAAAGGACCAAAGAAATACAGTAAACGCCAAAAAGAGGAACTGATGCACATTGCTACCTGCCGTTTATTGAGCGAAATGGGCTTTTATGAGCTTGAGGGCTTAGATCAGGACGGCTGGCCCCATTGGAAGTTAATTAAAGCCATTCCACCTTATACCATGCTCGAGCAGGAAATGCTAATGAAATCGCTTGTGGTGAGTTATTTCGAAGATATTTATTCGTAAATTTATCGTGATGTTGGATGTTAACATCCGACACGGATTTATTCAAATACTTATTTTAAAGATTTGGAAAGCAAGGCCATTACATCTGTTTAAGTTAGTCGGGCTTTTCGCTATATCTCCCAATCCGATGAAGAATCGGGATCGGGAGGATACCGCTGCAATCCCGTTTAAACCATTCGTTTCCTGCAGCTATTTGGGGCTGCAGGGCGGTTAGAAAA
>Ga0182006_1000549_pt1 | contig 28296 bp, 16 predicted proteins | sample Sormic07211104_1_FD_123022 | JGI IMG/M metagenome (GOLD analysis project Ga0182006, IMG submission 123022) | Rhizosphere microbial communities from Sorghum bicolor, Mead, Nebraska, USA - 072115-104_1 MetaG | ecosystem: Host-associated > Plants > Roots > Rhizosphere | place: USA: Nebraska...
AAAAAACACAGATCATCAATAAGGCTAAACAGGTGTTGATTTTTAGTAATGAATTACACATGACGAGGTTTTTATAATATTTTTTAGAGAAGGATATTGCGCTAATATAGGTCACCATTAACCTAGAATCCAGTTGAAATTTGATCTGTTCTAATGTTATTTTGATTAAGATGTTCCTCTTTTAAGTATATGCTTGAGCAAAAAAACGTTGATATTGGTCAAATTAGCATCGATAAAGAAAGTATAAAAACTGGTAAATTTGATATTGTTAACAACACACACACACAAATAGTTATCTGTATTAATTGGTTTTTATTTAAAAATGGGAAAAAATATTTTCCTTGCCTTGCTGCTATTGTGTATAGCCGCTGGTGCAAGTTTAGCAGATTCGGGACACTTGTCCTTAAAGTCAGATACGACAAAACATTTTTCACATCCTGACCGCATTAGGTATGACGGTTCATGTAGAACCATTGAAGATACTTGCCATGCCCGGTCGGTCAGGGTGGAAGAAAATTTTGATGGTGGCTGGTTGTTTGCACGCTATGGTTTACAACCAGATGGTACGGAAAAGACAGAGCCAAAAGATGTTGCGCCTCAGATAGTTGCTTTTAATGATTTGCATTGGAGGAAGTTAAATCTTCCGCATGATTGGGGCGTTGAAGGTTCTTTTAGAACTGACCTGGATGGTTATACCGGAAAACTCCCCTGGCGGGGGATTGGCTGGTACCGTAAACATTTTAAGATGGCATCAGCAGAAAAAGGGAAACAGATTTACGTAGATTTTGATGGCGCTATGGCCAATGCGGAAGTATGGCTGAACGGGCATAAAACTGGAGAACGGCCTTATGGTTATAGTTCATTCAGAGTTGATCTTACACCTTATATACTGTTTGGAAAAGAGAATGTCATCGCTGTTCGGCTGAATACCGAAAAGCTGGGTTCAAGATGGTATCCTGGTGCTGGTATATACCGGCACGTACGATTGGTCAAAACAAATGCAGTCCATGTAGTACAATGGGGTGCTTTTGTAACGACACCAGAGATCAGCTCCGAGAATGGAAGGGCAAAAATTGAAGTCAAGATCGACAATCATTTACCAAAAGCAGTTGAAATAAATTATGCCGTAGAAATTTATGAGCTGGACAGCAATGACCGGCCGGGCAGGAAAGTAGCGACAGGCAGTCCGCAAAGTATGAAATTGGATGCTAATGGCATTCATGCAGAAAGCGTGCAGATAGACGTTCCTCATCCCTTGTTGTGGAATCTGGAACAAAGCCATCGGTACCTGGCCCGCATCAGGGTGTTTGATGGGAATCAATTATTAGATGAATATGATACACCATTTGGTTTCAGAACGATAGAGTTTACACACAGTAATGGTTTTCTACTTAATGGTAAACGGGTGCAGTTGCAGGGAACCTGTAACCATCATGATCTGGGTGCATTAGGTACTGCTGTGAATATTCATGCACTTGAACGGCAGCTCCGCATTCTGAAGGCTATGGGTTGTAATGCTTTGCGTACATCACATAATCCTCCCGCACCGGAATTGTTGACACTGGCCGACAAAATGGGTTTTCTGGTCATGGATGAAGCCTTTGATTGTTTTCTACAATCAAAGGATAAAGGCGGAAACGACTATGCACGCCTGTTTGAGCAATGGCATGAAAAAGACTTAGCTGCCATGATTATGCGGGATAGGAATCATCCGTCTGTAATTATGTGGAGCATGGGCAATGAAATTCCAGAACAACATGTGCCGGCCAAATTTTATTTGTTCAACCAATTACGCAACATTATTCATAAATATGATACTACTCGTGCCGCCACTTGCGGCATTTCTTTACCTAAGGAAACGGCTTTCAGCGGTGTCGAGTTAAACGTGGATGTTCATGGGATGAACTATGCTTCGGGTAAAGCCTATGGTGGTGCAGATTTGTATGGTCGCTTTCTTAATTTCAAAGGGCATGAACAGTTAGCCGGTTATGGCAGCGAAACCAGTTCTACCATGAGCTCAAGAGGCGAATATTTTCCAGCATCTTTCCAGATGTCTTCGTACGATTTATCCGAACCTGGCTGGGGTTCTTTACCTGATGCAGAGTTTGAAGCGTTGGATAAATATCCGGCCATCTGTGGTGAATTTGTTTGGACCGGTTTTGATTACCTTGGAGAACCCACACCTTTTAACAGCGATGCCAGCGTATTGCTGAACCATTCCGGGATGAGTAAAGAAGAATTGGAAAAGGAAAAGCAGAAATTGACAGAAATTGAAAAGAACCGCCCTCCCTCCCGCAGCAGTTATTTTGGAATGGTAGATTTGGCCGGATTTCCAAAAGACCGTTATTACTTGTACCAGGCAAGATGGAGACCTGATTTTTCAATGGTTCATATTTTACCACATTGGAATTTTCCCGATAGGATTGGAAGAATAACGCCGGTCTTTATTTATACATCGGGTGATGAGGCAGAATTATTTTTGAATGGAAAATCACTGGGCAGAAAAAAGAAACAACCCTTTGAATATCGGCTGAAATGGAATGACGTAAAATATGAGCCGGGAGAATTGAAAGCAGTGGCTTATAAGAAGGGGAAAGAATGGGCTACTTCTGCTGTGAAAACAACAGGGCCTGCTGCCACACTGCAGCTTACCGCTGATAAAAGCGAAATACAGTCAGATGGAACCGACCTGGTTTTCGTCACTATAGCTATCACAGATAAAGATGGAAATAAAGTGCCTACAGCCAATCAGGAAATTTCCTGCCGGATAATGGGGGATGGTGAAATCGTTGCAACAGATAATGGCGATTCGACTTGCCTCATTTCTTTTTCATCACCGTGCCGTCCGGTCTTCAATGGTTTGATGCTGGTGATCATAAGGACCAAAGCCCATGCTGCGGGGAAGATTAAATTGGTGGCGGAATCTCCCGGCCTGGAGAAAGGAGAAAACGTGATTAAAGTGATCAGATAGCCTCATAACCATTAAAATGCAAATTATACACGTAGCTAAAAATGTGCGGATGGAAAAAAATGATATTGATTTGCCAGAACTGCTTATAAATAAAGCAAAAGAAATGTCGATTATTGAGATAAAAACAAACCTGAAGATAAATCAACCATAAATAATCTTTTAAATGATCAAGATAAAAACCCTAATCCTACTATTTACTTTTCTAACAGCAACTGCAGTCTACGCAACAGATAGCAAACCCAAAAGATTGTGGTATAAACAACCAGCAAAAAAATGGGAAGCGGAGGCTCTGCCGATAGGCAACGGGCGTATGGGGGCAATGTTATTTGGTGGTATCAAGACCGAGCGCATACAGTTCAACGAACAAAGTCTTTGGGGTGGAGACAATAACTGGGATGGCGAATATCAAACAGGGATTCGTGGCTTTGGTTCCTACCGTAATTTCGGAGAATTTGCTATAGATTTTGACCATGCTGATGAGGCTAAGACCTACCAAAGGGCTTTGGACATCACTACTGGTCTTCATACCACATCATTTGAGATCAATGGTGTCACATTTAACCGGGTGGCTTTTGCCAGCCACCCCGATCAGGTCATGGTTTTTAAATATACAGCCAGTAAGAAAGCTGCATTATCCGGCAGTATTTCAATGCACTCAGCGCAGGAAGCCATCAGTAAAGCAGATAAAAATGAATTGAGTTTTATGGGGGAGATGGGGAACCATTTGAAGTATGCTGCAAATTTGCAACTAGAGCATACTGGAGGCTCTGTTGAAGTTAAGGACAATACCTTAGTCTTTAAAAATTGTAATACTCTGGTGATTTACCTGAATGCCCGTACCAATTACAAGGCGGATTACCAATCCGGCTGGAGAGGCGCAGATCCTATGCCAACGATTGAACAGGAGCAAAAAAATGCCCTTAAACTAGGTGACGGAAAATTACTTGACAGACATATTAAAGACATTACCCGGCTAACAAAAGCCGCTACTATTGATATCGGTACAACAAACGCTGATGTGGCTGCACTTCCGACGGATCTTCGATTAAAAAAATATGAAGCTGGAGGCAAAGATCCTGATCTGGAAGAAACCTTATTTCAATATGGACGCTATTTATTAGCCAGCTGTTCACGTCCGGGTGGACTGCCGGCCAACTTACAAGGCTTATGGAACAACAGCAATGCGCCAGCCTGGGCAAGTGATTACCACAATAACATCAATATTCAGATGAATTACTGGGCTGCAGAATCCACAAATCTTTCTGAATGCCACGTTCCGCTGATAGATTTTATTGTTGCCGCAGAGGAGCCTTGCCGGATCGCCACCCGGAAAGCCTTCGGAGAAAAGACCCGGGGATGGACGGCGCGGACCAGTCAAAGTATATTTGGTGGTAACGGCTGGGAATGGAACATTCCTTCCAGCGCCTGGTATGCACAGCACGTTTTTGAGCATTGGGCTTTTACTCAGGACAGGGAATATTTGGGGAAAACCGCTTATCCGATCCTTAAGGAAATCTGTGAATACTGGGAAGACCGGCTAAAGAAAATGCCGGATGGAACATTGATGGTACCCAATGGCTGGTCGCCTGAACACGGACCGCGTGAAGACGGGATTATGCATGATCAGCAATTGGTCTGGGACCTTTTTCAAAACTATTTGGATGCAGCCAAAGCACTTGGAATTGATCCTGATGATCAAGCTAAGGTAGCCGATATGCAAGCGCATCTTGCGCCTAACAAAATTGGGAAATGGGGGCAGCTGCAGGAATGGCAGGAAGACAGGGATGATCCAGATGATCAGCACAGACATACCTCTCATCTGTTTGCTGTATATCCCGGAAGACAGATCAGTAAAGTCGCAACACCTGAACTGGCGAATGCAGCCACCGTTTCCTTGAGGAGCAGGAGCGGAAACTATGGGAAAAATATCAATACCCCTTTCACCGTGGAGTCAACAGTAGGAGACAGCCGTCGTTCCTGGACATGGCCATGGCGTTGTGCCCTATGGGCCAGGCTGGGCGAAGGCGAAAAAGCAGGAACGATGATCAGAGGTTTACTTACCTATAATATTTTACCCAACCTCTTTGCGAATCATCCTCCATTTCAGATGGACGGCAACTTTGGTATCAGTGGTGCAATGGCCGAAATGTTATTGCAAAGTCAGGCTGGAGAAATACAATTATTGCCCGCTCTTCCCAAAGATTGGGCAGCTGATGGATCGTTTGAAGGCTTGAAGGCACGAGGAGGATTTACCGTAAATTGTAAATGGCACAATGGCAAGGTCATCTCCTACCAGATCTCTTCAGAAAAACCGGAGAAAGTAAAACTGCGGATCAATGGCGAAATTAAAGAGGTGGTATCCTCAAACCTTAAACGAACTAAATAATCTAAAATGACCAGATTTTTTGTACTTGTATTATTGATAGTTGCTTTTTTTAATACTGCGCTATGGTCTAAAGTTCCTCCTCAGAAGAATTTAGGCCAGGATCAGAACAGTATCAGTAATTCATTCCTGGTACTGAACTATAACCCTAAAGCCCGGAGTTTCTGGCTGAGCACAACATCAGGAAAAAAGGTATTTGTGAAGGATCTGGTGCCAAAGGCGAATTTTATCAAAGTTAAAAAGGAAATGGTCAGTAACCCCGCTTTCGGTCAAGGCCAGGCATTGGTTGCCGGTAATGCCGATGGGTCTTCAGTTTCTTTTACACTCTATCCTTCACAACCATTTCTGTTTATTAGCCAAAGCATCAAAAATACAACTGACGGAATTGTTGATTATCCAAAACTTAGCCCGGTTTCCTTTTTGCTGGATCTTGGAAAACCGGCCAGTCAATTAAAAACACTTGGAACCGGAGGTCTGCTGGATCCGGATAAAAACCCTGGGAGTTACGTTTTCCTGACCAGTGTAGATCCTGTTTCAAGAAATGGAGTAGTAACGGCTTGGTTAACGAATGAAAAGGGAAGCGGTGTTGTATTTTCTAAGGTCAAAAGCAATTTGATTGAAATAGAACCTCGTATTGAATACGGTCATTTACGCTTACCTGCTGGGAAGACAGAAAAGACCGAAACTTTATTGGTGGGTTTTTTTGACGACGCCCGTTTGGGTGAAGAGCAGTTTGCAGAAGCAATTGCAAAGCAACAAAATATTAAACTTAAGCCCAGGAGCGCTGTGTATTGTACCTGGTATGCGGAGAAAAACGGCGGTGCTGGTACCGAATCGGGGACAATTGAATTGGCGGGTTTTATCAAAAATCAATTGAAGCCTTTTGGTCTTGGAGTGCTTCAGATTGATGACCAGTGGCAAGCTGGGAATCAATATAATGGCCCTCACCGGGGCTTTGACCGCGTTGATCCCAAAGGAGGCTATCCAAATGGAATGACCACCACTGCTAAAGCCATAAAAGCTGATGGTCTGACAGCTGGAATCTGGTGGATGCCGTTTAGCCGGAATCATCAGGCCCCGGAATTCAAAGACCATCAGGATTGGTTTGCAAAGCGGACCAATGGCAAGCCTTACGAAACCACATGGGGAGGAACTTCTCTTGACCTGACCAATCCCGAAGTTCAGCATCATATTGCTGATTACGCCAGCAGGATGCATCAATGGGGCTACGATTATTTCAAAATGGATGGATTATGGACCGGAACAGTTACCGAGCAGATTTATATTAATGATGGCTATAAAAATGACAGTATTGGAAACAGCATGCCTTTATTTAACCCTCTTAAAACGCAGATTGAAGCCTTTAGAGATGGTTTAAGAATTATACGCAAAGCTACTGGTGAAGATGTATTCCTATCGGGATGCTGTGTGAGCCAGAACATGAGGTCCTTCGGTGCCTCTATTGGCCTGGTCAACTCCATGCGTATAGGACCCGATTTCAATCATGACGGGCAAAGTATTCGTACCGGGGCTATAAGGGCATCCAGACTTTATTTTTTAAATGGAAGGGTTTGGTGGAACGATCCGGATCCTTCTATGCTGAGGGAGCGCGGGGAATCTACTGCCGATGGTGCCAGCAAAGGAATCGGCAGTTTAACAAGAGCAAGGTTACTTCCATCTTTTGTTGCTGTTTCGGGTCAGTTTTTTTTAAGCAGCGACTGGCTTCCAGACTTGCCATCAGACAGACTGGAAATTATGAAGCGCTGTATGGCTTCACATAAGGGCATTGCCCGGCCGGTAGATGCCTTTGATAAAATGCTTCCCTCCATTTGGATCGCAACAGATAAAAAATCGGGCACCGATCGTAATGTACTGGGATTATATAACTGGGAGACCAGCCCTCAGAAAATCGGTACATCTTTAAGCCGGGCCGGATTAAAAGATAAAACGACTTATTATGCCTTTGATTTCTGGGCAAACAAACCCCTGACAGATTTGTCTGGCTCGTTTGGATTGGAACTTCCTTCAGAATCCTGCAAGGTTATTGCGGTACGTGCCAAAGCTAAGCATCCGGTTGTGGTTTCAACGTCACAACACATTAGCCAGGGCATGATTGACCTGCTCAAAGAAGAATGGGATGGAGAAAGCCTTTCGGGATCAAGTAAACTCATCGGTGGCGATCTTTATGAGCTGCGTATTGCTGGAATGAATGATGGAAGGGATTGGAAATTAAGCAGCGCTTCTATGATTGGAAATCCTCCAGGTGTAAGTATTGAGGTATTGCCACAGGTGGAGAAGGGATGGCTGAGAGTGGTGATCAAGTCTACAGAAAGCCAGGTTGTAAAATGGAAACTAAAGTTTAAAAAATAGCCTTCAATGATCAATTTAAGAATAAAATTAGGATTAAAAGGTGTGTTGTTTTTACTCTTGTTGAATAGCAATTCAATTAAAGCCAATACCTTTTTTACTAAAACGGATACGATTTTTGTTAAAGCAAATATGGATGAGGATACTCAAAACATTCAAAATGCGATTAACAAAGCAAAAGAACTAAAAGGAAAGCCGGTTGTCATTAAACTTGAACAAGCCAATTATTCTCTTAAAAGAGCGCACTCATCAATGGTGGTCTATCACGTTTCAAATACAACTACCGTTCAAACGAATCCTAATTCAGTTAAACATATTGGTTTGTGGCTCAAAGGAATGAAGAATATTACCATTGATGGAGGAGGTGCATTATTGGTTACTTATGGAAAAATGACATCGTTTGTTATTGATCAATGTGAGAACATTACGCTGCAGAATTTTAGTGTAGATGCAGATGATCCTACCGTAGTGGAAATGAAAGTGGTGGAAGTGAGCAGTAATTGTTTGATCACTAAGCCACATGTTTCAGCTCGCTATGAAATCAATGATGGAAAGATCTGTTGGTTGGGACACGATTGGAAACTTGAGGGGGGGATAGCTCAAATCTATGATCCTGAAACAAATTATTCTACGCGCTGCAATTCACCTATGAATAATCTTAAGAGCGTTGAGCAATTAAAAGATGGTTTGCTTCGGTTCAATTATGATAAGGCACCAGACTGTAAACCAGGTCAGACATATCAAATGCGTGATGGCGTGCGTGATGAGGTTGCGGGTTTTATTTTGAAAAGTAAGAATGTAAAACTTCAAAATATAAAAATGCACTTTTTGGGTGATTTTGGAATTGTGGGCCAATATTCAGAGAATATTACTTACGATCATTTGATTTGCGAGCCTGAGTTAGGGTCGGGTCGTATTTGTGCAGGATTTGCTGACTTTGTGCAAATGTCGGGATGCAAGGGGAAAATAAAAATAATCAACAGCAGGTTTGAGGGGGCTCAGGACGACCCTATCAATATACATGGAACACATTTGGCAGTTCGGGAATATATTGGTGAAAACAAAATTAAAGTGAGATTCATGCATTCAGAATCTTATGGTTTCGAAGCTTTTTTTATTGGTGATAGCATTGAATTGGTCAATGCAAATACTTTATTATCCGTTCAAAAGGCAAAGATAACTTCCGTAAATCGGATCGATGATAATGAAATACTACTGACCTTAAATGAAAATGTCGATCCTTTGGTAAAGAAAATGAATAAAATTGCTGTTGAAAATGTGAGTTGGACGCCTGAGGTTGAGATTTCTAATTGTTATTTTTCCCGCATCCCGACTCGTGGAATATTGGTTACAACTCGACGTAAGGTGCTGATTGATCACAATGTTTTCTACCGTACACCAATGAGTGGTATTTTGATATCAAATGATGCAGGAAATTGGTATGAGTCTGGTCCAGTACATGATGTAACTATTATGAACAATCATTTTATCGAATGCGGGTCTCCTGTGATCAATATTCAACCAGAGAACAACTTAAGAGAAGGATATGTCCATAAAAATATTCGTATTGCAGGAAATAGATTCACTCTGAAAAATGGTAAAGCTATATATGCAAAATCCACATCTGGCATTGTGGTAGAAAATAATTTATTCCTGGGTAAAGAAATCAGTGACCCTGATCAGTATATAGAAGTAGAAAATTGCGAAAAGGTAATTATCAACAACAATAAAGTAATAAAAAGAAGATAAGAGTAAGTCTACAAAAAGGAAAAGGTTGGTTTGAGTTATTTAAAAGGTATGATTAAGTATATAAAAATAGTGTTTCTATTAATTGTCACTATGTTGGTGCCTGTATTTGGCGTTTATGCACAAAAGGAACCTGTAGATTATGTAAATCCTTTTATTGGCGCGAGCACCAGCATTGCTAAAGCAGGAGATGGTGCTGGATTGGGTAAAACTTTTCCTGGCGCTGCCACACCTTTTGGTTTGGTCCAGTTGAGTCCCAATACCATTACAGGCGGTGATAATGGCAGTGGTTATAGTTACGAACACACCACCATAGAAGGTTTTGCTTTTACCCAGATGAGTGGAGTTGGATGGTATGGTGACCTTGGAAATTTCCTGGTCATGCCGGCTACCGGACCATTAAAAACGTTTTCCGGTAAAGAGAACGATAAGGAGAAGGGATACCGTTCTCCTTATGATAAATCCAGTGAAAAAGCCGGAGCAGGTTACTATGCTGTAACTTTATCCGATGATCATATCCGGGCTGAAGCCACTGCAGCACCACATAGCGGTATACTAAGATTTACTTATCCGGCTGGAAAACAGTCACGCATCCAGATTGATCTGGCCCGTCGGGTAGGAGGGACATCTACAGAACAGTATGTAGAGGTTGTGAACGAACATACCATTCGTGGCTGGATGAAATGTACGCCTGAAGGCGGAGGCTGGGGCAATGGTGATGGAAAGCCTGATTATACTGTCTATTTCTATGCGGAGATGAGCAAACCCTTAAAGAAATACGGAGTCTGGACAGCGGATATACCTGAGGGTATGAAACGCAAAAGACAAGATGTAACCAGCAATGCCTACCAGGATATTGTGAAAAACTCTAAAGTTTTATACGGTATAAAAAAAATGCGGGGAAAACACTTAGGCTTTTTCTCTGAGTTTGAAACCAGGAAGGACGAGCAGGTTTTGCTAAAGGCAGGGATTTCCTTTGTAAGCATGGAGGGTGCAGAAAAGAACCTGCAAGCCGAAATACGGAAATTTAATTTTGATGAAGTTCATCAACAAGCAAGAGCACTTTGGGCAGGGGCTTTGAATAAAGTCAAAGTGACTGGTGGCACTGAAGATGAAAAGACAATTTTTTACACCGCACTTTATCATACCATGATTGATCCGCGCTGCTATACAGATATAGACGGGCGTTATATAGGAGGCGATCAAAAAGTTCATCAAACCCATAAGTTTGTTAAGCGAACGATTTTCAGCGGATGGGATGTATACAGGAGCCAGTTTCCGTTACAGAACATCATTAACCCTGCTGTCGTTAAGGATATGGTCAATTCTTTAGTAGAACTGGCCGATGAAAGTGGACAGCATTACCTGGAACGCTGGGAGTTTTTAAATGCCTACAGTGGTTGTATGAATGGAAACCCGGCAGTAAACATAATGGTTGATGCTTACAACAAAGGAATCAGAGAATTTGATATAGAAAAAGGCTACCGCTTTGCCAAAAATACCTGCGAAAAGTTTGGCAATGGTGATCCGGGACATTCCTTCCTGATTTCCGAAACCCTGGAACATGCTTATTCTGAATGGTGCTTGTCCCAGCTGGCAGATAGCCTGGGGAAACAAGAAGATGCCCGCTTATATCTCCGAAGATCCAAAAGCTATAAGAATATCTTTGACACCGCACAACATTGGTTTAGGCCAAAAGAAAGAAACGGAGCCTGGGCACCCTGGCCTAAAGATGGTATTTTGACCATGGGATATGGATGTACGGAAAGCAACCCTTATCAGCAAGGTTGGTTTGTACCTCAGGATGTGGATGGTTTGGCAGCACTGCTGGGTGGTAAAGAAAATACAATAAAGGAGCTGGTGAATTTTTTTGAGAAAACGCCTCAGTCCATGAAGTGGAATGATTATTACAATCATGCCAATGAGCCTGTCCATCTGGCTCCATTTATGTTTAATAAGCTGGGCAAGCCTTATCTTACCCAGAAATGGGTAAGTGAGATATGCCGCAGGGCCTATCGAAACTCCGTAGAAGGGCTTGTTGGTAACGAAGATGTAGGCCAAATGTCAGCCTGGTATGTGCTGTCAGCCAGCGGACTACATCCTTCATGCCCGGGAGAAAACCGTTTTGAGATCTTCAGTCCGGTTTTTGATAAGGTCGAAATACAGACCGATCATCATTTTGCAAAAGGAAAGGTTTTTACAATTACAGCGCATCATAATTCAGCTCAGAACCGATACATTCAATCTGCAAAATTGAATGGAAAAGATTACAACAAGTGTTATATAGATTTCGCCCAAATTATAGATGGTGATCAATTAGAATTATTCATGGGGCCTGAACCTAATACTTCATGGGGTACATCTAATTAAAACAGGGCAAAAATAACGTCGATATTAGTCAAATTAGCATCGATAAAGAAGGCTGAAAAACTGGTAAATTTGAATCTGTTAGCAACTCACACACAAATTGTTACTTGTATTCATTAGATTTTTATAAATGGAAAAAGCTATTTTTACCATACGTCTGGTTATTGTATTGCTGTTGGCTTTCAATTTCTCTGCAAAGGCACAATGGGATTTCAGTACAAATTATTTTAAAATCCATATCAGCAATAAGGGCTTTATCACCAGTATGAAAAATACAACGGTGACGCCCAGCAAGGAGTTTAGTCCTGCCGATAAACCTTCGCCATTGATGAGTCTTTATGACAGTAAGAAAAAGGTTTATTATGAACCCAATAAGGCATCTTATGACAAGAGCAATAAATCGATTACACTAAACTACCCTAATGGTTCGCTGGCCAGGATTTCACTGGTCCCTCAAAAAAAATATTTTAAATTAACTTTACTGTCTCTTAATCCGCGGAATGGGGTTGATGATATTCAATGGGGAGCAATCCATACCAATATAACCAACTTGTTTGGTGAAATCATTGGGGTGGCCCGAGATACCAGCGAAGTGACCAATTATGCGATTGGAATGCTGGCTCTTAATGACAATACATTGGGCGGTACTTCAGAAACCATTGCCGATGCGGCTCCCTTCCAGTATATCATCCATACACCTGATGCGAAGCGCTTTCCGTTGCCGGGCCATTTACACGAAGGACAGGTTTTTAGCCTTGGTGGAGATGGGGTAAGCGATGTTGCTTTTTATGCCCATAAAGAACCCTATTACCGCATTCTGTATGGGAATTCAGCTGTAGTGGATAACAGAGGACGGATTTCAATTAATTATCATTCTAGAGACAGAACCTTCAAAAGAGAGGTATATTACTCCTTAATACCCAATATGCCCGCAAATACGCCAAACCATATTGAAGTACAGCCGCTATCCGGAGTAGATTATATAGGCTCTTCCATTGCATTATGGGGAAGTCCGGACAGCACAGCACTGATGGATGTTATGCAGAATATTGTGTTATCGGAGAAACTGCCGCACCCAACCATTCATGGCAGATGGGTGAAAGACCCGGCTGCCTTTGTTCCTGATGTCCTCACAAGTGGTGGATTGTATGATAGCATTGTGCCCTATACGGCCAGATTAGGTTTTAAAGCCATCAGCTTATATGATCAGGGCTTTTTAAGACCAGACCGGGGCAATAAGGGGTATATTGACGGAAGAAATTTTGAGAAAAAAAACCTGAAATTCACCTCTGGAAATAAGTCGCAGAAAGAACTTGCTGAAATGGCTGCGAAATATGGAATTACTATAGGAAGAACCCCAATAACCAATTCTTTAGCCCCCGGCACCAAAGATGCCAGCCCTGTTCCAAGTGACAGTCTGTGTTATCAGCAGAAGCGCTTGCTGATAAATAACATTTCTGCGACAGATACTATCATTGTTGTGGATGATCCTACACATCTCGAAGAGATTGCGAGTTGGGAAGGACATTGTAAAGATTTAAATATCATAAAGATAGGAAAGGAATTGATTCATTATCTGGGTGTTTCTGATACAAAACCTTACAGGCTTTTAAATGTAAAACGTGGATATTGGAATACATCACCTGCAAACCACAAAGCAAAGGATACGCTTTACAAACTGCAGGTAACCATAAACTATGGCTATGATGGCTTGATTCCAAATATGGATTTACAAGATAAAATAGCAGAATACTATGCGGATGTTTGTTCTATCAACGGTTTGGGCTATTACGATTTTGACGGACAGGAATTTTTATTCAACAATGGACAAGGATATTATTCTGCAAAGCGTTTCTTCCGTAAAATGTTTGAAAGAGCTGCAGAACACCATATTTCCGATATCCGTTTTACAGGATCTACCTTATCCGAAGGCTCATGGCATTATCAAAGCATTTGGAATGTTGGAGGAGGGAAAAACCTGTACGATGTGGATACCAGAGAATGGGGCAGCAGTACCAGCCAGGGTAAAGACCTTCGCGATGTAACCTATTCCAATTTTTTTCCGGTAGGGATGGGCGGTAATTTTCCTATCAAAGCCAATTCAACGGTTGCACAATATGAACATATACAGGCAATTTCTGTAGGTGTTGGCACAACCTACAGTTTGACTTTAAACCAGAAAGATGTTGAAAGCTGTCCGCAGAAGGATGCCATTTTCAAAGTGATCAGGACCTGGGAAGATGCGCGTGCGGCGAATGCCTTTCCCCGCTCTGTAAAAAAGCAGCTTTCAGATCCAAAGAAAGACTGGACTTTAGAAAGAATAGACAACAATACCTGGACATTGTACCAGAAAATCAACGGCGTAAAAACGAATCCGATCATTTTGAAAAGAGACAAAGCTTATTAATATATTTAGAAATGAAACTTAGAATTCAACACTTGTTAGTATTGGTTGCCTTGATGCTTGCCAGCATGACGGATGGACATGCTCAGTCCAATTTTACCTCAGATTGGCTAATCAAACCAGTAACGGCTAAAGTCCAGGTCCGTGAAAGCGCCGACAGAAAAGATATTATCCTGGAAAATGGTCTTCTGAAAAGAGTATTCCGGATCGCACCAAACCTGGCCTGTGTAGATTATACCAATTTGAGTACAGGAAGACAGCTGTTGCGGTCCGTACGGGAAGAGGGCCGATTGGTTATTAATGGAAAAACCTATAACATAGGTGGTCTTTACGGCCAGAAAGAGAAGGCTTACCTCCTGCCGGAATGGCTTGATAGCTTTACTGCTGGTGCAAAGGATTTTAAATATGTTTCTTATGACGTGAAACCCATTAGCCCCCGTTTAAAATGGAACAATACCAAATACTGGGAATTGCATGCGAAGCCTGCTTCGGGTAAGGCGGTTTCCTTTTTGTACAAAGCAGGTGCTGCAGAACTCGAGGGCCTGGAGGTTCGGGTGAATTATGAATTATATGACGGGATACCTTTGATGGTTAAATCTCTGCAGATCTTGAATCGGGGGAATAAATCCTTTAAAATTGAAGGTGTGGTGAATGAGGTGTTGGGCATGGTGGAAGAAGAGAGCTCAGTAGAAGGCCGGTTTGATCTGATGAGAAAGCCCTCAGGTATTTATTTTGAGACCAATTACGCTTTTAATAATTCTATGAATTATGCAAATAGTGACCAGACCACGCACTGGAAACCAGATTCAACTTATACCTCGCAGGTGCATTATCGTTTTCAAACACCTGTACTGTTAGAAATCTATCCCGATAAGGCCCCTGGTATTGAGCTCAAAGCAGGAGAGACTTTTAACTCAGTTCGCACCAATGAATTGCTCATGAACAATGACGACAGGGAGAGTCGTGGCCTGGCCATTAGAAAAATGTATAGAACTATTGCCCCCTGGACTTCGGCCAATCCGATATTTATGCACCTTGTTGCCAGAAATGCAAACCAGGTGCGTACAGCTATTGATCAATGCGCCGCTACAGGTTATGAGGCCCTGATTCTAAGTTTTGGCAGTTATCTGAATATGGAAGATACCACACAATCCAATATCACCTCCTGGAAAGAATTGGCCGCTTATGCGCACAGTAAAAAAGTAATGATTGGCGGATACTCTTTATTCAGCTCACGCAGCATTAATCCGGAAACAGATGTGATCAATCCTCTTACAGGAAAACCGGGGGGAGCCTTTTTTGGCAACGCACCTTGTTTTGGAAGTAAATGGGGCCTTGCCTACAGAGATCACATCAAAAGCTTTTTTACCAAAACCGGATTTGATATCTGGGAAAACGATGGTCCTTATCCTGGGGATGTATGTGCCTCTACAAGCCATCCTGGACATCAGGGATTGGAAGATTCTCAATGGAGACAAATGGAAATCCAGAAAGAATTGTATACCTGGTTAAATGAAAGAGGCGTTTATATTAACGCGCCAGACTGGTATTTTCTTGATGGAACCAATAAGATCGCTTTAGGTTATCGGGAGGTGAATTTCTCGCTTCCAAGAGCGACGCAAAAAATCATTAACCGCCAGAACATCTACGATGCCACCTGGGAGAAGACTCCATCTATGGGCTGGGGTTTTGTACCACTTACAGAATATCAGGGAGGTGGAAGTGAGGCAACCCTGGAACCCCTGTCTGAACACTTGAATGATTATGAGCAGTTGATGATGCAGTATTATGGTGCCGGGGTACAGGCCTGTTACCGAGGGCCAAGACTCTATGATACCGAAGAAACCAAGCAGACGGTCATAAAGGTGTTCAACTGGTACAAGAAATACAGGGACATTTTAAACTCCGATATCATTCACTTGCGCAGGGCAGATGGCCGCGACTGGGACGGGATACTCCATGTCAATCCTTCCTTAAAAGAAAAAGGGTTGATGATGATATATAATCCGACCAACGAGCGAATGACAAAAACAATAAAAGTTCCTTTAAAATATACGGGTTTATCGGATGTGGTCAGGGTAAGTGAAAAAGGAGAGGCGGCTAAAACCTATAAATTGAACCATGATGATACCATCGATATGACCTTTACCCTCAATCCGGGTGGTTATTCCTGGTTTGTCATTGAAGGACTAAAAAACAACAAATTATCCGTTCTGTAATGAAAAAAATAAAGGCTTTGCTTGTTGTCTCTTTATTCATGATCACTGCTGGCAGTGCCCAAAAGAAGGAGGCTAGCCATTCCGCTACTTCAAAGGTAACGGATGTATGGGTAGTTTTTAAAACCCATTTTGATTTAGGCTTTACCGATCTGCCAGAGAATGTGTTTGCACGTTATAGGGGTGAAATGATGGATAAGGCATTAAGTGTGATCGAGAAAAATACAAGTTTGCCTAAGGATAAACATTTCGCCTGGACCGTACCCGGATGGCCGCTTTATGCCCAAATTCTAGGCCCTCAGCAAGATCCGGAACGTAAAAAAAGGATAGAAAAGGCAATTAGAGAGGGTTCAATAGTGGTTCACGGATTGGCATTTACCACACATACAGAATCTCTTGATGAGGAAGATCTGGTTCGTGGCTTGGGATACTCCTCAAAAGTTGCCCGGACTTATGGACAAGCTTTGCCAATAAGTGCAAAAATGACCGATGTTCCGAGTCATTCCTGGATTCTGCCAACCTTATTGAACCATGCCGGTATCAGGTTTTTGCAATTGGGATGTAATCCGGCAAGTCAGTATCCTCGTTTCCCTCCACTTTTCTGGTGGGAGGGCGCTGACGGTTCCAAAATATTATGTCAATATACATCTGATTATGGATCCGGAGTAAAGGCTCCGTCTGATTGGCCATTAAAGAACTATCTTGCGATGATCATGACGGGAGACAATCATGGGCCGCCAAATCAGGGAGAAGTTGAGGCGATCGTTGCCCAAATCAACAAAGAAATGCCAGGTGTGAAAATCCATCTTGGAACGCTCGATGATTTTGCAAAAGCGGCTCTTGCAGAAAAGCCCAATTTGCCAACAGTTAAAGGGGATACACCAGATTCCTGGATTCATGGGCTATTATCAAACCCTGTAGAAGCAAAGATCGGACGAAATATACGCCCATTGGAACCAGCTCTTGATGGCTTGCATACACAAATGAAAAACTGGGGAATTCCTGTAAAAAGCATTTCGGCTAAACTGGATAAAGCCTATGAACAGAGTCTTTTGTATGCAGAACATACCTGGGGTATGAATGCTGAATATGGTCCGCGTTACAGTTACGGTGAGGATTGGAAAAAGTGGCAGGCTGAAGCGGCTGCGGAACCAGATCCTGAAAACGGAGATTTTTCAAAGCTTAAAAATAGTGATGCTCACCACACCAATTTGGGCAGTAAGAAGAAGTGGTTGCATTCCTACGATGTTAAGAGAGACTATATCCATCAAACCAATGATATCATTAATACAGAACTAAAAAGCCATTTAGATCTGTTGGCCAAATCTGTTCATGTTGCGGGGAAACGTTTGGTCGTCTATAATCCCTTGCCCTGGAAGCGGTCTGGGATGGTGGAGAATCCATGGAATAAAGGAAATTATTTTTATGTTAAAGAGATTGCACCATCCGGATATGTTACCTATGCTCAACAGGATTTAAAAGAATCCATCCCCACAAATGATCAGCAACCTGTATTTGAAACCCCGTATTTTAAGATCGTTTTTGATCTGAAAAAAGGTGGGATATCTTCCTTAATTGAGAAAGAAACGAAGCGCGAATTGGTCGATCAATCTTCCAAATATGTTGTTGGCCAGTTCTTGCATGAACGTTTCAGTACAAAGGAAGTTGATCAGTGGTTTAATATTTATAGCCGGATAAAAGAGGGCTGGGGTTTAAATGACCTGGGGAAACCGGGTATGCTTGGCGCAGATAAAGCTCCATATATCGCCTTTACACCTGATGATTGGAAGATCGTCGTTTCTCATTCTGCTATTGCAGACAGGGCAACCTTGACCTCACAAGCAACACAGGGTTTTGCAAAGAAATATACTTTAACATTTACATTTCCCAGAAATGCTGCTTATGTAGATGTGGAGTGGTTTGTAGATGACAAAACGCCAGATAAGCAACCCGAAGGCGGGTGGTTATGTTTTCCTTTTGAAGTTCAGGAACCTAAGTTTACGGTAGGCCGTTTGGGTGGGCCGATAGATCCTGCAACCGACATTATTTCTGGGAGTAATAAATATCTCATGGCGGTCAGTACAGGTGTTTCCATTACGCGGAAAGACAAATCGGGCGTAGGCCTGAGCCCGATGGATTCTCCATTAATTGGCTTAGGTGAACCTGGATTATGGAAGTTTTCTTTAGATCATATTCCCAAAATACCTTCAGTGTTTGTCAATGTTTACAACAACATGTGGAATACCAATTTTCCACTATGGCAGGAAGGCTCATGGAGTGAAAGGGTACGCATCTGGCCTATTGATAAAAACACCGAAACTGTAGCCAACCTCAGCGAAAAATCCTGGGAGGCCAGAGTGCCCTTATTAATTGGAACATCAGATGGAGAAGCCGGAAAATTACCCGTAAAAAATGAAGGTATTTCTATTTCAAGAAAGGGTGTGCTGGTTACTGCTTTCGGAGAAAATCCGGATGGTAAAGGGACTGTTTTACGTGTATGGGAACAGGAAGGTATTTCGGGTAGTGTTGCAGTTACCCTCCCCAAGGGTTCAAATTATACTAAAGCTGTTCCCGTTAATCTTCGGGGTGAAGTTATAGGAAAACCGATGCCTGTTAAAAAAAATAAGCTGACGCTTTTTATGCATGCTTATGCACCAGTTAGTTTTATCCTGACAGAAAAGCAATAAAATAAACAGATGAATAAAATTATTCTTTCCTTTTCTTTGTTTCTTGGTCTATCCGTATCTGGGCAAGTAATTGCTCAGCCGGCAAATCAGAGTTTCTGCAATCCACTCAACCTGAACTATAGATTTAGCTATGACCAATCCAATTCTTATCGGGAAGCAGCAGATCCGGTGATTCATTTGTTTAAAGATAAGTATTTTCTGTATGCTTCTAAATCAGGGGGATATTGGTATTCTGATGATATGCTCAAATGGACTTTCAGACCTTCTGTAACTTTGCCGGTAGAAGATTATGCGCCAACGGTTGAAACCATTCGTGATACGGTGTTTTTTATCGCTTCAAGGGGTGGTCAGAAAATATACTACAATACGAATCCAGTAGAGGACAATTGGAAAGTATACAACGCCTCCTTCCCGATTTCTATGACGGACCCGGCATTGTTTAAAGATGATGATGGGCGGGTATATTTTTATTATGGATGTTCCAATAGGGATCCGATCAGAGGCATTGAATTGGACCCTTCGCATTTGCTGGATACGATCGGACAGTCAAAAGTTCTTATAGGACACCAAGCCAAAGAGTACGGTTGGGAGGAACACGGCGAGAAAAATGATGACGGACAGGAAGGCTGGAATGAAGGCAGCTGGATGACAAAACACAATGGTAAATATTATTTACAATACGCGTCTCCGGGTACCGAGTTTAAGGTGTATGGGGACGGCGTATATGTTTCCGAAAAACCACTGGGACCTTTCACTTACATGCCCAATAGTCCATTTTCATATAAGCCCGGAGGCTTTATTAACGGTGCAGGTCATGGATGTACTTTTCAGGACAAATACGGGAATTACTGGCATGTTGCCACCATGGCCATATCTGTCAGGCATATGTTTGAACGCCGTATTGGTTTATTCCCGGCTTTTTTTGATGCAAAGGGTCAGTTGCATTGCATCACCAGTTTTGGCGATTACCCAATGCTGATGCCTACACGTAAAATGGATTATGAAAAAGAAAGTCTCTTTACCAATTGGATGCTGCTCTCTTATCATAAACCTGTAACCGCCTCTTCTGAGCTGCCAGGTCATCCGGCTGCTATGGCTTGTAATGAAGAAGTCCGCGATTGGTGGAGTGCTGCCAGTGGAAATTCTGGCGAGTGGTTGCAAATAGACTTGCAACAGCAGTATACGGTTAATGCGCTGCAGGTCAATTTTGCAGATGAAGCTTCTCAGCTAAAAGCTGGCAATCCAGTGCGGCCTTATCAATACATCATTTCCGCTTCGGATGATGGTGTACATTGGCATAAAATAGTTGATCAATCAAAAAATACAGTTGATGTTACCCATGATTACATTATCTTGCCAAAAGCAGTAAAAGCCCGTTATGTAAAAATCAATAATTTGCAGGTACCCGATGGCAAATTCTCGTTATCCGGGTTCAGAATATTTGGTAAAGGAAAAGGCGCATTGCCTGGGGCAGTTGACGGCTTTTCCGTACAAAGAAAACCTGAAGATACCCGTAAGGCCAGGTTGGAATGGAAGCCAGTGAAAGCGGCGACAGGATATATCGTTTATTTTGGCACAGAACAAAATAAACTGTACCACTCGGCTATGGTCTATGGTCAAAATTCACTGGACTTGCCAGGATTAAATAAAGATGTGCCTTACTTTTTTCGAATCGATTCCTTTAACGAGAATGGAATCTCTAAAGGGAGATAAATAACTTGAAACTTAAATAACACACACAAAAATGCAACCTTTTAAAATGTTTAGGAGCCAATTCCTTTTTTTCTTGATCTTTAGTCTGCTCGCCAGCCCGTCCTTTTCCCAAAGTTCAGGGAAATTGGCTGAGCTCAGATCGCCTGATGGCAAGCTGAAAGTTTTGTTTACTTCTGGCCCGGATGGTACGGTATCTTACTCCCTGATCGCTGATGGTAAACTTTTAATACAGCCCTCACGTATGGGACTAAATTTACCCAAGGTCCCGGTATTTAAATTGAAGCAATCGAAGCTGTTTCATAAAATCTGGAGACCAGTTTGGGGTAAAAGAAGTATCGTTCATGATGATTACAGAGAAATGGCGATGGTATCAGATGTTTATACTATAAAAGCCAGAGCATATAATGATGGTATTGCTTTCAGGTATGAGGATGGACAGAGTGATGCTGAATTGACAGAATTTAATTTTGCAGGAAATTATGATGCCTGGTATTATAATGGCGAGAATCATAATATCGGACCCGAAAAACTGCAGGATGCCAAAGATATTCGAAGACCGGTGGTAACCATTAAAGCCTCTGATAAGCAATACATGGTTATTCATGAAGCAGGTTTAGAAAGTGGGGAGCCTTTGCGGTTACAGCCCGTATCAGGACATGCCTCATTCTTGGTGCCATCTAAGCGCGCCAAAGCCTGGCGTGTCATTATGTATGGAAGAACACCTGGCCAGTTGGTGGACTCCCATTTGCTGGAATTGCTGAACCCTGATCCGGAGCCTGGATACGATTTTTCCTGGGTAAAACCTGGGGTAGCGCTTTGGGACTGGCGAATTAATGGTGCGGAGGTGGATGGTTTTAAGTACCAGATGTCGCTGCCATCCTGGAAAAGGATGGTCGATTTTGCTGCAATCAATAAAATTCCTTCACTGGTGTTGGATGCCAACTGGTATGGTCCTGAATTTAGTAAAGATTCAGATCCTCTGAAGGGTGGAAAAGCAGCTGATGTAAATGAACTGATTAAATATGGTAAAGAAAAAGGTGTGGGAATTTGGCTATACCTGAATGATGTGGGTGGAAAAACTTATCCGCTTGAATCTACTATAAAGCAGTATGGTGATTGGGGTGCAGTAGGTGTCAAATATGGATTTATGCAGGGTAGTTTTGAGGAAAAGAATATCAAAACCAGACAGATCACGAAATGGTGTGCCCAAAATCATTTGATGACAGACTTTCATGATGATCCCGTTCATCCCTATGGGCAAATGCGTACCTGGCCTAATGCTGTTACCCGCGAATTCTGTCAGGCACAGCTGGATGGTTTTAAAGTCTTCCAGCCAAAAACATTTGTGACCTCCGTATTTGTGAATATGGTGGCCGGACCTTTAGATATGAGCAATGGTGTGTTTGATATGATCCAAAAAGGAAGGGTAGATAATGGTAACCCAGTTCCATCTACGATTGTTGCCGAGGCAGCCCGTACGCTGATTACCTTTTCTGGTGCGACAATTATACCGGACATTCCTGAATATTACAATAAACACCCCGAGCTTTTGAAGTTCATTTCTTCTGAAAAAATGCCTTGGAAAGAAAGTAAGACCTTAAGCGGCGCAATTGGAGAATATATTGTAATGGCCCGTAAGGCTTCAACAGGAAACTGGCTGATTGCTGCGGCAACGAATGAAAGCGCTAGAGTGCTCCGGATTCCTTTAAACTTTGCTGAACCAGGAAAGTATAAGGCATTGATCATAAAGGATGGAAAGGACGCCAGTTATCTGGCAAATAAAGAAAAATACACGGTGGCCACCGCCACGTTAACACGCGACCAGTTTATTGATGTAGAGTTGGCTCCGGGAGGCGGAGCTTGTGTTTTACTTGAGAAAGTTAAATGATGGAAGGATAAATAATAGCAACCTTGTTAACAGGGCAAAAAAAGCATCGTTATTGGGCAATATTGAACAAATTATAGCGGTTTAAATTCATTTAATTTGAGTATCGATTTACGATTGGTTAGTAATCCGAGACAAGTATGCTGGAGGGTATTATGGGACATCGAAGTTAAATTCGATGTCCCAACCAGCATTCTCAGAGGTACACCAGGTAGAATTTCGCGATGAAACGACACACAAAAAACAACCATATGAACAGATGTTTCACCCCGCTGATCAGGATTCTTGCCTCCCTGATGATCTTACTTAGTTATTCCAACCTGACACATGCGCAGGTCATTAATCTGAAGACACGTTACTCTTCCATAAGTATTGATGGCAAAGGTTATATCACCTCCATTAAAGACGTGAAAACCAAAAAAGAGTACAATCCTAAAGGACTTTCATCTGCTTTGATGAGTCTTTCTAATGATAAAGGCTATATCTTCCCTAACAAAGCAAGCTATATACCAAAGCGTAATGAGATTGTACTGACTTTTACAAATGGCGCACAGGCGCAGATAAAAGCAGAGCAGAAGAATGAATATCTCAGGTTCCAGTTGATCTCCCTTTCCAAACAGGAGGGAATTGACAATATTGTATGGGGACCTTATAAAACCAATATTTCAAAAACCATTGGAGACATTTTTGGAGTAGTAAGGAATGACGATTTTGCGATAGGTATCATGGGGTTGAATGACAATACAACCGGCGGCCCACCTACTGGCGGTGATATGTCCTTCATGTATTATTTTATACATTCTCCTGATCCTGTAAAGTATCCGCTGCCCCCAGGTCTTAAAGAAGGGCAAACTTTTACCATAGGTGGCGACGGTGTTAGCGATGTGGCGTTTTATTCGCACCCGGAAGAATATTTCAGAATGAATTACGGGAACAGTGCCGTTTTGGAGCCAAAATATGGCTCTGCCATTTGCCTGCATTCACGGGATCGGCGCAAAGAGCAAATGATCCGTTTTCCTGTATTACCAGACAATCTGGATGGAAAGGCAAATTCAGCAAGATATCAGCTTGTAAGCCCAACGGATGCAGGGTATATTGGTTCTGCAATAGCCTTTTATGCCTGTCCGGATGATCTGGGCCTTAAAACAATAGAAAGGATCGTTTTAAACGAAGGGCTCCCACACCCGGAAATAGATGGAAAATGGATTAAAGATCCAAAGGCTTACCGTCCAGATGTGGCATGGTCGGGTTCTCATGACAGCCTGGTCAATTATACACAACGACTTGGGCTTAAATCCGTACAGGATGAGGGGATGGGAGAATATTATCCGAACCGGGCAAACAGATGGAGCGGCATTAAAGTCAAATTTAAATCTGCACCTGCGATGAGCATTCCAGAGTATGGAGCCTTGATGAAGAAAAATGGCATACGCTGGGGTTTACATACCCTTTGTGAGTTTCTGCAGCCAAATGGCAATAGTGATGTCAATCCGGTACCCAATGATAGCCTGGCCATTATGCAGCGTACCGTGATCACCAAGAACCTTTCTCCGCTGGATACCATTATAACTGTTGCAGACAGGGCCTATTTTAATGAATTTGGAGGATGGGAAGGAAATCATACCAATGTACTGAAGATAGGCAAAGAGCTTATCGAATATAATGGCATCAAAGAAACCAAACCTTATACCTTTTTACACGTTAAGCGTGGGTTTCATGGTACTCAGCGAGGATCTTTTGAAGCAGGAACAACCATTGTTAAATTGCAGCCCAATTGTTATCATGGATTTGCGCCGGATATGAATCTGCAGGAAGTGTATGCTGATTATTATGGAAAGTGGCTGACAGATGGCGGCATGGACTATATTGATTTTGACGGGCTGGAGAGCTGCATCTACCAGGGACATGGAGAATATTCTTTTAAACGTTTCTTTCATAAGCTTTTTGACAGTTACAAGAAAAACGGCGGTAAATATCTGCGGGTAATGGGTAGTGCCGTTGGCGAAGGAAGCTGGCATTACATGAGCGTATGCAATGTTGGGGGAGGAGACAATATGTTTAATCCGGTAACCAATAAATGGGGCATAGAGGGTAAAGACATGAGGTATGTTTTTCAAAGCAGTTATCTTCCGGCCACTTTTGGGATCATTGGTCTGGCTAGCGAATGGACCATGTATGATGCAGAGAATCTCCAGGCCAAGTCGATTGGATGGGATGCTACTTATATGCTGGGCCTGAGCGAACAGTCTGTTGAAAATTGCGCGGAGAAGGATGCGATTTTTAAGGCTTACCGTACCTGGGAAAACCTGAGAGACGAAATGGATTTTTCGAAAGCATTAAAAGAGAAGCTTAAAGACCTGAACTACAAATTCCACCTCGAACAAACCGGAAAAAAATCCTTTGTACTTTACCCTGTTCGTGAGAATCGCTTCAGCAATGAGCCTTACACAGCTCAGGGAAAATCTTATCCATTAAAGAATGAATTCGAAAACCAGCCGCTTGAATTCGCTGTTCGTGTACATACAGTAAAGGATGAACAAGTGGATGGAGTTAAAATTACCTTGCAAAATGGAAAGCAGTTTGTGATTGACAAGAAACTATCCAATGGAGAGTTCATCATATTAAAAGGAAATTCATTATATATTGCAGATAAATTTAGAAAAAAGCGCGAAGAAATCTCATCCGCTCATCATTTCATATTGCCAAAGGGTCAATCGGAAATTACGGTTGCTGCGCTGCATGAAGGAAATGAAAAAATAAGACTTGATGTTGTTGTAAATACGATAGGTAAAGGCGAGAAAATTTAATGGCAAATGACAAAGCTAAATAGAAAGTCCTTATTAAAAGCAGCTGGCCTGGCCAACGGTTTGGTGGTAACCGGAGATCATGCGATTCTATTCATGATGCCTCTTACGATAGGTAATCACGATCCATGGTGGAAAGCGTCCTCTAAAGAGGATGAAATTTATGGGAAGGATTATGTAGTGAAACGCTTAGAGATTCCGAACAGGTATTAATGCGAGCCCTGTAAATTGTACCGCATCAGCCCCGAAAAGTTCCATATTAATGTCGGGGTTACCGGTACCTTTGACTTAGAAAAACAGAATTAATCATGGAACAGAAACTTCCTTTACCTCCATTTACCCTTGAAACTGCCATTCAAAAAGTTCAATTGGCAGAAGATGCCTGGAATAGCCAGGACCCGGTAAAAGTATCCTTAGCCTATACCGTCGACAGCGAGTGGCGCAACCGTTCTACTTTCGTCAACGGCAGGGCAGAAATTGTAAAATTCCTAACCGGTAAATGGGAAAGGGAATTAAATTATAAGCTCAAAAAAGAGCTTTGGGCATTTACCGATAACCGCATAGCCATAAGGTTCGAATATGAATACCATAATGTAGATGGTCAGTGGTTTCGCGCTTACGGTAATGAGAACTGGGAGTTTAACGAGCATGGCTTGATGCAGCGAAGATTTGCCAGCATAAACGATGTGGCAATCAATGAAACCGACCGTCGTCTCAAGTAATGGATATGTGCTGAAAATCATTAATCCTTGCTATCTTAGATTAAGGTTATAGATTTTATAGGATCACATGAAAAGTGGATTTCCGGTATACGATATTTGTAAATTCTCTGTCAGTCAGCAACAAGACGTCATTATCAGCCAGTTTGGCCCGTATTTGAAGGCGCTGCAAAAGCTACATTTTCCGCATCGCCATGATTTCTACCACTTGGTACTGTTTACAGCAGGTGGTGGAAGCCATTCCATCGATTTTCAGAATTTTATGGTTCAGCCTTTCCAGTTTTATTTTATGGCACCAGGCCAGGTGCACAGCTGGAGCTTCGAGGGAGAAGTAGATGGTTTTGTGATTAATTTTAGATCAGATTTCTTTAAATCCTTTTTGCTGAATCCCGATTATTTGGAGCAGTTTCCTTTTTTAAGTGGTAATGTGAACCATTCTGTCATCGAAATTCCTGTCGACAGCAGGGCATTATTGACCGGCCTGCTGAACCGGGCAGTCATGGAATCAGAAAACAAGCGCCCGTTTCGGGTAGATACGATCCGAGTAATGCTCTTGCAACTATTTTTCCTGATCGGGGAAATAAGTACTTCGGAGAAAGACCAGGCTTTGGAATCTCCCAAAAATATCTTATTAAGACGTTTTGAAAAACTCATAGAGCATCACTACCTGGAACTGCGTCGGCCTGGTCAATATGCTGATATCCTGTGTGTCACACCAAATTATTTAAATGCAATATGTAACGACGTATTGGGGACATCAGCCGGTGACATTATCCGAAACCGGATCGTGTTAGAAGCCAAGAGGAAGTTGATTAACCTGAATATTACTGTTACAGAAATTGCCTACAGTCTGAATTTTGAAGACAATTCTTATTTCTGCAAGTTCTTTAAAAAACAAACTGGCTTATCGCCCGACTCATTTCGGCGCGCTATTCATTAATTTTAACCTAATTTCTGCAGGCATTGGGTATATGTTGCCCCAATAGGAATGCTCTTCTGGCCAATCCAAACCTGGAACTTGTCAAACTTATTGATCTTATCTCTATTGATGATAAACGCACGATGAACCCTGATGAAAGATTTTGCCGGCAATAAATTCAACATTTCAGCAATAGGAACTCTGGTACTTAAAGATTTATTGTCTTCCAGATGTAAGATGGTATAATTTCCAGATGCTTCAAGATAGAGGATTTCCTCTACCTGTGTTTTGATCTGTTGATAGCCATCTTTAATGAAAATCGAACTTTGCTGCTTTATACCTTCAGATCCTGCCCTCAGATCATACAATTCCATTGCTTTATTACATGCTTTTAGAAAGCGCGGTAGTGAAAAAGGTTTTAACAAATAATCTATAGCATCAAGCTCAAAACTTTTTACTGCATGTTCGGAATATGCGGTCGTAAAAATAACCATAGGAGGATTACTTAGGGAGTTGAGCAAGTCCATGCCGTTAATGTCTGGCATTTTGATGTCCAGAAAAATCAAGTCAATTTTATGTTGTTGTAAGTAACGGATGGCATCAAAGGCATTTGTAAATGTAGCTTGTAATGTAACAAACGGAACTTTAGCTGCATGTGATTTTACGACATCAAGGGCAATTGGTTCATCATCTATTGCAATAGCATTCATTTGTTTAAATTTTATAGTTCTAAGGTAAGATGTATAAAGAACTCTTTTGCATTTTCTCTGATAATGAGCTCGTGCCTTTCGGGGTATAGAAGTGCCAGACGTTGTTGCACATTCTGTAAGCCAATTCCGCTTTTAAACCGCTCCGGGTCATTGATTGATTTTAGATGAATGCTGTTGTGAACATCAAAATATAACTTATCTGAACGGGTTTGAAGTGTGATTTTGATATGTGAAGGATATTGCAGACTAATTCCATGTTTAAAAGCATTTTCTACGAATGGGATAAGCAACATCGGAGCGATCTGAAGCTCGTTTAATTGTTCTTCGATCTGGGTTTCTATGGTAATATCTGTTGAAACCGAGGTTCTGAGCTTTTGTAAATCAATGTAATTTTTTAAGTATTCT
>Ga0182006_1000553_pt1 | contig 28152 bp, 19 predicted proteins | sample Sormic07211104_1_FD_123022 | JGI IMG/M metagenome (GOLD analysis project Ga0182006, IMG submission 123022) | Rhizosphere microbial communities from Sorghum bicolor, Mead, Nebraska, USA - 072115-104_1 MetaG | ecosystem: Host-associated > Plants > Roots > Rhizosphere | place: USA: Nebraska...
GCACCGCGTGCGCCTGGACATTGCCAGCAGCAATTTCCCGCACTTCGACGTCAATCCCAATAGCGGTGAGGCCGAGGGCCGGGCCTTGTACAAGCGCATCGCGACCAACACGGTTCATATGTGCGCAGACTTCGCCTCACGCCTGGTGCTGACTACTCTTGAACCCGAAGTGCTGGCGAATCTGGATTGTTAGGCTATCGATTCGGATTGACGCAGGGTGGTCGGTGTTGCTGTTTATCAACCGGGGCCGTCCTCTGATCGACATTGGAGCTACCTCTGACACCGTTTTGGTGTGTCCAAAATAAGCACCGGATGGCTTGGAATGCCACTTGGAATACCAAAACGAGGGGAACTTAAAATTCTTCTACGGAAGGCAGTGGCGCTGAAGCGCTTAATTTCACTGGATTTCAAACACAAAAAAAGACGTCCTTGGACGTCTTTTTTCGTTGAAGTGGTGGGCCGCCGTATTCAAAAGGTAATTCGATGCCCGCCCTTGCCAATCTGCTCGAAAGCTATCGCAATGCTGCTGTGACTGAGCGTGACAAAGACGATGACATCGTACGATCCTTCGCTTACGAGTTGCGCCTACCCAGTCTTACTGATCCGGCACGGCGCACGGTGGAGATGCTCAGACGCACGACTACCAACACATCAGCGCTGTCTTCTGCACCTACCATTCTATTGGCGTCATCAGCGAAGCCCGGCACCAGTATGGCCTGGCCGATTTTGATCTGATCATCTGCGACGAAGCCCACCGCACAACTGTGGGCTGCCTTCGATGACGACGAGAGTGCATTTGTCCCCCATGCTGGAGATCATTCTGCGAGATGAAAAGCTTCATCTATGGCCGTTAGACCAGCGTGGCGAGGATGATCAAAGTTCATTGTTCCCTGATGGGCGTAGTGATGACCGATTCGTTAAGGTAGTCGAGTCAGGGGAGCCTTGGCGAGACATTTGCTAGTGGCAGAGCACGCCCTATATTTAGCAGCTGCGTGCCGGCTACCATAGTAGGCCGCCAAAAACACTGAGCATGTCTTTACCCGTGCTCCGTCAGTAGATAAGGTGACCGACATAGCAAATGGAAGGTCGCGGGATCGCAGGGATGGTTCTCAATATGCGCTGCTGTCGCAGCCTTACAGTACACCTACCCTATTCACAGTAGTTATTTGATTTGGATGGTGCCCGTCAAGACTGGTGCCAGAGGGAGTGTGGTGCATGAATGAGTTGGTTGAGGCCTTGTTGGCCTCCGTTCCCTCCGATGGTTCCAGTATTGGAAACCAGTCGTTGCTAGAGCAACTCAGGATTCAGTTTCCACATCTAAGAGATGAGTTTTATTGGCAGACGCGTGACGCACTGATAGGACAGGGGGTGTTGCAGGCCGGTAAAGGTCGTGGCGGCTCTGTACGACGTACTGACATTGAGGTTCCACCGGCAAGTGATTGGGTTCAATTCCTACGTAGCTATGGGCCGTCATCGAGCAATCTGGCGATGTTCGACGAGTACGTTTCGAGGGCGTTGGCACAGGCAGGAGTAAAGCCAATTAGCCTGTCGACACCTCTATTAGAGGACATGGTGCGGCAAATTGAATCCAAGGCGCCAGGATCTATCTTGATAGCTGGAACAGCTGGTGATGGTAAGACGTACCATTGCCGTGCCCTGTGGGGGCGCATTGGGGGGGACCCCAAGGCTTGGGCAGCCAAGGGCAACGTGAAAGAGTTACATCTGGCGGATGGTCGCTTGGCTGTCTTTATCAAGGATCTTTCCGAGCTCAATGGCGAGGAGAGCGATCTGCCATTGCGGCGACTGGAAAGATCGGTACTAGAAGGCGATGATTCTGAGGTAGTGATTCTTGCCGCAAACCATGGCCAAATTCTTGATCGTCTACGTGATTTAGGCCGTCGCCAGGAGCGTGATCACCCACTTCGCAAGCCGCTGCAAGAGCGCTTCTTGCAGGCCGGGCCAGCTCCTGAGCGCCTGACTGTGTTCGATCTTAGTCGCTCGACTAGCCGCAAAACGTTAGATGAGGTGGCTACGGCTGTGGCGGGGCATCCCGAGTGGGAAAACTGCAAACGCTGCGCACTTCAGGCCGACGGTAAAGTTTGTCCCATCGACGAGAATCGCCGCAGGCTTTTGGGTGAGGCGGATGGTGGACAGCTCTCTCGTCGCTTGGGCGATTTGGTTGAAATCGCCAGGCACAATGGGCTGCATCTACCTATACGCGACTTACTTGCGCTCTGCTCAAATATGATCCTCGGTTGCTCCGATGCCAAGCAGGCCAAGGACAACCTGCTGACCTGTGCCGATGTCGCGAAGATCCAGGAAGGAGGCAGTCTTGGGGCGGCTAGTGTCTATGCCAACGCCTTCGGAGCCAATCTCCTTAAGCGAAGGACCTCTGACCGCCCCATCTTCAAGGCGATGTCCAGCTTTGGCGTGGGCGATGAGTCCACCAATGCTGCTGATGGGTTGCTGGTTTATGGGAAGGATGATTTGCGGCTGCAAGCCGACTTCTACCGTTTGGTCGCGATCGATCCGATCTATGGGGCCACGACTGCCTTCCGCGCTGCCCAAAATTCCTATTTGGAAGGGTATGAGGGGGCACGCTTGGAAGGAGAAGCGGCCGAGTTCCTTGCGATGCTTGAAGATCAGCGACGCAGGCTCTTCTTCACACTTCCGGATGGGGAAATAGGTTATCCGCATTGGTCGATGACCGCATTCTGCTTTGCTGGGGACTACTTGGAAATCATCGAAGCGCTCAAGGCGCAGAAGCCCGTTAGCGAGATAGTCCGCGGGCGCCTTGCTAAGGGCCTTAACCGCGTATTAACAGGTCTCCTTCTCGAAAACGAAGATCGCATCTTCATCGCTAGTTCGGGCGGTTTCACTCAAAGCCGAGTCAGCGTGCTTTGTGACCATGAGACGTTCTCCCGCAGGCAGGGCGGCGTAGGTATGGCGATCAAGCTTGTCGAGGATACTGGCCGCCCTCGACTCGACGTTTCGCTCGCTGCGGGCCCGGGCAATTCGGTTGCTTTCGACTTGACCCCTATCCGTCATGAGTTTCTCTCGCGTGTGGCTGAGGGGGCTTTGCCCGCGAGCTTCTCCAATGAGTGCCTCGAAGATCTGCTGGCTTTCAAGGCGAAGCTCTTGCGGAAGGCAGAGATCGTCAAGAAAGCCAGCCTAGCAGGAGATGATGATGAAGTAGGTGGTGAGACCGCCATGCTGACACTCAACTTCATCGATATTGAACCAGGTGGTCGCGGCTTTTCACGCCCTGTGACGGTGAGGATCTCGGAATGAGTGGAATCATCAAGAGGCCTGAGATTAAAAGCGTCGATTTTTGCGTCGACGAGAACATTTGGGGTCATCGCCTTTATGACGAGCAGCTTCCTCACCTGACTGTTCTAGAGTTCTTGGGCGTACTCGGCTCGAACTTAGATCAGCCGCTCAGGCCTCACCAGGATCAGGGCGGCTCAGTTATGTTCAAGCCGCAGCGGCAAGTCCGTTTGCGTGGGTTGCTGTTCAACAACCCATACGTCGAATCGATTGCGGAGAACGCCGCGTCTGATGAGGAGAAGTGGAAGCAGTGGTTTGAGCGCTTTAGACAGGGAGCCACAGGTAATGGTGATGAAGACATGACCTATCTGCGCCGCTCATTCACTAGCTTTGATGACTTCGCAAAGGCTATCGAACTGCTGCGTTCCTCGTCATTCGAATCTCGCAGTAACAAGCGCTGGAGTTCGAAGTTCGTCTTTCCTTTCGGCCCCGATGCTCTCTATGAGGACTTGGCGATCAATGCAAAAGGAAATATGAGCAACGATCGTCGCTTCTTTGCTCGTACAGGCGAGCTGCTCTATCTCATGCTCACACGGGCTAAGCGTGGAGCGGAGCTCGGTGACAGCCTTGCCAAGCGCCTATTCGATAACGAAGCAACGATGAATCGTTTGGTTAGGGCTCTGCAAGGTACGCCGCAGGGTGTCGAAGAGCCCCGGCTTTCGGGTTATCTACCCGAAATTGCCAATAATCGTTTCGATCAAATCTGCGACGACTGGTTGTCGATCTTGGACAGGGATATGCCGATCTATGATGCATTGGAGCATTTGATCGCGATCACTGGCCTGAACATGCTGCTCTATTTTTTGGAGCGAGCTAAGCGGGTTGCAGGTGATGACGATCCGGTCGAGATTATCTGCGAAATCGTCTCCAAGGAGCGAACGAAGGTGCGAGCACTTTCTGGTGATAGCTATCAATTCAATCAAGGGCTGCCAGCAAAGGCGGTGCGGGCTCATGTTGAGTCGATCCGGTTGAATGTTGAATGGGCTGCAGCTGAATCTGCAGAGTTCCCGGATGCTGAGCGTGTAAAACTCATGCGTGACCGCTTCCAGTGGCCGCCGACTGATGGTGGCGACGACGAGGACTCCACCGATAAGAGTCCAGATGAGTTGGTTACCAAACTGGCTGAGAATGCTTTGGCACGTCATCAGCAGCATGTCGGCAAGATTCATGCGTCATGGTCGCGTGCTATCGGGCTCAGCTCACGCAGACTATCGAGACGCACCCGCTATGCGCCGAACGATAGGTTACTCAAGTCGATTGTGGTTTCCATCGTGGAAGACAGGATGCAGTTCGATGAGTTTCTCGCCGAAGCCAAGTGCCGATATGGCCTGGTAATTGGTGACGCAGAGGGTGCGCGCCTAGTCAGCGCCAAGTTAGTAGACCAAGAAGAACTCAGCGAGAACCGAAACAATCTTGAGGCCCGTCTCGTCAGCTTGGGCTTGGTTCGCAGGCTTTCCGACTCCTGCTCATTTGTAGAAAACCCGTTTGCGTTTCAGGGAGAAGCTGCATGCTGACTGATCGCATTATTGGGCGTGTCGGCGCGAATATTCTCGCCCAGCGCATATCTAATCCTGGCCAGTCTGGTGATTTGGCTGCGCTCTTCAGGCTAGACAAGCTTTCATCCAGTCAGATCGGGGCAGTCGCACGAGCAATCCTTGCCAATCCGGACCTGCTTGCCCGCGTAGATCTCATGATCCCGGAGGCCTTGGTAGAAGGCCAAGGCCTACCGTCTGATATTCTGATTCCACATAACGCAGGCTACGTGCGCAATAACGCTTTGACCGCCAAAGCGGCGATCCTGACGGCCAATGGCAACGAGCACAACCTCGCGGACACATTGGGCCATGTCATGGCCATAGGCGCAAAGGAGATGCGGGCTGACCCTGATCCGTGGGTCGAGGCCACGCTTCATTCGAGCGGTATTTCACCAGTCCTCGACGACCGATTGGTGTTCCATTCAGCCTTAGCCGGATTGTTAGCATCCTCGGAACTTTCGTTAGTGCAGCTTGGCGAGTTTTGTTCTGCAATTGTCGAGGCTATCGCCACGTACGGGCTGCCCATCCGTGATGCGGTTGGTTACGCCCTACCATGCGCGGGACTCCCCAGAGACAGCGCCTTCTTCTCGAATACCAAAACTTTCTCAGCATCGCGTAAACCATGGCACAAGGCTTTCACCAAACTCTTTGCTCAGCGTGCGCCGCTGCTTAAAAAACTCCGCCAGAATGGCCAGCCTCTTGATTCGGAGGAGATTACTGAGCGAGTCGAGGCTAATGCTGCAGAAATTTCGGAGGGGGCCCGCCAAGCTCTTGATGCATTTGCCGCAGCTCCTGCTGGAGATCAAGAGGCATCCGATGCCCTCGCCCAATTCGAGTGGGAAAGCGATGGCGTTTATCTTGCCTTTGACAAACCGAAAGAAAAGCAACTTGGCTTAGCAGAGTCCACGATCCGTTTCTTCGATCATGAGTGTGATCAGGAGGACTCGCTCGATGCCGAGGGTCGCAAGCTATTGGAGGACTTGAAGGGGCGTGAGCGTCGCTCTGACTTCACGGAGGAGGACGAAGAATTTTTCGTTAAGCAGCGAAGACTCTTGGAGCAAGACAGCAAACTTTGCTCGCGCTGGGAAAAAGCTCTTTATGGCAAGCCCATTGACTGCAATGACTTCTTTGAAGGCTTCGCTCGAGTGGTTAATAGCTTGCATGCCGGCCTGCGTGATTCGGAAGGAGAGCGGATCCTACGTTTCACTGTGACCAAAGGCCGTAAGGAGTGGCGCGAGCGATTCAACTACGACGCCGGCAGCTACTTCTCGGCTATGTACCGCGGCTTAAAGGAGCTCATGGGCTCTAAGGTAGAATGGAAGGTCGAGCGGTTGGGCAATGCAAACTTACCCGATCCCCTCTTCGACTATGAGGCCTTCTTCGCTAAGGAGAAGGAGCTTCGCAATGATAAGAAGAGCAAGGTTCGTCCGAACCCGTCGCTATCGCGCCTAGCCCTGCAGATCAAGTTTGACGTTGCCTTGATCCAGATCGCTAAGGATAAAGAGACAGTGCTAGCTAAAACGCAGCTCCTTTGGAGCTACAAGCCCACGTCGATTGGCTTGTCGATGGTCGCAGACATGGGCCGCCTCTTGGAGAAGGGCGCGGTAGGTTGTACTGAAGTCCCCCGCAAGTTAGTAAGCAAGAAGGGTGGGGTACAAAACGTCTCGTTGCTCGACACCGGGACGCTGGAGGCGACTTACTCGACTGATGCGGGGTCGCTGGTTTCTTCGGCCAGCAAGCTCCAAAGCCTGCGCTATTTGATTAAGACCCGGATCAAAGAGCTCGCCGAGCAGGGTAGGCTGACGGCTCATCAGCAGAACGAGGTAAAGGTATCGTGGGATAAGTTCGAGGAGGATTACATCAAGGCGATGGAGGACTTCGTCACGACTGGGCTGCATGGCGATGCCGTTATGCGTCAAGCGGAGTCTTACGCCGAACTGTTGAACACCCTGATGGTAAATGCTCGTGGTGACGTGTGTCGCTCGCGACTGGTCGCTGAAATACTATCGGTCGGGACGGTACGTGTTGCCGGCGAAAACCCAGCAGTTATCATCCCGCCTTGGCATCCAGAACGAATGAAGGCTCTTGCGGTAAAGACGCGACGCGTTGCCGGTTTCGCTACCCACTTGCTCTCCAGCGCTAGCATTCTCTATGGTGACCGCGAGATTTTTATGCGGGAACTTACCGACGAGATCGCTCATCCGTTCTATCCAGAGATTGCGGTTCTCAATCGGGGCGGCGCTTTGACGCTTGTCTCGGAGAGCAGCACGGTTAACGGTTATAGTCTTTTGGAGTCACCGACGCGTGGCGCTGAGGAGGCCATGACCGATGTCGATCCAACGGCTGCAGCCAAGCAGGCGCGCGAGCTTTTGGAGCGTTATGTTGGGCTACAGCCCCACGAGGCAAGCAACCTTAGCGTCGTGCTTTATAACGCAGATGCAGCTGAGTTGCCGCTGGCCACAGTGCGCGAGCTCTCCTCTATACAAGAGGATGGCAAGCTCCAATGCAGCGTTTCGGTACGCCACTCAGATCAAGGAAAGCTGCGGCGAGTCTATGGCGAACTGGTCAACAAGGCTGGTGACGATCCTGATCTGCCAGTAGTCAGCGAAACCAGCGAAAACTTCATCTCGAAGCTGCGTATTTCTGTAATGCCCCTCTCGGCGACTCCAAAAGAGAGTGCGCTGGGTTTTAAGGCTTTTGATGTGGCTTTCCTGCATGACGTGGTCGCGCGCGAGGCCCAAACAGAATGGCTCCCAGTGCGGTGGACCAACGATCGGCCAAACTTGGATCATGCGCCTTCCCGCTGGTCTTACCGGAGCGTGTCAGGTGAAAACGAGCTGAAGTCGACCACATTCCTAGTTTGCCCATGGCAAACGGCATCAGGTTGGGCGTACGTGTCGGCTGTCGCCGCAGTTTGCCGGCAGACGGACGCTATGCCAGGAGAGCGATTCCTGCCTGCACGCCGCATTTCCCTTCAAAGCCCAGCTCTGGCTGAAATAATCAAGGACGCTCACGACTTGGCCGAATGGGTAGCCACCTACGACGAGCTTCTCGACAAGCGCCAGCTTCAGCACAACAACATCACGGTGGTGCGCTACCGTAGGGGCTCGACTAATGGCCGCAATATGATTGTTAGCTCGACCTCGGAGCTTCGGTTATTGAGCGTGTTGGTTCGTAGACGCTTGGATGAGTTGAATCTCCAGCTGGGATCCGACGAGATCCAAATCGCTGTCGACAAGGCGAAGCGCGATGCACTTTCAGTCTCCGGAGATATCGTACTGCGTGCAGCCAAGCGGGGTGTATCTGCCGGAGAGATGCTAGGTCTTGTGCTAAGTCGTTACTTGCTCGCAGAGGAGTTCCAAGCGTCAGCGAATGGTAGGCAGGTATTGACCGCCTATTTCCTGCTCGACGATTACGCAAGCTGGCTATCTCAACCGGAAAGCCGCATCGCGGATATCTTGGCGCTCAACGTCGAGGAGCACGAGGAAACTGTCCGCGTCGTCATTTCAGTTGTTGAGGCGAAATATGTTGGAGCCGATGGGGTTGCTCAAGCGCGGCGAGGCTCTAAGGATCAGCTGCTGGCAACATTGGGCATGTTCCGTGAGGCGCTCTTCGGTGATCCTGGTCGTCTTGATCGGGATATTTGGTTGGCCCGCTTGGCCGATATGCTTATAGATGCAGACATCCCGCCCGGTATGACTGGTTTGATGGAGCGTGCTCGCGCCAAGTTGCGAGAGGGCGATGTAGAGATTTCCCTGCGTGGGTACTCGCACGTTTACATTCACACCTCGGACGCAGGGTCTGCCTCGGCATCTGAGCAGGAGCTTCTTGATGAGTCAGAGGGAGTGATGGCTTGGCAGGAGGTTTTCGATCGACCGGATTTGCGAAAACTCGCCGAAGCTTATGCGAAAGGCTCCGGAGGTCACGAGGTTCGATCAGGGATTGGGCCCCAGCAGCCTTGGGTGGGGCACTGTTTTAAATTGCCCGCCCCGCGAGTGCCATGGTTGGCCGCAATAGGTCAGCTATCAAGTGGGCAGATTGATACGTTTGCTGAAGAAGCCGCTTCGTTAGGTAACGACGCCGAGATGGCTGCGCCGAGTTGTCCAGTGGTTGCGCCTCCAGTACTGACAGAGGAGCCGGTTCTTGCATCCGTAGCTATTGCAGATTCAACTTCAGATCAGCTTTCTGTTACGAGCTCCAGCTTCGGGGGCGGGCTCTTTGATCTGGTCGCGTCAAAGTTCTCCGGTGGTGCGCAAGCCGATGTCGAACGGGAGGAATGGGCTCAAGAGGTCACAAAGAGGCTTAAATCTGCGCTTAATAGCTACGGTCTTCAGGCGGCTGTTCTAGGCACTCGCTTGACTCCAAACGGCTGCCTAGTTCGTTTGGCAGGTTCTGATCGCTTGCGTGTCGAAGATATCGAGAATAAACGAACACAACTCCTTACTACTCACGCCATCAACCTAGTAACTGTCCAACCTAAGCCAGGCGAGATCGTGGTTACGGTCGCTGGCGCAAAGAGGCAGGCTGTGTCCCTTTGGGAGCTCTGGTCGCGTCGAGAACTCAATAGAAATGTTGCGGGTATCAACACCTCATTTCTACTGGGGCTCCAGGAGATTAATGGCGCGTTGCTGTATCTGAATCTGGGCGCTGAGTTTGGTGGGCTTTCATCGCATGAACCGCACTCATTGGTGGCTGGAGGTACGGGCAGCGGCAAATCGGTGCTCATCCAGGCCCTTATATTAGATATCGCAGCGACCAATCCTAAGGAGCTAGCCCAGATCATCTTGATTGATCCTAAGATGGGGGTTGACTACGCGCCATTGGCCGACTTGCCGCACATGCGAGATGAAATCGTAACCACCAAGGAGAAAGCATCCGAGGTTCTTGACGCTCTGGTTGAGGAGATGGAGGACCGCTACCGCGCTTTTGCGAAAGCCAGAGCTCGCGATTTACCGACCTATAACTCGAAAGTATCGACCGAAGAGCGACTGCCAATGGTCTTCCTGATCCACGACGAATTTGCAGACTGGATGCTCGACGATGCTTATAAATCCGCAGTCGGTACGGCAGTTCAGAGGCTGGGCGTAAAGGCACGTGCGGCAGGTATTCATTTGATCTTCGCGGCACAGCGTCCAGACAAGGATGTGATGCCGATGCAACTGCGAGAAAATTTGGGCAATCGGCTGATCTTGAAGGTCTCCAGCGAGGCCACATCCAAGATTGCGCTCGACCGGCCAGGAGCTGAATTGCTGCTGGGCCGAGGGCATCTGGCCGCCAAGCTCAACGGCGAGCAGGGCCTTGTTTTCGCGCAGGCTCCTTTTTTGTCAGATCAAGATATCGAGGCGGCTGTGGCCGCAATCCGAGCTGATAACTCAAGCCAGTAACTTAGGAATTTATTTGTGGCGCAACCTTTCAAACACGATGCAGCTAGCCTTTACGACTTCTTCTCCCAGGGAGGGCGCGGCTTTTACGTTCCTTACTATCAGCGCAACTACTCATGGGACGAGGAGAACGCTACGAAGCTCATTGAAGACATTTTCTCGAGCATCAAACGCACATTGACAAAGCCCGAAAATAGCATCTTTCTGGGGACGGTCATCCTTCATGAAGAGAAGAATGTGCAGACAGGCATCCACTCCGACACTCCAAATTTGTTGACTAAGGTGGCTAACGTTGTCGATGGTCAGCAACGCATCACCTCGATCTCTATTCTCGCTTGCGCTATCGAAGAACAGATCAATCAGATGGTGCCTAAGCTCAAGGCGCTTGCAGGTTCCGCGCCGGAGTTCACTACGCTGGCCACCGAGTTGACTGATGAGCTTCCGAACATTCGCCCGTTTTACGCAGTTGAAATCACGAAGACCGGTGCGCAGCCGAAGTTGAAGCCGAAGATTATTAGAGCAGGTGACATCTCCTCGAATCCGGTTTCGGATCAATGGACTCTCTGCGGAGACATCAACCATTACTATCGGTCCAATACATCGAGTTTCCTCTCGAGTTTCATCGCAGGTATAGCTATCGATTCGATCTCGACAGACGAGCGGGTACGATCGGTATCGGAGGTTTTTCGACAGAAAATCAGCGAAGAGATCAAGGCGGCGGACGCATCGCTTGCAACTGGGTTGTTTTCGGCGAATTGCGTCACCGATGGAAGTCTGTCCAACTTTATGGCTTATCCCCCTATTTGGGCGAATATCCACACCCTTCCGCCAGATGAGCAATCTCTCTACTACGGTGGGATGTTGTTATTGGCAGTCTGTTCGTTCCTGAAGAATTCATGCCATCTGGTTGTGATCGAGTGTTTGGATCTTGGCTTGGCTTTCGACATGTTCCAGTCGCTGAATGCTACAGGCACTCCGCTGACCGCATTCGAAGTGTTCAAACCGCAGATTGTTAAAGCCTGGGACGCAGGTTACGCCACAGTTATCAAGCCGCAGGTAGATCGCATCGAGAGGGTGTTTGAGACCGAGAGCAATTCGTCAGACAAAGAGGAGCTGACTGACAAGGTTATCGTGTCCTCAGCCTTGGTATTTAATGGGATGGAGCGAAGCCGGCGCTTTAGTGAAGAGCGTGACTGGTTGACCGACACACTTGAAGGGTCTCTTGCCGCAGGCGTGCCGACGCAGAAGTCGGTCGATTTCATAACATCTATCGCGGATCAGGCAGAGTACTTCCTGACCTTCGTAAAGCCGCGGAGGTCTCCAAAAAACTCTGCCACATTCGGCTTGTGTAACCACTTGCTGACCATGGGGCTATCGCCACAGCAGGCTGACCGTGCTGCACTTTGTGTGTTCTATCTCAAAGACGCCGGTCATCAGTTCGCGCACGCTGTGCTGAGCGTCTTTTATTCCAAGCTGCTGCGCGCGCAGGCCAGTGCGGCCGCTAAGGTAGCTGCTTCGACTGAGTTCGTAACGGTGTGCGAGGCAACGGCTGCTTTCTTCACGCTCTACATGGGGGCGCAGCAGGGACGTTTCCCTGACTCAGATTATCGAGCCTTGTTCCAGTCGACCGCAGGGAACATCTCGTTCGCGAATGGCGCATCGAATCAGACGGCCGAGTTCGTTAAAGCGGGGTTCAGGCAGGCATTGGGAAATCAGAAGGTCTATGACGCAGCGGACCCAGTCGCAGCTCGTAAAATCTGGGTGGACCTGGCTAAAGAGAACGCCTGGTATTCTCGAAAGGCGGTTTGCCGGTTTGCGCTGTTTGTTTCAGCTCATGACGCTGCACCAGACCTTACGGCCGCTAACGAGGGGCTCTTCACCAATGGGATGCCGAACTCCGCCGATTTGCTTAATTGCCGAGTTTGGCATTCTAGCGAATATGAGGTTATCGAGCACGTTGCTACTCGCGAGCGGCCATCGTTGATCAAGTTCCCTGCACACTTCTTTGCCACGATTTATCCTGGCAACTATTCTATCGTCGATAAAATCGGCAACCTGACCCTCCTCTCTGGGCCGGTAAATTCGTCAATCTATTCCGAGTGGCCCGACAAGGCATTCTATTACTGGAATCTCACAACACCAGGATCGACGGCAGCAGGCACCACAGGAGTCTCTCTCGCTGCCTCACTCGGAATTGGCAGCGTACCTCCCGCCCTTTCGTCGTTGGTCGGTGCTTCGAACTACCTCTCACACTTGGCTCCTCTTGCGTTGAGAGGACAGCATGGCCTCCATTGGGATGACGCTTTCATTGCGACGCGCTCCGAGCACTTGTGTCAGCGTGTGTTCGACAAGCTTGACGCCTGGTTGCGGTAAACCATCCCGGGGTTGCGCAGCACTCGGCTCGACCGCTAGTCATCATCGTCTTCATCGCGCTCGTAGTCGTAAAGGTCTTTGTGAAGAGCGAACTCGCTCTTCACATGAAGATCTTGGACGTATTCGAGCGTGCAGTTAGCTATAAAGCGATCGAACTCTTTGGCATAGGCATCTCGGATGGAGTTGTAGTCACAGGATTCAAATCCTTGGGCGAACCATCTGAGGATGATCTGTATGTAGAGGGCTGAAACTCTGCATGCATGTTTTAGCATCAACACCAGCTCTTCGCTGTCCTCGTAGCCACCATAGTCCGTAGGAGGTCCCAAGGGGAAAGTGCCATGCGCGACATGATTTCGAAGGTTGCGCACTAGATGCAGCGCATAGGTCAATCGGCTTTCGGCTCCCAAGTCGAGCCCGTGAACGGCAGCATTGTGCTCGGCTTTGTATCGAGCGAAGAGCTCGATGAAATTGCCGCAGTGATGTTTGAAGTCCTTTGGCGCAGCTGATACCCCTTTGCTATCAAAGAGATCATCCAGAAGTGCGACTGTCCGCAGGCTGCTCGCCCTTTTGAGCTGTCCTTTGGCTACGCCCTTGCGGACTGACAAGGGGCCATACAAGTGATCAATGAAGCGATAGGCCTCTTCCAAGCCATTGCAGACGAACATGAAGCGCGTGAGCGCGGTGGCATGAGTCGTGTAATGCTTCGCGTGGGCATCGATGTTGTCGCCCACGGTTTCGCAGTAAAGGCCGGCGTCCGGTGATTCGAACTTCCAAGTGTCGACTTCGACTTTCTCGAGCTGAGCGGCTAGCCTGAGCCAGTCTCCGATCGTCTCCGTTTTGATCGTTGCTGTTCCATGCTCGCTCACGTAAGACGACGTATTTCCAAGGTAGTCAGCAGCCAAGCCCACTTCGATCAAGTGTTCAGCAAGCCCCCTAGTCTCTGCGCAAATTGGACAGGGTTGTTGGATGTTGGGTTTCGGATCGTCTGAGTTCATCTGGCCGTTTACCATGGATTTACTTGTGACAGATGAGGCAGGAGCTATTGCCTTCGTCGTCTCCGTAAACGTCATCGATGTCCTCCGGGAAACTTTTTACTGGGCGGAGTGGGTTTATAGGGATATTTTTACGAAGGCGCGCACGGCGGACTTCATATTCGGCTTTTATCTCAATAATCCGAGCGGGCTTTTCTAGATCCCAAAGCGACTCTCCCTTAGACCAAGTGAAAGGAGAGCCATGCTCCAATGCATCTTTCTCAAGTTCCTTGGCTTTTTCGTAGTCCTCGGGGTGACGCTCTTTGAGGCGAACCCATTCGATCTTCTGTTGGAAGAAACAGAATGTGCAGCCACTGCGAGAGCGCCATTCGTAGTACTTTGGATAACCCAATCCCGAGGACTCGAGAATATCGACGACACTAGCTTTGTCGACGCCCGCCTCACGGAAGGGAAATTTCACAAGCATGTTTTCGGCTTTTGCTGAGTACCCCTCGCGGTACTCCTCATCAGCCCGGATCGCTACATAGGAGAAAACTTTATCTCCTGCTGCCAGCCATGGTTTGACCCACTGTTCGAACGGTGCCAGTTTGAGCTGACGCGTACACCAGCGAGTCTGTGCGCTGGGGAGGAAATGGTTGTATTCACGCAGCCAAAAGCGGAAGTCCCGACGGGGATTAAGTCGCTCTATGGGCTTGCCTAAATAGCCTTCGAGTCGTCCCAGGAACTCGTAGACCTCGGGAAGCTCCTCGCCGGTATCCGTAAAGAAGTAGTCGATATCCAGATCGGGATGGTGATCACGCATCCACACTGCCAAAGCTGCACTATCTTTTCCTCCGGATAAACCTAGTACGTGTCGCTCAGTCATCCATCTGTTCCTTTTCGATAACCAGATTCATTCCGACTTTGGCCAAGATGGCAAGTAAGATGTCAGTATCAAGACCTTGATCCTCCAGCATTTTGGCTATTTCACTGGCCTTTTCTTCTACTGTTTTACGGTGACGTTCTGAAATAGAAAAGGATCTAGAAATCGTCGTTGTTTCCGCTCCTACGCCAATGACAACTGCGATTGCTTCACTTTGTGCTGGACGATCTTTGACAGCGACGAAGGCCTCAGCCTCGCGGAAGCGTCTTGCGAATTGGACGAGTTCGAGCACCGCAGCGTCGATATGGCGGTCAACCCAGTCGCGTGGTGGTTTATCGGCGGCTAGGCTCAGAATACCTTCCAAGACGGAGCGGCTGCCATCGTAAGACGCCAGTCTTGTCGAGAATGCATCGAGCCTGAAGTTGCCTGAAACGCCTGCTACGGCCCGTGCTCTTTCACGGAGTGATTCCAAGTTGTCGAGAGGCGCATCAAGCGCTTTAAGCATCTTGGCTTCTACTTCGGATAGCATCATTGCATAAGCTGTTGCGATTTCTTTCAGGGGCGCGCGCAGAGCATTCACGTAGGCTTTGCCATCGGCTACCTCTAGCAGCGTTGGTAAGTCGACGAACAGTACTTTGTGCGGGTCGCTGGCCTTTAGCAGCATGTCACGAATTGCTTTGGCAGTTTCACCCAGCCGCTGTGTGCGCCGAGACCACTCTGGCAAATTAAAAATCAACGCCACAAGGCCACGCGCCGCCTCTAGAGGATCAGCAGCTCCTCCTATTTCCCCAACTTCCTCGAGGAGATGAGAGATGCCATCTAGAATTCGGCTCTTATCCTCATCAATCGCGATCCAGCGGAGCGTAAAGCGGGTCGGATCTTGGAGGCACTCGTCGATGTCAGCATCGCTGAGTCGAGAGATGAACATGCCTTCCTTGTATACGGCGATGTTGGCTTTGTGCACCAACAAGAATGCTGTCAGAAAAACTGGCAGTATGCCCCGCTTCATGCCGTACGGCGGCATGCTCCAATGGTCATAGATGGTGCTCACGCTTACGCGGGCGCTGGTATCGGCAAAGAGTTGCTGAGTGAACGCCCAGAACTCGGAAAAGCCTTTGGGTGAGGCTTCGCATGGCTCGCAGACGCGCCAAGCCTCTCCCTCTTTACGGTATAGATGTGATGCCACGAGCAGTGTTTCGAAAAGGCCGCGCTCGGCAGGGAAGCCTTCAATACCTAACCGCTCTTGGCCTTCGGCGTTGATCATTGCGTGTAACAGATCACGGCGGGCTTTAACGCTATTGCTCGACACACTATCGCGATTAACTAGCTCGCTCCACACTCGAGGACAATGCTCATAGAGGTCGTCGGCGAGGTCTGAAGCAATAGGTGATAGCTTTGCACCAGGCTCAATAACCTGGTCGCTACCATCATGCCATTTGCACAGTGAGGCAGCAGCTTGAAGTTGGTCCTCAAGGTCGGAGCGAGTAGCGGCCAAGCGGGCGAATACTTCGCGGCGGGCGACAGGGTCTCCTCCGAGCTCGTGGCGTTCCTTTACCTGCTCTAATGCAACCAATTCGGTCGACAGTTCCGCGATGCGGGCATGATTATCCGGGATGCCTACTAGCACCGGCCAAGGTTCTTCGTAAGCACAGGCCTGAGCTCGCTTTCGAGCCTCACGAAGAGGCATGTCTCGGCCGGGAAGCGCAAGGATGAACTGGCCGAACTCTCCCCGCTGGGGCTTGTAAGTACTTGCAATCTTTTCCGCTTGCTCGATGCTTCGCAGAGAAATTTCCATCCAGCGCATTGAGCCCGTTTCGTGGTAGTGCCGCTTGGCGACCACTGGGTGCATTCCCATAAGCTGGGATAATTTGGCGTAGTCAATGCCAGGAGATGACGCTACAGCTTGGGCAATAGCTGCATCGATATCGAAGTCGCTACCTTCGAAAACTGACCAAGCTCCGGTATAGCTCTTGAACAGAGCCACTTTGAGCGAGGCCAGTTTCTTCAGTGCGGCCTCGATCTCATCCTGTGGCACGCTGTGGAAAAGGGTCGACAAGACTGGTAAGTCGGCGGCAAGCCCTGAACCAGTGCGGAAGAGGTCGATCACGGCGATGTTTTTAATCAGAGACACCTGCAGCAAGTCACCAGATTTGGCCTCAGCGCGCTCCACAGCTTCGACAGCTTGAGACCAGCGGTGCCCATCTGCAGAAGCTAGGATGGCAGGCTCTAGGTTTGCACGCAGATATTCCCAATAGTCGCTAGGGCGATACCAATTCGATTGGTTCAGCGGAGTCGATTGTAGGTAGGCGCGAAACCCATAAGGCTCGACTGAAGATAGGAAGCCAAAGGTGCTCCGCTCATTTTGACCGAACTGCCGCTTCGATATTGGACCCAACAATGCAGCCATGGTTGGATGCAGCGGCCAGCAGCGTTCTAAAGCAACAGCGAAATCATTGCCGACGGCTGGGCGACGTGACCTGACGGCATCGGCAATAGAATCAGAGGCCCCCCGTATCCACTCGGGTCGCCGCTTTGCATCAATTGCACGGCCGATAAGCTCGACAACCTCGTCGCTTGCCGCCACGAAAGGGAGGTCAAGGTAACGGCCTTGAACCTTGCCCCAGTCGTCACGAGTGTCGATACCAAGACGGTTGGCGTACTGTGCGAAAGATTGATGCAGCACTCCAATCACAACCAGTCTGCCTTCAGCGCGGGCAGATGCTTCTGCGAGCTCTTGGAAGAAGTAGACATCGTCGCCCACGCCTAAGGCCGAAGCTTCAAGGAACTTGCCCATCTCATCAATGAACACCAAGACACCATCGTTCGGGCGGTCTTTGGCTTCGGCGATCAGTTCATTGATGACGTCCTGTGCATTGGGTTTGTTGCGACCTTCAAAACCCTTGTCCTGAGCCTTGCGAAGGGCTAAGTCCAGTTCCTTGACGACACTACCGCGCCGGCCAACCACTGGGATTACGAGCCACCCGTCTTGAACTGGAAAAGCACTGTCAAAGTTTGGCTTCGAGTCCAAATTTAGTGTAGATCGGGCTTTTGTGCGAAGGCTCTTATCAGTATGGAGGGCGCTCGCCAAAGCTACGGCCAGAGATGATTTTCCGCCGCCGAAGGGGCCTGTCCAAGTGAAGCTGCGCTGATTGGTTGCGGCAAGCTGCCTACTCATGCCCTCTACCACAGTCGCTGCGGTCGAGTGGAAGATATACCCGTCGAGTGCGTCGGATCGGCCAATGTCCGCATCAATACGGATTGATCTTTGGTACTGGTGAGAAATCTGGACGATGTCGGCGAGCACTGTCTCTCTTACCTCAGTCATATGCGCGCCTAACCATGTCTTGTCGATCGTCATCAGAGAGGTTTTTTTTGTGGACTTGGCGAAGGCCAGCGGAGTCGGACCACGCTAACTTGCCTCCGGTCAGATCGGCCAAAGAGATCAAGCGCTGGGCTATCGACTCTTCGTCGAGCTTAAAGACTCGACCTGGAGAGCCTTCTGCATATGCGATGGTCTCGAAAGCTAGCGAACTTTGGCTGTCTGCAGTTCTGCGCCAAAAATCCATGAGGGCATAAGTGAAGACACCATCATGAAGTGCAGCCTTGGGGCCGCGTCGGAATGCATATTGCCCCTTGTGTACTTCTTGCAGCAGCCCCAATTCCCCGAGTAAAGGCTCGGCAAAATCCTCTGGAGAACCGGTTGCTGCCCGTGGCGCGTAGCTACGTAGACAGGTCTCCAAGTCACGCGAAATAGTTGCTGTAGAAAGGCGGTGCTTGGGATCTAGGCTTCGGGCATACAAGGCCAAAGGCTCTTCGAGTTCTTGGCGTGTAAAGGTTGGAGCTGTCACATGATTGAAGAGCCAATACCATGTGGTCGAGCGGTGGTGCCGCCCGGCGAGGCGCCAATGTACGAGCCATGCTGTAGACGGGTTCTCCGCATAGGGGTCGAGACCTCCATTTCGCAGTATCTCCATTGCCAGGCTTTTTACGCGGAACGCATCGCCTTCTTCGGCCATGATCCCGCATGACAATGCCCAATGCCGAATCGATGAAACCATGTTTTTACCAACACCGAAGGCTGCGATTGCAGACTCATCGGTGAAGGTTGATTTGGTAATCAGTCCGTCATTGCTCGCTTGATCGAACGCTTTCTTAAGCCACATTTGGCGAAGAGGAAACGTTTCATGTCCGGAGAGGTGCACGGATGCTATTCGGTTAGGTTTGGTGTTTGTATTCTTCATGATTTCAAGCTTACCGCGAACTGGTGGATTACTCCAGTTCGAGACTCTACGAGTTTTATCTGTATATTTATACAGTTATTTGGCGTTCATCCGCAACCGATCCTGAGCTCTCGGTGAGGTGCCGGATCGGCTGAACGCGTCGCCCCCCTTTGGAGGGGTTGTTAAGGCAAGGGTATGTCGTCTCATGATCTGAAGTCAGGCCTGGAGTTTTGAGATTGTGTGCTTGGATGACCAAAAAAGAACGCGTTTAATGAGTGAGCAGCCTTGAGGCTGCCCGCTCATTGACTGATAGCTCAACGACTTCGTTTCTGTTTGAGGTGCTGCAAGGTGATGAAAATAAAGGACGCAAGCAATATCGCCACTAGCACAACAGGCACGCGTAGCAGCATCAGCAGCATAAGCATCACCGCTAGGCAACCAGCCAGGACTCCGACAAAGGCGAACACAGCTGCGAGAAGCTTGAGTACCGCTAACAGCAAAGGTTTCATAAGTGCCCCCGCACGGCCATCGACACGCAATCCTCGTTCCCGATCACGATGTGGTCGCGTGTCCTGACATCTACCAGGTAGGTGCCGGTGGCTTCTCCGGCTTTTAGCTTATGCAGTTTCATCTATTGCTCCTTGGGCCGGTTTAGGTAGTAACGGATTGCGTCTGGCATTGGGTTGCAAGCTTTTCAGCTAGATCTGGTTTGCTTGAATGCTGCGGTGGAGGTTTGGACGGGTGTTGATCGGCATTGGCTTCAACTGAAAAGAACTCTTCAATCACGGCGCTACTGTCTTCCTCGTTGTCCTCGAACGCACCGTTACCAAAGCAGCGTCGTGCTGCCTCATCCAGCGCAATCTGATCGAAGCCAGCAGTCTGCCGTTGTGCGTCCAGTTCGTTGGCAGTCAGCAGCGCCTCGGCCATATCCATGCCGGTGCGTACGGTGAGATCGACGTAGAAGATTGGCGTGCCATGGCTCTGCCGAGTTGACTTGCCGCGCAGACGCAGCTCCAGCGGCAGGCAGGCTAGTCGGTTACCCGACATAGCCTGGAAGTAATGCAGGCGTGCGGCCAAGGTGCGGATGCTGTTAAAGCCGGTGGTGCGGAATACAAAGCTTCCGAGCGGATCGTCATCGCCGATCAGTACATTCAGCCGGCCGTAGGGTTTGCAGGCACCGCCTTTGGCCAGCGGGCATGCATCAGGCGATGGGCAGGGCAACGATTGCATGCCGTCTCGGGTGACATGCTTGCAGGTCTCGCCATTGCCCACGCACAGCGGCCGCCCGGATTGCCGGTCGAACAGCGTGTAGTCGGCGCGAAAATTCAGTTCAGGTTCGTTGAACAGCAGACGTACCGGGATGCTGCGTAGCTTGTACTCCTGGCTTTTGCGCAGCTCATCGTTGAACGGGTGCAGCAGCCAGTCGTCCTTGCCTTGCACCTGTGAAGTGATGGTGAACTGGTCATCTTTCTCCGGCAGGCGTTTGCCGTTCTTCTCGATGACTTTGCCTATGGAAATTCGCCCGAGTACCGGCGGGGTGATAGCCAGACCTTTGAGCATGGTGGTTCTCCTACAAACGAGAAAAGGCCGGCCACGCAGCGTTAACTGTATGGGCTGGCGAAAGGGAGGGAATGGTTAGGCGTGATTGGATTAGCCGACCAGAAAGCGCCTGCTGCCTTCCTTGAGCTTGGTGTAGCGAACCCGCAGGTAGGGTTTGTCCTTCAGCATGCGTTCAACATCGAGCACGTTGCTGTCTTTGGATTTCTTCCAGCTGATAAAGCCGTGGCTGAACTCCGCGCGGGTGGCATCTCCCATGGCCTGTTGCAGCAACGGCTTTAGCTGGGCTTCGCGCGTTTCCATTTCGCTGATGGATTGGCGCACAGCTTTGAGCTCTAGGTAGGCCGCTGCCAAACCAGCGCGGCCACTGAAATCAGCGGTTTGGCCGTTGTCCTCCGGGTAGAGCGCACGCAGTGCCATTTCAGTCGAGGCTGAGCCATCAGCAGGCGGTGGTGTGTCTGTCTCGACGTAGCGCCAGAACCTACGCTTCAGCTCGATCAGGTGGGCAATCATCTGCTCGTCCCGTTCGATGCGGTGGATCTCTAGGGTCTGGCCGCCCAGCAATACAGCGACATCCGCAGCTTGCTTGCCGGTGACTGCAAGCTGGTGCATTACCTGCAGTTTCACATACTCGGGCACGCCTTCTTTCCAGAGGCGTGCGCCGTTTATGCCGGCTGTCTTGCATTCGAGGATCTGCACATCGTCAGCACCGATTACCTCTCGGTCGATGTTGGCTAGCATCCAGGACAACTCAGGGTTTGGATGCTGCAGTACGGCGTTGATGCGCCGTACGCCTTTGCTGGTGCGCTTGCTGTAATGCCACGCCACGATCGGCTCCAGCACATTGCCCCAGTACATCGGGCTTTCCTCATCGTGCGGATCGGCCTTAGGCAAAGTGGTGTCGCGACCTGTTTTCTCCAGCCACAGCTCTAGCTGCGACTTGTAGGGATTTAGGCCTACTGCAGCGCCAGCATCCGAGCTGCCGAGGCCCTGTTTACGCACCATCAGCCAATCTTCACGAGGCAGTTCCTTGGTACTGATTAAACGCAGCGCCGGGCGCGGCTTGCTGGCGCGGCTCAACGAAGTAGCTTTCATAGCGTTCACCTTGTGGAAATAGAAACGCCCGATCAGCAACCAGGCTGATCGGGCGTTATGGAGTGGAGGAGGTAAGCGGTTAGACCGCCAGTTGCAGAGCGGTGTCCAGGGCGCGTTGCTTGATCTGCGCCCCTTGGCCGAACCAAGCCGAGTCCATGCGGTACTCGTTGCTACGTGCCCGCCGTTCGTGGTCGACAAACTCGGTCACGGAGTTGAGCAGACCCCAGGCTGTGCCGCGTGCCGAGTCGAGCTGACTGCCCCGACCACGACCTTCGTACAGCTCCTGAACCTTGCGCAGAGCGCGTTCGTGGGGCAGTACCTCCGGCAGTGCGCCGGTTGGACTCGTCTCGCACAACACGGACATGAAGAACCCCAACGCCTCATGCCACTGCACCTTACGCTCAGACAAGGCCCGCATGCGGTACATAAACTCATCCCACTGCGAGACGGCGATGCCGAGCTGCTTCTTCACTGCTTTCGGATCGAAGCGGGTGTTGTGCGGCACCTTGATCGCGCGGCTGGTGCCGTCCAGGGCGATGGTCAGGGTGTTGTTGCACGCCACTCGCACGGTGGTTGGTGTTGCTGTGGTGGCCAGGGTACCGTCGCAGGATGTAGCCAGTAGCAAGTAGCCGTTGACCTGATCGTTACCCTTGAGCGCTGCGCCTTGCCCGGTACGCGCCAGCGCCCAGAACTTTCGACCACCCTTGAGCACACCGGCGGTTTCCAGCTCATAGCCGGAGACCTCAGTGAGGTCACGATAAAACTCCAAAACTTCTCGAGGCTGCACGGTGTGGTAGCGTTGGGAAACCACCCACAGCGGTGCCTTGGTGTCCGAACGGAAGAGTACCTTCTGCTCGGGGAAGGAATGGATCGCGCCCAGGTGGCCGACGGTCTCTGATTTGAAGAGTACGGGGCTTTCCTGGATCGCCCAGTCCATGCCGGCTTCGCGTTGCCAGACTTCGATGGGCTGTTTCTGAGTGAGCTGATTACCCAAGCCGTGCCACGGAGTAGCACCAGCGTAAGCCATGGTTTCGACGAGATGTGCCATGTGAGAAATTCCTTGGGGCGCAGACCGGCATAAAGCGCCGCGCAGAGCGCAGCACCGTCCGGACGTAATAAATAGAGGGGAGGTTGACTTGGTTAGGTCGGGAGGTTGAAGCGGTGGCCACATAGCAAGCAGAGGTTGTGGGCCAGGACGTGGCGATCGAGCGACTCACCCAACTGGGCGCCGAGAGCACAACCGCCCACTCCACCGGCGAGGCCGCCGAGGATTGCACCGGATACCGAGCCGAGTGTGACCCCGACAGGGCCAGCGATAGCGCCGATGAGGGCACCAGCCTGACCGCCTGCTAGAGCTGCGCTGACGCCACGAACGGCACCGCTCACGGTTCCGATGGCAGCCCCGACTTTCATGGCGTGATGGAAAGAAGCAACTTTGGGGAATGACATCGAGGACACTGTAATGACATAAGGCGTAACTCCTTGGTGGTGAAGTCAAGGAGGTTATGTGTGGCTGAGATTTTTTTGAGTCGAACTGCTGTTTTAACCGGCCACTCAAGTACAGGAACGGCCGGTCGAACTCACAACCCAAAGGAGACGCTTGGTTAGAGCTGTGGAGCCAGGAGGGTATTGGCCAACAGATCCCAGCTATGTTTGTAAGGCTGGCTCACCAGGCAGCGGTCATGGACAGAAAGGTGGCATTTTGCATACTCTGAGCATTGACCATGCACTCGGGTATTAAGGAAGCAAAATGCCAACCTTGGGATGGATTCAGGAAACAGGTCTGGACCGCTTCTGGGAGAGAGGTAGTGAGCCAGGCGCCTCGGCCTTGCCGTCTCACTATGAATGTCGTTATTGCAACCAAGTTTTCGACTCGATTGCAGCACGCGAACAGCACGAGCTTGAGCATCCTCTACTCAATCCCACCATGTTCTATCGCGACCGTGAGCTTGGAGGTACGCATCTACTGATCAACACGCCGATTCAGCTTGGCGACATTGGTGCACGGAATGTCAGCGGGATTGAGCTCAATGGTCAGCCACTTGGCTCTGTCACCGAGTTGACGCAGGCTTTGCAATCCGTCAGCAAGGGCTTTTTCAGGGTCACCTATTCCAATGACGCGCTCGAAAAAAGTCTTAAGATTGAGGTGTGCATTGCTGATCCTCAGCAACTGGCTGAGGTTGACCAAGCCTTCAGGATGCACTTTTCCTCTGGCAGCATTGCTGATCCGTTGTTGGAGGCATTCACTGCCTCCGTAAAGCACTGTAACAGCGTCAGCCGCTACATAGATGGGCTGGTGCGCTACCTGCACGGATTGAAAGCCAAAGACCACCAATCTGATATAACTACGTTTGAAAGTTTCGACAAACGCTTCAATCAGGCACTGGCTTCTCTGAGTGATTACACTACGCCGCTTGCAGCAGCTTTGCGCGCCGTGATTCGGTTCAACAGAAACGATTTTGGTTTGATGCATTGCGCTTCAGGTCTGCCAGACCTAGACAGGGCGATTGCCTTTTTCTACGGCTACGACTTGGTCAGCAGTACATTCGCATCGCCAGATGCACAGCTGCCCGTCGATCAGGCTTCTGAGTTCATTCTTGCGAATCTGATTCCAGTTTTTTCCGATTCGAAGCTGGCAGATATCGAGGAAAGGCTGACCTGGCTGCCGGTCAAATACCGGTCACTGCAGGACACCAGCAAGCTTAACTATCTGTGTTTCCGTAAGGCGGTGGCGGTCGAGGATGTGGGCGCAATCGAAAAATATCGCAAGAAGCTCCGGCACGATGACGTTTTCAACACACTCATTGGAGAGACATGACCCTATGACCGGGCATGAGCTAGATACTGCATTGCCACAACAGCAGGCTGCTGAGGGAAAGCCTGTTCGAAAACAAAAGCCAGCCCCACAAGTCAAACCAATTACGGAGATCATTTCGCAGATTTTCGAAGTTAGTCTGGATAAAGACCAGAACATCAAGCCTGCTACCCTGAGCAAGACCGACTTCAAGGTCATCGTTAGCTGCCAAGCCACTGGTGGCTTTGATGCTCAGCTGGCGGATAGAGTGGCTGAAAATGCGAGCAAAACTGACCCGCAACTCGGTGCCCTGACGCAACTGGCGGTTGCTGCCAGCAGGTGCCGTGAGGACGCACTGCGTTATGCATTGCTAACCTTTTGTGTTCGCCTTGCCAGTGCTCTGTGGATCAACCGACACCGCGAGTCGCATGACCTGTTTCAGAGCATTTTGGATGGCGACAAGGGGCTTGACTCCACCCCGCTGCGATTCCTGCGCAATTCCCTCGCAGCGCTTTACCAAAAGCGGATCGAATATGTGCGGAGCAGTACGCCTGTTATGCCTCCGGCGGCAACAGACGGTGTAACAGCCCTCCTTGCTGGCTCGGAGCTCTTGACTCCAGCCGAACTAGTCCGTCAGCGCGACAATCTGCTGCTGATCGGTGGTCTTTGGCTGCTTGCCAAAGGAAAAAGCAATCCATCTCAGGCGATTGAGTTTTTTGCAGAGCTGCTTGAGGAACGCCAATCACGCACTCCGAGCAACCGTGGCGTGGCTCTTTATCTGGCCGAGCAGTATGTCCAGCACGAGAGTTTGCTGGCCGATACTCTCGACTACTTCAAGCAGCGGGCCAACGAGCAGGCAACGCATGGCAAACGCTTGCAGTACGCACTTGAGCGTAGCGAGCATGAAGCTGCGCGCCTCAAGATTCAGCTAACTGAACACAAGCGAAGAACTGAAGAGCAAGCGCAGCTGATTGCTGAGTTGGAAGCTGAAATTTCCCGGCTACAACATGCGTTTGATGAGCAGCAGTTGGACGAGCGGGCCAAGCGCACCCATCTGCGTGACAACACTGGGCAGGTCAAAGCAAAGGCTTTCAATCTGTTGATTGAGAACGTGCTTGAACCTCTCAAGCTCTCACTCTCAGCCTTGCAGCGGGAAAAACCGAAAACGGAAGTCGCCGCGCATCACATTGAACTGGCTGTGGAAAGCATCGAAAGGGATATCAAATGGTTCAAAGAATAGGCATCGACTTTGGCACTACCAACAGTCTGATTTCTGTCGTTACCCGCGAAAGAAAGATCTCTTCGTTTGATGATACGGGCCGCCCGCACCCCTCAGTGGTGCGCTACGAGGGCGAGCAGGTAATTTGTGGTCGGCGAGCCCGCGATAAGCTAGAGCAGTTGGGTATAGGTGTTCTGGGTAATACAGTCCGCGGCCCGAAAAAACTGCTGGGCAAGGAGCACGTGAACATCGATGGACGAGTGATGACGCCTGTTGGGGTAATTGCCGACTACATCAGTCATCTGATAGAGCATGCCCGTGCATCGGACGAAGAGCAGGTGGCCGACTTTACCCGTGCAGTCGTGACCATCCCGGTTGCCTTGGATGGCAAAGGCCGTCAGGACTTGCGCGAGGCCCTGCTTCAGGCGGGCGTACATGTTGAGACCTTTGTACATGAGCCGCTAGCGGCGCTGTACGCTTATTTCAAGGATCTAGATAACACTCACGACGCCCTGTCGTTCCATGAGGGCAGGATGATCTTGGTATTTGACTGGGGTGGCGGAACACTGGATCTCACACTGTGTAAAGTGGTCAATGGTGCTTTGGTGCAGATCCTCAACCGGGGCAACAATTTGGTTGGCGGTGACTATCTGGATGATACGATCCTTACCTATATCACCGATCAGTATGCGGCCAAATCTGGTTGGACCGCCGAGAGCAAGCTGTCAGTCAATCCTGGCATGCGTGCCAAACTGTTGACTCAATGTGAGCGAGCCAAGATCACTCTGTCCTCACGTGAGAAAACTCATATTTTTCTGCCAGATTACTATCAGGGCGATAGCGCCGAAGAAACCGAAATTGATATATGGCTGACGCGTAGTGAGCTTGAGAAAGTCTGCGCCAGACTGATCAATCAAGGCATCAACGAGATCAATGTTCTGCTTGCGCCTGACAATGCAGATGTCGATCCACAAACCTTGGCGCTCTGCCTTGCGACTGGTGGCATGGTCAACATGCCGCTCATAAAGAGCAAGCTGACAGAGATATTTGGTATTTCAGCCCTGCACATTTCCGATAAAGGTGACCGCATCATCTCAGAAGGTGCAGCTTGGATCGCCCATGACAACCTGCAATTGGCGTTGGCAAAGCCCTTCGAACTGGTTGAGGCAAGAAACTCTTTATTGACCATTATCCATGAAGGGACACGTTTGCCCCTGCGCGGTGAGTCCATCCAGAAGAAGCAGTCGATGTACTGTTCTGATCCGCGTGATGGCAAGGCCATCTTCACCTTCAAACGCCCTCAAATGGTCCAGAAGTCTGCTGCTGCAGACCCCAGAACCACCTTTGGTAGCCTAGTAGTGGAAGTGAATCCGGCGTTCCCTCCGCTGGGTGAGCGTATTGAACTGACTGTGACTGTCGACGACAACCTGATCCTGCATACGCGAGCGATTGCCAGTGATCGGAAAGAAGCGGTCGGGATTCAGTTCTACGATCTTGAGTTCTCGCTTGTAGTCAATGAGCAGCCCGCCAATGTGGAGCAAAAAAAAAATAGAGTAAGTCAGCGCATTGATACCAATTGCCCAAAGCAGCTCGTGGTTCAGGCCAATGTGACCAATGACTGCGAGCGCTGGGCTGCCGTACCTGGTGAGCTACTAAAGACCTATAACGACCAACACATCTACCTTCGCAAACAACTCACAGCCCTGCAGGGGGATGAATGCGTCAGATATCAGCCATGCTCCAACTGCGGCGCACACTGGTCAGAAAAGTGCTGTGGAGTCGATCTTACGAAGTGAATAGTCTGTGATTTTTTAGGCGTCCTATGAGCAGCTCCACATATCCGGAAGCTCCTTGATCAGCGTATCGAGACGACTTTTCTGTCCGGATTTTCCTTGAAGGCTGACATCGAAAGGTTACCGGTAGCTGCCCCTTGAATGTGCTCACTCCACCAGCCCATCATCGGGCGTTTGCGTTCTATATAGTCTGCCCGGTTGTAGGCGCTGCGAACCTCGTCCTTGTCGACGTGGGCAAGCGCCACCTCTATTAATTCAGGATCCCAGCCGTGTTCGTTGAGGATTGTGCTGGCCATTGAGCGCATGCCATGGCTTACCAGGCGTCCCTCGAAACCCATGCGCTTGAGCGCCATGTTGGCGGTCTGGCTATTACAGTGGGTACGGGGATTCCGGTCTGCAGGGAACACATACTCCCGGTGGCCACTGTAAGGTTTGATTGCTTCCAGTAGCGCAAGAGCTTGTTCAGTGAGCGGGATGATGTGGGGGCGACGCTTCTTCATGCGCTCAGGCGGGATCGTCCAGATCTTCTTCTCGATATCTATGTCCCCCCAGCGAGCGGTAGCGGCTTCTGCTGGGCGGGTCATGGTGTGCAGCTGCCATTCGATCAGGCAGCGGGTCGTTCTTTTTATGCTGGCATTGGCAATTGCCACCATGAGTTCTTTCAGCTCATCGGGAGCAAGCGCTGCCATGTTCTTCTTTTTCGGTTTCTTGAAGGCTGCACGAATCCCGCTGAGAGGATTCACGTCAATCAGTCCCGAGTTGACCCCATAGGTCATGATCTCGTTGAGGCGCTGCGATAGTCGTTTAACGGTTTCAAGACTGCCTTTGGTTTCGAGTGGCCGAAGCAGGTTGATGACGCTGAAAGCCCTGTATTTGCAGGGTTCAGGCACAAAAAAAGACGTCCGTGGACGTCTTTAGATGTTGAGTTGGTGGAGCCGGGGGGATTTGAACCCCCGTCCGCCAGTACTCCGCTGTCGGTACTACATGCGTAGCCGTGTCTATTA
>Ga0182006_1000554_pt1 | contig 28146 bp, 19 predicted proteins | sample Sormic07211104_1_FD_123022 | JGI IMG/M metagenome (GOLD analysis project Ga0182006, IMG submission 123022) | Rhizosphere microbial communities from Sorghum bicolor, Mead, Nebraska, USA - 072115-104_1 MetaG | ecosystem: Host-associated > Plants > Roots > Rhizosphere | place: USA: Nebraska...
CCACACGGCCAATAGTCAAAAACGGTTTTTTCATGTCATCAGGTATCGACTGAGTGAGGCCACCGCGCCCAGCAACAGTGCGTAGAGCCCCACATTGAACAATGCCCGGTGCCAGACCAGGCGATAGAAGTGGAGACGGGTCAACAACCCATGCACCACCAGAAACAGCACGTACGTAATGCCCATCAGCACCAGCAGCGTGGGCAGGAACACCCCGCTGATATCCAGATCACCGATCATAAAGGCGCTCCATCGGGTAGCGGCGCTTGCATCTCCGTGCCGCCAATAAATTCCACGCCGGGCAACAACGCCAGACGCAGGCCGGCCAGCGCATGCAGCAAATGCAGGCGGGTGTCGTCTTCGCCTTGCAGGCCCTGGCCGTTAAGGGCGCGGCGCGTGCGGTCGAGGGTCATCAGCAGACCGCTGGGCGCCGGCAAGCGTTCACCCGCTTTCAGGCACGCCTTGAAGTAACCGCCCACACCCTCCACCACTTGGTTGAGCAGCACACGCGGCACGCCGAGGATGCGCGGCGAGTAGGCCAGCAGGTCCAACAGGTTGAGCGCCACGCGCAAATCGCGCAGGGCAATGCCGGTGTCCTGATTGGTCAGGGCCAGACGCGGCAGGTGCTGCATCAAACGGTCGAGCATCTGCACGGCCAGGTGCCGGTGCTCGGCCAGGGTCGCCGGCTCGGTCAGGCCGACAATGTCGTGCCAACTGAAGCGCGTCAGGCGCTTGGCCGCCAGTTCGGCGCCGAACGGGCGCGCGATTAGCGTCCACACAAATGCGAACAGCAGGCCCACAGGCCCGGCCAGGTTGACGTTGGCGAAGTTGAGGAAGTCGGCGTCGTAGGCGCCCTGGATGCTGATGAACGACGAGGTGTTAACCAGCGTCAGCAGCATGCCCAGGTAGAAGCGCGGCTGCACGGTCAGCGTGCCGATGCAGATAAACGGCACCGCGAACGCCAGCACCAGCATCGGAAAGTCGTGCAGGTTGGGCAGCACCAAAAACAGATAGAGGCTGGCAAACAGCACCGACATCGCCGTCCAGAAAAAGAACCGGTAGATCTGCGGCGCGGGGTCGTCCATCGAGGCGAAGAAACTGCACGCGACGGCGGCCAGGATCACCGCGCTGCCGCCGTCGGTCCAGCCCAGCAGAATCCACAGCACCGAGGCGACGATAATCGCGGTGACGGTGGAAAACGCCGAGTAGAACATCAGGCCACGGTCGAGGAACGGCGTGAGCCGGCCCAAGCGCCAGTGGCGATAGACGGCGCGCCAGGTGTCCTGGCTCTCGCAGTGGATGGCGGCTTGCAGGCTACGGCAGTCCTGCCACAGGTCGACCCATTCGCCGAGGCGGTACAGCGCGTTGGAAAACAGCAAGGTGTGGCGATCATCCAGCGCGTCGCCCTTGGGCTGTTGGGCTTCGATCTGGTCACGCAGGGCGCGCCAACTGTCCAGGGACGGATTGTCGGCACTGCTTTGCAGCCACTGGGCGGTGGCGTCCAGCAGCGGCTTGAGGCGTTCGAGAAACTGCGGCGCGCGCTGTTCGACGGCGTACAGCGCGTCATCCAGCTCCTCCACCACCGGCAGCAGGTGGATCATGCGCCCGCGCAGCTCCTTGGTATTGCGCACCGTCTGTGGACGCGCGCCTTCGTGAGGCAACTGGCCGATCATCAATTCCAGGGTGTTGAAGGTGGCGACCATGCCGCCGCGCAACGTGCTGATTTCGTCAGGCTGCACCGTGCGCGTCAGGAACCGCTGGCTGTAGACCTGCGCATCGGCAAACCATTTAGCCACCGAACCGTCGAACACCGGCGCCAGGCGTCGCGGCCAGAACATCGCGCCGACCACGGCGGCCACCACAATGCCGAGGAAGATTTCTTCGGTACGCGCCTCGGCCACGTCCCACACGGCCAGTGGGTTATCCACTACCGGCAGGGCAATCAACGGCAAGGTGTAGCCGGCCAGCATCAGCGCGTAGTTGTTGGCCGTGCGCAGGTGCATGGACAGAAACAGCAAGGTGCCCGTCCACAGCGCGATCACCACCACCAGGATGTACGGCGATTGCACGAACATCGGCACAAAAAACACCGCCGCCGCCGCCCCCATCAAGGTGCCGATGGCGCGGTACAGCGCTTTGGAGCTGGTGGGGCCGACAAACGGGCTGGAAACGATATACACCGTGGCCATTGCCCAATACGGACGGGGCATCTGCATCAGCATGGCGATATACAGGGCGATCATCGACGCCGCGAAGGTGCGTACGCCGTAGAACCAGTCGCGGGCGGGCGGGAAACCGGTGAAAAATCCGTTCAAAGCGTCGCCGCCTCAAAGGCACGCAACACCCGCAGGGCCGCCTCCATATCGGCGGGCGCGATATCCGCCAGCACATCTTTGCGCAGGCGCACCAGTTGCGCCTCCACCGCCTGCACCAGTTCGCGACCACGTTCGGTGAGGCTCAAGGCCTTGGCGCGGCGGTCGTGGACGTCTTCGGTGCGGCACACATAGCCGCCGTTGCACAGCTGGTCGAGCAGGCGCACCAGGGACGGGCTTTCCATCCCCGACGCATGGGCGACCTTGACCTGATGCACACCGTCGCCCAAACGGCCGATCATCAACAACGGCACGGCGCAGGCTTCGGAAATACCGTAGCTCACCAGCGTGCTCTGGCAGATTTTGCGCCAATGACGGGCGCCCACCACCATGCTGCTGCTGAGGTTCATCTGGAGTTGTTCAAGGGATTGAGGCACTGGATAGTTCGCATACAGTTAGTTTGCTAACTATCAATATGGCGAAGGGATCGAATTGCGTCAAGTTTTGAAACAATTTAGCGATGGATGGAGGGTGAGTGCATGACTCAGGTGAGAGGCCGCGCGAGCCCGATAGCAGTGGGTCAGGCAAACAAGCGGTTACTGGCACACCGTAATCGGGGGCAAGCCCCCTCCCACATTTGGATCGGTGTCAGCTTCAGGATTGTTGTGCGGCCTCGCCATCCAGGTGGCGCTGCCGATTCGAGTGATGGGCATATCCGACTGTCGCCAAGGTGACCCCCCCCTCCCAAAAAAACCAGGCGATTAGCGCCCAGATTTTTTTACTGCTCACTTTTTTTACAAAAACTCAATTCTCAAAAGATTTTTTAAACCCCTCGGCCATCCCGCAACATCAGATTCAACTCATCCACCACCTCCGCCCAATCCGCATCGTCCAAGATTTCCTCACGCAAAAATGCTTTCTGGCTGTCTGTCCAGAAAAACGCCTCTGCCAACTTCACATCCGGCTTGAGTGGTGAGTGGGCGGTCACAAACTGATTAATACTGACCGGGTCATCCGGCAGTCCAAGCTGTTTGAACAGTGACGGCAAGCTGTGCACGGGCGATTCCATGGTGGGCTCCTGAGAAGATGAATGCCCAGAGTCTAGCTCAGGCGCCAACCAGGCCAACAACCGCTCGACGCACTGCTGCGCCGACAGCACGCCGGTGTCCAACACCAGCGATGCCAGGGGCGGCGGTTCATAGGGGGAGCCAATGCCGGTAAACCCCGGCAACTCGCCTTTACGCGCACGGGCGTAGTGCCCCTTGGGGTCGCGGCCTTCGCACACTGCCAGCGAGGCGCTGCACCACACTTCGCGATAATCGTCACCGAGGCGTTCGGCAAACACCGCGCGCAGGTCCGTCAGTGGCGCAATCATTGCCAGGATCACAATCTGCCCGTTGTCCACCAGCAGAGCCGCCAGTTCGCTGGCGCGACGGATGTTTTCCAGGCGGTCCTTATCGGAAAAACCCAGGTCTCGATTGAGGCCGCCGCGCAGGGTATCGCCGTCGAGTACCAGGGTCTGTCGGCCCTGTTCGAACAAGGCGGCTTGCAGGCCCTGGGCCAAGGTGGACTTACCCGACGCCGGCAGGCCGGTGAGCAGGATCGCCACGCCGCGATGCCCATTGCGCGCTTCGCGGTGACGGCGCGTGATGCTCGCCGTCGGCGCTACCAGGTTATTGAGCGACGGCACGGGGCACTGGTGCAGCGATATTGCCCGCCGCCCAAGCCGACTCGCGGCTGGCCAGGGCGCTGGCGATGCTTTGCACGCGGTCGGAGTCCAGTTGCTCCGGCAGCGGGTCGAGACCGGCGCTGGCGAAGATCTGCCCGTAGGCGTTGCGCAGATCGGCGTAGGCCAGGTCGCGGCGCAGGTCGGCCTGCAAGGTGTTGAGTTCGCCCTGGATCAGGTCCAGCTCACCGATCCCGGCGGCCTCATGACGGTTGCGCAATTGACCGAGGATTTGCCCGTCGATATCGGCAAGTTGTTCGCTGGTTTTGAACTGGCGCACCGCGTCCTGAAAGTTGGCGTTGGCCACGTAGAGTTGCGCCAGGACCGCAATCGACATCGCCTGGCGCCGGGCGGTGGCGACTTCTTCACCGGCCTTGGCCACGTCGATGGCCGCCGGGGCGGAGATCACATTGAACAGGTTCCAGGTGACCTTAGCGCCGTAGTCGGCCCAGCGGTTGTCCACTAGAAACGAGTTGCTGTCGTAATGCCCGCCGGCCGAAAACTCCAGCCCCGGCAGCAAGCGCAGCATGGCTTTACGGGTTTCGGCGGCGCTGATGCGGGTCTGGTAATCCTGCTCGCGCAGTTCCGGGCGGTTGGCCAGGGCTTCCTGCTCCAGGCTGGCCAGGTTCACCTTGAGCTGAGGAACGCTGTAGTCATCGGGCGTGGCCAGTTTCAACTCGGTGCCCATGGGCAGATTGATCAGGGTCGACAGCTCGGTCTTGGCCAACGACAGGGCCCGGCGTTGCTCTTGCAACTGGCGTGTGGCTTCGATCAACGCACGCTGATAGCCGAGCGCCTGGACCGGGTCGCCGATACGCTGTTCGCTCATGCTCTGGCTATTGGCCTGGGCCTGGTCGACACGGGTCATGAGGCTGTCGATCTGAGTCAGCAGACGCTCGGCGGCCACCGCGCGCCAGTAGGCGGAACGCACGTCCTGCACGATGGTGTTGATCACCTTGCGTCGACGTTCCTGGATGATCAGGCGCTGATCGCCCTGCTGCTTGGCGCTGATGTAACTCACGCCGAAGTCGAGCACGTTCCACACCATGGTCAGGTCGGCCACGCGACGGTCGCGGTCCTGGGAGGTCGAGGGTTCCAGGGACTGGGTGCCGGTGAGCACACTCTGGCTGCTGGAGGCGTTGGTGTTGTTACGCCCGGCATAGCCAGCGGACAGGGCCATGCGCGGCAGCATGTCGAAACTGGACAGGTCGGATTGACGCTTGGCCAGCGCCTCTTCCATCACCTTCAAACGGCCTTCGAGGTTGTACTTGACCGCGCGGGCCATGGCCTCGTGCAGGGTCAGCGGGCCGCTCAACGGTTCCTGATCCTTGTACATGCCATGTAGATCGCTGCGTGCGCGTTGCTCGCTGACGCTGCGCTCGATGGGGTCACTGGTGACTGCGCAACCGCTGACAACCAACGCCAGCAGACTCATTCCGAATAACTTCTGACCTCTATTCATCCCTGACTTGCCCCTGACTGCGGTTCTTTTCTTGAAGTTTTCAAGCCTGCACTTCGCTGATGCCGGCCTGTCGTAAAGCCATCGCCAGGTTATCGACCTGACGCTGCTCGGTGTCTTTGAGGTGCTGCAGTTGCTGACCCAGCGTCGGCGCGCCGAACAGGCCGCGCAGCCCTTGGGTAAGGTCTCGACTCTGCATTGATTGGCTGCCGAAAGTGTTCAAGGAATGGTCCTCGGAACCGGCGTCGCGGTTGAACACACCCGACAACGTGCTGCTGCCGAATACCCCACCATCGCCCCCACCAAACCCCAGGAAACCTTGGCCCGAGCCATCGCCGGCGGTGTCGTTGCCGAACACCTGGGCGATATAGCTCGGTGCCAACTGGCCCCGGCTGATGAAAATACTGCCGATCGGTTTGAGGTCACCGCCAACGTCCCGCTGCTCGAACAGCGGCGGGAAACCCAGCGGCGAGCCGAGATCGCCCCTGGGTGGCGCAATGACGACCGGTTGTAACGGCACCTCGGATGGCGCAACTACCGTCACAGGGTCTGCGGTGAGGAAGTCCGGCGGCGGTTTCACATCGTTGGGTACCACGGTATCGATCGCATAGTTGTTGGACACGGCCACGCTTCCCCCGGCGTTGCCCGCCAGGTCAGTGAGGTTGGCAGTGTCCAGGGCGATAAAGTTGCTCGGATCGGTAAGGTTGGCAGTCGGCGTGAATGTCGCGGTCCAGGTCAGACCGCCGTCGCTGCTGACCAGATTGGTCAACTCCCCATTGGTGACACTCAGGTCCGACAGGTCGAAATTACTTACCGCCTCGCTGAAGGTGATGACGACCTGCGTTGTCTCACCTACTGTCAGGTTCGGATCGGCAACCACGATGGTTGCGGTTGGCCGGGTGGCGTCGAGGGCATAGTTGCTGGAGATCGCAATACCCGCCCCGACATTGCCGGCAAGGTCCTGGACAGTACTTGCGTCCAGCAGGATCAGGTTAGTGGCATCGCTGACGCCCGCCGTGGGCGTCAAGGTGGCCGTCCAGGTCAGGCCGCCGTCAGTGCTGGCGAGGTCGGACAGCACTGCATTGGCCACACTCAAATCCGACAGATCGAAACCGCTGACCGCCTCGGTAAAGCGGATGGTCACGACAGTGGTCTGGCCGATGCCCAGGCGGGTGTCACCCAGGGTAATCGTCGCGCCAGGGCGCACTGTATCGATCGCAAAACTGTTGGAGTTCACCGTACCGCTACCTGCATTGCCTGAGACGTTGACCACGCCACTGGTATCCAGGCTGATCAGGTTGCTGGTGTCGGTGATGCCCGCGTTCGGGGTGAAGGTTGCCGTCCAAGTCACACCGCCATCGGAGGATGAGACGGCGCTGAGAGTACCGTTATTCACCAGCAGATCGGCATTGTCGAAACCACTGACCGCTTCCGAGAAAGTGATGGTTACCAGGGAGGTTTCACCGACCTTGAGTGCGCTGTCGGCCACCACCACCGTCGCCGTCGGCACCCGTGTTTCGATCATAAAGTTGGCCGAGTCGGTGGTGCCTGCCCCTGTGTTGCCGGCGGCGTCGCTCACGCCGGTGTTATCCAAGGTGATCAGGTTGGTGGTGTCGGAGACGCCTGGGTCCGGGGTAAACGTCGCGGTCCAGGTCAGGCCGCCATCGCTGCTGCTGACGGCGCTCAAGCTGCCGTTGACGATGGTCAGGTCGGAATTGTCGAAGCCACTGACGGCCTCGCTGAAGGTGATCGTCACCTGCGCGGTCTCGCCTGGTCTCAATGTCGAATCGCTGAGCACGATGGTAGCGCTCGGGCGCTGGGTATCGAGGGCGTAGTTGTTGGAATCGGTGGTGCCGCTGCCAACGTTGCCGGCCAGGTCGGCGATGCCGCCGTTGGTCAGGGTGATGACATTGCTGGTATCACTGACGCCTGCCGACGGGGTCAAGGTCGCGGTCCAAGTGATGCCACCATCATTGCTGCTCAGCCCGCTGAGAGTGCCGTTGGCCACGTTCAGGTCAGCATTGGAGAAGCCGACGATGGCCTCGCTGAAGGTGATCGTCACCAGTGAGGTTTCGCCGACGGCCAAGGCTGTATCGGCCACCACGATGGTCGCGGTAGGGCGCACCGTATCGACCACGTAGTTGTTGGAGTCGGTGGTGCCGACGCCGGCATTGCCAGCGCCGTTGATCAAGCCGGTATTGTCCAACGTGATCACGTTGCTGCTATCGGAAATGCTCGCGCTCGGGGTAAACGTCGCTGTCCAGGTCACGCCGCCATCGCTGCTGCTGACAGTGCTCAGGGTGCCGTTGTTGATCGTCAGGTCGGCGTTATCGAAACCACTCACTGCCGAGTTGAAGGTGATGGTTACCAGGCTCGTCTGGCCGATCCCCAGCGTAGTATCGGCGACCACGATAGTCGCGGTCGGTACGTTAGTGTCGATCTGGTAGTTATTGGAGTTGGTTGTGCCGCTGCCGGTATTGCCCGCAGCATCCGAGACACCGGTGTTGTTCAGCACGATGACGTTGGAGGTGTCGCTGACGCCCAGGCTCGGGGTGAACGTAGCGGTCCAGGTGATACCGCCATCGCTGCTGCTGACGGCGCTGAGGGTGCCGTTGGCCACACTCAGGTCAGAATTGTCGAACCCAGTGACCGCCTCACTGAAGGTGATGGTCACCAGCGAGGTTTCGCCGACGCTCAGTGCGGTGTCAGCGACCACGATGGTCGCGGTGGGGCGCAGCGTGTCGACGGTGTAGTTGTTGGAATCGGTGGTACCACTGCCGGCATTACCGGCGCCGTCCGTCACGCCAGTGTTATCCAAGGTGATCAGGTTGCTGGTATCGCTGACGCCCACGCTCGGGGTGAAGGTCGCGGTATAAGTGATGTTGTCGCTGGTGCTCAGCCCGCTCAAGCTGCCGTTGGTAACTGTCAGGTCCGCCAGCCTAAAGCCAGTCACCGCCTCGCTGAAGGTGATGGTCACCACCGAGGTTTCGCCCAAAGCAACAGCGCTGTCGGCGATGACCACGGTGGCGGTGGGGCGCACGGTATCGATGGCATAGTTGTTGGAGTCGGTGGTGCCGCTACTGGCGTTACCGGCGGCATCAGACACACCAGTGTTATCCAGGGTGATCAGATTAGTGCTGTCGCTGATGCTGGCGTTCGGGGTAAGGGTCGCGGTCCAGGTGATGCCGCCGTCACCGCTGCTCAGCCCGGTCAGGGTGCCGTTGGCGACCGTCAGATCGGCACTGGTAAAACCGCTCACCGCTTCGCTGAAGGTAATGGTCACCAGGGAAGTTTCGCCGATCCTCAAGCCGTTATCAGAGACGACGATCGTGGCGGTTGGGCGCGCGGTGTCGACGGCATAGTTGTTGGAACTGGTGGTACCGCTGCCAGAGTTGCCGGCCAGATCGAGCACGCCGGTGTTGGCCAGGACAATCAGGTTGGTGGCATCCGTGATGCTGGCGCTAGGGGTCAACGTGGCGGTCCAGGTGATACCGCCATCGCTGCTGCTCAGTCCGCTCAGGGCACCATTGGCGACAGTCAGATCAGCCAGGGTGAAACCGCTCACGGCTTCGCTGAAGGTGATCGTCACCTGGGACGTTTCGCCGATGGACAGCGCGTTGTCGGCAACCACGATGGTGGCCGTCGGGCGCAGAGTGTCGATGGCGTAATTGTTGGAGTCAGTGGTACCTGTGCCTGTATTGCCAGCGAGATCGCTCACGCCGGTATTGTTCAGGGTGATGAGGTTGGTGGCATCCGTGGCGCTAGCGCTAGGGGTCAGCGTGGCGGTCCAAGTGATGCCCCCGTCGCTGCTGCTCAGCCCGCTCAGTACGCCGTTGGCCACCGTCAGATCGGCGACGGTGAAACCGCTCACGGCTTCGTTGAAGGTGATCGTCACCTGGGACGTTTCACCGATGCTCAATGCCGTGTCGGTCACCACGATCGTGGCGGTCGGCAGTACCGTGTCGATCGCGTAGTTGTTGGAACTGGTAGTGCCGACGCCGGCATTGCCACTCAAGTCCGTGACACCGGCATTGTTCAGGACGACCAGATTGCTGGTATCGCTGATCGCGGTGTCCGGCGTCAGGGTCGCGGTCCAGGTGATACCGCCGTCACTGCTGCTCAGCCCGCTGAGCGTGCCGTTGGCCACGGTCAAATCCGCTGTGGTAAACCCGGTGACGGCCTCGGAAAACGTGATGGTGACCAACGAGGTTTCGCCGCTTCTGAGGGCCGTGTCGGCCACGACGATGGACGCCGTGGGCGCCACTGTATCGTTGATCACGTAATTGTTCGAATCGGTGGTACCGACGCCGGCGTTACCGGCCAGGTCCGCCACACCGGTGTTGTTCAAAGTGATGATGTTGGTGGTATCGGCAATATTGCTGGCTGCGGTCAGCGTGCCGGTCCAGGTGATGCCACCATCGCCGCTGGTCAACAGGCCAACGGTGCCGTTCTGCACGGTCAGGTCGGCTGCGGTCAGCCCTGTCACCGCCTCGGAGAAGGTGATGGTCACCAACGACGTAGCGCCGGAGTTCAGGTTGGTGTTTGCCACCACGACCGTAGCGGCTGGCGGCGTCTCGTCTGGTACATAGTTGGTGACGAGGGTGCCGCCATCGTTGTAGACGTTGCTCACCGACGTCGGGGAGACACCGGCAGTGCCTGCGCTCGTGCCCCCCGTGCCACTGCCACCGACATTGCCACTCAACGCCGCGAAATTGGCGGCGGTGAAAAGGATCGCGCCCTTGTTCCAGATAGCCCCGACCCCGACCCCACCGGCGCCGCCATTTTGGGTATAACCGCCGCCCGCACCGCCGCCACCGCCACCGCCGCCCGCGCCAATGTTATTGGAGATGACCGAATTGCCGATGACCCGCAGGGTGGCGCCCGTGTCGTTATAGATACCACCAACCGCACCACCTCCGGCACCACCGATATCGTTATAGCCATCACCGCCGCCACCGCCGCCGATGGACAGCCCGGCGCTGGAGGCCGTGCCGCCGGAGGAACCGGTGCTGTAGCCCGCATAGACGGCGCCGCCGGCACCGCCGGTCGTGCTGCCACCACGGCCACCGATATTGAAGAAACCGCCACCGGCACCGCCCTGGTTGGCTGAGCCGTTGGAGCCTGAGGAGTTGAGTGTGTCGCCGCCACGACCGCCGATCCCGCCGCCGAGGGCGCCACCGCCGCCACCACCGCCGCCGGCATATTCCGGTGTCACCCCACCACCCCCACCACCGCCCGCCGCCACGTTGGCGGTGACCGTGACGTTACGCAGGGTCAGGGTGCCGGCGTTGTAGATCCCTCCCCCCTTGGCCACCAGCGCATCGTCACCACCGTTACCGCCGTTGCCAGACACCACGCCGCGGGTAATCACCAAGCCGTCGAGGGTGGCCGTGGTGCCGGCCGTCACGTTGATGATTTGGGTTCGGAACTGCCCATCCAGGGTCACATCGGCAACGTTGTCGTTATTGATGTCTCCATCGATCGTGATGTTCTTATTGACCACCAGCACCTGGGTCAGCGCAACGGTCATGCTGTTATTGAAGGTGACGATGTCGCCGTTCTGCGCGGAAGCCAGGGCGCTGCGTAGGGAGCCCACGCCCGCGTTTTGATTGTTGGTTGCGGTCCAGGTGGCCAGGCCCCATTGGTACTCACTCATGGCCTTGCTCGACAGCGCGCTGGTGCTTTCGATGGTGCCGGTGGCAATTTCCAGATCCCAATCGCCGCCCAGGCCCGTGCGGTCATTGGACGCGGCTACGTCGCGGCCGGTCAACTGCGCCAGCGAATCCACCAGGCTCAATCCACGCTCGCCTTCGGCGGTATAGCAGCCGTAGATGAGGATATCCCCTCCGGCGTTCATGTCCTGACCGATCTGCGCCAGCACTTCGCTGCGCGCCTGTACGTTATCGGCAGAGAGATAGCTGTTGCCCAGCCACAAATCACCGGCATTACCGTGGGCGATGATCTGGACGGAGCTGATACCCTGGTGTGAATCCAGGTAATCGGCAATTTGCTGCAGACCGTCCTTGCCGCCGTCCAGTTGCACCACTTGGGTGCCCGGCGCCACGCCTTCGAGCAGGCTGGCGGAATCCTTGACCCGGGAATCGACGAACACCACGCTCTTGCCGGGCGCCGCAGCCTGGGTGGCATCGACCTGGCCCTGAGGCGCATGGCTGTCGGCGGGCCCGTCCGCAGTGGGGGGCTTGGCCGCTTCGGCCGGCGCATGCGCGTCCGGCTGCGCCACCTCGGCCACGGTCGCCGCCACCGCACCGTCGAACAGCATTCGCGGTTCCAGGGACATGATCATTGGCGATGCCAGGGCCTTAGAAGCCTCGGTTACCCGCGATTTGCCTTTGCTCCACCACATGACGATCACCCGAACTCGAACTGCTACCACACGCCAATAAAAAAACCGCAATCAGCCGATCGCGGCGTCGCTTTTCATACGAATGACATTGGCCGCACTGGCAGAACCATCACGCCAGAACGACAACTGGGCAAACTTTTCAAACAGGTCCGGCGGCAACAGCGTGCGCCGCGACTGGGGGGCCACCCTGGGCTTGACCTTGTGCAGGCCGGCAACGCCCAACGCCTGGTCGAAGGCCGGGGCGTCGTAGGCCAGGTGATTGAAATCGTGTTCGAACCAAGGCTCGTCGATGAACGCGTATACCAACCGCATCACGCGCTCCGGGGCTTGGGTCAGCAAGTCATAGTCAACGATCAGCAAGGACTCGGCGTTGTCGCCGTAATACGCTTCTTTGAGCGCGGTCCAGGCAAACCCCACCAGGCGATTGCGCTGGGCCAGGGTTTCGCAGCGGCTGTAGACGGTGTTGCGCTCATCATCGTCGTTGAACAGCTTGGTGTTCTCGAACGGATTGGCGCGGTAGAGGCGCTCCAGACTGTCGAGCACCCAGGCGACATTGCGCACACAGGCGATGGTCTTGGCCTGGGGAAACAGATCCTGCAAGGCCGGCAAGCGCGCGCACCAATGCCGGTTGGTATCGAAAATAACGGGCTTGTCGGCCTTATCGGCGTAATAGGAATCGAACAGGCCGCGCAGCAGCCGGCGGCGCAGGTTGGTATCGATCACCGAGCCAAATTCGCTGCCGGCGCTGCACTGCTGCAGCACGCTGCTAAAGAGCGAACCTACCGGGCTGGTCATGCCGGCATGAAACCGCGGGTTCTGCAGCAAAATCGCAGAAAGCAGCGTCGAGCCTGAGCGCGGAAGACCGGAAATAAAATGAAACTGCGGCAATCCCTTCACCAGTCATAAAGTCCCTTTTGTGAGGCAAAGAGTAGTCGAGGAAAAACACACCGCAAAGTAGCCTTTTGACATCAATCTATCTTGCACCAGGAAAAAAGATAAACGGTATCGCCTGATCGAGAACTGAATGGATTAAGCCAGCCAAGCGCCCTTTTTCGACGCCTTGGTTCGGCAAAATTAAATGATCCCGTCTACGCTCAGCCATGCGTAACCAGGCCAGGGAATGAAGGCGTCGGGCTGATCGCGGACGGCTTGCTTGTACCTGCCAGGTAGCGTCAGACAAATGACCTGAGGGATGAGGAAGTTATGGAAGTATTCATGGGCACTATCCAACCGTTCGCCTTTAATTTCGCACCCCGAGGCTGGGCGCTGTGCAATGGGCAGACGATCAGCATTTCCCAATATTCGGCGCTGTTTGCATTGCTGGGGGTCAACTTTGGAGGCAACGGCCAGTCCACCTTTATGCTCCCCAACCTGCAAGGGCGCCTGCCTTTAGGGATGGGCACCGGGCTGGGCCTGACACAGAGGACCATCGGCGACACGGCTGGCAGCGAGAACGTCAGCGCAACACTGTCCAACTTGCCTGCACACACCCATACGCTCACGGGCGTCACCGCCTCGACCACCCTGCAATTGGCCAACCCGGCCAGCAATCCCGTAAACGCGCCGACATCCACCAACTCATTCATTGGCACCTCGGGTACCGGGCCGGGCTCGGCGGCGATCTATTCAGATCAGTTGGGTGCCTCGCCAGTGCCGCTGCAAGGCGTGACCACCACCGTCAGCGGCACGGTGTCGCCTTCTGGAGGCGGCACACCGATGGCGGTCATGAACCCATACCTGGCCGTCAACTTCAGCATTGCTCTTGAAGGGATTTTCCCTCCCCGCGACTGATGACCCGCCAGAGGGCTGCGGCCCTCTGGCCTTGTGGAGTGTCGATATGCTGCAAAAGGTTCATAGCCACCATTTTCAGGCGCTGCTGGGTCAGACCCGAAGCCTGACCCTGCCTGACGGTCACCGTCTGGAAGTGCGCATTGAGCACTTGGAAGAAACCCCCGAAGCTAAAATGCCCAACACCGAGCGCATGCCGTTCAATGTGCAACTCAACAGCCTGGAAGACACGGCCTTCGTGGACGGACTGTGCGATCTGGACATCCCTGAACTGGGAAGGCTGGAAGGCGTTTTCGTATCCCGCGTACCGGCCGCGGGACGGGACCCGACGCGGGGTTATTTCTGCATCACGTTCAATTGAACCCGAGCGGTTGGCGGCCGCTCAGAGACTTTTCGGATACCAGACCAACCGCTCTGCCGCCGGGTTCTGCTCCTGCACCTCGAAGCCCAGCGCCAGATAGTGTTGGCGCGCATGGGGGTTGCTGGCCCAGACCACGGTCGAAACCGGGCAGCGGATCTGTTGCGCAGCCTTCTGCACCCCGTGCAGAACCGCCCGACCATATCCGCGCCCACGAGCCTGGGGGATAAACGCCAGGTACAAGACCCGGATTTCATGGGCGCCAAAATCCGTGCTCAAGGCGCCGATAGCGGTGCCGAGCTTTTCCACCACGTAATGCATGGCATCGGGGAAATGCTCGCCCAGCCCTCGCTCCTGCACCTGGAATTGCTGCGCGATCATCTGCTGCCGTTGCTCGGGCTCACCGTCGACCCATTGCAGATCCGGGCGCGCCGCCTGATAGAGCGCTTGCAAAAACCCAGCATCGCTGACCCTTGAGGGCCGCACCACCAATCCTTCAGCCGTGACTGCATCCATATCGATTCCTTAAAAACCACTTTCCCTGACACCCAGCGCCGCCAACCGTCGCCAAGCCGCGCCCAATACCGACTCACCCTGCCCCTGCAGAACCACCGCCCCCCGCAGCGGTTGCAGCGGCGCGGCGGTATCGTCAATGGCACTCAAGCGCACGCCGTAGTGCGCCTGCACGGGCTGCGCCCGTTGTTGCGAATCCCGGCGTACGGCAATTGGCCCGTGGTGGTCGGAGGTCAAGGCTTGCTGCTCAATGAAGGCCACACCGTTGGTGTCGATTTCATCCAATTGCACGGCAATGGAGGCGTGCATCGGATCGTCAGCGATAAACCGCCCCTTGGCGCCAGGCGCGACGCGCCACAGCTCAGCCTCGGTCAGGTAGCCGCGCAGACGCGAATCGGTCTGCACCACCCGCGCCAGCACTTGTGTGGGCGCCAACCAACGGCCCACGGTGAGTTGCGGCAGCAGGTCGCGTACCTGACCGGCATAGGGCGCGCGCAGCAACAGGCGTTCGCGCTGGGCAACCAACCCCCGGTACTCAGCCACCGCTTCGGCCAATTGTTGTTCGATGATGCCGGCATCCGCGGCGGTTTCACTGCGCCCGGCCTGGCGACGCATCTGCAACTGCTGGATCTCGATTTCCCGGCGCACGATGAGCAGACGCGAGGCCATATCCGACGATTCCAGCTCAATCAATACATCGCCCTGAGCCACCGTTTGGCCGTCGTGCACATTGACCTGCCGCACCCGCGCCGCCAACGGTGCATGCAAGGCACTGGCACGCCCGGCCTCGAACATTGCCGGCACTTCCACGGCGCTGCGCCATGGCAGCCACAGCGCCAGCAGCAGCGTCAGCAACACCAGACCGGTCAGCCATACCCTTGGGCCATGGGCCTGTTCGCGGCGGCTCCACCATTGCCGCCATTCTTTGACGATGGGCATCACGATGAACCACATCAATTCCACCATCATCAGGAAAATGCCCAACACCTTGAAAAACAGGTGATACACCGCCAGGGCGATGCCGAAAAACAACGCCGCGCGCCATAACCAAGCACCGTAGCCCCATAGCAACAAACGACGGCGCATCGGCGGCGACCACGGCTCCGGCGCGGCCAGGCCATAGCCGAACAACACTTCACGCAGATGCCAGCGACACAGCGCGAACGCTCGACCCTGAAGGTTATCCACCGCCCAGAAATCGCTGAGCAGGAAGTAGCCATCGAAACGCATAAACGGATTGAGGTTGATGATCAACGTGGTGATCCACGTGGCGCTGGCCAGCATGAACGCCGCCGTGCGCGCCGGCCCGTCCGGCAGCAGCGACCAGGCCAACAAGGCAACACATGCCAGCAGCAATTCCGCCAGCACGCCGCCGGCACCGATCAGCAAACGGGCACGCCGATCATTGACCCTCCAGGCATCGCTCACGTCGGTATAAAACATCGGCAACAGCACCATGAACGCCACACCCATGCTCTGCACCCGACAACCAGCGCGCTTGGCCATAAACGCGTGGCCGAACTCATGGCACAACTTGGCAAAGAACAAGGCCACCCCGAACGCCAGCGCCCCGCCAAGACTGAACAAATGCGGAAATGTCGCAACGAACCGCTGCCAATCCCGCGAAACCAGGAAACCCCCCAGCCCCAGGACCAGCGGTATGCCGTAGCGCAGCATGCTCGGGCCAAACCGCGCCAACACAGGCCAGGCGCGGTTGAGAAAGGCGTCCGGGCGCCACAACGGAATGCGGAAAAACAGGTACTGATGCAGCAGGATTTGCCAAAGGCTCTGGCGCTGGGCGGCGATCTTGAGCGCATAGCTGTCGCGTTGTTGCGCATCCAGGCCGCTGATCAAGTCATGGCCGCGTAAAAACCCCAGCAGTTCTTCCAGGGACTGCGGCGTAAGCGGCAGGCCCGGCTCCCGGTTCGCCGCTTGCAGGACCCGCTCCGGGTCGCCCAGGGACCAATGCCGCAGCATGCGCATGGCCGCCGCGCCGATTTTGAAATAGCGCCCGCGCACCGGGTCGGCCAGGGTCCATTGCGGCGAACCGTCCCGATCCGGCGCCGCTGCCGATAGTTGCAGATCGGCGCGCAGACTCGGCAAGCCCATGCTAGAGACCTACGCTCTGACGCAGGCCGGCCAGCGGCCGACGCAGCAGGTACAGCGCCAGCGGGGCGCGGTCGCCGAAAATCTTCGCGGTGCCGCGCAGGCCGATACGCGGCGCGGTCGCATCGAAGCGTGCATCCAGGCGATAGGCCAATTGACCGGACGCGGTGGGTTGCGCTTCATAGGCCGAACGTTCGAGCCAGGCCACATGCCGATGCAGCGGATCGCTGTCGAGAAACAATGCCACCTGCGCGCCTGGGGCCAAGGCAATCGCGTCGCCCACCGCCAATTCGATCCGCAACTCGGCCTGATTCGGGTCCGCGATTTCCATCAACCGCTCGCCGGTCTGCACCGGTTTGCCCAGCCAGCGTTCGGCATCGGGAAACACGGCAATACCGTCGCGCTCGGCGCGCACTTCGCTGCGTTTGAGCAGTTCGACCGCGTAGTTGCGCTCAGCGCGTTTCTGTTCCACGCGCGCGGCCAGCAGGTCGATCTTCGAACTCGATTCCGCATCGGCGAACGAACGCTGGGAGTGGGTCTTGAGTTCCGCTTCGGCCACACCCAAGGCCCGCTCGGCCACATCGGCCTGGGCCTTAAGGCTGGTGCTTTCGAAGCGCAGCAAAAGGTCGCCGCTTTTGACGGTTTGGTTGGGTTTGACCAGAAACTCGGCGATCACACCGTCCAACGGTGCGGCGACCACTTGCCCGCCCAGCGGCACCACTTCGGCCGGGGCCAGTACCGATTGGCGTACCGGTATCAGCAAGCCCAACAACAGCAGCGCCACCAGCGCCACCCGCCATTTGCGCGACCAGCGCAAGCGCCATGGCTTGCGCGGTTGCAGCGCCAGCCAGGCATGGCTGTAGGTATCGCCCAATTGCGACAACAGGACTTGTTCGGGGTTACTCCACGGAAGGTCGCGGGCCAGCCATAACCCTCCGAACACTTGGCCCTGATGATCGATCAACGGCAACCAGAACACCTGACCGGCCGACAGGCTTTGCCAGTCCGCCCGAATGGCTTCGCTTACCTCATCGGCGTCGATCACCCGTGCCTGATTCAAACGGCCCTGCTTGAACAACGACGCCACGGCCTGCTCGACGAATGCCACGAACGGCGCATTCGGCTCCACCGCGCTCACACCGGTGACAGCTTGGACTTTGCCGGCAATCAATAACGCGGCATGGCGAAACCCGAACAGTGCCTGACCGTCATTGACCAGGCTGTAGCTCAGTTGCGCCGGCGTTCGCGCGGCACGGGTCTGGCGCTCCAGGTCGAGGAAGCGCGCGAACACCTGCTCGGTGTTGCCTTTGAACGGCGCGTTCACTGGGGTTCTACGAAACGCGCGGTACCGCTCATGCCGGACAGCAGCCCACCGGCATCCGGCACGCTCGCCACCAGCAACAGCGTCTGACTCCCCTCATCGATGCGTGCCCCCAAACGCTTGACCGTCGCTTGTAGCGACTTGCCAGTTTCATCCGGCGTAAAGCTGAACGTCTGTCCCGGCTTGAGCTTGCCCATCCAGCGCGACGGCACCAACAGGTGAATTTCCAAGCTGCGGTTATCGACGATTTCCAGCAACGGCGCGCCAGCCGAAACGCTCTCATAGCGTTGCACTTTGCGCTGCACCACTTGGCCGTCATACGGCGCCAGCACATTGCAGCGTTTGACTTGTACCTGGTAGACCTGGGACTGGGCCTGGGTCTCGCTCAACCGCGCTTCGGCGCGGGCCACTTCAAAGCGTCCGACTGAATTGAGCGCCGCCAACTGTTTGTTGTGCGCCAGTTCTTCCCCGGCACCACGGCTGGCGGCTTGGGCGGCGTTCAATTGGGCCTGGTAGGCCGAACAATCGAAACGCGCCAGGGTGTCGCCTTTTTTGAACGTCTCACCCTCGCTGAACGGCAACTCGACGATGCGCCCGGACAGCTCACTGGCCAGCATCGCCTGGTCGCGGGCACGCAACACGCCCCGCGCTTCGCTGTCGGCACTGGCGGTGGTCGCAGGCGAATGATCCAACAACGGGTCTTCGGCCATGGCCAGCTGAGCCACGCCCAATATGCCGATAAAACCCAACGCCCATCCATGCAATTGCTTCATATGGTCGACTCCCTGACGATGACCGCAGTCTAAGTCAGCGAAATTAAATTGCCACTACCCCCAATCGGACAAATCGGCAAATTGTGTAGGCAGTCACCAAAGCAATTGTCAGATCAAGCTATGATTGCGCCCCTCCAAGCACCAGGATCAAGGACACCTCATGCGCATCGGTTTTTTGTCACCTCTGGCACTGGCCCTGCTGGCCGGTCTCTCCGTGCAGGCCCAGGCCAGCTCCGACGATTCGTGCTACCCCGACTGGCGTGTTTCCCGCGACACCCTCGACCCGTGCAGCAACCAGCCTTTCCTCAGCCCCGGCAACGACAGCCGGGTCAACCTGCGCCTGCTGCTGGCCGACAAGAAAAATACGGGCCTGACGCCCAATGCCTTGAGCGAAGATGACCTGGCTGAGGGGTTCGGCCCTGTGCCGTTCCCGGTGTATCGCCTGACGCTGCTCGGCAGCTCGGACACTGAACCGGATGACGGCGCAGACACATCGTCCACTGCCGAACTGGACAACCTGCTGCAACCCCTGGGCATCAAGCGCGAGGACTACACCACCGCCGGCGAGGCGTTTGTCACGGGCGAGGGCAGCCGTTGCCGCAGCAACGACGACGACAGTGCCACCGCGTTTGTGCGCCAAGTGGTCAAGGCCGATATGCCGGCCGCCGAACGCGAGCTGCTGGTCAAAGCCCGCCTGCAACTGCTCACCACCTGCGAGTGGGACGGCCCGGTCGTGGCGAATGCGCAGCAACTGCAATCGATCGACGGCCAGCAGCTGTACACCTACTTGCAAGCTGCCGCCGACTTCTACAGCGGCCGTTTTGCCGAAGCCGAGCGCGGCTTCAGCGCCGCCCGCAGCAGCGCCCTGCCCTGGCTCAAGGAAGCCGCGCTGTACATGACCGCCCGCACTGCGCTGAACCAGGCCCAGGCCGACGCGTACGATGCCGACGGCGTGCCGACTCTGGCGCGTGTGGATAAGTCGGCGCTGGCCAATGCCGAGCAAGCTTTCGATAGCTACCTGAGTACTTATCCACAAGGCGATTACAGCGCCTCCGCGCGCGGCCTGCTGCGGCGGGTCTACTGGTTGGCCGATGATGGCAGCAAACTGGCCGAGGCGTACGCCTGGAGCCTCACGCAAGCCAGCGACGCGCAGCGCAATGTGTCCGAGGATGAGCTGGTGGAAGAGGCTGACCTCAAGTTGTTGATGGTCAACAGCCAGCCAGTGAAGACGCCGATGATCCAACTGGTCAGTGATCTGATGGTGATGCGCGGCGGCAACCAGCCGACCTTGTCCCGCGCAGACCTGGAGAAGCAAAAGGCACTGTTTGCCAGCGAACCCGAACTCTACGATTACCTGCTGGCGGTGTGTGCGCTGTACATCGAGCACCAGCCGGATGCCGCGCTGAAGCAGCTGCCGCAAAGTGTGCCGTCGAGCCTGAATTACTTCGCCTTCAGCCAACAGACCCTGCGTGCCCTGGCGCTGGAAGCCAAGCAAGATTGGAAAGGCGCCCAAGCACTTTGGCTGCAATTGCTGCCACTGGCCAAACTGCCGTTGATGCGCGATCAACTGGAACTGGCCCTGGCCATGAACTACGAGCGCAGCGGCCAGTTGGCCGAGGTGTTTGCCGCCGACTCGCCGATCAGCGCCAAGCAAGTGCGCTACAGCCTGTTGCGCAACGTCGCCGGGCCTGAGCTGCTGCGCCAACAGATCGCCCAGGCCAGCGATCCGGTGGAGCGCCAGACTGCGCAATTCGTGTTGCTCTACAAAGACCTGCTGCGCGGCCAGTTCGCCACCTTTGCCGAGGACTTCAAGCAACTGCCGACGCCGGTGCCCGAAGATAAGTTGAGCAGCAGCCTGGGCTATGTCTACAGCGAAGGGCAGACGTTGAAACTGTTCCAGTGGAACGGTGAGAAAGCTGCCTCGGGCTACACCTGCCCGGCCATCGCGCAAACTGCCGCGACCCTGCAAACCGAGGCCAAGAACCCCCAGGCCCTGAACTGCCTCGGCGAGTTCATCTTGCGCAACAACCTGGACGGCATGCCGCTGGAACAAGCACGCGCCGCCGGCAGCCTGGGCAGCACCGCGTCGGACTTCAAAGGAACCACCTTCTCGCGACTCGACGGTTACAAGCAGGTGATCGGCGACGCCAAGGCGCCGAAAACGGACAAGGCCTATGCGCTGTTTCGCGCCATCAACTGCTACGCGCCGGCCGGCTATAACAGCTGCGGTGGGCAGGACGTTGAGCCGGCCGTGCGCAAAGCCTGGTTCCGCCAGCTCAAAAGCGGCTACGCCGACACCCAGTGGGGCAAATCGCTGCAGTACTACTGGTGAAACACCTGTGGCTCGGCTTGCTGATGCTGGCGAGCCCGGCCTTTGGCGCCGTCGACGCCCGCGACTATGACGCCTTCTGGCTGTGGAGCGGCGTCAAGTCCCAAGCGGTGCTCAAACAGGCCAAGACCCTCTACATCCTGCAGGGCCAGATCAACTCTACCCGCCGCGCCCCCCAGCGCGGCGTGCAGCTGATCGCCCAGGGCATGAGCGTACCGCGCCTGACCCAGGGCGAGGTTTGGGTGGTATACCGCGCCCACACCCTGCGCTGGCCAGAACCGATCTACACCCAGCTGCTCGGCCAGGTGCAACGCTGGCGCGACGCGGGCAACCCGGTGATAGGTATCCAGATCGACTTCGACGCCCGCACCCAATACCTGCACGAATACGCCGACTTTCTGCGCGACCTGCGCCAGCGCCTGCCCGCCGACCTGCGGCTGAGCATCACCGGCCTGATGGACTGGAGCAGCAACGCCGACCCAGCCGCCATCGCCCAGCTCAAAGGCGTGGTGGATGAAGTGGTGGTGCAGACCTATCAAGGCCGCCACAGCATCCTGGATTACGCCGCGTACTTGCCGCGGATGAATCGGCTGGGGCTGCCGTTCAAGATCGGCTTGATTCAGGGCGGTCAATGGCAGGCGCCGGGGTATTTGCAGAGCAATGAGTGGTTTCGGGGGTATGTGGTGTTTTTGCAGAATCCTTGAACATCCTTGGAGCGAGCTTGCCCGCTCCAAGGGCACCTGGCTACCAGTCGTACGTCAGGCTCGACACCGCCGTCCGTCCTTGCCCGTAGTAGCAATCCAGATCGCTGGTGCACTGCGAAACGTAGGTCTTGTCGGTGAGGTTCTGCACATTCAGCGCCAGTTTCACGCCTTTGAGTTTCAGCGGCGAGCGGCTTAGGTCGTAGCTCAGGCTGGCGTCGTAGACGCTATATGAAGGCACGCTGAAGGCGCCTTCGTAGTAGTCGCCCAGGCTTTGGCGGGCGTAGCGCACACCCACCCCCGCGCCGAGACCAGCCAGCGGGGTGTCGCCAAGCACCGTGTAATTGACCCACATCGACGCCGTGAGCGGCGAAATGCCTGCGGGGTGGCGGCCTTGGCGACCGTCGTTGTCCTTGGTGTATTTGATGTCGTTACGCGAGGCCGACGCGATGATCTCCCAAGCGTCGCTGAGGGCCGCCTTGGCTTCCAGCTCCACGCCGCGTGAGCGCATGGCGCCGCTTTGGGTGCTGTAGGTGGTGTCCACCGGGTTGGTGGTGAGCACATTTTCCTGGTCCAGCTGATAGACCGAAACCTGCACAAAACTCTTCTGGCCGGGCGGCTGGTACTTCACGCCGACTTCGTACTGGTTGCCGGTAGACGGCTCGAACGGCTTTTTATTTACGTCGGTGCCCGCCAGTGGCAGGAAGGATTCCGTGTAGCTGACGAAGGGCGCCAAGCCGTTATCGAACAGGTACACCAACCCCGCACGACCGGTGAACGCCTGGTCTTTGCTGGCAAAGCGCGTATCGGTCAAGGGCTCTTTGTTCACGACGTTGGCCCAGTCATAGCGCCCGCCCAGGACCAGCGCCCATTTATCCAACTTGATCTGGTCCTGAACGTACAGGCCGGTCTGGGTGATGGTGCGATCCCAACGATATGGCTGGCCAAAATTCAGGCGCTGCCCATAGACCGGCTTGAACAGGTCGATGATCGGCGGGTTGCGGTCATACAGGCCATGGAACAGCGAGCCGGAATGGTAGTAATCCAGGCCCAGGATCAGGGTGTGGGACAACGCGCCTGTGTCGAATTCGGCCTGAGCGATGCTGTCCACGCCAAACACTTTGTTGTTTTGCGCCCAGTCCACACCGAAGCGTTGCAGGTAGCGTTGGTCCTGCACACCGGTGGCCGGGTTGGCGACGAAACGGTAGCCGTGCAGCGGCGCGGTGTAACGGTCGTCCACCTCGGCGTAGCGCGCATTTTGTTTGAGGGTCCAGGTTTCGTTGAGGCGATGGGAGATCTCGTAGCCCAGCACGTACTGCTCGCGGTTGTATTGGTTGACGCCGGGCTCGCCGATAAACACATCGCGCTTGATCTTGCCGTTGGGGTTGGCCCACAAGGTGCCGGACGCCGGCAGGCCTTGGGCTTCGGGCACACCTTTGTCTTTCTGGTACTGGGCGAACAGCGTCACATGGGTGTCGTCGTTGGGGCGCCAGGTGAAGCTGGGGGCGATGAACTGGCGTTTGTTCTCGACGTAGTTGATCTCGTCCTGCCCATCGTTGGCCAGGCCGGTCAGGCGATACAGAAATTGCCCCTGCTCATCCAGCGGACCGCTGAGGTCGATGGCCGCACTTTTATGCTCGTAGGTGCCGGCTTCCAGCACCACTTGGTGTACCGGGGTTTCGCTGGGGCGCTTGCTGACCATATTGACGATACCGCCCGGCTGGTTTTGCCCGTACAGCACCGAAGCCGGGCCTTTGAGGACTTCAATGCGCTCCAAGGAATAGGGCTCGATTTGCAGCGCGCCGCCAGTGCTGCCACCGCCATAGGGCAGGTGCAAACCGTCGAGGTACAGGGGTGTGGGCGAGAAGCCCCGCGAGGTGGGTTCATCGAACAACTTGACCCGGTCGGCGAAGCCGCCGGCGCTCATGCCCGGCGTGTACAGCAATGCCTGGGTGACGCTCTGGGCACCGCGCGCCTTGATCTCGGCGGCAGTGATCACGTTGATGGTCTGGGGGATTTCCACCAGCGCCGAATCGGTCTTGCTGCCGGAGGCGCTGCGGGTGGCAACGATGCCGTCCACCGGGCCCCAGGCGCTTTCCTCGGCTTGCTGGGCGCTGATCTGGGTAGCCCCAAGTTGCAACGTGCCGTCAGACGCGCTCGCCTGCAACGACCAACCGCCCTGGGATTGCATCGCCACCAGGCCGCTGCCCGCCAGCAACCGCTCCAGACCGGCCCCCACCGCATAACGCCCTTGCAGACCGGCGCTGCGCTTACCTTCCGTAAGCGTGGCATCAACCGACAACAAGATGCCCGAGGCACTGGCGAAACGGTTCAACGCCTGGTCGAGACTGCCCGCCGGGATGGCGTAGGTACGCACTTCTTCAGTGGCTTCGGCGGCATAGGCCAAGGTCGGCAGCATCGGCGCGGTCGCCATGAGGCCGACAAACAGACCATGGCGCAGGGCGCGGGCCAAGGGTTGGATTGGGTGGTGCGGCATTGCAGGACTCCCCGTGAGAACGCTTCTTGATTGGCTTTCAAGAGGTATCCCGAACGGGATGGAGAAACCGACAAGCGCCAGAGAAAATATTTCAGACACGAGCCTTGATCGTCACCCAGTAACGGGTAACTGCCTGGACGTGCACCGGCAACGAGCGCTCCAGGGCGGCAAGGATCGCGTCGGTATCGTTCAACGGAAAAACACCGGTGAGTAACAGCCCGAACACGGCCGGATCGCATCGCAACAGGCCCGGACGATAGCGACTCAGTTGCGTAACAAATTCGCCCAGCGGCTGGCGTTCGGCGATCAGCCGATGCTCAGTCCAACTGCTGCCGTTGGCGCCCACCGCAGGTAACGCAAGGGTCTGGCGCTGATCGAACCACAGGCTGTCACCGGCGTTCATCTGCACCGCTGCGCCATGCATCGGGGTTACGCGCACGCGGCCTTCGTACAGGTCGACACGGCTGCCCTCGCCCAGTTCGCGCACGGCAAAGCGAGTGCCCAGCGCCTGCACATCGCCGGCCGCCGTTTCCACGATCAGCGGGCGCAGTGCATCGTGGCCGCTGGTCAGCAGGATCTCGCCTCGGATCAGGCGAATACGTCGCTCAGTGGCGCTGAAACGCACATCCACTGCACTGTCGCTGTTGAGGTCCAGACGCGTACCGTCGCTGAGGGTGACGTAGCGGATCTCACCGGTCGCCGTGCGATGTTCGGCGAATGCCGCTTGCCAAGGTTCACTACGCCGCACCAGATAGCCGCTGCCGCCGACCATCAAGAGCGCGCCGAGCAGCTTGAGGGCGGCGCGGCGCTGGGTATCCGGCGTATCGCGTAGCACCGCGCGGGCACTGTCGGCAGGAACGCCGCCGAGGGTGTGCTGCAAGTGCTGCAAACGCTGCCAGGCGCGACGGTGTTCCTCATCGGCGGCCTGCCACTGGGCAAAAGCGTGGCGTTGCTCGACGCGCAGTTCGCCGCCCCAGTGCAGCATCAACCACTCGCTGGCTTGCTCGACAATGGCCGGGGCGATGGGTGCGTCGTGTTTCATTCTTCGTAGACCACCTGGTAACAGGCGACGATGGCGCGGGTCATGTATTTCTGCACCGAGCTGATGGTGACACCCAGGCGCTCGGCGATCTGCGCGTAGCTCAACCCCTCGAATTGCGATAGCAGGAAGGCCCGGCGCACGTTGTCGGGCATGCGGTCGAGCATGGCGTCGATCTGCATCAGGGTTTCAAGGATCAGTGCGCGGGTTTCCAGCGACGGCGACTCCGGCTCCGGCAGATGGGCGATGCTCTCCAGATAGGCGCGTTCGATACGCAGGCGCCGCCACTGGTCAATCACCAGATTGCGTGCGATCTGCGCCAGATAGCTGCGGCTTTCCTTGTCACCTGGAAAACGTCCGGACACCAACAGCCGCAGGAACGTGTCCTGGGCTACATCGGCGGCGTGCTCTCGATCGCCCAGGCGCTTGCGCAACCAGCCTTGCAGCCAGCCGTGATGGTCGCGGTACAGAAGATGAAGCTGTTGCTGGCCGTCAGTCGCGGTGTCCATGAAAAGCTCAGATACACTATTGAGAGCAATTATCATTACACCTTATTTCGTTACTGACAAAACTCTTTGTCGATCAGCCCCCTGCCGTTTGCAGCGGATATACCGATTCCCACCCGCCCCCCAAGGCTTTGTACAACCCGACCATGGCCAGGGACACGCCGGTGGAACTCTCCACCCATTGCTCCTGGGTCGCCAGCAGCGCGCTTTGCACCGTGAGCACGTTGACGAAGTCCACCACGCCTTCGACGTACTGATGTTGCGCGGTGGTGAGGGCGATCTGGTTCTGGCGCACGGCTTCGGCCAGGCTGTCGCGGCGCAGTTGGCTGGCGTTGAAGCGGGTCAGTTGATCGTCGATTTCATGCCAGGCGCGCAAAACCGTTTGCTGGTAGGCAATCGCCGCTTCCTGCTGTTGGGCTTCGCGCAACTCGACCATGCCTTGCAAGCGTCCGCCATTGAACAGCGGCAGGCTCATCTGTGGGCCGAAGGCAAAGGCGCGTGAGCCCCACGCACCGAAATCCGACAGCTGCATGGCCTGGGAGCCGAGGCTGCCGGACAAGGTGATGCGCGGGTAGAAATCGCCCTTGGCCACGCCGATGCTGGCGGTGGCGGCGTGCAGTCGCGCCTCGGCCTGGCGGATATCGGGGCGACGCTCGGCCAATTCAGACGGCAGGCCAATGGCGACCTGGCGCTGGGTTTGCGGGACGGCAGCAGCCTTGGACAACTGTGCATGCAGGGCTTGCGGCGGCTCGCCCATCAGCAGGCTCAAAGCGTTGATCAACTGATCCTGACGCTGTTGCAGGTCGGGCAGGCGTGCTTCGATGGCGGCGACCTGGGCGGCGGCTTCGGCCACATCCAAGTCAGTCGCCACGCCGTCGGCCAGGCGCAATTGCGAGAGCTTGAGACTGTGTCGCGCCACGTCGAGGTTTTGCTCGGTGACGGCACGGATGTTCTGCACCCCGCGCAGTTGGATGTAGTCCTGGGCGGTTTCAGCCAGCACTGACAGCAGCACGGCGCGACGGTCATTCTCCGCGACTTGCAGCGTGGCGTCGGCCGCCTCGGTTTCGCGTTTGACCCGACCCCAGAAGTCCAACTCCCAGGCGGCGGAAAACCCGGCGTCCCACTGGTTGAATGCGGCGCGGCCATTCTCGCCGGACGGGTCGTTGAGGCCCTCACCACTGTTGCGTTTGCGCTGATAGGCGCCGGTAGCGTTGACGCTGGGGTAGCGCTCGGCAGTGGTTACCTGGCGCACCGCACGGCTTTGTTGCAGACGGCTGCTGGCCAGTTTCAAGTCGAGATTATCGCTGAGGGCACGCCGGGTCAGGGCCGACAATTGTGCGTCGTGGAACACGTCCCACCAGCGCTCCTGCAAGGGGTCGCTGACGGCATGGCTGGCAGCCTGACGGCCTTGGGGTTCGGCCCACTGCGCGGGCTGCGCGCTGTGGGGGCGCTGGAAGTCCGGGCCGACGGTGCAGGCGCTCAGGCTGATCAGGCCGAGGGTGAGCCAGGCGAGGTGTTTCATTGCTGGGCTACCTCGCGCTGTGGCGCTACGGCTTGAGTATCGACGCTGGCTTCCACCGACATACCGACCCGCAGACGCTCGGTCAGCGGCTGATTGGGCTCAAGCACGATTTTCACCGGAACACGCTGCACGACTTTGGTGAAGTTGCCGGTGGCGTTGTCCGGTTTGATCGAGGCGAAGGTCACTCCGGTGGCGGGCGCCAGGCTTTCCAAGTGGCCGTTGAGCACTTCACCGTCGAGGCTGTCGACGCGCACCTGCACGGCCTGACCGGCATGCATGTGGGACAGCTGGGTTTCCTGGAAATTGGCCACCACATACGCCTCGGCCAACGGCACCACCGCCAGCAACTTGCTGCCCGGTGTTACGTAGGCACCGACCCGTACCGCGCGCTCACCGACCATGCCATCCACTGGCGCGACAATGCGTGTGTAAGACAGCTGATAACTGGCCATTTCCAGCGCCGCTTGGGCTCGTTTAAGCCCACCCTCGGCGGCATCACGCAGAGCCGTGAGGATTTCCACCTGCTTGCGCTCGGCCGCCAGCACGGCCGTGGCTTTGGCCAGGCGAGCGGTGGCCTGGTCGATGCGGGTCTTGGCTTGCTGGGCGTTCTGTACGGTGCCGGCGCCGACACCGGCCAGATGGTTGTAGCGGTTCAGTTCGTGTTCGGCGAAGGCCACTTCGGCGCGATCCGCCGCCACCGTGGCCTGAGCCTGGGCGATCACCGAGGTTTGCCGCTCCAGTGTCGCGGTGGCGTTTTTCAGTTGGGCTTGGGCCACCAGTGTGTCGGCATCGGCGGCCTGAGCGGCAGCGCGAAAATCGCGGTCGTCGATCA
>Ga0182006_1000556_pt1 | contig 27959 bp, 32 predicted proteins | sample Sormic07211104_1_FD_123022 | JGI IMG/M metagenome (GOLD analysis project Ga0182006, IMG submission 123022) | Rhizosphere microbial communities from Sorghum bicolor, Mead, Nebraska, USA - 072115-104_1 MetaG | ecosystem: Host-associated > Plants > Roots > Rhizosphere | place: USA: Nebraska...
GGGGACCCGTCTACGGCGACCCCCTAGGGAAGGGCCGCGTCCCGCGGCCGTATTTCAATGGCCTTCGGCCGGGTCGGGCATCGCCCGGGGATTTTCGACTCGACATCCTGTCTCGCGAAAATGGCCGGCCATCCATGGCCGGCCCCCTGCGGGCCTTATCCGGTCGAAGCCCTCGCCTACGCTAACCGTCCCCGAGGGTGGCACCCGCCGGCTCTCCCCAGCGTCGAGGTTGATTGCGGGGAGTGCACCGCTGGCGATCGTGATGTGTCACGCGGTGTGCGTTGCCGCCATACCCTCGCTGTCGCTGTCGCTGTCGCTGTCGCTGTCGCTGTCGCTGTCGCTTTCGCCGTAACCGTAGCCGTAGCCGTAGCCGTTCCGCCGCCGCTCGCCACTCGCTATTCGCACCCCGCTCTTGCTCGTCGGCTTGAAGCGTTCGTCCGATCGTTGCGGCCGTGAGTGCCGTTATCGAGCAACGAGGAATGGCGTCCGTCGTGTGAACTGGCTGAAGCGATGCGTCACACGAGTCCGCCGCATGGTCGGCGCACTGAGCGTTGCGTGCAACAAGCGCGCCTACCGGATAGCGAGCGGTGCGCTCGACCACACGAACTTCAGTATTGGGAAGAGTCGGCGGGTATCACCCTCGGGGACAGTTAGCGAAGGCGAGGGCTTCGACCGGACAAGGCCCGCAGGGGGGCGGCCATGGATGGCCGGCCATTTTTGCGAGACAGGATGTCGAGTCAAAAATCCCCGGGCGATGCCCGACCCGGCCGCAGGCCATTGAAATACGGCGGCGGTAGCCGCCCTCCCTAGGGGGTCGCCGTAGACGGGTCCCCGAGGGTGATACCCGCCGGCTCTTGCGACGCCACAGCGAGCACGCGCACACAACGCGAGGCCGAAGGCGAGCCCGCTCCAGTAGTGCCCGAAGAACTGCTTCCTAGCGCCCCTGCTGCGAACGAAGCAGATCGCGAATCTCGGTCAGCAGCACGACATCGGCAGCCGGCGCGGCCGGGGCTTCTTCTTCGCGGCGGGTCAGGCGGTTGATGGCCTTGACCACCACGAAGATCGCGATGGCGACGATCAGGAACTGGATCAGCACGTTGATGAAAACACCGTACTGGATGGCCACTTCGGCTTTCTTCGCAACTGCATCGGCCGGTTTGAGTACCCATTTCCAGTCGGAAAAATCGATGCCGCCGATCAGCCAGCCGATCGGCGGCATGATGATGTTGTCGACCAGCGAGGTGACGATCTTGCCGAATGCCGCACCGATCACGACACCGACCGCCAAGTCGACGACGTTACCGCGTAGAGCGAATTTCTTGAATTCCGCGACGAAACTCATCGGTCTTTCTCCTTATTGGCTGAACGTGGAACGTTTGGAAACTAGCGAGATGTATGTCGGCGGTTTGCGAAGTCAGCTCACGCGGCCTTCGAGCGTCGCCACGCCGTCGAGGGTCGCACGGAACGTGTCGCCGCGCACGAGGGCGGATACGCCTGCCGGCGTGCCCGTGTAGACGATGTCGCCGGCCTTCAACTCGAACAGTTTCGACAGTGCGCTGAGGATTTCCGGTACGTCCAGGAGCATGTCGCCCAGCGTGGCTTCCTGACGCAGCTCGCCGTTGATCTCCAGGGCGATGCGCGTGGCGGAGGTCGGTGTCACGTCCGATGCCGGGACCAGGGCCGAGATGGGAGCCGAGTGGTCGAAGGCCTTGGCGACGTCCCACGGCGCGCCGTTGGCCTTGGCCTGCGCCTGCAGGTCGCGGCGGGTCAGGTCCAGGCCAACGCCGTAGCCCCAGACCAGCTTGCCGGCCTGCTCGACGGTGAGGTCCGAGCCGCCGGCACCCAGGGCGACCACCATTTCCACTTCGTGGTGGAGGTCGCTGGTTGCCGAGGGGTAGGGCACGTCAGCGCCATCGGTGACGATGGCATCGGCGGGCTTGGTGAAGAACATCGGGTTTGCCTTGTCGACCGAGGCACCCATTTCACGGGCGTGGTCGGCATAGTTGCGGCCGATGCAGAAAATACGGCGGACCGGGAAACGCGCGGTCTGGCCGACGACGGGGATGCTCGGCTGGGCCGGCGCGGGGATGATCGTATTCATCGCATCAGGTTAGCAGGTGACACCTGTCACGGCAGATGACTGATGGGCGGAAGTGGTGCAGCGTCGCCCCGGGTCGCATGATCTTGCCATCTGGTAGGACCGCAGGGGACAGAGGGAAGCATGAACTCGAACGCCGAGCTGCTGAGGCAGCTGAAGATCGATAAATCGCACAAGGAAGCCCACGGGGGTGGGGGTGGCGGCAGCGGGGTCCGACTCGCGCTGATCGCCGCCGGCGTAGTGGCCGTGCTGCTCGCCGTCGGTGCCGGCGCGTGGGCCTTCGTCGCCCATCGGCCTGTCGAGGTGAAGACCGCTACCGCTGTGTCGCCTTCTGCGAATGCGGAGTCCGGCGCGGTGCTCCAGGCCACGGGCTATGTGACGGCACGCCGCCAGGCCACCGTCTCCGCGCAGATCACCGGGACCCTGACCGAGGTGTTGATCGAGGAGGGTGACCGGGTGAAGAAGGGCCAGGTGCTCGCCCGTCTGGAGGACAACGCCCTGCGAGCCAGCCTGGCTGCTGCCCGGGCGAGTGCGGCGGCGGCCCGCGCCACCGTGGCCCAGACCCAGGCCCAGCTGGATCAGGACTTGCGTGACGCCGACCGTGCCGAGGCGCTGGTCGGGCGCGGCCTGGTGTCCAAGCAGATATCGGAACAGGCCCGCACCCAGGCCAACACCTTCCGCGCCCAGCTCAACACGGCGCGACGCCAGGCCGACTCCGCCGATGCGCAGGTCCAGGTGGGGCAGGTCAACCTCGATTACACGGTGATTCGTGCGCCTTTCGATGGCGTGATCACGGACAAGGCTGCCCAGGTCGGCGAAATCGTCTCGCCTCTCTCGGCCGGCGGCGGATTCACACGTACGGGCGTCGGCACCATCGTCGACATGGACTCCCTGGAGATCGACGTCGACGTCAACGAGGCCTATATCGGTCGCGTGAAGCCGGACATGCCCGCAGAGGCCGTGCTCGATGCTTACCCCGACTGGAAGATCCCTGCCCATGTGATCGCCATCGTGCCGGCCGCCGACCGCGGCAAGGCGACGGTGAAGGTGCGTGTCGCACTGGAGAACAAGGACGGACGCATCGTGCCCGACATGGGGGTCCGCGTGTCCTTCCTCGAACGTCGTGCCCCTGCACCATCCGCCGCACCGAAGGGCGTGTTTGTTCCCGCCGCTGCGGTCGTTAATCGTGACGGACACGACGTGGTCTTCGTCGTTGCCGATAGCACGGCCCGTCGCCGGGTCGTGACATCGGCGAAGCAGGGTAGCGGTGACATGCGCCTGGTAAGCGACGGCGTGACCACGGGCGAAACCGTCGTCGTTGCACCACCCGAATCCCTCGCCGACGGCACCGCCGTCAGCATCGCAAAAACCACACCCTGACGCGTCCGGAGACATAACGATGGCTACCCTGATCGACATCCAGGATCTCTCCAAGGTTTACGAGCGCGGCCGGCAGAAGGTCGAAGTGCTGCACGGTGTGAACCTGAAGATCGAGGAAGGTGACTTCCTCGCCCTGATGGGCCCCTCGGGTTCGGGCAAGACGACCCTGTTGAATCTGATTGGCGGACTGGATACGCCGACGGGCGGCAGTATCACAGTCGCCGGCGAGCGGATCGATCAGTTGGGCTCCGGTGCACTGGCCAAATGGCGCGCCGCGCATGTCGGATTCGTCTTCCAGTTCTACAACCTCATGCCGATGCTCACCGGCCAGCGTAACGTGGAACTGCCCCTGCTCCTGACCAAGCTGTCGGCGGCGCAGCGAAAGCAGAACGCATCCATCGCGCTGCAGCTGGTGGGTTTGTCCGATCGCGCCACGCATAAGCCTTCCGAGCTCTCCGGCGGACAGCAGCAGCGTGTGGCGATCGCACGCGCCATCGTCTCCGATCCCACGCTGTTGGTCTGCGACGAGCCGACCGGCGATCTCGATCGTCAGTCCGCCGAAGAGATCCTCGGCCTCCTGCGCGAACTCAATCGCGAACACGGCAAGACGATCGTCATGGTGACGCACGATCCCAAGGCCGCCGAGTACGCCAATCACACGCTGCATCTCGACAAGGGCACCCTTGTCGAGCAAGCCGTGGCCTGAGCGAGGACGCCGGCATGAAATACATGCATCTCATCTGGGCGGCGCTGTTCCGGCGCAAGTCCCGCACGTTCCTCACCCTGGTGTCGATCCTTGCCGCCTTCCTGCTATTCGGCATGCTCGACGCCACGCGAGCGGCGTTCGATTCGGGTGACAGCGTGATCGGCGTGGACCGCCTGATCACCACGTCGCGTTACTCGATTATCCAGTCTCTGCCGGCAAGCCTGCAGACGCGCATGGAAGCCATCCCCGGGGTGAAGTCCGTGGGCTCGGCCAACTGGTTCGGTGGCATCTACCAGGATCCGAAGAACTTCGTGCTCAGTTTCGCCGTGAGCGACAACTACCTGGACATTTATCAGGAAATGGTCCTGCCGGCCGAGCAGCGCAAGGCCTATGCGTCCACGCGGACCGGTGCCATCGTGGGCGATGCGCTGGCGAAGCGCTTTGGCTGGAAAGTGGGCGACAAGATTCCCCTGCAGTCGACCATCTTCCCGCAGCGCAATGGCGACAAGACCTGGCCTTTCGACATCGTCGGCATCTATACGCCCGCCAAGGGTGCGGCGAACGGCACGGACCAGCAGTTCTTTTTCCACCACAAGTACTTTGAGGATGCCAACGCGTTCCATGGCATCGGAACCACCGTGGGCTGGTACGTGGTAAAGCTCACTTCCGCCGACAAGGCCGATAGCGTCGCCAAGGCGATCGATGCGCTTTCGGCCAATTCGGACCACGAAACCAAGACGCAGACCGAGCAGGCCTTCAACGCCTCGTTCGCCAAGCAGCTCGGCGACATTGGTCTGATCGTGTCGGCGATCATGGGCGCGGTGTTCTTCACCCTGATCCTGTTGACTGGCAACACCATGGCCCAGGCGGTGCGCGAGCGCACGAACGAACTGGCCGTGCTGAAGACCATTGGCTTCTCCAGCCAGAGCGTGCTCGGCATGGTGCTCGCCGAAGGCGTCCTGTTATTGCTGTTGGGCGGTGTGCTGGGGCTGGCGCTGGCGGGTGTCGTCGTGCCGATCGTCGCCAAGGGTAGCGGCGGCATGCTCAACCTGCCGCCGATCGGTGCGTCCACGTGGATCCTCGGTCTCGCACTGATGGTTGTCATCGGCGCGCTGGTTGGCGCGCTGCCCGCCATCCGCGCGATGCGTCTGAACATCGTCGACGCGCTCGCCGGGCGCTGAGGAATACGACATGAAATCCATGAAGAAATTCGGCTTCGGCCTGTTGATGCTGCTGATCGTCGCCGCCTTCCTCGCGCTGTGGATTGCACTGCCCTGGCAAGGCATCGTGGCTCTGGCCGTGATCCTCGTGCTGTGGATGGCGCTGACCCGTCGCGGCCGGCAGACATGGCAGGTGACTCGCGTGGGATTGGCGACGGTGACCCAGCGACTGGGCTCGTCGTCGGTCGTGGTGGTCGGTATCGCCGGCGTCGTCGGCGTGCTCGTAGCCATGCTCGCGATGAGCGATGGTTTCGCCGAGACGCTACGCTCCACCGGCAACGACCGCACCGCCATCATTTTGCGCGGTGGGTCGCAGGCCGAGCTCAACTCCATTCTCGATCGTGATAGTGCCAACATCGTGACGCAGGCCCCGGGCGTGAAGAAAGACGCACAGGGCAAGCCGATCGCATCCGGCGAGCTGGTGGTCGTGGCGAACCTACCCCGCAAAGGCGATCCGAACAGCGACTCCAATGTCCCCATCCGTGGCGTCAGTGACGACGTCTGGACGCTGAGGGATCAGGTGAAGATCGTCGAAGGTCGCACGTTCCGGCCAGGGCTGGGCGAGATCATCGTTGGCAAAGGTGCGAAAGCGCAGTTCGACGGTATCGATGTGGGCAAGGTCATTCGTCTTGCCGGGCAGAGCTGGACCGTGGTCGGCGTGTTCGAGTCCCATGACGCGCTCGAGTCGGAGCTGTGGGCCGATACACAAAGCGTGGCTTCGGCGTATCGCCGTGGCAGCAGCGTGCAGTCGGTCACGGTAATGTTGGATTCGCCCAAGGCGTTCGATACCTTGAAGGCCAACCTCATTGCCGACCCGAGGTTCAAGGTCGATGTAAGTACCACGCAAGAGTATTTCAGCAAGCAGTCCGAAGGCCTGACCAAGGTGCTGCGTGCGGTGGGCATCACCGTCGGCGTCATCATGGCCATCGGCGCTATCTTCGGCGCGCTCAATACGATGTTCGCCGCCATCCAGGCACGGGCCCGGGAGATCGCCACGCTACGCGCCATCGGCTTCCGCGGTGTTCCCGTCGTGGTCTCGGTGATGCTCGAAACCATGATGCTCGCCCTGCTTGGCGGACTCATAGGCGCTGGGGTGGTCTGGATCATCTTTAACGGCTACACCACCTCCACGCTCGGCGCCAACTTCAGCCAGGTGGTATTCCGCTTCCATGTCAGCGGCGAACTGCTCTGGACGGGCATCAAGTGGGCACTCGCCATTGGCTTCATCGGCGGCTTGTTCCCTGCGTTGCGCGCGGCGCGCGTGCCGGTGACGACGGCGCTTCGCGAACTGTGAGGCAGCTGCCTGCGCGGAGCCTTACAAGGCTTCGCGCGGCTCTCTCGCGCTTGCCTCGTTCTGCTCGATGCAGGTGTGCGCGTGCATCAGCCAGCGACCGCCACGGTCGAGGCAGGCGTCGTATTCCAGGTAATCCGCCACCGGCGATGAAATGCCGGTGGCCGGCTTGTCGCGAAACGTCTGGCACGAGGCCACGGCCAGGATGGCGATGCCGAACAGGGTGCCGCCGCGGGCAGCGCACAGGTATACGCGCCGCGAATAGGGCGACGATTTCGGGGTAAGCCGGGACATGGGATGCTCCTCCAACAGAGGAACCCGAGCCTAGGTCTCGTTATCGCTGACCAACATCGAATAATTCTCAAAATGCTTGCCGCGAAGCGATAGTGAGACTCACGTCACACTGTGAGGCGCTCAGGCTTTGCGCACGCGCATCATCGTGATGATGCCCACACCGACCAGGATGATCGCCATGCCGGCGAGGTCGAAGGGCCCGACATGCTCCCCGGCCAGCGCGACGCCGAACAGCACCGCCACCGGCGGATTGACGTAGGCGTAGCTGGTGGCCAGCGCGGGACGCACGGTCTTCAGCACATACAGGTATGCGCTGAAGGCGATGATCGAGCCGAACACGATGAGATAGGCGAGCGCAGCTGTTGCGCCGGCTTCCGGATGTGCCGGAAAGCGCTCACCGTGGAGGAGGGCGATGATGCTCAGCGAGACGCTGGCGCAGAGCATCTGCGCGGCGGTATTCATCGGCCCCTTGGGCATGTCCTGGCGCTTGGACCATACCGATCCGAATGCCCAGGCCATGGCCGCGCAGATCAGGGCGATGGCACCCAGCGGGGAGCCTGAAAGACCCGCGCCCAGGTTCAGTACGATGACGCCGACAAAGCCCAACAGCAGGCCCGCGGTCTCTCCGCGCGTCGGCCACTCGCCATAGATGCCGCCGAAGACCGCGGCGAACAACGGCATGCTCGCCACCGCCACGGCGGCGATGCCCGAGCTCACCGATTGTTCGGCGAAACAGACCAGCCCGTTACCACCGGCCAGCAGCAGCGTGCCGACGATCGCCGCATTCTTCCACTGGGCGGCGGTCGGCAGTGTCGCGCCACGCACGCGCAGCACGGCGAACAGCAATACACCGGCGATGGCGAAGCGAATCGCCGCCAGCATGAAGGGTGGGTAGCTCACCAGCGCATAGCGGATACCGAGGTAGGTCGAGCCCCAGATGACGTACAGCGCGAACAGCGAAAGCGGAACCATCCACCGGGGGTCGGTGGCGACGGTGGCGGGCGCTGGCGTCGTGGAACAGGCAGGGTCGGACATGGCGGATCCAGGCTGAATTCGGAACGATATCGTCGCTACACGGAACGCGGTAGCGAAACGTTCGAAGGTCAGCCTTGAGCGGCGCTCATGGCACGCTCGGTGGCGAGGAGTTGTTGCTTGATTTCCATGCCCCATCGCCATCCACCCAGGCTGCCGTCCTCGCGGATGATTCGATGGCAGGGGACCAGCAAGGCAAGCTTGTTGCTGCCGCAGGCGCGACCGATAGCCCGGGCTGCCTTGGGTACACCGAGCTTCGCGGCCAGCTCGCCGTAGCTGAGGGTCTCGCCACGTGGAATCCGCGTCAGTGCATCCCAGACGCGCCACTGGAACGCCGTCGCGGCGACATCGATGGGCGGCATTGCCGGCGTATTGCCGTCGTCCCAGCCCAGATCGCGGGTGACGCGCGCGATTACGGCATCGAGCCATTCGTTGCGACCTGCATCCACGCGCTCGCGCTCGGCCAGCGGGAACTCGTCCGCGAGCCGTGTTTCCAGTGCCGTGTCGTCGTCGCCGAGCGTCACCGAGCAGATACCCTTCGCCGTGGTGGCGACCAGCAGCCGCCCAAGCGGCGTGCCGGTGGTGGTGTAGCGGATCGAGGCGCCTGCACCGCCCGCGCGGTAGCTGGCCGGAGTCATTCCCAGCCGGCGGTCGCTTTCCTCGTAGACACGGCTGCCGGAGCCGAAGCCGGCCTCGTAGACGGCGTCGGTCACGGCGGCACCGTCGCGAAGGGCCTCGCGCAGCTGGCCGAAACGGCGCGCGCGGGCGTACTCGGCCGGGCTAACGCCATAGCGGCGGCGGAAGGCGCGTTGCAAATGGGTGGGGCTGAGCCCGGCGATAGCCGCGAGGGTGGCGAGATCGCTCGCGCCGTCTTCGCCGTCGAGCGCGACACGGACACGTTCGAGGGCATCGTCGGCGGCAGGGGCGGAGCGCATGGGCTGGACCTGGGTTTTCATCGTGGCCTCCAAGGGATGGAGGCCAGCGTAGGCGGGCTCGAGTCCCGTCACCATCCGCTTCTTGCGCGGAACCTTAGTGGTGGACCGGATCGCGCTGGCGGATCACCACGAACTCACCCTCGAGCACCTTCGGATCATCCTGCATGGTGTGCGCCGCTGCCGGTTGCGGCGCCGCGGTGGCGCCTCCGTGGGCGAGCTTCCACTGGCGCACGGCCAGGAACACGAGGCCGCCGGCCAGCAACACGCCGATGACGACCACACCGAACACCAGCAGGACGCCGAGTACGGCCAGACCGGCCACGACGGACAGGGCGCGGGCCAGCGGATTCCGCGAGCGGCGAGTGGGCGGGAAGACGAAGCGCATTGGTTAAAAATCCGTATGGCACAATGACATGCGTGGTTCCCCTTTACCTTGGGGCAACCCATCCTCATAGACAAGTGCCATGACTCCTAACGCCGACACCCCTCCTCTTTGCCTCCTGGCCGACATTCCCGACGGCAATGCCATCGAAATCGAAGCCATCGTCAACTGCGAGGTGGAGTCGCTGATGGTCTACCGCCAGGGCGACGAGGCCCGTGCCTATTTCAACGTCTGTCCGCACGCGGGCCGGCGGCTCGACTACGCGCCCGGGCGGTTCCTGGTCCGCAACGGAACGATTATCTGCGCGGCCCACGGCGCCACCTTCACGGCCGACAGTGGCGACTGCACGGCCGGGCCTTGCCGCGGCGACCGATTGCGCGCCGTAGCCGTGGCGGTGCATGACGGGGTGGTGCGGCTGGCTTGAGAAACTTCTTGGCTAGCGACGGCCCGGCGGCTCTTACCGATACATGAAGTTAATCGTGACCAGGGTCAGGGTAAGCACAATGATCGTCAGGGGCAGGCCGACGCGCAGGAAATCCTTGGCGCGATAACCGCCGGGACCCGCCACCATCATGAGTGCCGGATGGCCCGAGGGCAGCAGGAAGGTGTTCGACGACGATACCGCCACGATCAGCGCGTAAGCCGACGGGTTACCACCCGTGCTCACGGCCACGCTGATGGCGATCGGCACCATCATCACGGTGGCACCCACGTTCGACATGACCTGCGAGAACATCAGCGTGAGCACCGCGATGGACAGCTGCAGGGTCCACTGCGGTGCATGCCCAAGGATGGCCAGCACCTCCTGGGCGATCCATGAGGCGGTGCCGGTGGAATCCATCGACCAGCCCAGGGGAATCAGGCAGGCGGTGACGAAGATGGTCTTCCAGTTGATGGCCTTATAGGCCTCGTCCATGTTCAGCACGCCGGTCAGCAGCATGCCGACGGCGCCGGTCATCATGGCCACGGACAGGTCGAGGTGGGTGAACAGGGCCAGGCACTTGGCCAGCACGAAGAAGAAGACGGCCTGCCAGATCTTGCCGGGACGCGCTTCTTCCTTGGGCACGTCGGTGACCACCACGAAGTCGCGGTCTTCCTCGGCCAGCATCAGGTCGCGCCACTTGCTATGCAGCACCAGCGTATCGCCGGCGCGCAGGGTCACCGCGCGGACGTCCTCGCGGAACACTTCATCGCCGCGATTGACCGCGAGCACGGAGATGCCGAAGCGCTTGCGCAGGCGCAGCTCGCCCACGGTCTGCTTGATGAAGCGCGAGCTGGGCGGTACCACCGCCTCGGAAATACCGGCCCGCGTGGTGTTGAACTGCTCGCCAAGCTGGCGCATGCGCATGGACACGCGGCATAACTGGTTGTTGGCGAAGGCATTGATGGCATCGCGCGGGGCCAGCACACCGAGCACGGTGCCTACCCAGATCATTTGGTCGGACGGCGGGGCCACGCGACTTTCGTTGCCATTCTTGATCGCCAGGATCAGCGGCGCGCCGTGCAGCTGTTCCACCTCGCCAATGCTCATGCCCACCAGCGGACTTTCGGCGGTGACGGTGAGCTCGGCGGTTTCACCGGCGATGCCGTAGGTGTCGGCGAAGTAGCTCTCCGTACGGCCAGGTGTCACCTTGAGCCGGTCGTCTTCCCGCTCCGGCAGAAGCTTGCGCGTGAACAGGTAGAAGAACAGCACGCCGACCACGGCCAGCACCAGACCGACCGGGGTCACGCTGAAAAGGCCGAACTTGGGAATGGTGTGCGCGCCCGGAGGCAGGTTGCTGTTCGCGCTGGCGATGAGGTCGTTGAGGACGATCAGCGGCGAGTTGGCGATCAGCGTGGTGTTGGTGGCCGTGAGGATGCAGAACGCCATGGGCAACAGCAGGCGTGACATCGGCACGCCCGTGCGCGCGGAGAGGCGGCTGGTCACGGGGATCATCAGCGCCGCCAGGGCCTGACTGGGAATCACGGCGCTGAACAGGCTGGTCACGCTGTTGACCACCACGCCCAGCCGCGATTCCACGCCACGCGCCATGCGCATGACGAAGGCGGCGGTGAGGTTCAGCACGCCGGCGCGGTCAAGGCCGGCGCCCATGATCATGATGGCGATAATGGCGATGACGGCGTTGCCGGCGAAGCCATTGAACACCTGGTCGCCGGGGATCAGGCCGGTGAGGCCGATCGTGACCACGACGAGCAGGGCCACCATATCGGCCCGGATCCACTCCAGAACGAGCATGAGCATGGTGAAGCCCACCAGGCCCAGCACAAGCATCATTTCGGGAGTGAGGGTAAGAGCCACTAGCCGGCTATCCGGATCCGGTCGGTTGGGACGTGCGGTGGCATGGTCTTGCCAGGCGGCGATTGATGCCGCAGGAGTATACGCGTTGGGGGTGGCTCCCGGCTGAAGCGGGCCGCTTCGCAGCCCGCCTTTCCCGGGTCGGTCGCTTCCCTGTCAGCGGCTGAGGTTGCTCAACGCGAGATCCACGATCGAATCGCCGCGTCCGCTCATCACCGCCTTCAATGCATAAAGGCTGAAACCTTTCACCTGCTCGCCGCTGATCTTCGGCGGCATCGACAGCTCGAGGCGATTGCTGACCACATCGAGCAGGGCGGGCCCCTCGTGCGAAAGCACCTCCGCGACCGCCGAGGGCAGGTCACTGGCACGGGTGACGCGGCGGCCATGGATGCCCATGGCGTTCGCCATCGCAGCGAAGTCGGGGTTCTTCAACTCCACGCCCGTTTCCAGCAATCCTGCGGCCTTCATCTCCAACTCCACGAAGCCGAGGGTGCCGTTATTGAGCAAGATGACCTTCACCGGCAGCCCCTCTTGGGCGAGCGTGATGAAGTCGCCCATCAGCATGGAGAAACCACCGTCGCCGGAGAGGGAAACGACCTGGCGTTGCGGATGCGACGCCTGCGCTCCGATCGCCTGTGGCATGGCATTGGCCATCGAGCCGTGCACGAAGGAGCCGAGCAAACGACGTTTGCCGTTCATGCGCAGGTAGCGCGCGGCCCAGACCGTCGGTGTGCCGACATCGACGGTGAAAATCGCATCCTCTTCCGCCAGTTCGCTGACCAGTCGCGTGAGCTGCTGGGGATGAATCAGGTCGTGACCGGGCTCGATTGCGGCCAGGTCATCGAGATCCTGGCGCGCCCGGGTGTAGTGCGTAAGGCAGCGGTCGAGGTGCCCGCGCACGCGCTTGGGCTCGATACGGGGAAGCAGGGCGCGGATCGTCTCGCCCACGTCGCCGACCACGCCCAGATCCACACGGCAACGCCTGCCGATGTTCCCGGGCCGCAGATCCACCTGGGCGATCTTCGCGTCCTCGGGATAGAACTGCCGGTAAGGAAAATCCGTGCCGAGCATGAGCAGGGTGTCGCAATCCTCCATGGCGTAGTAGCCGGAACTGAAACCGATCAGGCCCGTCATGCCGACGTCGAAGGGGTTGTCGTACTCGACATATTCCTTGCCGCCGAGCGCATGCACGATGGGCGATTTAAGCGCATCGGCCAGGGCGATCAGGTCGTCGTGTGCGCCGGCGGTACCGCGACCGCAGAGCAGGGTAATGCGCTTGCCCGCGTTCAGCAGGGCCGCGAGTGCATCGAGTTCACGCTCAGCCGGAATCACCTTGGGCTTGGGCGGCAACAGTCCCGCCGCCGGCGTCACCGTTTTTACCAGCGCCTTACGCATGGCTACGTCACCAGGGATAACGACGACGGCGACGCCGCGCTGACCCACGGCGGCGCGGATGGCCGAGTCGAGCACATGCGGCATCTGCGCGGGATCGGACACCATCTCGCAGTACACGCTGCACTCGCGAAACAGCTCGGTGGGGTGGGTTTCCTGGAAGTAGCCGCTGCCGATCTCGGCGCTGGGGATGTGCGCGGCGATGGCCAGCACGGGCGTGCGCGAACGGTTGCAGTCGAACAGGCCGTTGATCAGGTGCAGGTTCCCGGGTCCGCAACTTCCGGCGCAGACCGCAAGTTCGCCGGTCAGCTGGGATTCGCCGCCTGCCGCGAAGGCAGCGGCCTCTTCGTTGCGCACATGGATCCAGTCGATGCGCTTGCGTTCGCGCAGGGAATCGGTAATGGCGTTGAGGCTGTCGCCGACCAGGCCGTAGATGCGGCGGACACCGGCTTCTTCGAGGGTTTCCGCGATCAGATCGGCCACGCTTGAAATGGACATCGGGGGGACTCCGTAAGCACGAAGCCCCCCTTATGCCAGCTAAGCGGTCAAGGTGTCGTGGTCAAACCGCGCCATTCGTACAAATAATCCCAGACACCATGGCCCAGCCGCGTGCCGCGACGCTCGAAGTGGGTCTCGATGCGCCAGTCGGGACGTTCGGCGCTCACGCCGGGGCCGACACGGTTCTGCCAGCCTGGAGCGGCCTCCATGGTTTCGCGCATGTGTTCGGCATAGGCTTCCCAGTCCGTAGCCAGGTGAAGCAGCCCGCCCGGCGCCATCCGCGACGCCAGCAGCTCGACGAACGCCGGCTGGACCAGCCGACGCTTGTTGTGGCGCTTCTTGTGCCAGGGATCCGGAAACCAGATGCGTACTTCGGACAAGCTGCCCGCGGGGATCTCATGCTCGAGCACTTCGACCGCATCGTGTTTGTATACGCGCACGTTGCTGGCCTCGCGTGCGGCCAGCGCGTTCATCAGGCGGCCGACGCCCGGGCTGTGTACTTCCACGCCGATGTAGTCGCGAGCCAGGTCGTGCTCGCTGGCCCAGGCCAGCGCTTCGCCGTTACCGAAGCCGATCTCGAGCACGCGCGGCGCCTGGCGGCCGAAGGTGGTTTCAAGATCACGTTCGCTGGCGGTGTAATCCAGCCCGAAGCGGGACCAATGGTCGTCGAAGGCGCGTTGCTGCGCCGACGTCATCCGGCCTTCGCGCAGCACGAAACTGCGGATGCGGCGGAGGTAAGGGGCGTCGCCCGCGCTGTCTTCGTCGTTCGTCATGTCAGCCGACCAGCCCATCGACCGGACTCGACGCCGAGGCGAAGCGCTTGCGTGGAATGCGGCCGGCGTGGAACGCGGCACGGCCGGCTTCCACGGCGAGCTTCATCGCATGCGCCATGAGCACCGGATGCTTCGCGCCGGCGATGGCGGTGTTCATCAGCACACCGTCGCAACCGAGCTCCATGGCGATGGCGGCGTCCGAGGCGGTGCCGACGCCGGCATCGACGATGACCGGGACCTTTGCGTTCTCGATGATTTCGAGCAGGTTGTAGCGATTCTGGATGCCGAGACCGGAGCCGATCGGCGCGGCCAGCGGCATGATCGCAGCGCAACCGATGTCTTCCAGGCGCCGGGCGAGGATCGGATCGTCCGAGGTGTAGACCATCACGTCGAAACCGTCGGCCACGAGCTTCTCGGCAGCGACCAGGGTCTGTACGACGTCGGGATAGAGCGTGCGCTCGTCGCCGAGTACTTCGAGTTTGACCAGGTTATGGCCGTCCAGGAGTTCGCGTGCGAGGCGACAGGTGCGCACCGCATCGTCGGCGGTGTAGCAGCCGGCGGTGTTCGGTAGCAGGGTGAAGCGATCCGGCGGCAAGGCATCGAGCAGGTTAGGCTGGCTGGCGTCCTGACCGATGTTCACGCGACGAATGGCCAAGGTGACGATCTGCGCACCGGCGGCTTCCGTCGCACGGCGGGTCTCGTCGAAATCCTTGTACTTGCCCGTGCCCGTCAGCAGGCGCGAGTGGAATGTGCGTCCGGCGACGGTGAGCAGGTCGTCGCCAGCGGGGGAATAGTGGTTCATGCGGGGTCTTCCGTCGGTGGGCGAGGCTTAGCCGCCGCCAATGGCATGGACGATCTCGACCCGATCGCCATCGGCAAGCAGGTGGCTCGCGTGCGCGCTGCGCGGCACGATCTCGAGGTTCACTTCCACCGCCACGCGCTTGCCGGCGTAGCCGGCGGCATCGAGCAGGGACGACACGGATGTGCCGGGCGCGCAGTCACGCGCATCGCCATTGAGGGTGATATGCATCGGGCGATTGTAACGGGCGGCCGTGGCCGCCGCGAACCGGATGCGTCAGCGGCCGCGCCCGTAGCCGTAACCGCCGCCATTGTTACCACCACCGCGGAGCGGAACGCCGGTGCCCGGCTGGTTTCCCGTACCCATGCCGGTACCCGGTTGCGAGGCGCGATTGGCGTTCGCGCCGGTGTTGGCGGGAATCGGCTGGGGATACTGGTTCCAGCCGTTATTACCGTTGTGGTTCCCATTGCGGTCCTGCCGGGGCGGCGGCGCGACCTTCACGGCCGGCGTGCCATCCGGCGGATTGGGCTTCACGCCCACGCGGACCGAGTTGCCTGGTTGCTGATAACCGTTGCCGCCGTGACCGCCGCCATGGCCTGGGTAGCCACCGTTGCCGGGATAGCCGCCGTGGTCGTGGTCATGATCGTGGCCATAGCCGTTGTTGCCGCCGTTGCCGGGGTAGTTGCCGTTATTCGGGTAGTTGCCATAGCCGCCCGAGTAATACCCGCCGCCGTAGCTGCCTGACTGGTCGCCATAGCTGCCGTTGCCGTAGCCCCCGCCCTGACCGTCGTAGCTGCCGGTCGAAACCTGGCCGTTGACGTAGAGGCGGGCGGGTTGGGGCAGGGTGCCCGTGCTCACGGTTTCCCGGCGCTCCGGTGTGGACGGGCCTGAGATATAGCTCACGCCTGGTTTGGGCATGTCGGCCGTGGAGACGGTTCGGGACTGGGCCGAAGCTGCGCCGGTCGCGCCAAGCGCGAGCCCCGCGATGATGGAAAGCGAGAGCATTCGATGCATGGCCCGGTCCTCGTAAGAATTCCCTGGCGCGATTATGCGCCCGCTGCTGAGGGCCGGCGGGGTGGCTACCTCGGGCGTTCAGCCGGGCGCCACCTTTCCCCTCGCTACGCTGACGTATTACCATCCCCTGCCGACGCGGGTGTAGCTCAATGGTAGAGCTGTAGCTTCCCAAGCTACTGACGAGGGTTCGATTCCCTTCACCCGCTCCATCGTCGTAGGCCGTGCGCCCGACGTCCGCTGTCCTGTAAGAGCGGCCTTCGCCGACATACCCGTCCACGCCCGCTGCATAGCCTCGTCGCACGTTCGGCGAGCTCCTGTTTGTCCCTTGTCGATACGAAACATTTCGTATACCGTGAGGGCGTTACATGGGCTTCAAGGAAGTGAAGCGCGAGCTTGTCGCTGCGCTTTGCATGCAGGCGAGATCGAGGCAGAAGATGTCGCGCTGATTGTGATGGCATGCCGAGGCACCGATCACCGCTCCTTTCCTCATCACAGCGCTCAGGACATCGATGTCCACGTTCTGGTTACCGCAGGCTGGTACATCAAGTTCTTCTTCGTTGAGTCCCGAGCGTCCCTCATCAGCGTACACAGGACAGGAATGCCATGAAGATCTTCCACGAGGGTCACGTTGAGCGAGCGGTCTGCGATGCCGACGGATTGGTCACCGTGACATTTCGCTATCGCAATGTCCCCTTCGCTGACGGATCAGGAGTCGTGCGTGATCTGCTAGTTGGCGTGTGTGACGTGTGCAATGAAGTGATCCTGTCGCCGCCGCAATCCGCTCCGGCAATTTCAGCGGCGCGGAAACGCGCCACCCGACCGGTGGAGGCGAACCTTCCGGCGTCGTACGTAGACGCGCTGGACGCCGCTGCGTCCCGCGTCGACGTACAGGCCAACACAGAATTCCGGAAGCGACTGTTGATGTTCTATCTCCATCGCTATGCGCGAGGCGACGAGGCTATCCTCGAGCTTGTCGCGCTCGCAGAGCCATCGCTGGATTTGCCCACGACCGGTCCCAGGCGGCGGCTATCGTTCAAGCTTTCCGAACGCGCGAGCGAGAAGCTCGATTACGTGTTGAAAAAAACGGGGCTTTCCACGACACAGCTCCTCAAGGCATTGATCGGCAAGATCGCCCTCGACGTGGTCAAGCCGGCAAAGCCGTCACGCCTCGCTGAACTGGTCGCCCTCTGTGACGTGATGAATGCATAAAATGACGTCTCCCCGCAGGCACATTGCCACCAACCCGCCGCACCGCTAGGCTCGCGCCATTCATGGGGCTCGGGGGAGTTGCGATGAAACCGTTTGTTCTATTGCGAATTGCGGCGATCGTCGCGTTTCTCTACGCACTCGGTCACACCTTGGGAATGCCATGGGTGCCCGACGAAGGCCCTGAAACGATGGCCATCGTGCAATCGATGGCGGCACACCGTTTCGATGCGATGGGCGCGCAACGATCGATGCGGGACTTCTATTTTGGCTTCGGGATCAGCATCAGCGTCTTCATGCTCGCCCAAGCCATCCTGCTCTGGCTGATTGCCGGGCAGGCCCGTCTCGATCCGGAGCGCATGCGGCCTTTCATTGCGGTTTTACTACTCGCATTCATCGCCAATGCGATCATCGCCGCCATGTACTTCTTCGCGGTGCCTTGCGTTATGGCCTCGATCATCGCCATTTGTCTTTTAGTCGCCTGGATTGCGGCCAAACGGGTTGCTACCTGAGGCTGTGACTATCAGGTGGGCTGGGCTTTCTCCCGCGAGATACGCCCATGGGCGTGAGCCGTGCACTGTATGCCCATCTGGGTCAGTGCCTCAATTGCATCTAGTCCGAGCGCCATGCTCTGGCAGTCGGCGATGTCGGCTTCGTGCACGAGATCGGCCAACAGCCCCGTAAGGCCGCGTGCAAGTTGAAGCCAGTCGGTGGCTGCGTTCATCAGTTCGTGTGCCGAACCTTCGGGATCGACGTGATAGGTGCGGATGGGCAACTGCAATCACCGGAAATACGTGCCGATGCTCGTCGAACTTGTCCGCACCGGGCAGGTGACGCCGACTGCCATCCTTACCCAGCGCGAACCTAACCGCCCAAGAACGCCATGGCACCCAGACCGGCAAACATCAGAAGGGCCGTGAACCCGACGATGATGCGATTTGTGATGTGGCTCGGCTGGCCCTGCATGATTTTCCGGTCTCCCGTAATCAGCAGGAGTGCGACGAGCAGGAACGGGGCCAATACGCCGTTGACCACAGCCGAGAGGAAAAGGACTTTCACCGGGTCGGTGTGGAACAGATCGAGCAAGGCGCCGCCAATCGTTGCAATGATGAAAACGGCATAAAACGACACCGCTTTCTTGAACTTCTTGTCGAGCCCGCACACCCAGTCAAACGTTTCGGCAAACGCATAGGCGGCCGAACCTGCAAGGGTTGGGATGGCCAGCAATCCGGCACCGACCAAGCCGCCCGTAAACAGCAAAAACGCGTAGTCACCCGCAAGCGGCTGCAACGCACTCGCGGCGTCCTTGACGGACTCAACCGTCTTGCCGTGCGCGTGCAGGGTAAATGCGGCCGTGAGGATGATGAAGAACATGACCACATTGGAAAAGAAGGTCCCCGTCCACACGTCGAGCTTCCGGTCACCGAGCTCGCGCCGGGTCGCATTCCGCCGCCAGGACAGCAACCGCCGTCCTTTGGCCTTGTCTTCCTCGACCTTCTGGCTCGCTTGCCAAAAGAACAAGAACGGGCTGATGGTGGTACCAAAGAGGGCGACCAGCGAACTCCAACCGTCCTTGCCTATGGGAAGACTGGGAATAAACGTGTCATGGGCCACCTGGCCCCAGTGCGGTTTCACCAGAAATGCGGTGATGATGTAGGCGAGCAGGACCATGGCCAGCCACTTCAAGACGCTAGCCAGTTGCTGGTACCTAAGCCGGATGGCAAGCAGGCAAATACCAATTCCGTAAATCCAGACCCATAACAACCTGGGCCCCGCATGGAGCATTTCCATGGCGTCGCCCATGCCGGCCAAGTCGGCCGCAATGTTCAGGAGATTGGCGCCCAGCAAGGCAACGGCGGCGACGCCGACGAGCCACCGCGGGAACCGTTCGCGCAAGACGCCGCCGAGACCCTTCCCGGTGACCATGCCCACCCGTGCGCACATCATCTGCACAACGGCCATGAGGGGCCAGGTCAGAAGCGCAGTCCACAAAAATCGGGTTCCGAATTTCGCACCAATGACCGAGAACGTCGCGACACCGGACGGATCGTCATCGGCAGCACCGGAGGTCAGGCCTGGGCCTAGCGCGCCGAGCAAGCGGCGGACACCCGTGGGCTTGGGAGTCGTCTGTTCGTTCGGCTTTGGCATCGACGCTCCGGGCTTTCCGGAAACATAGGTTGAAATGGCTCACGCCGGCGTGATGGCCCGCCTAGGTAAATCTACGGATCTGTTCCCCTTGCCATGCACGTTTGTGTTCGCAAGCTTTCACGGATACGACGCGGACATCACGGGGTCACTGAGACTTTTTGATTTCCCCCAGCCGACGCCAGGAGACACCCGTGGACGCTATCGCACTTCTCAAACAGGACCACAAGCTCGTCAAGGACCTTCTCGGGCAGCTTGCCGAGTCGACGACCCGGGCCGTGAAGAAGCGGACCGAGTTGCTCCACGAGATTCAAATCAATCTCAAGGCCCACACCACCATTGAAGAGGAAATCTTCTACCCGGCCTTCAAAGAAGCAGGAAAAAAAGAAGAGGAGAAGATGTACTTCGAGGCTCTGGAAGAGCACCGGGCTGCCGAAGACCTTGTCTTGCCTGATCTCCTCAACACGGATCCGTCAACGGAGCAGTTTTCCGGACGCGCGAAGGTCCTCAAGGAGCTCATCGAGCACCACATCGAAGAAGAAGAAACGGAAATGTTCAAGGACGCCAAAAAGCTCCTCAGCACTGAAGAGCTCAAGGCCCTCGGGGCGACAATGGAAACCCGGAAAGCAGAACTTCTTGCCCAGCTGAAAGCGGCTGCCTGACCAAAGCGGCATGAGCCGGCCGGGCGTGGCCGGCTCAATGGGCGACATACCACGTTGCGGCTCACCGAGATGCGCGTCGTCGCCGGAGGTAGATGACTTGCCCCGTTATTCCGGCGACGAGCAGCGCGGCATTGCTTGCGATAAAGACGGGATTTTTCACAAGGAGGCTGTAAACGAGGTAAAGGACAGATGCCGCCATTTGGCCGATGAAAAGCCATTTCGAGACGCCTTCCACGGTCGGGGCGTGGGCCTGCCGCCAGATCTGTCGGCCGATCGTAGACAGTAAAATCAGGGAAGCCAGCCAGCCAAGGGGTTCGGGGCTCAGAAGATGCGCAGTCAGGTCCATCGTTCGGGCGCCATCATGGAAGCAGGCCGGAGCTGCCAGGCGTGCCAATGAGAACAAGAGCGACAGTCACTGCCGTCAGCGCCATGAATACCCACGGACGGCACCTGATGGGGTGCCGCCTCCGGGCGAACAGATGCTCCGCACCGGTCACTTGCCCTTTGCGCTTTTCTTGTCCTTGAAGGCGCCCGTTTCACCTGGGTCCTGGCTGAGGACACCGAGATCGGCACCGGTCACGGGGTCGCGGGACGGGTCGGAGGCGCCCCTCGCTGCAAAGGCTTCGACGGTGGCTTCGTCATCACTGGCAAGGACCACGGACGCCGTACCGTCGCCGCCATCCAATGGCGTGTTGTCGTTGGACGGAACCAGGACCTGCCACTGCTCGCCACTGTTCCACGGACCAGACATGTCGCCGTCGCCCGGAGACGTGTTTACATACAGATTCGTAAAGCGCGGGTCCCCCGGCAGCTTGCCCGGCGGGAAGCTTTTGTCCATCGAATAGAGCGCCTTCTCAAAGGATTTCTGGTGCGCAATCTCGCGCGTCATCAGGAAAGTAAGAGCGTCTTTGACACCGACATCTTCAGTCACGTTGATGAGGCGCTCATAGACGATTTTTGCGCGGGCTTCGGCGGCGATGTTCGAGCGGAGGTCAGCTGTCGGCTCGCCGATGGAATCGACGTACGCGCCACTGAAGGGAACGCCTGCCGAGTTGATGAGGGCAGGGCCGCCACCGAACAGAACCTGCGTCACATGGCTGTCGTTGCCCGCGCCCTGCAATGACCGGAAGAGGTCGGCCTCTGAATCGACGGCTTCGGCAAGACGACCCTTTGCACCCCGGTTGAGCATCGCAACAAGGGAGCCGATGATTTCGAGATGCGAGAGTTCTTCCGTGGCGATGTCAAGCAACATGTCCTTCCGGCCCATGTCTTCTTCGGCCAGCGCCTGGGTGAAATAGCGCATCGCGGCAGCGAGCTCACCTTGCGGCCCACCGAACTGTTCGAGCAGGAGGTTGGCAAGACCGGGATTGGTTTCTGAAACACGGATGGTGTATTGGAGTCTTTTGTTGTGGCTGAACATTAGTAGGCGCTCGAGTCGGCTGGCTGGAGTCGACACAATCGGCTCGCTTCTGTGTTGGCCAGGAGCGCCTGGCGTGAGTGCCCATCCACGTTCGTCAATCCGGCACGTTGGGGTTGGATGCGGGTCGCGGCCTGGTCGGTAACTGCATGCACGTGTTCACACGGGCTTGTCAGCCTCTTGCAGGACAGGGGTGACAGTCGGGCTTCCCAACACGGAGGTCCCCTTCATGACCACACCCGCTTCACCCGACGAACCCCGTTCTCCCCGCGACTATGACGAGAGCACGGGTGACCGTGTCGAGAAAAAGCCCAAGGCCCCTGACTCACCGCAGCAAACCCACGAGAACGAAGACCATGGCTGACCAAAATCACAAGCCCCAGTCCGGCGACCGCAATCTCGACTACGTCGCCAAACAAGACAAACCGCAACAGGACAAGCGCGATAAGGCTATTAAGGAAGGCGAAGAGAGAATGGACGACGCCGCCAAGCGCAATGAAGGCGTCCGCTGAACCCCGCAAGGTAACGAAGCCACGTCGCCACCACATGCCGGGTGGGATAACCGTTGGCCCGGGAGGGGCGCAGTCCCCCCTGCGAAACGTTGACGCTTCCGCCCGCCGCTGACTGGTATCGAAGTTCTTACGGTGGCGCTGAAGCGTCTCCAACACTCTGTGCCCAGTACATTCTCACATGGGCCTGCGCGACGCATTGCAATCCCATCAGGGTGAGTGCGCCGGTGGCTTCCGCCGCGGCGTTTCGACCCCGCAAACTTATGCGGACGCCTCGCATTTTCGCGCCGTTCTCCTGAGATATTTCTGCAGATAGACTTTGCAGAATCACGGAGAGATACACGATGCGTCACTCACGTCGGAACGTTTCGTCAGGTCGCGCAAGAACGGCCCTTCTCATCCTGCTGCTGTGCCTCGGTGTGCCGACGCTCCGGGCACAGGATGCTCAAGCGTCGGCGTCGCCGCCAAGCGATGAACAACTGGCCAGCGCGAAGTGCATTTCGGGCATGGAGAAGTTTCTTCCAGGCGAATACTTCTATTGCGTCGCCGCCCAGAGCTATGGCGAGAACAAGCACCGCTATGCGGACAAGTTCTTCAAGGAAGCGGCAAGCTGGGCAAGCAAACCTGCGCAATACGTCCTGGGTGTCATGGCTTTGAACGGAGATCAGCAGCCGGTCAATCGACCGCTTGCCCTGGCCTGGTTTGCGTTGGCGTCGGAACGTCATACCGCCCGGTTCCAGGCACCTTACGATGAGCTGAAGGGGCAACTGAGCCCCGCAGAACTGGCCAAGGCGGACGACTATCTCGACACCATGAAGAAAACCTACGCGGATGCCGTGGCGGGGCCTCGCGCCGAGCAACGCTATCGCGACGGCGTGCGTCGTCTGGTGGGCGCTGCGGCATCCGGCACTTACTGCATGGAAGGCGTGCGGGATGCCAGCCAGCTCGCCGGTGCGGGAAGCATGGACGGTGCGACGATCAGCGCATTGACCTCGTCCTGCGTCCCGTCACAGGTCGTCGTGAAATACGTCGATAGCAAAGCCGCCGATGTATTCGAGGACTGGAGCGGGCACGTCAGCGTGGGTGCCATCGATCCGGTGTCGCCTGCTGGTGCCCGATCCGGCGGTAACTCGACCACAACGCAGTAGCAGGGCGCCGGCGGAAGCAACCATTCGCAGGGTTATCGGCACTACCTGCTTTTAGCCTGGGTTGCCCCACGCATCATGGAACTGGGCCGCACGAACTACCGGAACATCCAGGGCCTGCGCGCGGTCGCTGCCCTGATGGTCCTGACGAGCCATCTGTTCTGGGACATCCTGCCCATGCGGACCCATTGGGCAAAGCCCTGGTTCACCGCTGTCGGGCCGTCCGGGGTCGACATCTTCTTCGTGATTTCGGGCTTCATCATCTATCACGTGACGAGGCGTTCGGCCCACCAGGCCACCCTCGTCGGTCGGCGCGCGGCGTTCTACGAGTTCGCGATGAAACGCTTCATCAGGATCTATCCCCTGTATTGGATCGTGTTCGGCGCGGCCACGGTGATGATGATCTGGCTGCCGCTGGCGGGCACCTTCGTCAAGAAGCCCCAGCTCGAATTGCTCTTGCTGGTGAACAGTATTCCCAACTATCGCGTCCAGGCGGCGTGGACCCTGACGTTCGAGGTCTATTTCTACGCGGTCACCGCGCTAAGCATGCTTCTTTTTCCGAAGCGGATCTACGCAGGCCTGTTCGGATGGTTCGCGACGGTCGGGATCGTTGCCGTCCTCGCTACCGTGTTCGGTCTGAACATCCCCTTGAACTACCTATTCGCGCCGATCCTGCTCGAGTTCCTGTTGGGCATCGGCGTCGGCATTCTCATCGAACGCGGTGAAAGCCGCTTCCGCCTGCTCGCGCTTTGCCTCGGCGTGACGTGGTTGCTCCTCGCCTCAGCTCCGTTGCAGGCGAATCCGCTTTCATATCTCCTGCGCCTGGTGTGCTGGGGTTTCCCGGCCGCTCTTATCGTCTACGGGACGGCGGCGTTCGAGCTCGGCAAGTCCCGGGTCATGCCGGCCTGGCTCCAGTACCTGGGGAATGCGTCGTTCTCGATCTATCTCTGGCACGCGGTGATCTTCATTGGCGTGGCCGCCGTGTTCGATCGCCTGGGATGGATAGGGGTGGTCGCGCCATCCTTCCTCGCCCTGGTCATGGGCTTCATCGGGCTCGGCGTGGGCCTGCTCAGCTACCACTTCCTCGAGAAACCCCTGTTGCGGGGACTGGGAGAACGCTTTCTCGGACGACCCGTCGCCTCCCACTCGTTGGAATCGGCGGTCGCCGCTTCCGGTCGCTGACGAAACCCTGACATCGCACCGGCGAGGATGGTGGTTCCATGACAAAGCCGGGAACGCCATGTCCGAGACGATCTTCGAAGCCCTCCGCGAGAGCCACGCCATCCAGCGCTCGCTGATGCGCAAGCTCACGCGCTCCGACCCGGGCGAGTACCGCGTGGAGCTGTTCACCGCGCTGCGCATCGAGCTGGCCGCGCACGAGGCGGCCGAAGAGCGGTTCCTCTACGTACCGATGTTGATGGACGATCGCGGCCTGCACTCGTCCCGTGATGCATTGGCCGACCATCACAAGATGGACGACCTGGTGGAGGAACTGCAGACGGTAAGCCATGCAGGCCGCAAGTGGACCGCCAATCTCAGCAAACTATCCGACGAACTGCACGAGCACCTCCGCGAAGAAGAGCGCAGCTTTTTCCAGCTCGGAGGCAAGATCCTTACCGAGCGGCAGAAGACCGGGCTGGCGAAGAAGTACCGGAAGGAATACCTCAGCTTGCACAAGCGACTGGCCAGCGAGTAAGCATCCAGACACCCATCGCTGCGGGCATATCGATGGCTGCGTCGACCAGGATCAGGCGGTCTACGTGCGCCTTCGGCGGTCGCAGGAGCTTGCGATGGTCGGCAAGCGTGCGATTAGTCATGCCATGCCCAATGGCATGCCGGCGCGGTACCCTTGGCGCCTGTGTTCCGCTTTGCTGCAAGGAATTCCCCGTGACCGACCGCAAGAACGTTGCCTGCTGGCTGACCGACATGGACGGCGTCCTCGTCCATGAGAACAAGGCATTGCCGGGAGCACCCGAACTGATCCGCCAGTGGCGGGACCGCGGCACGCCGTTCCTCGTGCTGACCAACAACTCGATCTTCACCCCGCGCGACCTCAGTGCACGCCTGCGCACTTCGGGCCTGGATGTGCCTGAAGAGCAGCTCTGGACCTCGGCGCTGGCAACGGCCACCTTCCTCAAGGACCAGTCTCCCGGCGGCTCGGCCTTCGTCATGGGCGAGGCCGGCCTCACCACGGCCATCCATGAAGCGGGCTTCATCATGACCGACACCGCGCCCGACTACGTGGTGCTGGGCGAGACGCGCACCTACTCCTTCGCCGCGATCACCAAGGCGATCCGCCTCATCGGCAATGGTGCGCGCTTCATCTGCACCAATCCGGACGCGACCAGCCCGAGCGCCGAGGGTCCCTTGCCCGCGACCGGCGCCGTCGCTGCGCTCATTACCCGCTGCACCGGACGCGAGCCGTATGTCATCGGCAAACCCAACCCGATGATGTTCCGCTCGGCCATGAACAAGCTCGGTGCCCACTCGCACAACACCGGGATGATCGGTGACCGCATGGATACCGATGTCGTTGCCGGCATCGAAGCGGGGCTGCACACCGTGTTGGTGCTTAGCGGTATCGCCACCCGGGCGGACGTGGATGGCTATCCGTTCCGTCCGGCCGAGATCCTCGACTCCGTCGCGAACCTTCTCGAGGACTGACACGAACCATGAGCGCGACCCTGGATATCGCGGACCGCCGCACGCTCGACCGCGGCGATGTGAAAACGCTGCTCCTGTCCGCCCTCGGTGGCGCACTGGAGTTCTACGACTTCGTGATCTTCGTCTACTTCGCGAAGACGATCGGCCACTTGTTCTTTCCGCCCGGCACGTCGGACTGGTTGGCAACGTTGCAGGCCTTCGGGATCTTCGCTGTGGCGTATCTGGCGCGGCCGCTGGGCGGCATCGTGATGGCGCACTTCGGCGATCGCATCGGTCGCAAGCGCATGTTCATGCTCAGCGTCTTCCTCATGGCGGTGCCGACGCTGCTGATCGGCGTATTGCCGACGTACGCGACGCTGGGTGTGCTGGCGCCCGTCCTGCTCACGCTGCTTCGCGTGGTGCAGGGCCTGGCCATCGGTGGCGAAGTGCCGGGAGCCTGGGTATTCGTCGCCGAGCATGTGCCGCCGCGTCGCGTGGGGCTCGCGGTCGCCAGCCTCTCGGCGGGTCTGACCGCTGGCATCCTCATGGGCTCGCTGCTTGCGGCATGGCTCAATGCCAACCTGTCCGAGGCCGACATGCTCGACCATGGCTGGCGCATCGCGTTCATCCTGGGCGGCGTGTTCGGCTTCATCGCCGTATTCCTTCGCCGCTGGCTGAGCGAGACGCCGGTGTTCGCACGCATGCGAGAGCGCAAGGAACTCGCCAAAGAGCTTCCCGCGCTGGTCGTGATTCGGGACCACCTCCCGGGCGTCTTGCTGTCGATGACGGTGACCTGGGTGCTTACCGCGGCGATCGTCGTGGTCATCCTGATGACGCCGACGCTGATGCAGACCGCCTTCCACGTCGCTCCTGCGCGTGCGTTCACCGCAGGCAGCGTCGCCGCGTTCACCCTCTGCTTTGGCTGTATCGGCGGTGGCTTGCTGGTCGACTGGATGGGTCGTGCCCGCGCCATGCTGCTGGCTTCGATTGGCCTGACCCTCAGCACGTACGCGCTGTACATCGATCTGCAGTCGGGCGGCGCGAACCTCTTCCCGCTCTACGCGCTTGCCGGCCTTTTCGCCGGGGTGGCGGGTATCGTGCCGGCGATCCTGGTGGCGTCGTTCCCGCCGGCGATCCGTTTTTCCGGGATCTCGGTGTCTTACAACATCGCCTACGCCATTGCGGGCGCCGCCACGCCGGTACTCGTCAGCTACCTGGCCAAAACGGTCGGCGGCCTGGGGCCGGCGCATTACGTCGCCATTGTCTCGCTGGCAGGTGTCGCCGCGTCGATCTACATGATGGTCAGCGGGCGCGGCGCCACCGACCGCTGAGGGGCCTCCGCGCCCCGGACTGTTCACGTCGATTTCATGGGCGTGACAGTCCCGAGGGGCCCGGTGATCGTGCTGGTTGAAACCCGGCACCACCTTCGGCATGCTTTTGCATATCGCGGCTCGCTGCCGTGACTGCCCGGACCATTCCCCCGGTCCACTGTCGTCCCCCTACCGTCGCTCCAGACCCATGACTGATGTCATCACCCTTGGCTGGCGCGAACGGCTCGCACTTCCGTCGCTCGGCATCCCTGTCCTCAAGGCCAAGCTCGATACGGGAGCGCGGTCGTCGTCGCTGCACGTGGAGTGGCTGGAGATCGACGAGCGCGAGGACGGCACATGGTTGCGCTTCCAGGTGCGCACGACCCGCAAGGGCGGTATTTCCGCGCCGTGCGAGGCGAAGGCCATCGGCCAGCGTACCGTGACCGATTCCGGTGGCCATGCGACCACACGCTGGTTCATCCAGACCGAGGTCGAGCTGGCCGGGCAGTTGTTCCTTGCCGAAGTGAACCTGACCGACCGGCGGCACATGCTCTTTCCCCTTTTGCTCGGCAGGACGGCGCTGAACGGGCGCTTCCAGGTCGATCCCTCGCTTTCCTATTCACAGACGCCGCGCCGCGCCGTCCGGGAACCCACATGAAGATCGCCATCCTGTCGCGCAATGCGCGGCTGTACTCCACGCAGCGACTGGTGGAGGCGGCGCGCAAGCGCAAGCACACCGTGCGCGTGATCGATCCACTGCGCTGCTACATGAGCATCGCGCCGCAGATGTTCGCCATCCATTTCAAGGGCAA
>Ga0182006_1000563_pt1 | contig 27731 bp, 26 predicted proteins | sample Sormic07211104_1_FD_123022 | JGI IMG/M metagenome (GOLD analysis project Ga0182006, IMG submission 123022) | Rhizosphere microbial communities from Sorghum bicolor, Mead, Nebraska, USA - 072115-104_1 MetaG | ecosystem: Host-associated > Plants > Roots > Rhizosphere | place: USA: Nebraska...
AGCCAATGAGATAGTAAAAAAGGAACCGCCGCGGACGACGAAGATGGTGCTCATGACTGGAATCGAACCAGCGACCTCTTCCTTACCAAGGAAGTGCTCTACCGACTGAGCTACATGAGCACGTGACGCAGCGCGCGTGAGAACAATGGAGCGGGAGACGGGAATCGAACCCGCACAATCAGCTTGGAAGGCTGAAGTTCTACCATTGAACTACTCCCGCACTACGCGGAACTCGTCTGGTGGAGGAAGGTGGATTCGAACCACCGAAGGCGTAAGCCAGCAGATTTACAGTCTGCCCCCGTTGGCCGCTTGGGTATTCCTCCAACAAAGAACGCCTATTGTCGCGAGCGTCCCGGAAACTGTCAACAACTTCCGCACGCTGAAATCACATGCGGCAGCGGCTTCCGAACGCCGTGACACCCCGCCGGGACGGGTGCCTGGCGAGGGGGCCGCGCAGTGTAGCGGCGGGGTCGGGGGAAGTGAAGTGTTTGTGCGGAATGAATCGCCGACCCTGTCGGCGATTCAGGCCTCGCGGGTGGCGCGGACCAGTGGCTCCATCGCGCGGGACATTTCCATCAGCTTGAGCGCGTATTCCTGCAGACGCCGGTCCTTCTCTTCGACGGGCGTCCACGGCGGTACCGGCGTGGGCTTGCCGCCATCCGGTTTGTCCAGCGCCACGAAAACCATCACGCAACTGGTGGCCAGGCGCTCTTCGCCGCTGCGCAGGTCGCGCGCGAGCACATCCACCGAAAGATGCATGCTCGAGGTGCCGGTGTGGATCAGCCGTGCCCGCACCGTGACCAGGTCGCCGATCAGGATGGGGGCGAGGAACTGGATGCCGCTGACCGACGCGGTGACGCAATAGGCGCCGCTCCAGCCCACTGCACAGGCGTAGCCTGCCTGGTCGAGCCACTTCATCGCCATGCCGCCATGGACCTTTCCGCCGAAGTTCACATCGGTCGGTTGGGCCAGGAAGCGGAACTCGACCTCGCGCTGGGTGCCGGACATGCCCTTACCTGTTTGGGAAAAGATCACATTATGACGCTCCGGCAGCTTGTGGGGCCGCCCGGGGCAGCATAGATTCCGAGGCATAGCCCACTGGAGCCCTCTATGGTCCTTCGCAGCGTCGCCTCGCGGCTCGCCCTGGGCGTTCTCCTGGGGTCGGCGATCGTGCTGATCGTCACGGGCGGGCTGATGCTGTCGCATACCCGGGAACAGATCCTCAAGCAGACGGAACGCGAGGCCGCAGCCGTCTCAGGCTGGGCTGCGACGCGGATAAAAGGCCGCATCGACGGCGTTGCCAAGGTGTCCCAGGTTCTCGCCGGCATCCTGGGCACGCGCCGGGACGAAGCACCCGCCCTGATCCGGGACACCCTCGTGGTCAATCCGGAACTGGTCGACATCACCGCCGCCTTCATTCCGCACAACAGCGACGCGCCACGCGACGAGGACGCCCCGGTGGCCCGCCGCGCGGCGAACGGCAAGCTGAGCATGGGCAGCCGCCTCGGCGATCCGGAGTTGTACTGGCGAGCGCCCTGGTTCGTTCGCGGATTGAACTGCGAGCGTGGTTGCTGGCAGGCGCCGTTCCACTCCGTGGACCGCAGCGACCCGCTGGTGGGTTATTCCGTCGCCATTCCCGGCAAGGCCGGGTCCGTCATCGGCGTGGCCGACGCCACCATCAGCCTCGGCTGGTTGCAGCAGTTGCTGGGGGAGCTGAACAAGCCGGACCACGCCTCGGCCTTCGTGATCGACGCCAGCGGCGAATTCCTCGCCCATGACTGGACCTCGTACATCGGCACGCGCGGCAGCAAGCCACTGCTCGCGGCCATCGCCGAGCGGCGCAATCCCGCCAGGATCACGCCCGAGATGGGCGGCCGCGTGAGCGAGCCGGTATGGGTCTATTTCGTGCCGATCCCCGGCACGACCTGGACCTTCGGCCTGACCATGCCCGAGCGGCAAGTCCTGGCGGACCTTCGCCAGACGTACTCGGTCGACCTTCTCCTCGGCGTCCTCGCACTGGCCGGCGTGTCCCTGATCGCGCTGGTCATCACACGGCGCCTGATGGCCCCGCTCGTGGTGCTTTCCGATCGCGTCGAGGACGTCGCGCGCGGCGAACTCGACTTCGCCCTGCCCCAGCTGAAGCGCAACGACGAGGTGGGTCGCCTCACGCGGGCCTTCGACCAGATGCGCCATCAGCTGGCCGGCCATATCGACTCCGCCAAGCGCATCGCCCGCGAGCAGGAGCGCATGACCAGCGAACTGGAGATCGCCCGGCAGATCCAGCTGGCCCTGATCCCCGAGCCGCACTGGCTGGCGGCGGACGGCCGCATCGAACTGCATGCCGCGCTACGCCCGGCGAGCGCGGTGGGTGGCGACCTGTACACCTATTTCACCCTGGGCGCGCGGCATGTCTGCGTCATGGTGGGCGATGTCTCCGACAAGGGCATTCCCGCCGCGCTGTTCATGGCTCGCACGATCACCCTCGCGCGCGCCCTCGCCACCCACGCCCGCTCGCCCAGCGACATCCTGGGTGCGCTGAACCGGGAGCTTTGCAAGGGCAACGACACCTGCATGTTCGTCACCCTGCTTTGCGGTGTCGTCGAAACCGAGACCGGACTACTCACGTTGGCCAGCGCCGGGCACGAGCAACCGGTGCTGCATGCGGGGGGCAGCGCCATCCTGGTGGACGTCGAAACCGGGCCGGCGCTCGGCCTGGACCGCGAAGCGCGCTACCCTGTACGCGTACTTACGCTGCTTGGGGGCGATACCTTGCTCATGTACACCGATGGCGTCAGCGAGGCGCATGCGGGAAACCAGCGCCTTTACGGCACCCACGCGATCCTGGACAGCGTCGCGCGCATCGAGGATGGCGCCGCGCCGGACGCCTACGTGGAACGTGTCCTCGGCGACGTCGACGCCTATGTGGACGGGGCCCCCGCCTACGACGACATCGCACTGCTCGCGCTCACCTGGCACGACAGCGGCGCCGAGGGAGTCCGCCTCGATGCGGCTGCGCATTCCTAACCGGCTCGAGGACGTCTTCCTCGCGCTGGACCGGGCCGAAGGCACGCTGGACCGTGCCGAGGTCGATCCCGCCTGCCGCGCGGACGTACGCCTCGTGCTCGAGGAACTGCTGGTGAACACGGTGCGCCACGGCTACCCGGACGGGCGCGACGGCAGCATCGAGATCACGCTCCGGATCGAGCCCGATGCGGTCCACCTGGAATTGCGCGACGATGCCATGGCGTTCGACCCGCTCCAGCACGAGCCCCCACACCTCCCCGGGGACATCGCGCGCCGCGATATCGGCGGCCTCGGGCTGCACCTGGCTCGCAGCATCGCCAGCGACTTCCACTATGCACGCGACGCACACGGCAATCGTGTCGTCATCCGCTTCGACCCTTTCGACGAGCCTGCCACATGACCCTCATCGTCCGCAGCGAAAGCCCGACCACCGACCGCAGCACGGTGTGGCTGGAAGGCCGCCTCGACGCCGCGACGTTCGCCGCGTTCGACGAGGCGATGCACGACATCACGCCACTGGTCGACAACGGCGGCACCCTGGTCATCGACCTGTCGGCGCTGGAATACATCAGCAGCGCCGGGCTGCGCAGCCTCGCGCAACTGCGCAAGCAGATGCACGATCGCGAGGGCCGTACGTTGCTGCTCAACCCGCAACCCCAGGTCAAGAAGGTTTTCGACATCGTGAAGGCGGTGCCCGTCGCCGAGGTGTTCGCCAACGTGGCGGAACTCGATCAGTACCTCGACCACATGCAGCGGCAGATGACCGCGCCGGAAGGTTGAAGGCGCCGCGTCAGTTCCTGTTGCCGTCGATCAGGCTCGACCGCAACGTCTCCAGTTGGCGCTTGAGTCCGATCAACTCGTCGACTTCGCAGCCGGTCGCGCAGAAAACCTCTTCCGGCACGTGGCCCGCCTTTGCGCGAAGCGCCCTGCCTTCGTCCGTCAGGGTGACGATGACCTGCCGCTCGTCCTGCGTGCCGCGCGTACGCTGCACAAGCCCCGCCGATTGCAGGCGCTTGAGCAAGGGAGTGAGCGTGGCGGAGTCGAGGTACAGGCGCTCACCCAGTTCGGAGACGGTGATCCCGTCGCCCTCCCACAGCACCAGCATGACCAGGTACTGCGGGTAGGTCAGATCCAGCTTCGCCAGCAACTGGCGGTAGAGCTTGCCCATGGCCAGGTTCGCCGAATACAGGGCGAAGCACAGCTGCCCGTCGAGGGTGCGCGGGGGCTCGAGGCCGACTGGCGGGGACTTCTTGCTCATGAGGCCAAGGTAGGGTCGCCGAGATTGGATTGCAAGCGATTCAATTGTGCCTGATGAGTCGGGCCCGCTGCCGCGGGATCGCCGCTGAAGCGGCTCCCACAGGGCTCCTCGGGGCTCCCCGGGCCAATGAGCCCACGGAGCTTTTTTAGGGCCTTCCTTCCACAGGGTGACCGGGGAATTTCGGTCAGACGTTGAAGCGGAAGTGCAGGATGTCGCCTTCCTTGACGAGGTATTCCTTGCCTTCCAGGCGCAGGCGGCCGGCTTCCTTCGCGCCCTGCTCGCCCTTGAACTTGATGAAGTCGTCGTAGGCGACCGTTTCGGCACGGATGAAACCGCGTTCGAAGTCGGTATGGATGACCGCGGCGGCCTGCGGCGCGGTGGAGCCGGCGCGGACCTGCCAGGCGCGGACTTCCTTCTCGCCGGCCGTGAAATAGGTCTGCAGGCCGAGCAGCTTGTAGCCTGCGCGGATCACGCGGTTGAGACCTGGTTCGTCGAGGCCGAGGTCCTTGAGGAACTCGTCGCGGTCCGCGTCCTCGAGTTGCGCCAACTCTTCTTCGATGGCGGCGCAGACGGGGACCACCTCGGCGCCCTCCGCGACGGCGTGCGCGCGCACGGCATCGAGGTGCGGATTGTTCTCGAACCCGTCCTCCGCCACGTTCGCGATATACATCAGCGGCTTCATCGTGATCAGGAACATGTCGCGGACGAGGGCCTTCTCTTCGGCATCGAGGCCGGCCGAACGCGCCGACCTGCCCTGGTCGAGCACCTTGGCGAGCTTCTCGAGCACCGGCTTCCTCGCCAGGGCGTCCTTGTCGTTCGCCTTGGCCGAGCGGGTGGCGCGGTCGAGGGCCTTCAGCACGGCCTCGAGATCGGCCAGCGCCAGTTCCGTGTCGATGGTCTCGATGTCGGCGATCGGGTCGACCTTGTTCGCCACGTGGATCACGTTGCCGTCTTCGAAGCAGCGCACCACGTGCGCGATGGCATCGGTCTCGCGGATATGCGCGAGGAACTTGTTGCCCAGGCCCTCACCCTTCGACGCGCCGGCGACAAGGCCCGCGATGTCGACGAACTCCATCGTGGTCGGGATCACGCGCTGCGGCTTCACGATGGTGGCCAGCGCGTCCAGGCGCGGATCGGGAACGGGGACGATGCCGGTATTCGGCTCGATCGTGCAGAACGGGAAGTTGGCCGCGGCGATGCCGGCCTTGGTCAGCGCGTTGAACAGGGTGGACTTGCCGACGTTGGGAAGGCCGACGATGCCGCATTTGATGCCCATGGCGAATCTTGTGTCCGGTTGGTGTTGGGGGCGGTCAGGCGACCGTGTGCAGGCGTTTCATCGCCTCGTCGAACTTGCCGTCGAGCGCCAGCGGCAGCACGTCGAACGCGCGCCCGATGCCGTGCATGATGGCGTCCTCGTCGGCCGCGTTGGGGCGGCCGAGCACCCACGGGGTGACCTTGTCCTTGTGCCCCGGATGGCCGATGCCGATCCGCAGGCGATGGAACTTGCCGTGGCCCAGGTGGGCCACGATGTCGCGCAATCCGTTCTGGCCGCCGTGGCCGCCATCGAACTTCATGCGGACGGTGCCGGGCGGGAGGTCCAGTTCGTCGTGGGCGACGAGGCACTCCTCCGGCGCGATCTTGTAGTAGCGCAGCGCCGAGGCGACGGCGATGCCACTCTTGTTCATGAACGTCGCGGGCTTGAGCAGCCAGACGGTTTCGCCCCCGATGCGCAGCTTGCAGGTCTCGCCATGCAGCTTGCCGTCGAAGGCCCAACGTTCCCCCTGGTCTATGGCCAGGGCGTCGACACACCAGAACCCGGCGTTGTGCCGGGTCCTGACGTATTCGGCCCCGGGGTTACCGAGGCCGACGATAAGACGAAGTGTCGCCATTGCTTTCATCAGAAACATGTGGGAGCCGATTCATCGGCGAAAAGCCAACGAAGCGGTGACGCCGTGGAGCGATGACGCCGTGATGCCGTGACGCCCATCGCCGCTGAAGCGGCTCCCACAGGGTGCTGATTACTTCTTTTCGTCGGCCGGCGGGGTTTCGCCACCCTCGGCGGCTGCCGGGTCGACTTCTTCCTGGATCGAGGCCACGGTGACGACGGCGACGTCGTGCTCCTTGCCGAGGCCCAGTTCCGGGATTTCCACGCCGGCCGGCAGCTTGAGGTCGGACAGGTGGATGATGTCACCGGCCTTCAGGTTGCCCAGGTCGAGTTCGATGAACTCCGGCAGGTTCTTCGGCAGGCACGAGACGGTCACTTCCGTCAGGTTGTGCGAGATCACCAGACCGGCGGTCTTGCCGGCCGGGGACTTCTCCTGGTTCAGGAAGTGCACCGGAACGGCGACCTTGATGGCCTCGTTCTCGTTCACGCGCTGGAAGTCCATGTGCAGCATGAGCTGCTTGAACGGATGCTTCTGCCAGTCCTTGATCAGGACCTTCTGCTTCTTGCCGTCGACGGTCAGTTCGATCACCGACGAGTAGAACGACTCGAAACGCGAGCCGAGCAGCACGTCGTTGTGAAGGACCTGGATCGCCTGCGGGGCTTCGCCCGCGCCGTACACGATCGCCGGCACGTAGCCCGCGATGCGAAGGCGGCGGCTCGCACCCTTCCCTTCCACACTGCGGCTCGTGGCCGTGAGCTGATGATTGGTAGCCATGGTGTTGCCTCAAGTAAACCGCCTCGCGGCGGTGGGTAAAGGGCTCCCCCGCGACCAGGGGAGCCCGAAAAACGGTGGATCAGTCGATGTAGAGCGAGCTCACCGATTCGCCGAAGGCGATGCGGCGGATCGTCTCCGCGAGCAGTTCCGCGACCGACAACTGGCGGATTTTCGCACAGTTACGGGCGTTGTCGCGCAACGGCAGCGTATTGGTCACCACCAGCTGGTCGAGCTGGGAGTGCTCCAGGTTGTCGATGGCGGCACCCGAGAGCACCGGGTGCACGCAGTAGGCGACGACCTTTCGGGCGCCCTTTTCCTTCAACGCCGCCGCGGCGGCGCAGAGCGTGCCGGCGGTGTCGACGATGTCGTCCACCAGCACGCAGGTCTTGCCTTCCACGTCGCCGATGATGTTCATGACCGTGGCCACGTTCGCCTTCGGGCGGCGCTTGTCGATGATCGCGAGGTCGGCGTCGTCGAGGCGCTTGGCGAGCGCACGGGCGCGCACCACGCCACCGACGTCCGGGCTGACCACGATCAGGTCGTCCATGCTGTGGTGACGCCAGATGTCGGCCAGGAGCACCGGCGAGGCGTACACGTTGTCCACCGGGATATCGAAGAATCCCTGGATCTGGTCCGCGTGCAGGTCGATCGTGAGCACGCGATCCGCCCCGGCCGTGGCGATCATCTTGGCGGCCAGCTTCGCCGTGATCGGCACGCGTGCCGAACGCGGGCGGCGATCCTGGCGGGCATAGCCGAAATACGGCATCACCGCGGTGACGCTGCCGGCCGAGGCGCGCTTGAGCGCGTCCACCAGGACCAGCAGGTCGAACAGGTTCTCCGCGCTGGGCGCACCCGTCGGCTGGATGACGAAGACTTCCTGCTTGCGCACGTTCTCTTCGATCTCGACCTGCGCCTCGCCATCGCTGAACCGGCCGACGAGGGCCTTGCCCAGCGGAATGCCGAGACGGGCGGCGACATCGTCGGCAAGCGCGCGGTGCGCATTGCCGCTGAACAGCATCGGGGTGGACGTATCCACGGAGGAACTCCTGGCGTGAGAGTGGGTTGGCTCGTCTTTGCCACCGCGAACGGTGGCTGGGGCGGCAGGATTCGAACCTGCGCATGCGGGAATCAAAATCCCGTGCCTTAACCAGCTTGGCGACGCCCCAACAATTCGTTCCAGCGAGCCGATCCGCTCGCCATGGTTTTGCCGCAGCCCGCGGCCCTACCCGTCCTTACGACACGATTCCCCTCGCCTCGACCCGGCTCCGCGCCATGAGCAGCGGTGAAGGATCGACGCCCGCCGCCACATGGGCGGTGAAGCCCCCGGGACAGCGCGAGGCGACGCCAAGCGCCGCCTCGTGGGTTCTCGTTTCCAGGAAAACGCAGCCGCCGCTGCCGGACAGGCGTGCATGGCCGAAGCCTGCCAGCCAGTCGAGCGTCGCGGCCACCCGCGGATGACGCGCACGGACCACCGGTTCGAAGGCGTTTTCCGCCGAATCCCCGGAAACAAAGGACGAAATTGTCGCCCGCGGGGCGTTACGTGTCAATTCGGGAGCGGCGAACAGGGCCGCCGTGGGAACGTGTTCATGGGGATCGACCACCACGTACCAGCGCCGTGGCAGCGAGGTGGGGACGAGTCGTTCGCCCACGCCTTCGGCCCAGGCCGAGCGGCCGCGGACGAAGACCGGCACGTCGGCGCCAAGCCTCAGGCCCAACGCCGCCAGGGTGTCTTCGTCCAGGCCGGTGCCCCAGAGCGTGTTCAGCCCGACCAGGACGCTGGCCGCATCGGAGCTTCCGCCGCCGAGGCCGCCACCCATCGGAATGCGCTTGGACACCGCGATCTCGGCGCCGAGCGCGGTGCCGGTCTCCGCCGCCAGAAGGCGGGCCGCGCGAATCGTGAGGTCGGCGTCCTCGGGGACGCCCGCCACGGGCGTGGGGCGGGTGATCGCCCCGTCGGCGCGGACGCGCAGGCGTACCTCGTCGCCCCAGTCCAGCAGGCGGAAGACGGTCTGCAACTCGTGGTAGCCATCCTCGCGGCGTCCGACGATGCGCAGGAACAGGTTGAGCTTCGCGGGGGCGGGCCACACCGTCCAGTCGCCCTCGGCCAATGGCTCCAGTTCGCGGCTCATGAACACGCGCAGGTGGTCGGGGAAGCCGTTCTCGCGGTCGCGCGCCAAGGCCCGCGCGAACACCGGGGCATGCTTGTCGACCACCCGGAACCCGTGCTTCGCGTAGAACGGCGCGTTCCAGGGCACGTCGGCGAGGGTGCCGAGGTCCACGCGCGAATAACCGGCCTCGCGAGCCCAGGCGCAGGCGTGTTCGAGCAGCGCGGCACCGACGCCCTTGCCACCGAAGGCAGGCAATACGTCGATCTCGGCGACGCCGATGGCATCGGCCGCACCGTCGGTGTCGAGACAGACGAAACCGATGACCTCGTCTTCCACCGAAGCGACCCAGACCAGGCCACGCGCGGTCAGCTGGCGGACGATGTCCGGCGGCAAGGCCATCTGCGAATACGACGGCCATGCTTCGTGCCCGCGGAACAGCTCGACCGCCGCGCGCTCGATCGCGCACAAGTGCTCGGCATCGTCGTCGTGGGCGCGGGTGATGGTGAAATGCATGGAAGGGAGGAGCCCGGTCGAAGGCGCGGAGTATACCCGTGCCGCGACAGTGCACTTTTAATCACGACCCAACGGCCATGCCAACGAGACGGTAACGCCGGACACGAACGGTACGTCCATGCGGGAGTACGATGACGCTGACGGCGGTTGCGGTTGGTGATGGGGAGGACGCAATGAATACTACCGGATCAAGAAGCGCCAATGCCCTGGCCGTCGTTTACATTGTGGGCGGTGTCGCCTATGCCTTATGGCGACCGACGCCAGCCAATTTTCTGATCATGGCATCGATGCTGCTGCTCGCATGCAATATGGCGTTTACGCCCGGACCGCCTTTGCGCAACACGATTCGAGAAGTCTATGGGCAGGCTCTGGCTGGGACATATCGCACATCCATGGCGGCAAAACTCGTGACCATCGCCGCGCTCGTGCTGTTTGTGGCTGGTGTTTACCTGAACCTTTCGCAATAAGATCAGGGCGTTTCCTCGACCGGGGATTCGTGGCCGAATTTCAGGTGTGTCCAGCGTCGCCGCGTCACCATGCACACTGCACGTCCATGGTGAAAGACGCACGGTCTAGACCTGGCTGGGGCTTTTTCGAAACTGGTGCACTCGCTGCGACCGCAGGATCACTGCCCTTCTCCATTTGGCAGCACGCAGCCCTTTTGCTGCGCGAAAGACAGCCATAGCGTTCTACCGAAGCTGAAAAATCCATTTCCAACTGTCAGGTCCTGGGCGGCTTCGCCGGACACGACCCGCACGTCGACCCTGGTAGGCGCCGCGCCTATGCCAACGGACTGGGACGCGAAAGACGAATGTAGTTTGGAAGGACCTGAAATCGTCATGACATCGATCAGCTTGCCCGGCGCATCGCCTGCCTGTGCGCGACGCGACACGGCCGAATTGCTACCGGTATCGACCATGAACTCCTTCGGCGCGCCATCCACAGTGCCTGTGATCAACAGGTACGCGGGACGCGCTCCCAATTCCGACCGCAAGAACAGGCGGCCCGAACACGCCCCAGGCAGCTTGCCTCCTCCGAACGCCACGCCCCGATCGCTGATGCGGATGGGATCCGGGAGTTGTGCGAGCACGTCTAACCCGAGCACTGAAAACGGTAGATCCCATACCCCAACGTTGGCGTGATTCAATCTGAACCCACCCAACTCCAGACTCTCAAGCTGGGCAGCCTTGACCTCGACCCCTTTGGCAGCCTGCGTGGATGCAACCTGCATCACCGTCGCGGGCACTTGCTTCGCCTTCACTTGCTCGGCATCCACGCGGGAAAGGACAGTGATCTGCGTTCCGGTATCCACCGCCATCGCCAGAGGCATCCCGTTCGCCTTGGTCTTCACCGAGAGCACTCCATGCAGCGCCCCCGGATCTCCATTGCCCGATGGGATGATCCCGGTGTCAACGCTACGGGACGAGGTCGGCGCTGGCATGCCGGCGAACACCGAGACGTCGGGCGCTTCCAATGACGCGACACGAAGTTCAATACCGGGGTTCTTTGGCAATTGCGGGTACGCCTCCCGGCGTACGCGGGCCGCCTCGGCCGACCAATCGGCAAAGCGCCCAGCGAGCACGGCATTGCCCACGCGCAACTCGCCGCAAGCAATCATGAAGTCGACAGCAGGCGGATGCAGCGCCTGGGCTTTCGCATAACATTCGGCTGCGTTCTTGTCGGAGCCGGCAATATCGAACCGTGCCCGTGCCGCTGCGGCTTCGGCGAATAGGCGCGGTATCGGGCCTGGGGACCGAAGGGCGTAAGCGTCCAAGGCCTCGGAGTTGCCTTGAACAGCCATCTGCATCAAGGGTGACTCGCTACCCAGCTTGATGTAGACGACCTTGTCGGCGTGCACCCATCCGCTCATAAGCAGCAGGGCGATGACCATGGCTGGACGCACCGCGACGGCATGCCTCGGTGGACTGGCAACCTGAATGGTCCCACATGTCGGCACGGCCCGTGCCTTCAGTGCTTCTTGCCGGAAAAGCTCCATGGCCTCCCTGCTCTGCTTTACTCCCCCGAGTGCAAAACATTCGCATGTTCTTACGCGCAAAAAAAGTGACCCCGTTCACAGGGCATCCAACGGCCGCTAGCGCCTATTTCCCGAAGGACCAGTCCTCGATCGACAGCCGCACCTTGTACGGCGCTTTCTCGGCGAACACACGCACGGGCATCGGCGGTTGCTTCCCGGCGTCCCACTGCCGGTAGTCGACCGTCCAGCCGTCCTGCACCAGGCGCGACGGCAGACGGTCCGCGCCGAAGACGATGTCTGCGGGACCGCTATCGGCGCGCAGGCCGAGCACCCATCGCTTGAGTTCGGTCATCGGGATCTGCCAGCCCACGGCGCTGGCCATGAGCGATTCAGCGTCGGGACCGCGGCGCGTGCCACCGTCCAGGCCGTCCAGTTCGGCACCTTCCGGGCCGCCGGTGAGGCGGAAGCTGCGCCCGGTGACGGGTGCGCGCACGGTGAATTCATAGCGTTCGCCGTCCTGGCGCCAGGTGAGTCCGCCGGAGCCGGAGTCCTTGCCGTCGGAGACGGAGAGGCGTCCTTGCAGGGTCCAGTGGTCGCTGTCGGCGAGGCTGCGTTCGCGTTGTTCCTGCATGCCGAGGGTGACGGCGTCGCCGGCCTGGTGGACGGGCGGACGAGTCGTGGCGCAGGCGGCGAGCAGGAGGACGATCGCCGCGAGGAGTAGGTGCCGGGTCATCGGTGGGGGAAGCTCGGGGGTGGGGCGGAGGGCGCGCTGCGTAGGAATCGCCGCTGAAGCGGCTCCCACAGGGGCCTCGATCGCGCTTCGCGGGGGGATCGCCGCTGAAGCGGCTCCCACAGGGATTCGCGCGCGCCTCGTGATGTCGTGTGGGAGCCGCTTCAGCGGCGATGGGTGCTTGCGAACGAGCATCAAGGATTGAGCTTCCGCTCGGTCTTCTGCAACGTGGCGTTCTTCGGATCGATGCGGCGCACCTCGTTCAGCAGCTTGCGCGCTTCGTCATGCTGGCCGCGGCTCCATAGCACCTCGGCCAGGTGCACGCCGATATCGGCATCCTTGCGCTGGGCCCAGGCGCCGCGCAGGGTGCTTTCGGCCTGGTCCAGCTGGCCCTGGCGAAACTTCAGCCAACCCCACGAGTCGGCCACGGACGGATCGTCCGGCCGCGCCGCGCGGGCGGCCTGGATGAGGCTCTGCGCTTCACCGAGATCACGGTCGTTGTCGGCCAGCGTATAGCCCAGCGCATTGCTGGCCTCGACATCGCCGGGCTTCAGTTCGAGCACCTTGCGGAAATCGGCCACGGCCTGATCGATCTGCCCGGCCTCGGCGTAGGCCAAGCCTCGGCCGTAGAGCATCTCCGTGTCGTCGGGCTTCACGCGAAGCGCCTTGTCGTAAGCGTCGACGGCGGCATCGAAGCGGCGCGCGTCCATGTACAACTCGCCGTCCACCGCGAACGCCTTGCGCAGCTGCTCGGGGCGATCGGCGTAGGTGGTCTGCAGTTCGGCCACGATCTCATGGGCGTCGTCGTCCTTGCCTTGCAGGTGCAGGATCACGGCGCTGCGCACGGAGGCATCGAAGATGCGTGGATCGTCGTCGCCCACGGCGGCGTACCAGTCGAGCGCGTCCTCCTGCTTGCCGAGCAGTTCCGCCAGTTGGCCGAGCGTGAAGGCGTTATCGGCCTGCACGTCGTCCGGCTGCTTGCGGATCTCGTCGTAGAGGCGGCGGATCGCCGCCTTGTCGCTGGCACGCGCGGCCAGCGTCATGCGCATGGCGTAGGTATCGCCGTTCTGCGGACCACCGGCGAGGAGTTTCGTCGCGGATTTCTCGTCCCCGCCCTGGATCAGCAAGGTGGCGTAGGCGAGGCGCAACCGGGGATTCTTCGGGTCCTTCGCCACGGCCTTGGCGAACAGCTTCTTCGCGCCTTCCTTGTCGCCGGCACGGAACTTCTGCTGCCCCGCCCAGGCATAGGTGGTGCCATCGTGGAAACGGGTCAGCGCCGCGTCGCCGACGGTCTTGGCGTAGTCGTGGCGACCCAGGTTCTCGCCCAGTTCGCTCATCGCCAGCCAGGCGGTGGAATCGTTCGGCAGGCGCTGCGGCGTGGCGATGCGCTCGAGCAGGATACCGGCCTGGGCGGCATCGCGCGCGTTCACCAATATCCGCCCGAATTCGCGCCAGGCATCCGGATCGCCCGTAGCGACCAGGACCTCCAGCTGGCGCTGGGCGTCGGCGGTGTCGCCCCGGTCCAAGGCCATGCGCGCGCGCCCGGCGGCCAGTTCGGCGGGCTTGGCGCCCAGCGCCGCCCAGCGGTCGAGCGCCTTGCCCGCGGCCGCCTGGTCGTGCACGGCCAGGGCCAGTTCGGTGGCCCGCGCGGCCACCTTGGGGTCGTCGCTGAGCGCGGCGGCCCGTCCGTAGGCTTCCGAGGCGCCTTTGAGATCGCTGGCGGCGAGGGCGAAGTCGCCGGCCATCAGCTGGGCCTGGAGATCGCGCTCGGGCGGGACGATGGCCACCTGCAGGCGGTCCAGCGGCTGCACGCCCGTGCGGACGGCCTTCGGCGCCTCCACGGGAGCCGTGACGCAACCGCCCAGCGCCGCCGCCAGCGCGGCCAGGACCACAAAATGCCGCACTTGCTTGAACTTGGACCGACCGCTCAGCACACTACTCTCCGTCATTCCCGATAGGCGTCTGCAAGCGCCCGACGCCTTGTGAGCGCACAATGCGCCCTTAGCTTAGCCGACGCCACCCAAGACGACCCAAGCCCGTCATGCCACTCATCGCCCTCGGGCTCAATCACCTCACCGCGCCGGTCAGCCTGCGCGAGCAGGTGGCATTCGACGCCACGGTGGCACCGGAGGCGCTGGGCGACCTCACCCGGCAACCCGGGATCGAGGAGGCGATGATCCTCTCCACCTGCAACCGGACCGAGCTCTATTGCAGCGTGGCGGAGGGTTTCGAGTCGGTACCCGGCCAGTGGCTGTCCCGGCAACACCGATTGACCCCGCAACGCCTCGACGAGTTCCTCTACCGGCACGACGAACACGACGCCGTGCGCCACATGTTCCGCGTGGCCACCGGGCTCGATTCCATGGTGCTGGGCGAACCGCAGATCCTCGGCCAGGTGAAGGACGCCTACCAGCAGGCGCGGTCGGCGCAGAGCCTGCGCGCGCCCATGGAACGGTTGCTCCAGCACACCTTCGCCGTGGCCAAGCGCGTGCGCACGGATACCCGGATCGGCGCGCACACGGTGTCCGTCGCCTATACCGCCGTGCGGCTGGCCGAGCAGGTGTTCACCGACCTCCGCCAGGCTTGCGTGCTGCTGATCGGCGCCGGCGAGACGATCGAGCTGGCCGCGCGCCACCTCGCCGACAAGAACGTACGCCGGCTGATCGTCGCCAATCGCACCCTGGAGAACGCACAGGAACTGGCCGGCCGGTATGGTGCCTACGCCATCTCGCTGGCCGACCTGCCCCGCCACCTCGCCGAGGCCGATATCGTCATCACCTCCACCGCCGCGCGACAGCCGGTGGTGACCCGCCGCATGGTCGCCGACGCGATCGCCGCGCGCCGGCGCCGGCCGATGTTCATGGTCGACATCGCAGTGCCGCGCGACATCGAGGCCGAGGTCGCCCAGCTCGACGACGTCTACCTCTACGGCATCGACGACCTCAAGCAGGTGATCGACGAGAACCGCCGCTCGCGCGAACTCGCGGCCCGCGAGGCCGACGCCATCATCGACCTCCAGGTCGAGCGCTACATGGCCTGGCGCCGCGCCCTGAGCCTGCGCAATCCCGCCGTGGACATGCGCGTCGCCGCCGAGGCCCAGCGCGACGAGGTCCTGGCCAAGGCGCAGGCGATGCTGGCCCGGGGCCGTCCCGCCGACGAAGCCCTCGCCTTCCTCGCCAACACCCTGACCAACAAGCTCCTGCATACGCCCAGTGCACGCCTGCGCGATGCGGCCATGTCCGGCGACCTCGACCTGCTTCATGCCGCCGGGCGGCTCTACGGACTGGACCCGGACGACGACGTTTCCGCATGATGTACGGCTACAGCCGGACCTCGTGCCCCGAATGACTCCCTCGATCCGCCGCAAACTCGAAGCCCTCGCCGAACGCCACGAGGAGATTGGCCTGCTGCTCGCGCAGCCGGACGTCCTCGCCGACGGCCAGCGCTTCCGCGACCTCTCGCGTGAATACGCCCAGCTCGAACCCGTCGCCTTGTCCCTGAAGGACCACGACCGGGCCGAGCGCGAACTCGCGGAATCCCGGGCCATGCTCGACGATCCCGAGATGCGCGACATGGCGTCCGACGATATCGAACGCATCGAATCGCACCTGGCCCGGCTCGACAGCGAGTTGCAGATCCTGTTGCTGCCCAAGGACCCGCGCGACGAAGGCAACCTGTTCCTCGAAGTCCGCGCCGGCACCGGCGGCGACGAGGCGGCGATCTTCGCCGGCGACCTCTTCCGCATGTACGCGCGCTACGCCGAGCGCCAGCGCTGGCACGTGGAAATCCTCAATGCCAACGAAGGCGAACACGGCGGATACAAGGAGATCGTCGCCCGCATCGAAGGCCGTGGCGCCTATTCGAAGCTGAAGTTCGAATCGGGCACGCATCGCGTGCAACGCGTGCCGGAAACGGAATCGCAAGGCCGCATCCATACTTCCGCGGCCACCGTCGCGATCCTGCCCGAGCAGGACGAGGTGGACGACATCGAATTGCGCGACGCCGACCTCAAGGTGGATACCTTCCGCGCGTCCGGGGCCGGTGGACAGCACGTCAACAAGACCGATTCGGCCATCCGCATCACCCACCTGCCCACCGGCACCGTGGTCGAGTGCCAGGACGAGCGCAGCCAGCACAAGAACCGCGCCCGTGCGATGAGCCTGTTGAAGGCCCGCCTGCTGGACGCCGAGCGCAGCAAGCAGAGCGCGGCGCAGGCGGAATCACGCCGCTTGCAGGTGGGCTCCGGCGATCGCAGCCAGCGTATCCGCACCTATAACTATCCGCAGGGCCGGATCACCGACCACCGCATCAACCTCACGCTGTACCGGCTGACGGAAGTGATGCAGGGCGATCTCGACGAATTGATCGACACCCTCACCCGCGAACACCAGGCGGACGAGTTGCAGACGCTGACGGCGGGCGGCTGAGGGCGTCTTGCCGCACAATGCCCCTCACCTCCCCCGCGGAACGCATCGATGGGCAAGAAAAACAAGGCTTACGAAAAAGCGCTCGAAGACCTGCAAGTCGAGCTGGTCGGCCTCACCCGCTGGCTGCGCGCCACCGGCAAGCGCATGGTCGTGATCTTCGAAGGCCGTGACGCTGCGGGCAAGGGCGGAACGATCAAGGCGATTACCGACAAGCTCGACACACGCGCCGCGCGGGTCGTGGCGCTCGGCAAGCCTTCCCCCGGCGAAGACACGCAGTGGTATTTCCAGCGCTACGTCGCCCATCTGCCCCAGGCGGGTGAACTCGTGCTGTTCGACCGCAGCTGGTACAACCGCGCCGTGGTGGAACCCGCCATGGGCTTCTGCACCGACGAGCAATACGATGCCTTCATGAAGGCCTGTCCCACCTTCGAGAAGCAACTCACCGATGACGGCATCCTGCTCTTCAAGTACTGGCTTTCCGTGGACCAGGACCAGCAGGAGGAACGCTTCGCCGAGCGCGCGGCCGATCCGCTGAAGCGCTGGAAGCTGTCGCCGGTGGACCTGAAGGCGAGGGAAAAATACGCCGAGATGGGCGACCTGCGCGACGCGATGATCCAACGCACGGACACGCGGGACGCCCCCTGGTTCGTGGCCGACTTCAACGACCAGAAGACCGGGCGCCTCGACCTCATCCGCCACCTGCTCGACCAGGTGCCCGACAAGATGTGCCCCGACAAGGAGTTCGTCCTTCCTCCGCTGAAGGGGAAGCCGAAGAAGGACAAGGTCACCCGCAAGGCCACACGCGTACCGAAAGCCTACTGACCCGCCGTGGCTCGCCGCCGCACGGGCGCCCTGCGTGGCAGGCGCCCGTTGCGCGACAACCGCAACCACTGACGCAAGGCCAACAGGCCACCGGCCGATTCGATCATCGCCGCCGGTACCCACATGATTACGCCGCCGATCAGCTGGCCGGTGAGCACGTTGAGCGTGAACGCCCGGCCGCAGATCTCGAAGATGGGATAGAGGTCGGTCTTCGAGAAGGTGACGATCGCGCCGGCCACGATCTGTGGCGTCATCGTGATCCCCGGCGACAACACCCGCCAGCCCGGCGCCATCCGGCCGGGTGGCTTGGGCCGGTGATCGAGCACGAGCCACCAATAGGACAGACCCGACAGCACCATCGACCAGTTCATCGCGCGATAGATGCGCCAGTCCAGCATCGCCAGGGTCTGCATGTCCGGAATCAGCCAGACGAGGATCAGGGCGACGAAGAAGACCGTGACGAAGGCGGGGTTGAACGCCAACGCGGCGAATACGCGCCACGGCGAGGACCGCTGCGCCCGGCGCAACCGTACGCGCCATGCGAGCGGCAGCCCCGCGCGCAACGCGGTACCCGGATAAGCGGCGATGAGCAGCAGCGGCGCCAGGTGATGCAGCAGCACCTGCTGGATGCGATGCATGAAGAACTCATGCTCCGCGAAATAATCGAAATACGTATGCAGGGCGATGTAGACCATCGCCATCCCTGCCCAGAACGCGGCGCGCCGCTCCATCGGTACCCGCAGGCGGCGCGACCCTCGCACGTACAGCCATGCCACCGAGACGAAGACGGCAAGGAAGACCCAGGAGAATTCCCAGGGAACGATCCATTTCAGCACGCCGTCGAGCACGTGCTCAGACCACTCGCCGGCTGCGCCGCGTGCGCCGCCAACCGTAGATGAGGCCGATCAGGGCGACCAGTCCCGGCACCAGCACGATATTGATGAACTTCAGGCGCAAGCCCAGGGCATCGATCTCGGCGTTGAGCTGGTGCTGCACATCGCGCAGTTCCTTGCCGATGGCCAGCTTGCGTTGCAGGTATTGCTCCACCTCGCGGCGCTGCTCGGCGGTGGCGGTCGTGGCCGTCGCGCCGTTCTTGGCCGGCTGCAATTCCGCGAGGCGGCGCTGGGTCTCGTAGAGCTCGTTCTCCAGTTCGCGCTTCTTGACCAGGAACTTGCGATCGGCGGCTGCCTGCAGCGCGCGTACGCGGGTGAAGGGCCGCTGCGAATTCACCCTGCCACGAATGGAAAGGAGTGCCGTCGAGCCACCCAGGTTGTCGACGAGGTTGGCCACGAAATCGCCATTGTTCGCGAACGGCGTGAGTTGCTGCTGGCCCAGCAGTGGTTGCACGTCGATCCACAGGCGGTCCGACAACAGGTCGGTATCGGCCACCAGTACCACCTCGCCCGGCGCCACGGCACGGTCCAGGTGGCCGCGGTCGCGGCGCTCCGGGAAGGCAGTGCGGAAGGTATCCCGCAGCCGCGCGGCGAGCACGTAGCGTTCGTGCGTCGGCTCGTAGTTCTCCAGCAGGCTGGTGGGATCGCCCGCCGCGTCGCGCACGCGCTGCGCGGACATCACGGCGGCCTCGTCCGAGGTCTGGACGAGCGGGATCAGCCGCGCCTTGGTGTCGGTCGCGAGCTCGAAGAAACCGGCGGTGGAGAAATTCACCCGTTGCAGGCTGGCCGTCACCACGTCGTCGTGGTTGAGGTCCTGCGTACCCAGGCCCAGCATCGCCGGATGGCCGATGCTGTTGCCGTTGAGTTCGATGGTCAACGCCTGCGAGCGGTCGAGCACGACCTTGGCCGGGTCGTAGACCACGCCCCAGGCCTCGAACAGCCGGCGCAGGTCGGAATCGTGATCGTCGACGACACCATGCGCATCCACCAGCGGCGCGTTGTCCATTTCCGAATCGGGATCGACGAACACGACCAGGTGGCCGCCGTGCAGCACGTACTGGTCGATGGCGTACTGCGCGTCGTCGGACAGGCGCTTGGGATGGATGAGCAGCAGCACCTTCAGCGCTGGGTCGATGTGCTTCAGCCCGTCCGGATCGATGTTGGTCACCTCGGCCAGCTGGTCGAGTTGCCTCACCACCGCCCATGCGGGTTCGCCGATCACCAGGTTGCCCTCGACGGGAAGCGAACTGATGACGCCCAGCCGCGGCTTTTGCGGCATGCCCAGCTCGTACAGCAGCTTGGCGATGTCGTACTCGACGAAGGGTTCGCGTGCGGGATCGAAGAACGGGATCGCCTGCGGCGGCACGTCACCGGTGCCGGCCGTGCCGACCAGGCCGAAGAACACGCGCTCGCCGTTGCTCCCGCCGGTGGCGGGCGTGAGCCCATAGCTCTCGGCGGCGTCCTCGTCGTCGGAATAAGGCACCGGGTCGATCACCTTGAGCCGGATGCGGCCATGCGCGCGAACCGCGATCTCGCGCAGCATCTCGTGCACGCGCTGTTCGTAGCTGCGCAACTGCGGCAGGTCGCGGGTCGCGTGCTCGGAAAAATACAGGGTGAGGGTGAGCGGCTTGCGCAGGCTGTCGACGATGTCCTGCGTGCCCGGGGTCAGCGTATAGATGCGGTCGGCCGTGAGGTCCACGCGCGCCGTGCGCAACGACATGGAACTGACCGCGATGGCCACCAGGAAGAGACCGGCGATACCGAAGAGCGACAGGCGCAGGAGGAAGGAACGCGAGAGATGGAAATGGCGCATCGTCAACGCGTCCGCTTCAGGTCGAGCACGACCACGCTGGCCGCCAGCCACGCGGTGATCGTGGCGAAGAAGTAGACGAGGTCGCGCAGGTCGAGCACGCCACGCGCGATGGCGTTGGCATGCCGTGCGATGCTCAGCTGCCCCATCGCGCCGATCAGCTTCGGTGGCACCGAGTCCTGGAAGAAATCCAGCACCTGTGGCTGGCCGACGAGCAACAGCACGAAGCAGACGGCGGCGGTGAGGATGAAAGCGATGATCTGGCTACGCGTCGCGGTGGACATGCAGGTGCCGATCGCGATGAAGGCGCCCGCCATGAGCCAGCTACCCACGTAACCGGCCATGACGACACCGTTGTCCGGGTCGCCGAGGTAGTTCACCGTGATCCAGATCGGAAAGGTCAGCATGAGGCAGATGCCGATGAACGCCCAAGCGGCAAGGAACTTGCCCAGCACGGCCTGGGAGATCGTCACGGGCAGCGAGAACAGCAACTCGAGTGTTCCGGACGCACGCTCCTCCGCCCACATGGACATCGTCACCGCCGGGACCAGCACCAGGTACAACCAGGGATGCATGTCGAAGAACGGCTGCAGGTCGGCCAGGCCGCGGTCGTAGAAATCGCCGGTGTAGAAGGTGAGAAGCCCGGCCAGCACGAGGAAGATCACCATGAAGACATAGGCCACCGGCGTGACGAAGTAGCCCCAGAGTTCGCGTCGCGCGATCGCCAGCACCGCGCTCATGCCTGCGCCCCGCGTGGCTGCGTGGTGATCTGCCGGAAGACCTCGTCGAGGCGGCCCCGTTCGAGCTGGATCTCGGAGATTTCCAGGTTCTGCGTGCGCAACAAGGCCTGTACCTCGTCGAGGATCGGTTGCCCCGCGCGCGGGAACACCGTGACACGGCCGTCGAGCGGATCGACTTCCACGTTCGCCACGCTGGGAATGCGCGCCAGCATCTCGCGCGACACCGCGCTGCCCGCGGCGCTGAAGGAAACCGCGCCGTGATAGCGCGAGCGTGCCTCCAGTTCCGCCGGCGTGGCATCGGCCAGCAAGCGGCCATTGGCGATGATCGCCACGCGGTTGCACAGGGCGTGCACTTCCTCGAGCAGATGGGTGGAAATGAGGATCGTGCGCTCACGCGCCATCGCGTCGATCAACATGCGTACCGAGTGTTTCTGGTTGGGATCGAGGCCGTCGGTCGGCTCGTCGAGCATCAGCACCGGCGGATCGTGCAGGATCGCCTGCGCCAGGCCGACACGGCGGCGCAGCCCCTTCGACAGCGTGCCGATGGTCTGGTCGAGCACTTCCTCCAACTCCAGCCGCATCACCACTTCGTCGAAGCGGCGAAAGGCGACGTCGCGTTCCAGGCCGCGGACACGGATCATGAAGACGAGGAACTCGCGGATCGTCATCTCACCGTAGCTGGGCGCGCCCTCGGGCAGGTAGCCCAGGGCGCGCTTGGCGGCGAGGGGTTCCTTGCGCACGTCGTGGCCGCACACGCGCGCGGTGCCCGAGGTGGGCGTGAGGAATCCCGCGATCATGCGCATCGCGGTGGACTTGCCCGCGCCGTTGGGCCCGAGCAGGCCGAGCACCTGTCCCGGTTCGGCGCGCAGGCTCAGCGAATCGACCGCGGTCAGCGGGCCATAGCAGCGGGTGAGTCGTTCGGCTTCGATCATCGTCCGGCAGTGTAGCGGTAGCTATGGAATCGCCGACAGGGTCGGCTCCCACAGACCACAAAAAAGCCCCGCCGTTTCCGGCGGGGCTCTTCGTCTTCGCGTCAGCGCGATTTACTGCGCCGCGGCCGTGCCGGCCGGGGCCGGTGCGGTACCCGCCGGAGCCGGCGCGGTGCCCGCAGGCGCGGGAGCCGTGGACGAACCGGCCGGAGCCGCCTCTTCCAGGCCCGGCTGCTTCATGCCGGCTTCCTGTTCCGGGGTCTGGTCCGGCACGTCGCCCTGCAACGGCAGGTAGATCTCGAACTTCTGCTCGTCGTAGCCCTCGATCGTGCCCTTGTTGTTCACCGGCGCCTTCACCTGGATGTCGTAGGCGCGGTAGGTCACGTCGTCGTACTTGTAGCCGTGGGTCTGCGAGTACGCCGCCAGCATCTGGCGGGTCTGCGGCAGGCCGGCACCGGTGCCGTTCCACTCGGCCTTGAGGGCCTTGCCACCGAAGGCGAGCACGGCCTTGACGTTACCGTCGACGACGACGCGGCCGTACTTGTCCTTGCTACCCGGCGCGGTCGTGTCGGCGGCGGCCGGCGCGGCGGCGGTCGAAGCCTCGGCCGGGGCGGCGGCGTCGAGCGACGGACGCTGGGCGGCGGTGATCTCGACGTCCTGGCCGTTGAGCTTCAGCGTGGTCGAATCGATCTCGGCGGCGACGTCGAACGTGTAGTTCTGGTCACCCCAGTTCGTGGTGAAGGTGATGCGCGGGCTGACGATGTTCACGCCCAGCTTCTTCGCCGCGGCCTGGATCTCGGCCATCGCCTTGTCCGACGCCGTGTCGACGTCGTCGAGCGTGCGCGGGGCGGTGGTGGAGACGAACAGGATCGGCTTGGCCGGCTGGTCCGCGATCGACGGCACCATCTTGCTGTAGTCGATGTTCGGGATCGCCGCCATCAGGTTCTGCAGGTTCGACAGGCTGAACTGGATCAGCGCGTCCGGATCGCCATGGATATAGAGGTTGGAGAAGCGGCTGATCAGGTTGAAGCCGTACGAGACGTCGTACGACCAGTTCACCTTCACGAGCTTCTGGCTGCGGCCGGAGCGCTCGAGCTTGATGGTGAACTTCTTGTCCTCGCCACGCCAGGCGTTGTCGAGGTTCCAGACGATGGTGCCCTTGCCCGCGTCGGAGATCTGGGCGAAGCCCGGATCGATCGAGGCGATTTCCAGCGAGCCGTCACCGACCTTCGGGTCGCCGGCCTTCCAGGCGATCTTGGCACCCGGGCCATAGGCCTTGCCGGACAACTCGAACTGCACCTTGGGGTCGAACGACCGCAGTACGGTGTAGTCAGGGAAGCGGCGGAAGTTGCTGAAAACGTCGTAAACCTGACGCAAGTCCTTGCTGATCAGCATTTCGCGCTCGACATGTCCGGTCGAGGGCATAGCTACGCCGACCACGACACCGAGTACGGCGACGATGACGAGGGCGACAATAAATTCTAACAGACGCGTCATTCCACGGTTCTCCGAACGTCTTACGAACAGGCTCCACGCGCGGCCATGGACGCCGTGCGCTCACCCCTGAAGAATCGGCCCGTGGCAGGGGTTCGCCCGCGCCGAAAGAGCCGATGGTACTTGCTCGCGGCGGCGAACGCCATTGGGTCCCCTGCCCTTTTTCGCAAGCGCGCACAAGCGGATTTTCGGCCGGAGTGGCGGGCTTTCGTACCCAACAGTCAGCGAGGACTCAGACGATCCCCAGTTCCAGGGCCTTCAGGACGGCGCGGGTACGGTCGCGGACGCCCAGCTTCGAAAGGATATTGGAGACGTGGTTCTTCACCGTACCCTCGGCCACCCGCAGGGAATTGGCGATCTCCTTGTTGCTGTAGCCGCCCGAGAGCAGCCGCAGGATCTCGGTCTCACGTTCGGTGAGCGGGTCGGGCTGCTCCAGGCTGGAGAACTGGTTCTGTATCCGGCCCACGCCGGCCAGGAGCCGCTGGGTCACCATCGGCGCCACCAGCGAGCCACCCGCCGCGACCGTGCGCACCGCCTCCACCAGCTGGTCGAGCGACACGTCCTTGAGGAGATAGCCGCGCGCACCCGCCTTCAGGCCGGCCAGCACCAGCTGGTCGTCGTCGAACGTGGTGAGGATGATGGTCGGCGGCAGTTCGTTACGCCCGCCCAGGGCCTGGAGCACCTCCAGGCCGCTCATGTTCGGCATGCGCAGGTCGAGCAGGACCACGTCCGGGCGCACCTGGGGAATGGTCTGCACCGCCTGCGCGCCATCGGCGCATTCCGCGACGACACGGATGTCGCCAGCGAGGTCGAGCAGGGAACGAATGCCCTGGCGAACCAGGTTCTGATCGTCGACTAGGCAGACGGAGATCATGGGAGATCCTCGGAAGGAACGGAGAGTTTGGCACGCGACGCGTCAGTGGGCTCGTCGTCGAGCAAGGGATCGAGGACGGGCCTCGGTGGCGCGTGCGCCAGGGTGGATTCCTCGCCCAGCGGCAGGCGCGCGGTCAACGCGAAGCCGCCGGCGGGGTCGGTACGAAAGGTGACGCTGCCGCCGAACTCGGCCAGGCGTTCGCGCATGCCGGTGAGGCCGTTGCCCGGGCGGAACTCGCCGCTGCCACGACCATCGTCGCGGGCGTCGAGACAGAGTTCATCCGGGCCGGTATGGCGGAAGGTGAGCCACAAATGGCGCGCATTGGCGTGGCGCACGGTATTGGTGAGGATTTCCTGCACGCAGCGCAGCAGCATCTGCGCCCGGCGCGGGTCCTCGACGCCGAAGCGCGGCGGCACGCTCAGCCGCACGTCGAGGCCGGGCACCCCTTCCGTGAGGCTGCGCAAGGCCTGGGTGAGATCGATGGCATCGTCCTGGCGCAGTTCGCTCACCACCTCGCGCACGTCCGCCAACAATTGCTTGGCCGTGCTCTGCGCCTTCAACACGTGCTCGCGGGCGGTGTCGTTGGTCAGGTGGCTGGCCACTTCCAGGTTCAGGCTGAGAGCCGTGAGATGGTGGCCGACCAGGTCGTGCAGGTCCCGGGCGATGCGCATCCGCTCCGCGATGCGCGTGGATTCCGCCAGCAAGGCGCGGGTGGCGCGCAGTTCCGAGTTCAACCGGCGCAGTTCCTCGCGCTCGTCGGCCTGCTGGCTGGCCACCATCGAGGTGATGAAGACCAGGGCCGAGAAACCGAAATACAGGCAGGCCTGCATCAACGACTGGATGAACGAGAAGCCCGGCACCTCCAGGAACACCGGAACGAGGGCCAGGTGGGCCACGACCATCCAGGCGATGCCCATCGGCAGGCTCACCAGCCACGGCACCACCGTCGCCACGATGATCAGCAGCAGGGCCGCCACGCCGCTCTTGCTCAGCACGCCGATCGCCAGCGCCGTGCCGGTGAGGATCACCAGCACGGCCACCCGGGTCGCGCCGTCCACGCGCGAACCGAGGTTGCGGGTGAGCAGCCAGTACACGAGCCCGAAGACGAGGTAGCAGGCCGTCCACGACAACAACGCCACGTCGCCGATCTGCCCGGGCTCGTGGCCGGCGCGCTGCATCGACAGCGGCAGCCCGACGCACAGGAAGACGAAGTACGTGGCGTACCTGAGCAGGCGGACGTGATTGAACTGAACCTTGGACATGCCCGCATCATAGGGCTTCACGCGGTCCGCACCACCTGACTGAAGTCACGTGCGCGCCCACGGCAAACACCGGCTTTACAACGGTTTTACATCCACGCGACGCTCCCCGGCGAGGCCGGAGCGTGCCATAATGCCGCGCATTCGACGGCCCGGGGGTCGTCTTTTTCCAGAACACTCAAGCGGAGCAACGAATGGCCCTTGCCATCCGCGACGTGTGCGAGCACGACCTGGATGCCGTGCTGGCACTCAACAACGAGGCAGGCACCGGCATCCTCGCCACGGACCTCGCCCGCCTGCGCCACCTTTACGAAATCGCCCACTACTTCCGTGTCGCCGAACAGAATGGCCGCATCCTCGGTTTCCTGATCGCCATGCGTCCCGACGCCGAATACGCCAGCCCGAACTTCCGCTGGTTCCAGGCCCATTACGAAAGCTTCGTGTACATCGATCGCATCGTGATCGCGTCCGAATCGCGCGGTCATGGGCTGGGCCGGATCTTTTATTGCGATGTGCAGAGCTATGCCGAGGTACGTGTGCCGCTTTTGACCTGCGAGGTCTTCCTCGAACCACGCAACGACCAGACCGTGCTGTTCCACGGCACCATGGGCTTCCAGGAAGTCGGCCAGCAGAAAATGGGCCGCACCGGGCCCAAGGTGAGCCTGCTCGCCCGCGAGCTGCCCAGCTTCCCCTTCGTGCGCGAGCGCTACCTCGAGCAGGACGGCCTGCCCGCCGTGGAATGGCTGGCCGAACGCCGCCGTCCGATCGACGGCGCGGGGGTGGCCGCGTGAACGCCCGCGCCGAATCCCTCGAGGCGGCCTGCGACCTGCGTTTCGGCCAGGTCGGCATCGCCTGCGTACGGTTGCGCCGCGTCGACGCCGCCGCCCTGGTGGAAGAACTGGAGCGCCGCGTGCGCGCCGCCCCGCAGATGTTCTCCCGTGCCGCGGTGGTGCTCGATCTCTCGCATCTTTCGAAACTGCCGGACGACGGCATGGTCGACGCCCTGCTCGAAGCCATCCGCAGCGCCGGCATGCTGCCCGTCGGCATCGCCTACGGCACCAGCGAGACCGAAGCCCTCGCCGAACGCATGGGCCTGCCCCTGATCGCCAAGTTCCGCGCGCAGTACGAGCCCGGCCAGGGCGAAACGCCGCCGGCCGAACCGGCCAAGGCCCGGGCGGAAGCCAAGCGCGGCGCGGTGGAAGCCGAGCCCGCCGTCGAAAGCGGCGGCACCGTCACCGCGCAGCACCATGGTGGCAGCACCGTGCGCTCCGGCCAGCAGGTCTACGCCCGCGACCGCGACCTCGTGGTGACCGCCACCGTCGCCAACGGCGCCGAAGTCATCGCCGACGGCTCCATCCACATCTACGGCAGCCTGCGTGGCCGCGCCATGGCCGGCGCACAGGGTGACGAATCCGCACGTATCTATTGCTCCGACTTCCGCGCCGAACTGGTGGCGATCGCCGGGCACTACCGCGTGTTCGAAGACATGCCCAAGGAATTCGAAGGCCAGCCCGTGCAATGCTGGCTCGACAATGGAAAACTCATGATCGCGCGGCTGTGACACGGCCGCCGTCGCTGGCAACACTCGGAGACATCTCTTGACTGAAATCATCGTCGTCACCTCGGGCAAGGGCGGAGTCGGCAAGACCACCACCAGCGCCTCCCTCGCCACCGGCCTCGCCATGCAGGGCAAGAAGGTGGCCGTCATCGACTTCGACGTCGGCTTGCGCAACCTCGATCTCATCATGGGCTGCGAGCGCCGCGTGGTGTACGACTTCGTCAATGTCGTGCACGGCGAAGCCACCCTCAAGCAGTCGCTGATCAAGGACAAGCGCCACGAAAACCTCTTCGTGCTCGCCGCCTCGCAGACCCGCGACAAGGACGCCCTCACCCAGGAAGGCGTCGAGAAGGTTCTCGACGAACTCACCAAGGAAAACTTCGACTTCGTCGTCTGCGACTCCCCGGCCGGCATCGAGAAGGGCGCGCACCTGGCGATGTACTTCGCCGACCACGCCGTCGTCGTCGTCAACCCGGAAGTTTCCTCGGTGCGCGATTCCGATCGCATCCTCGGCCTGCTCTCGAGCAAGACCCGCCGCGCCGAAAAGGGCGAAGCGCCGATCAAGCAGCACCTGCTGCTCACGCGCTACAACCCGAATCGCGTCGAAGCCGGCGAGATGCTCAGCGTCAAGGACGTCGAGGAAATCCTCGGCATCTC